>CDZK01017231.1_pt1 | contig 18647 bp, 17 predicted proteins | sample 557401 | NCBI WGS metagenome assembly CDZK01 (sample SAMEA3182108, study PRJEB8094) | gut metagenome | biome: human; feature: gut; material: Stool; isolation source: human stools | place: Canada | collected 2013-04-25 | reverse complement strand
CACTTAATTCTTTCAATGCCTGTATCCGTATTTCTTCAAATTGCGGTATCATAAACGACAAATTTGTTTTATAGCTTCAATAACCACTGGTATTTCATGACACAAAGGTACTTAAATTACTCGTAATCATCACTTATTACCATCAAAAAGTTATTCATCAGTTATATTTTGGTGAATGATTCCACCATTGAAACACCTGTTTCCTTTGCCGTCGAACAATTAAAAACGATTGGCGTATGCAAAAAGAAACAGTAACATTTGATAAGCTGCCCGAAGCGGTAGGTTATCTGACCGAACAGGTCATCGAGTTGAAAAAGATGGTAGCGGAACTCCAGCCACAGCCATCCAACAAACATGTATTGGTGGACATTGAGGATGCTTGCCGTATCATCCGAAAAGCCAAGCCTACCATATATACATTGGTACGCAAAGGGCTACTTCCGGCTTACAAGAAAGGTAAAAAACTCTATTTCTATGAGGACGAGCTTCTTGCTTGGATTGAAAACGGACGGAGAAAGACTGCCGAGCAGACATATGAGGAGATGCTTGCCAATATGCAGAGCGGCGTCCGCCATAAGCCCAAATCATCGGTACAATTTTAATGGATTGGGCTATGGATACATATTCTATTAATCCGGCATCCATCATTGATGAAGCGATTGATTTAAGCACACGATTGTCTGGCACGGCATTCCCCGTCAGCATATTCCCTGCAAAAATCCAACGCATCATCCGTGAGGTACACGAATGCCATAACTACCCTACCGACTACATTGCCGCTGCCATCCTGACGGCAATCGCAGTCGGCATAGGCAACACGCACATCGCCCAAATCAAGCAAGGCTGGACGGAAAGCCCCATCCTGTATATGGCATTGATTGGAAGACCGGGAGCAAACAAAAGTCATCCGCTCAGCTTTGCGATGAAGCCGTTTCTTGATTATGACTACCGACATAATCAGGAATTTGAAAAGGCTCTTACCAAGTACGATGAACTGATGAGCATGAGCCGCAAGGAACGTGCGGAAAGCGGTGGGGAACAATTTCCGCAAGAGCCTATTCGCAAACGCTTCTTGGTCTCGGATGTAACGCCCGAAGGATTGAGCCTCATTCATGCACAGAACAAACGTGGGCTATGCTTGTGGGCTGATGAATTATCCGCTTGGTTCAAGAACTTCAACCGATATAACAACGGTTCGGAGGAACAGTTCTGGCTTTCGGTATTCAGTGCCAAGACCACCATGTCCGATCGCAAGAATGCCAAGAGTTCCATTTTCATCAAGCGTCCGTATATATCGGTCATTGGTACTATCCAAAAGAAAATCCTGAACGAGCTGGCTAAAGGTGAACGTTCCAGCAACGGATTTATCGACCGCATCCTGTTTGTGATGCCCAACCTGCAACAGAAAGCACGGTGGAACGACAAAGAACTACCGGAAGATATAGAGCAAGAATGGAACGCCATTATTGACAGACTGATACAATCAGAATGCCACCTCAATGAACATGGAGAAATTGAACCGCAAATTCTTTTCTTCTCAGAGGATGCAAAGAAACGACTTTACGAGTGGCAGCACCATTTCTCAGAGCTGTGCGACCGGGAAACGAATGACACCATAGTGAGTATCTATTGCAAGTTAGAGATATACATCATTCGTTTCTGTCTGATTATCCAACTGGCACGATGGACTTGCGGAGAGTGCGACAAGGCGTGTATCGACCTGCTGACGGTGGAAAGAGCCATTAAACTGACAGAGTATTTCAAGGAATCCGCATTGAGCGTACAGAATATTCTGAATGAGAATGCACTCAATAGTCAGCAACAGGCGATAGTCAATCTGCTACCACCTTCCTTTACTACTGCCCAAGCTATACAGGTAGCCGAGCAAAACGGAATGAAGGAGCGGACATTTCAACGCTTCCTCAATGACAATATCGGGACATTGTTCCGCAAAGAGAAGCATGGAGAATATTCAAAGATTAACCCGTAACATTTTTGTCGGTTTTGACATTTTCCCAGCGAAAACGACAATAACGACAAAAGTGACACACTAAAAAAGAAAACGATGAGTACACATAGATTCATATTAGAACCCTACAAAGGTGTCAGCACCCGGCATACTTGCCCGAACTGCCACCGCAAAAGATGTTTTTCCAAGTACATTGATACGGAGAAACGAATCCAGTTTCCTGATTACGTAGGGCGTTGCGACCACGAGCAGAAATGTGGTTATCACTTCACGCCCCGTGATTACTTTGAACGGAATCCGTCTGAGAAAGAAAAGTTATCCGAAGATAACTTTCGGAGCTATACGACTATTAAAGAAATTGAACCGAAAGCCACTTCCTATATTGATTTGGATATAATCAATCAGTCATTGCAACGCTATCCCGACAACAAACTGTTTCAATTCTTATCGGCTCAATTCGGAGAAGCCGAGACATTGAAACTGATGAAGAAATACAAAGTCGGTACTTCCAAGTATTGGAACGGTGCAACCGTATTTTGGCAAATGGATTATCAGAATAGAGTCCGCACGGGTAAGATAATGCTTTACAACCCGGCAACGGGCAAACGGATAAAAGAGCCGTACAATCATGTCACGTGGGTACACTCCGTACTACATAAAGAGGACTATAATCTGAAGCAATGCTTCTTTGGTGAGCATTTGCTTCCAGAAGACAAAAGCCGTCCTGTTGCATTGGTCGAAAGCGAGAAAACCGCTCTCATTGCATCCTACTACCTACCCCAATTCCTATGGATTGCATCGGGTGGAAAGAACGGTTGTTTCAATACCAACAGTCTGTCCGTCCTTGCCGGAAGAAGCGTTGTGTTATTCCCCGATTTGGGAGCTACCGACTATTGGCAGAGCAAAATCGGGTTGATGAAAAGCTATGGAATTGATGTGCAACTGTTCGATTATCTGGAAGCCAAAGCAACCAAAAACGAACGGAAAGAAGGGTACGACATTGCCGATTATCTATTGAAGGTACGCCCCGATGAAGCCATACTCCAGCAGATGATCAAGAGAAATCCGAACTTGAAAACATTGATAGAGACATTCGATTTAAGGCTCGTCAGCATACAACGAGGAATCCCTCAAGCGAAGGTTTCACCACCTAAGAAACGGGGGTTCAGACTTTGAAAAATGGGAGAAAAATTGAGACTTTTTTACTGTAGCAAGTTAATGTCGGTGTATTACATTTCCCGACCACTTGCTCCTCAAAAAGTCTGAGGAGGCGGCTCCCGATGGTCACAAATTATTCACTAAAAGCAATTCAAAATGGAAAAGAAACATACGATAACACTCCGTCTGTCTCACGACCAATTCGCATGGCTCGGTGCGCTTTGCAGACGGAGCAAGCAGACCCAAAGCGCAGTCATCCGTTCGCTCATTGAGAACGGAACGGTACGTGAGCGAATCACGAAAGAGCATATCCACATCATCCGTCAGTTGATAGGTGAAAGCACCAACCTAAACCAGTTGGCGAAGCAGGCAAACACCTACGGATTCTTTGCCGCTGCCAAAAGGTGCGAGGAGATAGCAGAGCATATTAACCAACTTATAAAACAACTGAAAGATGATAGGTAAGCAGACCAAAGGGACATCGTTCGGCGGTTGTGTCCGCTATGTCCTCAAAGAGGAGAAATCCAAATTGCTGGAAGCTGTCGGAGTGGATGGTTCACCCGAACAGATGGCAGAGCAATTTGAATTACAGGCGTTGCTCAACGACAAGGTAAAGAATATTGTCGGACACACCTCGCTCAATTTCTCTCCTGAAGATGGCGAACGTTTGAAGTCTGATGATGCGTTGATGTTGCAAATCGCTCACGACTACATGAAACTGATGGGCATCGAAAACACGCAGTACATCATCGCCCGACATATCGACCGTGAGCATCCGCATTGCCACATCGTTTTCAATCGGGTGGACAATGACGGTAAGACGATTAGCGACAAGAACGACTTCCGCAGAAATGAAAAGGCATGTAAGATGCTAACGGCAAAATACCGCTTGCATTTTGCCAACGGCAAAGACCATATCAAGGAGGAACGCTTGCGCCCATACGACCGGGCAAAGCATGAAATATACAAAGCGTTGAAAGAGGAATTGCCCACAGCTCAAAATTGGGATGAACTGAAAGATGCCCTTGCCGACCGTGACATTGATATGAAATTCAAGGTCAGCCGGACTACAAGAGAGATACAGGGAGTCAAGTTTGAGTACAATGGCTTTTCTTTCTCCGGCTCAAAAGTCAGCCGGGAGTTCAGCTACTTGAATATCGACAATCGATTGGAACAGAATGCTTGCGCATCCTCATTTGAACCACCCAAACAAGGGTTCACGCATAATGATGAAGAGGTGCAGCAAAGCGTTTCCCATTCCGACAATGGTTCAAGCATCGGTCTTGGCCTGTTGAATGGCTGTTCATCATACGATGCTACTGCCGCAGAAGAAGCTGAGTTCAATCGCCTGATGAAGAAGAAAAAGGCTAAGCGCAAGCGAGGCTTTCGTTTATAATCCACTATTTATTAACTTTTTAAATTCAAACAATTATGGAACAAAAAGATTTGATTCTTGATTTCAATCTCTATCTGTGTGAGAAGTTCGGCTACAGAAACAGTTGTAGCGTGATGCAAAATGCCAATGGCTTTTGTGTAGACATCCGTGAGCGTGATTTGGACTGCTACATCCGCTTCTGGGAGTACAGCGATGGAAGAGGTAACTTCCCCGACTGGAGCATCATCATTGTGCGCAGCAACTTCAAGAAGAACCAATCCGAAAGTCTGAAAGACTTGGCTCGTTTCTTCAAGGAGTACATGCCACGCTATGGGTACAAATACCTCTGTACCGAAGGGGATGACTACAAGTATTATCAGACACTTGGTTTGAAGCTCATCCATCAAGACCTGTTCGGACAAGAAAACTATGGATTGGCAATGAAAGATTTAAATGTCTAATACTTGGTTTAAGGTTAAGGAGGGGATTTTTCCTCTCCTTTTCTTTTTATATACCGATAAATCAGAATTTAGAGGCGATGGCAAAGCAACTCTATGATTACTGGTTTGTTCAGTTTGATTTCCCGAATGAGGAGGGTAAACCGTATAAGTCTAGTGGCGGAGAAATGGTTTGGAATGAGAAATTAAAGCGTGATATTCCTGCGTCATGGAAAACCAAAGCGATAGAAGATATTGCTGATGTTTATAATGGTGCAACCCCTTCAACTGTTAATGAACAAAATTATGGAGGAGATATTGTTTGGATTACTCCGAAAGATTTATCTGACCAGAAACAAAAATTTGTATATCAAGGAGAACGCAATATTTCGCAAGCCGGATATAATTCTTGCAGTACTCATTTATTGCCTCCAAATACAATATTGATGTCAAGCCGTGCGCCAATAGGTCTGTTATCTATTGCTAAGACTGAGTTGTGTACCAATCAAGGATTCAAGAGCTTTGTTCCCCAAGCGGAAAATATATCAACATACCTGTATTATTATCTAAACATTCACATCAAGCAGATAGAACAACTAGGCACTGGAACAACATTCAAAGAGGTTTCTCGTGAAGATGTGTTGAAATTTCCAATTCTAAAGCCAAGTGATGCAATCTTGGATTTATGGGAAGAGCGAGTGTCTGCTCTTAATAACAAACAGTTTGAAATTCAAAAAGAAAACGAATACCTTACTAAGCAACGTGACGAGCTTCTACCACTTCTGATGAACGGTCAAGTGTCGGTAAATTCTGATTTATCTGACGATTGATAGTGATTTTCTTCTCTAAACCTTGAAGAATAGCTACAATATTGTTTTGGATGCTTTCACTAATATTTTCAATTGGTATAGCGGCAAAGGCTGCATCCAATTGGAGATTTTTTAGCCCGGATGTTTTTCCTTCGAAATTAAAAAACGCACCAAGATTATAGATAAACTGAAGATAATAATAGATATAGAGGGGATTCCAACCTTTTTTCACTCGAAAGGCAGTGCAAAAGTTCGAGCATACAACTGCTCCAGCATTATTGAGTAACTCTTGTGATACAAAAGATACACGCCCCGTGGATTGTGTAGGGCTACCTCCTGACTTTTCAATGATAATATCTCCAACTTGAAGACATTTTTTTGAGTATGATTGTTGGCTAATATAACGGATGGGGAGCGTTGAGAAATCATTTTCAGATATAGGAATAATATCAGCCCCACGTATACAAGTTACTGCACAAGGTGTCTCATTAGAGCAAGTTTCCTCACCCCAATCACCTGACATGAAAAAATCTATTATGTCTATAATCTTCATTTGCATCCAATTTGAATGCAAAGTTACATAATTTTAGGCAGATTCTTGTGATTCAGTTATCCCAAATACTTCTTATGAGCCAACTTTACATTGTTTTGATTCACAATAGCATAATGCAATGTGGTGTCAATGCGTACATGACCAAGTAGTCGCTGTACCTGTTCGATGGGCATACCCTTGTCGATAGCCATTGTTGCAAGGGTTCGACGGAACTTGTGAGGATGAACTTTAGGCATAGAAAGGGATTGGCCTAACTTTCGGATTCTAACTTCCACACCGCTGATAGTCAGTCGTGAATGTGGCGAATTGAGAGAAACAAATAAAGCTGGATTATTATCTGTTCGCTCATTAAGATATTGTTGCAAATGTAGTTTTGTACGGGCGTTGAAGTAAACTACACGCTCCTTATTACCTTTGCCGAATACCACACACTGCCGCTCATGAAAATCTATATCCTCACGGTTCAGTTTAACCAACTCACCCACACGAATGCCTGTGGATGCAAGAATGTCTATAATGGCAAGGTCTCTCTTGTTGGTGCAACAGTCACGAAGCTGCTCTAATTGCTCGTCAGAAAGTACCTCTTTTACAAGCGAATCCGTCTTTACCTTGTGAATTCGTCTGACCGGGCTTTTGGCGATATAATCTTCATCTTCAAGCCATGCAAAGAAGCTGGAGAAGATGCGCCTCATATTGTCAATGGTTACTTTGCTTGATTTGTGTTCTTCTTGATAATTGGATAGATAGGTGCGAATGTCCGTTGTACTGATGTGACAAATAGCCAAAGAGAGCGTAACCAATAACCGCTCAATTGTATTGCGGTAGTATGCTAATGTCTTGTCCGAACATCCCTCTATCTTTTTGGCTGATATAAAGGAGTTAAGAAGATGCTCATTCTCTTGTGCTTGTTGTTTGGCGCAATCGCTCTTTTCAATGATTTCTACATTATGCAGTTCTGATGTAAGCACAGCTTTAAGCCGTGCTATTTGTCGGCAATCCAAGTCACGCTGCATTTTCGTAACTATCGCCTGAATGATGTTCTCTTTCATAATTCTGATATTTTTGTCCTTATATATAATATAAGAGGCTGCTAAATCAGAATTTAGAGGCGATGGCAAAGCAACTCTATGATTACTGGTTTGTTCAGTTTGATTTTCCAAATGAGAACGGAAAACCATATAAGTCAAGCGGTGGCAAAATGGTGTGGAACAAAAAGATTAAGAGAGAAATACCCGAAGGCTGGAAAGAAGTTACACTTTATGCCTTTATAGATAAAAATAAAGCTGGAGATTGGGGCTATGATATTCCAAAAGATGGAACAATCAAAGTCGGTTGTGTACGTGGCGCAGATATTATTAAGTTAAATGATGTGCCCACAAGATATATTACATCGAAACATTCTGACCGACTTTTAGAAGATGGTGATATTGTGATTGAAATTTCTGGAGGAAGCCCAGTTCAAGCGACAGGTAGAGTAGCTTTGATAACAAACGGAGTTATAGGAAGAAATGGAGGCGCTTTAGTATGTTCTAATTTCTGCCAGTCATTCAATATGAAGAAACGAGAGTTTTCTGAGTACTTCTATTATCTATGGCAAAACCTTTATGATAATGGTAATATGTTCAATTTTGAGGGGAAAACATCTGGTATTAAGAACTTTCAAACAGATGTATTTTTGGCAAATCATTGGTTTGAAGTTCCAAAACAATTAATTGAAACATTTCATACTATTGTTGCGCAATACCACTTAATGATTGACCAGAATATAATTGAGAATAATAACTTGACTAAGCAGCGCGACGAACTTCTACCACTTCTGATGAATGGTCAAGTATCGGTAAATTCTGATTTATCGCTTGATTAAGTTCAATTTTGCGGTCTATTGAAGCAAGAATAGATACTAATTTATTCTGTTCATCCTTAGTAGGAGGCATTATTAACTTCAATTTTTTTAGTTCTGCTTGCGAAAGATTATCTCTTGCAGATCCACTGCTAAGACCGACAAGATGATCATAAAGCGTATCAATACTATATTTAAGGAATGTAGAACTATAATCTTTGTTTGGAAGAATCGCACAAATAGCTTGATTTGTACACGCTTCCATTTTAAGCAAAGATGCCTTACCTGCTGTAGCACCATACATTGCTACAAGTACCGTATCAATAGGGTATATCTCTGTACTTGAATTTTCAAATCCTGCCCGTGATATAAAATTTGTTGTGTTATAAATATACGGACTTGCTAATTCGCCACTATTAATCCAAGGAATAGTACCGTTTTCATAATAGCTTGCTTCCGTAGACAATGGTGTAGCACCCGAGGATGTGTTAAAAGCCTCTGCAAGTGTTATCTCTTTCCAACCTTGTGGGGTAATCCTTTTCTTTTTATATTTTTTCAATTCCATTTACTGCATTGCTTTATGAATATAATCTTGAATCAAAGATAGATTAATCTCTATCTCTTTGCGCTTAATCAATAGCTGATTAAGATGTGCTTTTTGCTGCGTTTTTTCTTGTGCGGCTATGATATGGTCAATTCTAGCTCCTCCTATAAAAGGGTATACTATATCAACTTCCGTTTGGGCTTCTTCAATCTCCTTATTCAATTCTGCAAGTTGTCGTTGATATTTGCGTTGAGCTTCTACTATATCCAAATTATTTGCCGCCACAAACACATCAAGCAGATGGCGAATAGCATTAATCTGATCCTGTGCATCTTTCGATGAGTCATTAGCAACTCTTAATGCAACAATTACAGCAATCACACTAATTATAGGGCTTAATAGTGTAGCCCATTGGATTAACTCATCAATCATTGTTCTTTATCTCTTCATTTATCCAACATTCCCCTAACTTCTTTGTCGAAGTCAGAATCAATCCGTTGGGTTTTATTGAAAATATCGTATTCACTTTCAGCCTTTGCCTTGGCTTGTGCCGCAGAAATGCGTCCTTTATCCGGCAATATCTGATATTTGCGGAAAGTCAAGAACTCATTGACACTGGCTGCAAATTGCTCCATATTGAACGTATTCTCACGCTCTATGAGGTCTTCAATATAATCGAAATACCCTGTTACAGCACGTTCCAAACGACGGATTTCATTTTCCTGCAAATAGTTTTTGGCTATTGACACATCAGATTTCAAGATGCGCCCATCAGGAGCATTCTTCCATGTGGTCAGTCCCATGTGTTCTTGTGTATGGTCCGCCTTCGTGTAGATGATTTCAGCAGCCGTTTGCCCAGTAATGGCATAGTGAAAACGGTTCTGTATCATGGCATAGAAATCGTGTGTGGTAGGTGAGTTCTTGTCATAATCGATACTGCACTCTGCGTATATATCGGTAATTTGCTGCCAAATACGCCGTTCACTGGCACGGATAGAGCGTACCCTTTCAAGTAATTCACGGAAATAGTCTTTCCCAAATAGTGCCGTTCCTTGCTTTAAGCGTTCATCGTCAAGCACAAACCCTTTTTTGATATACTCATTGAGAATCTTGGTAGCCCATTGACGGAACTTGGTTGCTTTGGGAGAAGAGACACGATAACCAACTGCAATAATCATATCAAGATTATAGAATTCGACCAACTCTTCAACCTCGCCTCTTATACCCCGATTTACGACGGTTGCAATTTTTGCAACTGTCGTGTCTTTCTGTAGTTCTTCATCCTTAAAGATGTTGGCTATATGCCGACTGATACCCGATTTATCAATACCGAAAAGCTCTGCCATAGCCTTTTGTGTACACCAAATGGTCTCGTCTTTTATAACTACCTGCACCTTTCCCTCTTCATCGGGGAGGCTATATAACAAAAACTGTATTTCGTTACTCATTGTTGTCTACATTTGCGTTGAAATGCAAAGCATCCAACTGTTTCATGATTTCTTCTTCCAAACGATGGCTCTCTGCAAATTGCTTGGCGAGAGTTTGCTTATAATTCGCCATACGAGCATTGAACTCGTCTTCCGTTATATCTACATAATCAATCTTGATGTCGAAATATTGCCCGGCAGAAAGAGAATATCCCTTTTCCTTTATCTCATCGTAAGAGACAGCCACAGAGAAATCTTCCACTGCCTCCTTTCGCTGGAATGCGCCGACAATCTTTTCTATCTCTTCATCGTTCAGACGCACCTTTTTCAATCCGTTAGCATCTTTATATTCCTCGCCTAATTTGCTGGCATCAATCAAGATTACTTTGTCGGTGGATGCAGACTTGTCAAAGAACAGCACACTGACATTCGTACCTGTATTGGCAAACACGTTGCTTGGCATGGAAACACAGCCGAACACCACTTTGTCATCTACAATTGTATGAAGGATTTTGTTCTCAATGCCACTTTTGGCCGTAATAAAACCAGTAGGGATAACAATCGCACCTTTACCTGTCTTTTTCAGCGAATTGATCACGTGCTGTATGAAACAGGTGTATATCGCCATTGATTCTTTCTTTTTGGCAGGTACATTGGGAACTCCTGCCCAAAAACGAGCTGGCATGGCAGCGATCTTCTCTCTGGTATCAGAGAAGTCCATCTTGAAGGGCGGATTGCTCACCACAAAATCGAATTGGCGCAACTGCTGTCCGTCATCGCTCTTATGATAAGGGCTTACAAGCGTATCGCCTTGAATAGCATTGTCAAGCGAAGAGACAAGTCCATTAAGCAACAAATTAAGTTTCAGCATCTTATTGCTCCGCTGGGATATATCCTGCGAGAAAATAGTGCAGCGGTCTTCGCCTATCTGATGGCTGAGTGCCATAAGCAATGTACCTGTTCCTGCCGATGGGTCGTAACACTCCATACTATGCAGGTCGGTATTATCGCCCACCAACAGACGAGCCATAATCGTGGCAATGGCGTGAGGCGTATAATATTCCGCATACTTGCCACCTCCGGCTGTATTATAGTCTTTAATCAGATATTCAAAGATGCTGGAGAAGAAATCGTAATTCTGTGCAAACGCTTCCTCGAAAGAGAAATTTACGAGCTTATCCACCAGAGCACGAGCGAATGGCGCACGTTGTGCCGAATCGGTCACAAACGGTGTCAATGCCTCGAACAATGGAATCTTTGTGTTGGCTGTGGTCTGCGTGGAGAATATATCGGCATTCTGTTCCGCTATGTCCGTCATCGTGGAGTCGAATATCGCGTCAAAATCACCTTTTCCTTGCTGATTCCAAAGATTGGCAATCAGATGGTATGGTTCGAGCATCGGAACATCGGGCGAAATGGCACTCTGAATAAGCATACGTTCATCATCTGAAAGATTTTCGTATGCCGTTTCCCATTTCACGTCTCCTGTCAATTTCTTGGCTATCTCACTTTTCGCATTTTTCAGTTCATAGCCGAATTTGTCATTCAGGAATTTATAGAGAAATACCTGAGTGATAATCTTATATTCATTACCATCATTTCCCATGCCGTATGATTGGCAGGTGGCTTTAAGCCCATCGATGAGTTTTAATGTTTTTTCTTTAATCTCTGACATAGTCTTTATGCAATGCCGTAAGTGGCGTTATATTGGTTGATATACTGTTGTGAAATGCGTGTTTGGATGAACTTGTAATCGTCCATTTCCGGCTTGATTTGCGGAAAATGAAACAGACATCCATTGATAAGAGCCATCACCGTGCGTCCGAAATAAGCATCCTTTTTCAGAATGTCGTTACGGTCATACACTTTGGCATCCACATCCTCTTTTATAATATTGAGAATGGCAGCAATCTCTTCGTCAAGGAAAGAGAACATAGGCTTCTGTCCCTTATCTTCCCTCTGCTTATTCACTTCACGTATGCGCTTGTGTACACGAGCAAATTTTTCATCGCCCTTGTACTTTTTCAACAAGATATTGTTGCGCTTTTGTAGGTCTTGCAGGCGACCGATGATTTCATCCAAAGCCTGTGTTTCCTCGTTGAACTTAGCTATCGTGTCAATCACAAAACCATGTTCCTTGAAGCGTTCCATAAAGGCTTCACGCAGCGAAATGAACTCCGGGTCGTCTTGGTCAAAGTTCTGGGTAAACGAAGAAATGGTACTCTGCCATTTCTCTTTCAATTCCACACCACCGGATATAAGTTGCATTTCCTCTTGTCCTATTTTGGAGAAAGTGAACTCTATATCCATCATTGCCTCATTGATTAGGGTTTTCGTTTCCTCGTTTGCATTGAAAGCCTCTTTCTGATTGATGATACTAATCCGTCTCTGTACCTCAGAGAGTAGTTGCGGCAACTTGGTGATTTCGAGTTTGGCAAATTGCTCTTTCATTTCATCATCACCGAATGTACGCACGATGTTCGCCATGTTCTTGGCTGATTCCAATGCCTGTTTGAGGTCGAGCAATACAGCTTTATCCTCTTCGGTGGAGATTTCAGAAGAAAATTCTTCCGCATTGTCGTATGTGTAATTGAAGAGCGTTTGCCGAACTTTCTTCATTTGGTTCAATATCTCTTCCTTGTCCTCAATGACTTGGGTAAAGGTGTCGGTAGCAGCGGATTCGCCAGTCTCGTCCACATCATTGAAGCGGTTCAACTCTTGCAGATAGGCTTCGTTGGTTTCCTTAAAGTTACGCTTGATGTCTGCGAAGTCAATGACAAAACCGTAACGCATACCGGGATAAGGACGGTTTACACGAGTTATGGCTTGAAGCAGATTGTGGTCTTTCAGTTTGCGCCCGAAATACAAACGCTTCAAGCGTGGCGCATCAAAACCAGTCAAAAGCATATTGAAGACAATGAGAATATCCACTGTCATATTTTTCTTGAAGTCCTTGACTATCTGCTTGCGAGTTTCCTTGTCATCCGTATCGTGAAGAATGATTCCGGCTTTCAGCGGTCTGTATTTTGATTTGTAATCCACTTCCGGTTCACCCACCACATACGAACCATCGGCAAGTTTTATCTTGATGGGCTTTGGCTGATACTTCTGCCACTCCTCTTGGAATACATCATAAAGCCGCCTTGCCTGTTCGCTGGTTTCACAAATGACCATACCTCCTAAAGTATCATCTCCTTGTATCTTGCGAAACTCTTTTAAGTCCGTCATAATGTAACGGGCTAACTCATTTACATAACTTGGATGCTCTATGATTTCCGACTTACGAATGTCTTTCTTTTGCACAAGGGTTTCCAGTTTGTCGTACACATCAGACAAACGTTCTTTGTAGGAGGTTTCTATATCCTCACGTATGATTTTCAGCGTGTAGCCATCGGCAATAGACTTGTCGTAATAATAGGTATGCAGGTAGTTACCGAATACCTTGCAACTGGCACGTTCCTCCTTTAACAGCGGCGTACCTGTAAGTGCGATTTTAACCGCATCGGTATCGGCATCAAAAAGATTGGCAAGAAAGCATCCACCGGGTTTATATCCTCGGTGTGCCTCGTCAAGAATAAAAATGCGTTGAAGATTGGTAGCATAATCACCGATGCGTACTTTTTCCTTATCCTCGGCAAAGCGTTGAATGTTCACAACCGTGATTTCTGCCTGTCCGCTTACACCTTGTTGTGCCTGATTACTGCGGAACTGCTCCATAAGTTCAGCTCTTGTATTGGCAGTAGATACTACCAGCCCACGAGCTTCAAACTCTTGTGTGGCTTGTTCTAAAAGGTCAAGGCGGTCAACTATAAAATAGAATTTGGCAACCTTGTTCTGTTTGGAATAGAAATCGTTAAGAATATAGGTCAGATAGTATGACAAGGCGGTTTTACCACTCCCTTGTGTATGCCATACTATGCCCGATTTTACTCCCTCTGACAGTTTTTGACGAATAGCTAACGATGCAAACAATTGTTGGTAACGCATGATATGCTTCTGGTCAGTAGATTCTATTTTTCCATCCACCTCACGCTCCATACGGACATAAGCAATACCATATCTAATGATATACAACAACCGTTCTGGCGAACACATAGAGGTCAAAATTCGGTTTGTAGGAGTATTGAAACCGAGATTTGTCTGATATTCAGGACTTGTATGAATGACTTGGCAGTTGTAATCAGACAATATCTGTTTTTCCACCGTCTTGTCAATCTCCTTATACAGATAGTCACGATAGAACGATGCGATTTTCTGACCGCTTAAATTTTCCTCACGGAAGCAATTGAATGGTGCGTATGAACGTGCCCCTGTACAATAGAAAGCCCCTTGTATGGGTACGATACCGCCCAACGCATCATATTCCATATTATTGCTGAATATCATCAGCTGCGTAATGTTGATGAAACGGCGGAATTTTTTATTGGGAAAACGTTCTTTGTTCATTCGTGCGCTCTCTGCCAACATACCACCATGATTATTGGGCTTCTTCACTTCTACAAAACAAAGTGGCAATCCGTTTACGAATAAAGTAATGTCAGGACGAAATTCGTCCTGTCCGTTCTTACAGGTAAATTCGGCTGTGAAATGGAACGTATTATTCCCGATGTTATCAAAGTCTATCAGCTTTACAGGCGAAACAGCTTTGAGACGGTTGTAAAAGCCTCGACCGAGGTCATCATCGTTCAGTTCCTTACGAATATCTTTCAAAACTTGAAGAAACTCCCCCTCATGTCCGGGATTCAGATTCTTAAACTGCCGTTCAAATACCTGCAAAAGAATATTCGTGTCACTGTCATAGACCGTGCCATTCTTATCTTCACTCAACTTGCCGAAGTAAGTATATCCTATTCGGGTGAGGTGAACCATTGCAGGCATCTGTACCCGTGTAGCTTCCGAAAACTGCTTCATATCACCTATCCTTTTTGTCGGTTATCAAATCCTTCAAATCGACCTGCAATATCTCTGCTATCTGTTGCAAGGTCTCTAAATTTGGTTGAATCCTATTACAAGCATAAGCATTTACCATACTGAAGCTCTTGTCGAGTTTCTTTGCCAACCATGTCTGAGAGATACCTTTTTCAGATAATACAGCCTTTATTCTATTCAGTTTCATTCTTTGATACGATTTTATAGTGCAAATATAGTGAATTATATTCGATAATCAGGATTATTTCGTATTTTTGCATCTACAATTTTAAATAAACGATTTTATGGAAATTAGAGAAGCAATTATTCATGCATTAGATGGTGATGCTATATTATTTATTGGTTCCGGTTTTTCACTTGGAGCAATTAATGAGGGGAATAAAAAATTCGAGACAGCAACTCCACTTGCACATAAATTATTAACGGAATGCGATTTTGAAGAAAAAGATTTCACAAATGATTTAGGAATAGCTTCACGAATTTATCAAAGCACTAAAAGCGAAATCGATTTAATCGAGTTTTTGCGTAAAGAATATACAGCAATAGACGTTACTCCTGAACAGGAAATTATAGCACAAATTAATTGGCAACGCATCTATACAACTAATTATGATAATGTTTTTGAATTAGCCTGTGAGAAGAACAAAAAGAAAATACAATCTGTCACATTATCTGATAGACCAAATGATTTTAAAAACAAGTCAAATCTCTGTATACACATAAATGGAGACATTAAACGACTTACCCAAGAAAAGCTTAATAACGAATTCAAATTAACAAATGTCAGTTATTTAACTGAAGACTTTAATAAAAGCGAATGGTTAACCCTTTTTAGAAGCGATTTACAAACTGCAAAATCAATAATTTTTATTGGATATTCCATGCAGTATGATTTGGATTTACAACGAATAGTATATTTAACCCCGAATTTAATAGATAAAACTTTTTTCATAATAAGCGAGCAAGCATCAAAAACTGAGCAAGTGCTTATCAAAACATTTGGGATGCCGTTTCCTATTGGCATTAAAAAACTCACAGAACATATAAATGAAATCAAGAAAAATCATGTACATATAACAAAATTGCCAGATAGCTATCTATGCTTTAGTAAACCTAAAATAAAAGATTTTCCTTCTTCAATATTAGACATAGATGAGTTTAACTTATTAGTTCGCGGGGAATACAACATTGATAATCTGTATTATTCAACTATCAATCCAACTGATTTTGTATATTCCATACATAGAAGCAAACATGAAGAAGTTATTAAATTAATCAAAACAGGAGAGCAAAATATTCTTATACATTCGGACCTAGGTAATGGGAAAAGTATTTTCATGACAACATTAACCGCTTTCTTATCTAAAGAAGGATACAATGTATTGAGATTCAATAAATATTATACCACATACAATCGTGAAATTGAACAAATCTGCCAAAAGGAAGGCCAACATATACTTGTTTTTGATGACTATATGTCATACATAGACTGTTTGAAAGAATTAAAAATACATAGAACAAATCAAATTTTGATTCTTTCAGAACGTAGCGCAATGAATGATATTTATTACAACAGTCTGTGTGATTTATTTGGAGATTTTCACAATATAGACCTTAATAGACTTGACTCTAATGAAATTAAGCAATTTGTAAACATATTAGACCATTATGGATTTTGGAATAAACTCTCCGCTGAACGAATTGATAGAAAAGAGGATTATATTAAAACAGTATGTAAAGGGCAAATTAAAAATATCATTCTTAAATTACTCAATTCAAAAACTATCTTAGAGAGTTTTCAGAAATTAATCACTTCAATAAGAAAACGAAATGGCTATTATGAAGCCATACTTTTTATACTAATTGCTAGGGTATCAAAATTAGATCTTGATTTAGAGGATTTAGCATACAGTCTAAATATGTCTCAATTAAATAGTCCAAGTTTTCAAAAAGATCCTCATGTCAGAGAATTTGTTGATTTTAGCACCTATTCAATAAAATCAAAATCTTCAATAATATCCCAAGTCTTATTACAACAAATATTTGATTCAACAATCGTTGTGGATGTTATGTTATCTATCTTCCGTAATCTTAATGCACATCGTCATGACGAAAAAATAAAAAGAATTTTAAAAAATATGATGATGTTTACCAACATACAGCAAACCATAAACAAAGATGATGCAAACTATAAACATAATATATTGAGATATTATGAAAACATCAAGCCACTTTCTTCTTGTAATAAGAATCCACATTTTTGGCTTCAATATGCCATTGTAAAATTATCTGAATATGATTATGGGCAAGCACAAATATACTTTGATACAGCATATTCTTTTGCTAAAAAAATAGAGAATTTTGATACCTATCAAATAGATAATCACTATGCTCGTTTTATTATAGAAAATGAAATAAAGTTTGGAACAAAAGCAACATGCATGCAAGCATTTAGCTATGCACATTCTATACTAATGGATCCTAAACATAAAACAGAAGTTAGATACTACCCCTATCGTGTAGCACAAAATTATTATCCATTCTATGAGCGCTTTTATAAAGAATTAAGTCATAAAGAACAGGAAATATTTATACAATCATGCTTTGAAATATTAAAACGATTAAAGTCATATTTAGAAACTACGACAACAGCTTCCGATCGTACAGACGTAAAGAAATCCGAGAAAAATTTACTGCGAATATTCAAAGAATTAAATATTACTTATGAAACCAAATAAATAAGACTATAAGATATTTTATAACTATTAATAGATTACAAAATTCGTCATAATGCTCTAATAATAAGATTTACCCCTGTACAGATAACTGTGACAGGGGTATTTTTTTCAAAAAAGGATTTTGACACCCCTCGAACTACATGATATTATATCAGAAAAGGTATAATTTATCTGTACCTTATAGAGATACTAATACACATATAATTCAACACTTTTTCATGCGAACAAATCAGACCTGTTACACTTTTTTCAACGAATTCACCTATTTTACTACACTTTTTCAAGCGAATTATAAATATTCCACAAAAGATAGCTGGTCTTATGACCTATTTTCTACCATCCAACACCCTTCAAAGAATAAAAATCAACCGCAAACCGCTGAAATTCCAAGAAAAGCACTACCTTTGTATTCAGCAAGCGTTCTGTAACATCCATGCGGAAATGCCCTATCGTTCAACACGTTGAATCTGATAGCAGACATTCCACTAAAGGGCTGAAAAGAGGCGGTACAACACGTATATGCAAAACAATGAAATACAACGATTTGCATTTGTCCCTACATTCTGTGTACTTGTAAAAACAGAGGTTGTACCGATTAAAATGAATAGTCACTGATAATCAGTGATGTAAATATGCTGCGTCGGCAAATAAATCTAATCATATATACCCAGTTATCCCCAAAGCGAAAACGATGAGAGATTTTTCTTTATAGCTAGCTTAGGATGTTCAGTTCTCCTATCTCCCATTTCAAAACAAAGGCTGTCCATTATCTAATATGTGACAGCCTTTCTATGAAAGTTTTCTTCAGATAAATATCATACTTTTTTCATAAACTCCTTCGGTGTTTTTCCAAAATACTCCTTATACC
>CDZK01038471.1_pt1 | contig 19234 bp, 24 predicted proteins | sample 557401 | NCBI WGS metagenome assembly CDZK01 (sample SAMEA3182108, study PRJEB8094) | gut metagenome | biome: human; feature: gut; material: Stool; isolation source: human stools | place: Canada | collected 2013-04-25 | reverse complement strand
GCTGCTGTCTTAAACCACAAAAATGTGTTTTCATTTATTAAAAGACCAATTTCTATGCTATTGCCATTTTTAGAATAACAGTTTCTTCGTATTCCGAATACTCTTTGATTACTTTGGGGTCTGTAAAAAATAATCAGGCTTTCTTCATTTGTTTCGGCATAAACAGCATAAAATCCATTTTGTTTACAGTGTTTCTTTAATTTACAAAATAGCTTTTCAGAAAGATTTAATTCCTTTGGCTTAAAAATTCTTATTGTTCTTATGGTATCATATGAACTGCAATTTCTTTCCCATGTTTCTAAATCATCAATAACAAGATCCGCATTGTCCATTGATACTGCAAAATCGTTTGGATACATAGTCAAAAGCATATCAGTAAGCTCGCTTGAGCTAAAGCCAACGCCTTCGTTCGCATATTCCTCAAAAAAGAGTCCCATAACATATGTTAGAAAGTATGGTAAACTTACAATATCGTATGAAGTTTTGAGAACAGTTTTTGCCGTGTCACCATTTCTTGAAATGATAAACCTTAATTGTTTAGGATTTGACAAGAATCTCATCCTTTCTCTAGGAAAATGTTCTTTTGGAAAATCGACCGATAGTGCGTAACATCTTCTGGGATTTTTCTCCTGAAAAGAGTTTTTTTATTCTGTTAATATCGGTGTACATATATCCATCACTTTCACAATAGCCGCCCTCATCAATAAGGTCATAGTATGTATAAGGTGTATCAGGATTAGTGTTGAGGTCAAAAGCTGTAATATGTTCCTTCCTGACACTAAAGCCATACATGGTTACAAGTTTGTCTACGATATCATCAACGGACGCTGCATTGTAAAAGTAGATAACGTATCCGACAAGAAGCAGCATATCTTCGCCTTTTATTTCATTACTGAAAATTAGAGTTCCTGTTTTGTTATCGTCTGCTATAAAGTATCTATACTCATTCATTTTTTGCTCCATAATCTTTTTCCTTTGTCACGACTATGACATTAGACATAGGGTCAACAACTATCAGCTTTTTGCTTTCATTGCATAAACGCTTTGGCTCAATACAAAGGCAGCGTCCCATACCGTTGTAGCAATCTTGACGGCGTTTTCTGCAAGACCTATTGATCCTGATCTTCATCAAGCATTACCTCCACATATCTTCTTACATACTCCGAATTTCTGTTCGGATAGTCATCACTCTCCATCAAAAAGTGATAGCCATCCTTTTTCAGCTGTTCGGAAAACTTCTCGACCTCATCGGGTAAACCCTGTATTCTTAGTTTTATCATATTTTATACCTCCTCGTTTTCTTATATTTTGCAAAAGAGTAATAACACTATAGCAGTAACAGCACACCCTATTATATATGTATTGCGTAACATCTCAATTTGGCTGAAACAGCTATCGCCATGATCAGAAAGTTTATGAAAGGATTTTTTTATGTAATTTACATTTGCAAGTATTATCAGTGTTTTAACAAAGAACCAAGAAATGAATATTTTAATTTGCATTTCCGAGTTTGTTTCAAACGCTACCCTGATACCAGTGATAATGCCTGCAAATACAAACAGCGAAAGCATTAATAGCTTGAAATTTACAAATTCATAGTTGTGCTTCATAAATACCTCTTGACCAATTTGTCTATAACATTTGTACTTTATAAGTAGTTTTTCAAGATAGAGCTGAGTACGTCATAAATAGTTCTTTTATCAGAAAACCAAAAATGTGCATATGCCATTTCAAGCCGTAATTGTACAAGAGGAGGCTGTTTTTTTAATGTAGAAGTTGAAATGCTCATAATATCAGCTATTTCAGGCAAAAGGGAAGCATAGCTTTCCTTAGAACCCCAATCATAGTCAGAAAGTAATTGTTCGATAAAATTGGCAGTATCAGTTTTTGCTTTATTAAGTATTTCTTTTACCTTTATCTTATCATTAAGAGCATAATATAACATAAGGTTTCTTTCATCATACTTAGCAGAAAATTGAATACCCGACAGGCTAAGACCATTTAAAATACTATTTGCGTGCGATGTTTTTATCATTAGAAACTGCCTATTTGGTATTTCTTTTGCCACCTTACAACCATAATTTAACCACATTCCTTTTGAGAAGTCTTCGATTTCTTTTATTTTCTCATTATTCATATCTCTACCTCCCCAGCCCCTGCCCAGTTGCAGGGGCTTTCTTCTATTTTAACTGCTTGCAATTTGTAAATAAATATGCTATACTTTTATCAAATCATACCCATTATCTTTCAAATACGTCATTATAACTTCCTTTTGATTTTCAAAAAACAACTGCAATGAATTGTCTATCCAATAAGTATCCGTGTCGGGGTCATAAAAGATTGTAAACCTGTAGTCCTCAGCTGCCTTATCTACGCCTTTCATTTTCGCTATCATTTTATCAAAATTGTTATCGCAGCCGTCATAAAATGAAACACCGAGCTTTTCATCATCGCCTCTTTCAAGGCAACCAAGGTCAAACCACTTAGAGTCATCACTTTTATGTATGACGTATATCTTTGTGCTTTTATAATTTGGATAAAATAACAGCAGTTGTTCATGCTCATTAGCCGCATGATATGTCAAGTAGCTCTTACTTTTATAGTGATTTTCCAATCTTTTAAATATGCTCATTTCTCAACTCTCCGAATGATTATTTCTTTTAAGGTGTATCTCCCTGTTAATGCAGCCCTTAAAAGTATCAATATTTGTGAAACAAAAAATACAACGTACAATAGTACTATAAATACATTGTATTTTTGAGGTATAGACCATTCGTTTGAAAAGAAAGAGCAAAGTATTGCAGCTATAGCAATACTTTCAGCAAGAATAGTCAACTCATCTATTAAAATGGACTTTACCGCATATGCAGTTTTTTCTTTTTTGTTTGGATACCTGATTTTAAAAGTTACATCATGCAGTTCATTTTCATTATTCATCGTTATCACCTCTCTTAGAATATCCTCTACAAATAATTTTCTCGTCATGTAACTTGGCTATAATGTTTCCCTCATATGTGTATTTTTTCGAGAATATATTTATCAATATAGCACACTGCATAAAGCAGAAAATTGAAAACATAACTATCATAAAATCATAGTTACCACAGTGTTCTTGCGGTAAGATCCATCCGTTCTCAAAACAAACACATACTAGAATAGCTGAAATGATACTTTTGCCAAACAATCGAATTTCATCTTTTAAAATAGATGTTACTGTATAGATTACTCTTTCTTTTTTGCCTGGATACTTGAAATTAAAATCGATATTCACATTATTCATTCCCGTCCTCCCAAGCCCCTGCCCAGTTGCAGGGGCTTTTTTTATGTATGATAATCAATCCCCTTTACTGCCTTTTTTCAGACAATATCAATTATCTTTCCTTTTTCTTGCGTGAAAACAGAATAACAGCCGCTCCTGCGAGTATAACTACCACTCCACCAAGAACTGTTCTTCCGTCAATGTCATTGTCGGAAGAACCAGTGTTTGGCGTGTCAGGAACTTTTTCATTGAACATATCTGCGTCCACTGTCTGAGCGTAAGTAACAGTGACCTGTTTTGAGTCGGCAACAAGATAGCCATAAGGTACTGTGCTGCCGTCCTCAGTGATAGTGTATGTGCCAACTGGAACGCCCTCAAACTTCGCAAGTCCGTCCTTGTCGGTGACGGCTTCAATGCGTATCTCTCTGCCAGTATCGGAAACTCCCGAAAGAATAAAACGAATGCCCTCGATGTTCGTCATGCCGTCTGTTTTCTTGTGTACTTGAACTGTTCCTGTCTGCTCGTTATTGAGAATATTTTCATCAATAGTCTGAGCATACTCTACCTTGACTTCCTTCTCGTCAGCCACAAGATATCCATATGGAACTGTTTCCTTATCCTCGATAATTTTGTATGTACCCACTGGTACGTTCTCAAAAACTGCTACGCCGTTCTCATCAGTTATCGCAGGAATATCAATCTCACGTCCTGTGTCAGATGTACCTCTGAGATAGAACTTGATACCCTCAATATTCTTCTGTCCCTCTGTAGTCTTGTGAACTGTGATAGAGCCTGTCTGCTCGTTGTTGAGTATCGTTGCGTCTATTGTCTGAGCATACTCGACCTTGACTTCCTTTTCGTCAGCTACGAGATAGCCGTATGGCACTGTTTCTTCGTCCTCGATGATACTGTATGTACCGATCGGTACGTTCTCAAAGACTGCTACGCCGTCTTTATCGGTAGTTGCAGGAATGTTTATCTCACGTCCACTGTCTGATGTACCCTTGAGGTAGAATGTGATACCCTCAACATTCTTCTGACCCTCTGTTCTTTTCTGAACCTTGATAGAGCCTGTCTTTTCCTCGTTAGTGACCTTGACTTCTGCTGTTTCGTTGTATTCAACTGTTACTTCCTGTTCGTCAGCTACAAGGTAAGCCGCAGGAACTGTTGAGCCGTCCTCTGTGATAGCATATTTACCGATAACAATCTTATCAAAGAGCGCAATGCCGTTTTCGTCTGTTGTAGCTTCAAACTTCATGTCCTTGTTTGTATCGGAAATACCTGTTGCAAAGAACTTAATGCCCTCAATATTAAGATTACCTGTTGTTGTCTTTGTGACCTTGATAGAGCCACTTTTCTTCTTGTTTGTCATTTCAGCCTTGACGATATCATCGTTTTCTGTTATTTCGAACGGATAAGGAGTATCGTCAATTTCATAGATATCTGGTGCTGAAATCTCACGATAGAAATACTTGCCTATAGCAAGCTGAAAATGTGCAATGCCGTTCTCGTCTGTAGTTCCTGTGATGACCTGTTCGTTATTCTCGTTCAGAATTTCAAAGGTGCAATCAGGGATAAGCTCGCCTGTTGACACGTCAGTTTTTGTTATCTCAAAAGGAATAGTGTTTTGCTCGTTATCAAAATCTACAACGAACTCAGCCTGCTGTTCAACAAGCTTGATAGTCTGTGTAGGCTCATCGGATATCGAATAGCCCTTTGGCGCTTCAATTTCCGTTACTGTATAACTGTAGCCTTTGTAAAGAACCTTTGTTGTTTCAGCTATGCCGTCTGTGCCTGTGGTTATGGTGTCAATAACTGTTCCTTTCGGGTAGATACAATAGCCGTTGCCAACGAATATATCCTCGGCTGCTGCCACTTCAAACTTTGCGCCCTCAAGGTCAGCTCTTGTTTCAGCGTCACGCTTGTGAATTGTTATCTTGCCCTTGTCAGGAGCAGAAGCCTTGTTGATGAACTCAGTTGTAGCCGTCTTGTCAGCGGTAACAGTGATAGCTTTCTTAGAAGAAAGCATATATCCGTCTGCTGTTGATATCTCACGCCACTCATAGTTGCCCTCTGGCAGACCAGTTACATCAATATCACCCTTGCCGTTTGGCGTAAGGTCTGTAGCCTGTGAAGCCAAATCAGTGAAGCTGTAGCTTCCGTCCTTTCCAGTTGCCTTTACAAACTTGTAGCTGTCACCGACCTTACAAGCAAGCTGAAACTTAACAGCTTTGTACATATCCGCTGTGCCTGTTTGCTTGTTGTCGAAATAGTCTGTGAAGCTCTTGTCAAGGTGAGCTGAACCTATTGGTGTTGTTATTTTCAGATAAGCCTTTACTGGGTCTTTATCCTCATAACAAGAAACCACCATTTCCTGAACGTCTGAGCCGCCCGAAAGGATAAGAGGTGAACACTCATCTATGTGTTCAACATACTTGCCCTTTGTCTTTGTGAGCGTGAAAACAACATTTTTCAGATCTTTCTCATTGTCTGCTGTGATAGTCATATTTGAGCCTGAGCGTGTAACAGTCACTGAGTTCGGCTTTGAAACGCTGAACTGTGAAAGGCTGTCAAGCTTGAGCTTTGCTGTCCACTTGCCTGTCTTGACATCATATTTTGCAGGATATGAAGCTTTGTCGAGCGGCTTGCCGTAAGAAACCTTTGACGTACCACTAGGAATGTTGTAGTGCGAAAGCATTTCAGACTTCATTTTTTTGTAGCACTCGACAAGGTCATTGTAATGACTGCTTGCGTTGCTGCCGTTGTAGCTGTAGGCGTTGAGAAGCTTTGTTTCATTGCTTGAAAGCCCTGTTGTGCTTTCATCAAAAAAACGTGCAGAAACCGCCTGTGCCATTATGCTTGAAGCACATATCTCCGTATCTTTAGAATAGCCGTACTGCGTTTTGCCTTTGTAACTGTAAATGCTGAATGTCCTTATCTGCCTTTGCATACTCTCAGGAACGTGTCCACTTTTAGCATATTCAGCTAGTGTCTGCTGCTTTGAAACTGTTCCGCTATTATGCAGCTTATCAAAGTTGATACAGTATGCGTAATCTCCGTCAGATGTTGAGAAATATGGCACTGAGCTTGCCCAGTAACCTGTGAAGTGGGTGTCATTGGACTTGCCCGTTTCAATGTCATAGCCGTTTGGTAGCCCTGAACCTCTGAAGTCATAGCTCCATTCATTAAGCCACTGCTGTGTGGCTTTGTTGGTGTCGGAAAAAGCTGAGGCTGTTATGCCCTGCGTTAATGCCGACAAACTGAGCAGAAGAGCCATTGCAACACTGCTCAGACGTTTGAAAAGACTTTTCTTTTTCATTTGTTTTCCTCCTAAAAATTTTTTATCTATCTTAAAAGCCATAAGGCTTGATTTTCGGGCAATAAAAAAAGCAATCCGAAAAAACTCGAATTGCTTTTAAATCTTATTCAATTTTATTTACATATCAGTAAAGGAGATATATTTCCCATGCAGGCTTGCCGTCACTGTTGATAGCTGAGCCGTCACCATGCCATTGCTGATACACAACTATATGTGCTTGGTCTTTGCCAATAATCCTATACAAATCATCTATATGACCTTTTACTTTGCGATAAAGTTCATCATAAGACGAATAAGTATCAGGCGAAACAGTGTCAGGTGTTCCCCATGAGCTGTTGTCAAGATTTCTTGTGGCTATGTTGTCCCACATTTCCTGCTCGGTATAGAATATAGCGTCAAAGTCACAATGCTCATTGCTGTACTGCTGAAGTTCTTTTACTGCTCTGTCTATATCATTCTGAGTAAGCTCAAACTTTGGTTTTGGCTTAGCCGTTGTAGTCGTAGTCGGCTTTGGCTTTGGAGCTTGCGTTTTCTTTGCCGTTGTTGTCTGTCTTGTAGTCGTTGTCTGACGTTCTGTCTGTCTTTCTGTCTGACGTTCCGTCTGCTGAGGCTGATAGCTGTTGTTATTGTTATTGCTGTTGTTGTTGCCTGAGCCGTTGTTTGAAGTGCTGTGGCTGTAGTTCTGATTATTATTCACTGTGCCGCCATTACTAGCCTTAGAGCTGTTCGCCTTTGCAGTGTTCTTTGGAGCAGTCGATGATTTAGAACTGCTTGTGCTTTTTGTGCTTGCAGACGTTCCCGTTGTGGTAGCCGAAAGGGAAGTTGTTTCCTCGCTCTGAGAGGTCAGTGTGGCTTCCGTTGTGGTAGTTGCCGAAGCTTCTGTGCTTGAAGCCGTTGTTGTGGCTTTCGGTGCGGCTGATGATGTGTTGTCTGTGTTGCCACAGGCGGTTATGCTTATCATTGTCGCACTGATTATCAAGACGGCTATGGCTTTCATTGTGTTCTTCATATGGTTTTCCTCCTTTTTTAGACTTGACATATATCTTAAAGTGATGTATACTTATATATAGAAAAGGTAAACCGCATAGACGGCTATCCTCGGCTTAAATTATGTAAAATAACCGCAGCTTTGGTAGAGGGGCGGTTATTTTTTTATGCTTTTTATCAGCTCGTTGAGAGCGACAATCAGCACGATAGTCAAGACAAAGAAAGCTAAGTCCATTCTATCACCTCCCGAATATCCTATTTTGCCTGAGCCTTTCGGCTGACAATATTCAGACCATTCCGTGTGGGAGGACACCGCCTACCGTTTAAGTTTACCTTTTCCAAACTAGATTATATCACAATCATTTCTTTGTGTCAATTTTTCATTTTGTCCGTGGACAAATTTAGCTGAAATATCCTGCCTGCATATTTAGCGAGTAAATATATGTATCATTAATAAATTCCTCAACCATATGATTGATCCAGAACATATAGTGTGTTCTGAGCATTTCTATTGGTTTTTCTGAGGGCAGTTCTCTCTGCGTATGAAGAAGTGGATAGTAAAGTGACAGCCAGTATCTTTCAGAGTTGCGGTCAAACCTTTTCCAAAAATCTTCTTCGCTGACTTTCATCTCAAAAAGCATATTCTTGAATTGTATCTCGAATTTTTTCGATGTGCGTAAAAAAGCTTTTCTTGAGCCACTGAAATCATGGTTCTCACCCATGCCGTCAAGCTGATTATAGTATGCTTTGAAAATCTTATCATAGTATGCTTTCATTCGTTCAAGACAACGTTCTTCTTCGGTCATTGCTATGTGCTGTGGCTGTTCCGTAGCCGACCAAAACTCCTCACCGACAAAATCTCTTATTTCGTCAATGGTGTAAAGAAGCATTGTTTTTTTATCAAACTCAGGGTCATTGAGCTTTTCTTCCCCTTTTTTGATAAAATCATCAACTTCATTGCTCGGTCTGATAAGGCTCTCTATCTTCGCTTCATCAAGTTCGGGCAAGTTTTTATAATACTTATAATCTTTTACCATTGTTATACCTCCCATATGTTTTCTACACCTATATTATACCATACAGCAAGAAAACACGTCAACGGCAGAATAGCCAAACTTTCACACTAAATATTGTGCATTTTTGAATTGATTAAAACATTTATGAACTTGTTTTCAGGGAAAACTCTCGAGAAAAAATTATAATGACAACGATCTATCATTTGTCATGTCAAGCGCATCGTCTTTTCCAATTTCTTCTCTAACATAATCAGGGACGCTCACCAGTTCATCAAATTCAAGATTACCCAAAATCATATACATTTTGTCTTTACTTGCTCCAAAATATACTCCGCTGTCAAATTCGCTGTTATTATTATACCGCTTCACCAACTTCATTTTTTCGAGGTCAACAAAAACATTAATCGGAAATTCAAGTATCTCATCGGTAGTGTAGGCTATCGGTATATGAGAAAGGTCAGAAAAATCTGCGTCATTTTCAAATTCGATTACAGTAAATTCATTGATAAGTTCTTTGGCAATGCTGACCATATCCGCCCTTCTTTTCATTGTTTCAATCTCAGCTTGTGATAAATCATTCTTTACGGACTCAATTTCATTTTCAGTAAATACAGCGTATTTCAGAATTTCGTCCTTAAAGATATCTTTTTTCGCAAACTCCAAAAGAGCCTGATTAATACTGTCAAAACCGACCTGTTCACAGCAAGCGAGTTCTTCTTTTAGCATTGTAAATCGAGTCTTATACTCGATATCAATCGGTGTAAAATCAAGAATATCCTGCTGTTCACTGTATCTTTCTTTTACTTCCCAAGCACAGGTATCAAGGCAGGCATTTTTCAAATTCTCCTTACCGATATTATCTGAAAAATGAGAATAAACAAATGGAAATTCTGCGGCTTTTACACCATAATGCTTAAAATAGTCGATGATATCATCACTTGAAACGCTTTGCGTCAAACGTCCTACGATATACTCGTCATCGTCCTTAATAGTACAACACTCATATCTATCATCAACGCCCAGCCTTTTGATATATACTTCATCACTTTCTTCCGTATAGCCATTAAAGTCCATTGTTCTTTTATGTTCGAGAAAGCAATCATCAGTTATCCAAACTCTGTGAGTTGAATATGAGTAATAGAGAAACTTAAACTCGTGAGAATACTCATTTTTAACAAGGTCCTTGTTTTCTTCAAAGAAATCTTCAAAGGACTGTCCCGAAGTCTGAAGTTGCTTGATAACGTCAAAACTATGTAATGTATTATGAACGTCCTGTTCTGTCATATCTATTCCCCTCTATCGTCTTCGTCATTCTTTTCATCATTCTTGATAGCAATCTTTCTTGCAATCCTTGAAAAAGAGATTCCTAATGCTATATATACAGGTATGCATATCATAAACTTATAGTTTATATTTACCGAAACATTAAGCTTATCTACAGCAAAGCCAATCATGAAATTACTAAAGGTATTCGCTGCTAAGACAATTCCAAATATAATTCCTAGTGCATAAAAAGATATCGATATACTTTCAAGCACCTTAATCATAAGTTTATCACCAAAGAAATATTTAGCTAACTCCCAAGTCACAATAAATGCAGCTGGGGTCATATAAACCAAAAAGCCTGCCATTAACTATCCTCTCCTTTTTCTATCTTTTTTAGTCTTTGTGTCCCCCATACGCAGATCAATAATGAGGTCACAACTGAAAAAATCACAAAAATTACTCTCTTATAAAAAAACTCCCATGGTCCTGAATACGGCATACCATAGCATAATATAACTATTGCCGATACAAAATTAGCTAAGAGCGAAAGAACATATACAGGAAGCATTTGCTTTACAGCACGTTTCATTAAAGCGACCTCCCTGACTTACTTGTGAGGTCAAGGACTTCATTTTGCTCTTCCTCTTCATTATCTAAAAAAGAAGATAGCTGATTAAAGTCCATGTTTTCGTCAAGACTTTTTTCTTCGGGATAATCTATTTCTATGCTTTCCTTGGTAATGCGATTTTCTGAATCATCTTCAAAGTTTTCACACATCATTTTCTGAGTTATTTTGTTCAATTCATCATATACTTGTTCTAACTCAATCTTGTTATTCCTCAGATTGGCTGATGAGATTTCTCTTTTCTTAACTTCAGAATGTCTAAAAACTTTATTCCAAAGATTAGGCTTTATATCTTTTAAATTTTCCATGTCAGCCTCAGCAGAGCTAATTCTGCCTTTGATTTCATCAATCTTGCTTACAACCCTAACACTTGACTCGTAATCTTCAGTGTCGATAAATTTTAAGGTTAAATCAACTTTTTTCGCTATTTCAGGTGGTAACTTGACCGCCTGAATACCTTCATACCTTTTTGGTGGCTCTTCACCAATAAGCCGATACAATTCATCACACGCTTCCGCCTTGAAGTAAATGGACTCGTGTAATGAGGGAACGTCCACGGAAGGTTTCTCTACTTTATAGAAAACACAATCCCAAATAACTTTGTGATTTGCATCTGCATCCGTAGTTATTCTAGGTTCATCAAAATCCGCTTTTATTCCATTCATATGTATGGAAATAGGTATATCTTCAGTTTTCAAATACTGAATACCATTAGTATGTGAAAGATATGGTAAAACGCTGTTATATGTTTCTTCAATATGCTTAGAATAACAATCATTACACTCTATGCAAGCCGCAACTTTATCGTCAATAGTTTTTAACTCTTTTAGATTGCCGTGATTTTTGTAATATTCACTCTTGGCAGAGTAAAGCTTTATTGCCGCTGACAACTTCTCTCTCTTTTTTGACATTTCTTTAATTTCAAACAGACTATCAGCGATTCGCTTTGGCTCATCAACCACAGGATCGTGTCGCTTTGCAAGATATTTTACATCATCTTTTGACATCAAACCTTTTTCGTAGTCCTGCTTAATGCTCTCTGCACTATCATAAATCTCATTAATAACATTTTTTCTCCGTTTTTCGTCTATCAAACCTAGCTCGACACACTTTACAGCTGCCTCTCCGACACTTGCATAGCCCATTTCCTGAGCATTATCAAGATTTTCTCTCAAATAAGACTCAAATGTTCCAACTGTAACATCAAGTCCACCATAAGGGGAGATTTCGTCATATGCGCTCAATTCAGCTAACGCTTCTTCTGCCTCTCGAATACAACTTTTGAGATATGCTTCTTTAATGTATTTCTCGCCAAGCAAATCGGAAAATGTTGAAAGTATAAAAGGACTTTCGGAAGGTTTTAAATCTTCAAGAAGATAGTTTTCTATGGTGTTCGTTTCGACAGGCAATTTCAGACTCTTTTCCCAACTCATCTTGTCTATTGTGTTATCTGGATCATAAACCTTAACTAAAACGATGTCTTCAGTTTTGGCAGTTCTATCACCAAAAGTATCAGAGCCAAATCTACGTTCTATGTAGATTTTTTCAGACAGCCAATGACGTTCAATATGTTTGCTATAATATGGCGTATCCATATCGTCCGTATAGGTTGTCATTACTAAGTCTTGATTTTCTTCAAAGAAATCTTCAAAGGACTGTCCCGAAGTCTGAAATTGCTTTATAATATCCTGTTCTCTCATATCTATTTTTCTCTTTCTATCTTTATCTTTCTAAACCTCTGTTCTGACCTGTCATATCAAGAGCTTCATCTTGCTCTTGGTTATCTAAAAAAGAAGATAATTTTTTAAATCCAATGTCGTCAACATAATATGCCATATTTCCTATCTCCACAACATCACTTATAGACAACGAATGACCCATGAAAGTTTCTGGCATTGTTTCATACCTATTGAATTTTGAGTAAATATTCTCAAGCTTTTCATCGACAGAGTTACCTTTTATCTCAGAAATCTTCCCCTCATAAACAAGGTCATAATCAGTCTTATTAAGATTAATGCCAATCGCTTCTATCATATGGTAAGGCTCAAATCTTATTCCATGATATTTTTCTCCATCTTTTAACTGATATATTTTATAGTTTTCAGTTGAAAACTCTCTTGTGTGTCCTGTCCTACGCTCATCAATAAGTTTTTCATATACCATATGTTCTATCTTTGAAATTGCAGGCTCATAAGTATCATTCCAATCCATAGCCATTTCAGCACTTTCAATAAACTGTTCTTTATCAGATGAACTCATATTCTGTACATAATTTGAAACGAGCTTATCAGCATAATCATCAGCAGCGTTATCTACTACATCTTCTATAGCCAAGTTATAATCCTCAAGGTGATCGTCCATTTTTTCATAGCGATAAATAACATCATCAATAAAAGTGTTACTGTTTTTCAGAAAATCTTTTGAAAGGTCAATATTGCCTATTTTCAGACTATTCATTTCGTCCAAAGCGTTGAGTATATCCTGCCGTCTATCATCATTCTCTTTGATACAGTATGCCTGAGATATTTCCGCAGGCGTTAGCTCGATACCGACCCTCTTGCCGTCAATAACACGCTCGATAGTCATTGTATCGGTAGTGAGCTTTTTGTACACATATAATGTAGCATAGCAGTCGCCCAAACTGTTGTGTGCTTCTTCATGCGCAGACCAATTATAGCCATAATAGCCTGCGGCTGTAGTGAGTTTCTGCCATTTGTAGCTTCCTCTTTGGTCATTCCATTCTCCATAAATTGGCGCAAACATTTTCATAGCGTCAGCATATTCTGCTGTGTTTAAAAACTCTGCTCCGTTGTGCTTTAGAAAATCTGCGTCAAACCTGACATTGTACCCAACGATTTTATCATATCTTTTTAAGATATCATTAATCTCGGAAATCACTTCTTCTATAGTCGGTGAGTCGGCTACCATATCGGGCGAAATATGATTAATACGCTCCGCTTCTGCCCACTCAGTATGCTGTGTGGGTTTTATGTAGCTATCAAAAAGAACTGCGCCCTCATTATCAATGATAGACACCTGAAGAAGCTCGTCCTCTGCTGCGTTCAAACCTGTTGTTTCTGTATCGATCACAATATAGTTTTCTTCCATTATTAAACTACTCCTTCTTGCCTCTTGAGCTATCCTCATACTTGTCACCTATTTCATACTCATCGTATTCTGTTGGTGTAACATCTATCCATTCCACACTTTCTTCGTCTTTTCCATCCACGTTGTCGATGAAACTAACTTTAAACTGGTATCGTTGATGTGTTATAAACGTGCTTTTTGTGTATTCCTTGTCTATAATTGTGCCAACAGTACTATAATTTATAATACTTTTTAATTCACTGTTCATAACAGAAATTCCCAAACACATCACAATTGTAATAAATAATAAGACTAACCACGATTTGATTTCTTTAGGCATTATATCAATCCTTTCTACCATATTATTCATTATTTGTGTCAATTATCTGCTATTCTCCGCTAAGTATTTTATGATACACAAACAAAGTTGCATAGCAATCACCCAAGCTGTTATGAGCTTCTTCATGCTCAGCCCAATCATAATCATAGTACGCCGCTGCTGTTGTGAGTTTCTGCCATTTATAATCCTCATGATACACACTGTATTCACCGTAAATTTCAGCAAATTGTATCATCACATCTTCAGTACGAAATGCATTGTACTCCTCATCTGTTATGATATCGCTTCCCATGAGAAATCTCAAATCAAAATCAACGTTATAGCCGATTATCCAATGTGCCTGCGATAATATCGCATATAGTTCAGCGGCTTTCTCGTTTATATATGGTGCGTCAGCTACCATTTTAGGCGAGATATGATTAACGCTTTCTGCTTTTGACCATTCTTTGTGCCTGAGTGGCTTGAAGTAGCTGTCAAAAAGAACGTTTCCCTCCTCGTCAATGATAGATACCTGCAATAGCTCATCACGAAAAGGGTCAAGTCCTGTGGTTTCTGTATCTATCACTATTGATTTAGGATACTCTTTTTTCGGATAAAGCTCTTTTGTTTTCTCGGTTAATTTCCATATCAAATCTCGATAAGGCAATAAGGCAGCTTCAACCGCTTCATCAAATATCTTCTTCTGTTCCTCTTGGCGTTTCTTTTCCTCGGCTTCTTTACGCCACTTGCGGTTAAGTCTTGCCAGCTTATTTTTTCTGTCCCTCTCAGGCTGAAAAAAATCCTGCAACTCTTTTTCTGTTGCAGGCTCTACCTCATCAGGGCTGTAGTACACATATGAAGCTTGGCAATTCTTATTCGCCCAAAGTTCAACGCCTTTAGCGTCCTTTTTCGGCAGCTGTCCTAAGAGCGCCCATTGACGTATAGTTTTGTATTTTTCATATTCGGGACAATAGTTCTTAGCTTTCATATCATTACCTTCATTACTTAAATGGAAATCTCGAATCTCATCTTGATTGCTTCGAAGTAGTACGGAGTATAGTTGCAGTTAAAAATATTGTCAGGAGCATAGTATTTGCTCGGCACATATTTTTTCTGTCCGTTCTTGTCGATATAGGCTTCAGGGGGATCTGAGTCATACACTGAACCGCTCCAAAGGTTGAATGCCAAACGTGTTGTTTTACTGCTTGTGCTTGTCTGAAACGGCTTATTCAAACCCTCGAAAATAATAACATCTTTTTTTTCATCATATAGTGCGCTTATATGTTCACGAAGCACGTTATCCATTGTCAAAAGATAAGCAAGCGACAAGTGATAGCCGTCAAGATAGGGCATTTTCTTGCACAACTTATTAAACAGTTCCTCGTGTTCGTCATCATAAAAAATCATTTTTTTCCTGCCTTTCTTTACAAACGTAAGGACACCTGAAACTCAAGTGTCCTTACGTTTGTATTCGATTTTTTGTCCGTGGACAAAAGCCATCACATTGACATTCCGCTATTTATTGTCATGCTCAGTCCGTTATTTTCAGACCTCTCCTTTACCATTTCTGCAAAGCCATTAAGCACTATAGCATGGCTATGACACAGTGGCAGATTTTTGAACTGCTCAAAATCTATATCATTGTTTTGCAGAAAATCATTAGCCCACTCGACAACATCACTGTGATATCTCATATCACGTCCGACCTGATTATGTTGCTTGACTACAAGTGCCATTGTGCAGGCAATATCAAATGCCGTGTTATTCTCTATCAGCTCATCATATGCACTGTCAAGGTCATAATGATAGCCGTCTGCATTTCTTGCAATACAACTGTCAATATCTTGTGATATCGACATTACTCTGTTTTTATCTTCAAAATTGAAATACATTTGCCGAAGCTCCTTTGTAGCCTTAATTGCTTTTTCCTGTGTTTTAAAATCGTATTTGAAACGCCAATCTATTGTGTAGTTGTCTATGAGAGGCTTAGCCACCGCAGAGTAAACGCCAGTGTTAGCCGATATAATGCAGGCGGCATTATCTGAAAAAGACAGGATTTCAAAAAATTCACCGCCTTCACCTAGATACAACTCAGCGACTTTCATCGTCTTATCCGTGAGTATATCGTAGGAATTGACTTTCCGTCAACATCAGTGACATATTCAACGTTAGAGAATGAACAAGTATATCCAAGTTCATGCGCCCATGCAAGCACTTCTTTCTGCTTGTGAATAAAACATCTCACTTTGCCAAGCTCATTTGGATCAGGCTTAAAGCTGTCCTCATTCATCATTTCTGTCACCTTTTCAGCCGTATAGCGTCCGACATACGGCAACTTCTTATATGGTCTGAACGCTATCTCATCATTGATAAGACCAATATAGCCGACCTCAAACATCATTTCTTCCTCATATGGATATCTTGCATATACAACAGGCTCTAAAGGTTCACGAAAAACGAACGTCATAGAGCCACTATGATGTTCATCGTCCTTGAAGTATGCGGCTCTGTAGCCCTCTATTCTTGACTTGTTCTTGAACTTAGAAAGTTCAAAATCTATTGCTCCGAGATGATGTTCAGCCATTATTCTCAACTTCCTTTCTGCTATCTTCACTCTTGACCGCAGGAACGACTGTTTTTTTCAGCGTAAAGCTTTCCTGAGCAAACAGCTCTCGTACAGCTCTAGGGACGTATTTTCTATACATGACCTCAACAGCTTCGTTGATTTCTTTTGCGAGCTGTTCGTCAAAGTCTGCACTGTCCATGCCCTTTTCCGCCATGTAGTGCCTTATCAGAGTTATCTTTGTTTTGTCGATATTGTCTGCAAAATTAAATTCGTTCTTCATTATTTTAATCTCCCTTATTCAGATTTCAGATTGTCCATGGACAATTCTGTGAGTTTTATAAGTTCATCGGCTACCTGACGCCATGTCAGTTCCAGTCTTGTTGCGCCATTGGCGTTGAGTATACGATTGGTGAATTTAATCAGCATTGTATCACCGCAGAAGATGGTGTACTCTCCGTCAGGTGTTCCATAAGACATATTAATGCAATGATTTCTCAACTGTGTAGCAATGTCAAATGCCGATACATTTCTTTCAAGCATACGTCTGATATCATACTTTCTCGATATTCTTATCACAGCAGTATCGACCTCTACTTGCATTGATTTGCCGTCCCACCTAACAGGCTTAGCAACTTCGTTACCGCCCTCCTGCTGTTCGGTCATATGCTGTTTTAATAACTTATATATAAGCTCGTCCAACTCTTGCTCACTCATTCCTTGAATGAGCAACGGATCAACACTGTGTATTGTGTTATAAACAGAGCTTTTATAGACCTTTTTAGTCTTTGGCGGATTAAGAGCCTTGTCGATATCATCAACTGTAAAGTCTTTGTTTTGATCCGCAAGCTCAATGACCTGTTTTGCCGCCTTTGGTGTCAAAGCTTTTTCTACCTTTTTTAGATAGCTAAAAAGCACTTTCTGCTGTTCATCATTCAGAGCGTCTATTATCTCAACAGCGTGTATCGACAGCATACCAGTATCGACCAACGGCTTAAGCTCGTCAATAAGATTATTGATATGGATACACCGATATAACGTTTTTGGTGAAATTCCAAAAAACGTTGACATTTCCGTTACAGACATATCCTCACCGAAACGCTGTCTGTACCCATTGAACATATTACATATCTCTGTAGGCTTCTCACCTTTACGCTGTATATTTGCGTGACAAACAGCCTTGAATGCTTCTTTGTCATCAAAGTCGCAGACACGGCAAAGGATAGTTTTCTTTTCAAGTTTCTGGAGTGCGATGTATCTCTTATGACCTGAGAGCAACTCATACTTTCCACTGTCAAGCTCTCTGACAGTGGCAGGCGTAAGCTGTCCCATGCTCTTGATAGACTCTGTTAGTCGGTTCAGTTCTTCTTCGTCAATGTTAAAAGGCTGTGCAACATTATTGTCGCTATAGAACTCTATATCCGTGAGCGGTATCTCCGCATTATCTTTGACTATTCTGCTTTCCTCGATAACAGTATCTTCTGTCGGAGCTTTTGTACGGCTCTGAGATGTTGCTAGTATCTTATCAAATTTCATATGCTCACACCCTTTCCTCAATTTCTGCTGCAAGTTCCTTGTACTGGGCTGACACCCTGTTACGCTGTGCTGAACTCAGCACCACAGCTTTTTCTTTCATCGGTGACTCAGCTACAGCCGACATTTGCTCTATGTATGTTTTGAATACCAACTCACCGTAGGTATTGTCAATCATTTCTTTTGTATTTTTGCAGATATTAGTTCTGCTGTACATCGTTGTAACAATTCCAAGAATGCTAAGGCTGTCATTCAGTTCTTCCTGAATTTCCTTGACCTGAAGTATCAAATTGGGCAAAGCCCCAAAAGACATAGGCGAAGCCTGACAAGGTATAAGCACATGGTCTGCGGCAGTCAGAGCATTGTCAAGCATGACATTAAGGCTTGCAAGGCAATCAATTATAACGTAGTCATAGTTCTCTATGATTTCCTTGCCCTTTGCAAACGCTCTTTTCAGCACTGTTTCCTTAGACCTTACCGAAATGAGGTCTTTCTCAAGCTTGTTCATGGCGTTAAGCTCTGAGGGTATGAAGTCGATTTTGTTGACATCATTATGTACGATATAATCTGAGATATTGCAATCACGCTTGTTGACAACGTTATACATCAGTCCTGCAATATTCTTTTCAGCCGCATAACAGCCAAAGAACTGTGACAGTGACTCCTGTGGGTCAAAGTCGATAAGCAGGACCTTGCGTCCCCTGATAGCAAGTGCAACACCTGTGTTGATAGCTGTGGTAGTCTTTGCAACTCCACCTTTCTGATTAGCTACTGCAATAATTTTTGTGTTCTTCATAAACATCGTCCTTTCAGATATCTTGTGTTCTTCATAATAATCTAAAAAAGCATAGAAAAGGCAGATGAAGAACACTAAATCTGCCTGTCAGGGAGCTACCCTGTTCTATGCTATGATGATGAAAACATCATCAAAATCATCACCGACAAGCTGTTGCTGTTAGTGACAATTTTCATGTTGCTTTTTTCATCGATCCGCTACTTATATACTTTAAGATACTTTAATTACTTATATATACTTATATATACTTAGGGAGGTCGCAAACAGCGTAGATACGCCATTTCAAGCGTTTAAAAACCACTTTTTCCTAACGTAGCGACCACTTTTTCCTAACCAATCGACCACCTTTTCCTGACCAAAAGCCACTTTTTCCTAACGAAAAACCACCTTTTCCTAACGAATCGACCACTTTTTCCTAACTTTCAACACACCTTAATGCTTTAGAGCCACTTTTTCCTAACTTT
>CDZK01042730.1_pt1 | contig 19311 bp, 17 predicted proteins | sample 557401 | NCBI WGS metagenome assembly CDZK01 (sample SAMEA3182108, study PRJEB8094) | gut metagenome | biome: human; feature: gut; material: Stool; isolation source: human stools | place: Canada | collected 2013-04-25 | reverse complement strand
GCCGGCATACCGGACGTATACAAGTTCTTTTCTATCGTATTTTTATCAATATCCCCTACTTTGAGACGCCCTTCGGCCACATCTGCCGCGATTGCCGCAACGCACTGTTCGATTTCGGTCTGTGCGCTGTAACTCAGCGCCAGCGTCAGTACCATATCCGAACATGAAGCCGTCTGCTCCCTGCAATATTCCAATTGCCTCGCAGCGCCATCCGGCAAACGCGTCACATCGCCTATGGAGTTCAGTCTTATCCCGTTTTTGACAAACGTAGGCAATTCGGCTTTCAGATTGTTCACCAAAAGATCCATAAGGGCCATGACTTCGGCTTTCGGGCGCAGCCAGTTTTCTTCCGAAAACGCATACAGCGTGAGGTATTTCACACCCAGTTTGCGGCATGTCTCTATAGTGCTTCGCACAGACTCCACACCCTTTTTATGCCCGAAAACGCGCATCAGGCCCTGTTTCTTAGCCCAACGCCCGTTACCGTCCATTATCACCGCTATGTGAGCGGGCACTTTACCCGCATCAATACCATTTTCCGATATCATAAAAATCAGTATCTCCGTATATCAATAATCCTGAAGCTCACTCCTGCACCGCATGTGTCCGGAATTCACCCGCAACGGCAGTCCCCGCGTCCGAAAAAATATCCGGCCTTATACAGACACCAAACTGGCTGCCACAGGTTTGTGCGGACAATTTCCCCGATACCACTATGCCTGCGGCAGAGAGCGCAAAAAGAACGTAAAAAAGAACATTCACGTCCTTTCGCGTTTTTTGCTCCGTGGTATTTGCTGTATTGCCGCCCAATGTACCTTTCAGGGCCACAAAACAGGCAAATATACAAATTTGTTCCGAGGGAGGACGGACATATATCTAACGATTTGCTAAAATATTTGATCGCTTAAGGTTAATTGCGTTCGTCGGTACCCCAGCCGAGCTTTTCTTTCAGCGTAGTAAAAAAGTCGGAACCCGGCAATTTGGCTATCCTCAGAGTTGATTCGGACTTGCAAATCGACACCGTTTCATCCCAGTTCATAGCCTGGAAACATGAATCGAGCGATAAAAGGTATTGGTCTTCACGTCCCCGTACCTTTAAATAAACTTTAACACCGTCCGGGAAAATTATAGGACGCACATTAAGATTATGCGGCGCCACAGGCGTAAGCACAATGGATTTAGACGCAGGGGTTATTATAGGTCCGCCGCAACTGAGCGAATACCCGGTCGAGCCGGTAGGCGTGGACACGATAAGTCCGTCGGCATGGTACGTTCCCAACAGTTTGCCGTCCACGTGAGCCTCTATCGCTATCATCGACGAAGAATCCTTACGGCTGACCACCACTTCGTTTATCGCTATTTTTCGGGCGGGCATATTGCGGCATTCCACTTCCAGCAACATTTTATCCTCGAATTCCATCTGTCCCTTGAACAACACCTCAAGCGACGAGCGTATCTTTTCCTTCGATATCGTCGCCAGAAAGCCCAAATGACCCATATTGATACCTATTATCGGCACATTGCGCTTGTACGCCATATCCCCGGCGCGCAGTATCGTACCGTCACCGCCCAAAACAAGCATATAATCCGTATCCTCAGGCAGGCGGTCGCTGTACACGCCAAGATGGACCGGAACATGCCCCGAAACCGACAGGAGGTAATCCAGTGTCGAACCGTGAAGGTATATCTCGGCTCCGTGCAGCCTTAACGTCTCGAAAACGTCCTGTAACCAGCTTTCATTGCCTTTTTTTATCCTTGAACCGTATATGGCTATTTTCATGTCATGTACATTTTTATAATCGCATCCCCGAATAGGAGGCCATACGGCAAATTTAAAAATTAACGCCGTTAATCTTAAGGCCTGCCGAACTTTTTTAAACAAAGCCCGCCCATAAATTATTTTACAATTTCGTATTGTAAGATTTCCCTTCCGTTTATTTTTTCCTTCCTTTCGGAAACGAAATTTCACCTTACACTATGACCAGAGCCTATCCCGAAATAAACGCCGACAGTCCGAAAGCACGCCTGCTACTGTTCTGCCGCGCAGTAGGATTGGCAAGCAACAAGGAAATAGAAAAACTTTTCGACCTTTCCAACGGCTATTTCAAATCGTCCGGAGGAGGAATGAATACGGACAGCATCTGCAAAATAATCCGCATATACCCTAACCTCAACCTGAACTGGCTCATATGCGGACGCGGAGAAATGTTCGCCTCAGCCAGGGACACAACCTCAGGACTTATGGTGGCTGAGGACAGGCGCGGCTATGGTGCTCCCGTACCTTACAAAGTGCCTGTCAGGATGTACGACGGGCCTGAAGATTTCTCAGACAACGGTCTCTCCCTTCCAGCCAAATGGTACATGATGGAAAAAGACATGCTATGCGGCAGAAAGGACGACTGTCTTGTACGGATATGCGATTCGTCCCTTATGCCGAAATACGCCGAAGGCGAATACGTACAACTTGGCAGGTTGTCATCCGAAGACCTTCCCGGAGCCATAAACTGTAAAAAACTGATTTTCGTAAAACTCAAAGGCTCACTGCCACTGATCCGCACGGCAGCATATTACATGGAGCGCCGCGATACGGTAATACTTTCGCCGTTAAACCCCGACAAGTCAGCCTATCCGGATATCATAGCGCCGGTAACGGACATCGAACAGGCGTACTCGGTCGAAAACGTGATACATCTTTAGATATTTACGGCAACCGCCAGAACCACCGACAGGAAAAGCGTCGATATAGACAATACTTTCAGCAACCCGTCGAACTCTTCCCTTTTTTTTACCTGAAGCAACAGCGGTATATTCAAAAGGCACAACGCGGCAGGCAGATACCACAGCAATGTGCGGTAAACCGAAAACTGGTAACCTGCCACCAACGCCATAGCCGCAAGTATCAACGCACTCTGGTACAGTTTACCCTGCCACATATTCATTCTGGAGGCCAAAGTGCGTTTTCCGCTTCTGATATCGTTGTCCTTGTCGCGCATATTGTTCAGGTTCAGCACGCCGGCCGACAGCAGTCCTATTGCCGCCGCGGGCATCAGCGACAGAGCATCGAAACGCCCCGTGTACAGGAACATTCCGCCTGCAACAGGCACCAGTCCGAAAAACACGAACACCGCCGCGTCACCAAGTCCGACGTAACCGTATGCAGTCCGTCCGACGGTATATTTTACCGCCGCCCAAATGCACAAAGCACCCAAAGCGAGGAACAACGCCACATATCCCAGTCCCTTGAACCCGAAAGCCGCCAGAACCAACGCCAGGCCCGACACCATTGCCGCGCCGCAGACAACGCATATGCCGAGTAAGAGTTCACTGCGGCTTATCTCGCCCTTCTGCAAAGCTCTTGCCGGCCCCACACGCGATTCATTATCCGTCCCCTTCACAAAGTCGCCGTAGTCGTTGGCCATATTGGAAAGTATCTGGAGCAAACTGGCCGTAAGCATCATCAACACGAATATACCCCAACTGAAACATCCGCGTTCGGCTCCAAGTCCCGCTGCCGTTATCACTCCGGCCCACGACAGAGGCAGGGTACGCAATCTCAGCGCATCCGTCCACGCACGAAGTTTACTTCTTTCCATAGTTTTCGTTCCCACGCATCACTAATTTCATATAAAAACCTTATCGGCGCAAAATCAAAGGCCCTGCGCCGGACACGAGTCCATTGCTCCAGCCACTACCGCCGGAAAAAATCCTGGCTAACGCCGGAAAAACTATTCCTTTTTCAACATTATGTCCACTCGGCCCAGAATACGTCCCTGGCTCGCCGCTTGTGTTATAAGCACCGGCATACCTTCTTTATTGGCTACGGTGTCTATGCAATCAGAATGCGAATGCCCGCCTATTATGAGGTCTATTCCCGATGTCTTGGCCGCCAGCGTATCGTCGCCCAGATAGAAAGGATTGCTCTTCCATCCCAGATGGCTCAGGGCCACCACTACCTGCGCACCGAGCGAGCGCAACGTATCCGAAGCCCATTGTGCGGCAGCGACAGGATCCTTGTACTGCGTATTTTTACAGTTCTCGGCTTCGACCATGCCTCGGGTATTTACCGTCAGACCGAACACGCCCACTTTCACGCCTTTTACATCATACATTTTGAACGGCAGTGTCTTGCCGTTTACTTCTGACCCTGTAAAGTCGTAATTGGTCGATATGAACGGGAACTTTGCCCGGTCTATCAACCGGGCGAGGCTTGCCGTACCGTTGTCGAATTCGTGGTTGCCGAACGTGGCCCCGGCGTAGCCCATACGGCCCATAGCATCCACTTCGATATTTCCTTTGAAAAAGTTGAAATACGGCGTACCCTGGCAGAAATCGCCGGCGTCGAGCAACAGTATGTCCGGATCGGCCTTGCGGGCTTCTTTTATCAGGTGCGCGCGGCGGGCATAGCCTCCGTAGCCGGCCCAACGGCCTTTGTCCTGAGCTATCGGGAAAATCTGACTGTGCGTGTCGTTGGTATGCAGTATCGTTATCGTCTGTACTTCAGGGTAACGGCTGTTGCACGTAGCTATGGCGGCAATTATCACCACAAGCACCAGTATAGCTGTTATCGTCTTATTTGATTTCATAACGCAGGTCTTTAGGTATGGTTATCGTATCCGTATGAGAGAAATAGTCCATTATCGCTTCACGCATCTTAAGGTCCGTAGCCATAACATCCGTACCGTCGGCGAAAAAGTTCATATTGTCGCCGCCTTTGAGAAGAAAATCGGTAGTAAGCACCGTGTACTCGCGTTCAGGATTGAGCCTCCACTGTCCTACGGTTGTCTCCCTGCTCCAGTGCCCGCCTTCCGCCACAAGACACATCCCTCCCAGCGGATGGAATACCCCGCGTGAGGCATCTTTTGCCAGATACTCGAACATATCGCGCATAGCCTGGCCTTTCAGCCTGACCAGCACGTACTGGTTTTCAAAGGGCATCAGTTCGTAGATGAAACTGCGCTTCACGTCGCCCTGCGGCATGGAGGTGCGCACTCCTCCGGAGTTGAACAGGGCTATGTGTATCTGTTCATTTATACCTTTGTCCTTAAGGTATTTTTCCACCTCGGCGATACTCAAATCCGCCAGCCATGCTCCCAGAGCGCCGTTACGGTCGTTCTTGCCGAGATATTCTGGACTGTACGCCACTGTCTGGTCCAGCACTGCGGACAGGCTGTCGGCATATGGTTTCAGAAACTCTTCCATCTCTTTGTCGGATGGCGTTTCCGGGCCCACTTCGATGTGTTCGGCGGTTATTTTTTCCACCCTGTACTGCGGCTGCGAACATGAAAACGCTGCGCCGGCAAAGATGAAAAGCGCCGCTAATGCGCTTATTTTGTTATTTAACATCCTTTTTTGGTATTGTGATATTTGACATCACAAAAATAGCTAATTTTGGGTGTAATTTCCGCAAGAGACACATGATAGATACCATAAAAAATCTTTTTTCCGCAAAAACCCGCACCGGAAACACGGATGCCGGCACTTCCGGACACGACACGGGAACATTCAGATTTTCACAGGTTAACACCGCCGGTGTGCTTTTCAACAACCAGGACCTGCGTTCGCGCGCCCTTCTGAAAGGCTTCCTGCGTGCCGTCAAGCCCATGGGCATAAAACTGGCGGTAGTCGGTTACGACAAACCAGGCTCGGACAAGCTCCCGGCCCTGAACATACCGTTTCTGGCATACACGTCCAAAGATTTCGGGTTTTTCGGCTCGATAAAACAGGGAGTCCTTACCAATTTCATAGACAAACGTTTCGACATGCTGATAGACCTCAGCCTTTCCGACAACAGGAAAGCCAGGGCCGTTACGCGCGCCAGTACGGCCGCATTTAAAGTAGGAATAAACATACCCGACGATGTTTTCGACATGTCTTTTTCCATGCCCGCCACCGAAGAGGAAAATCCAGGCGCATTCACCGCACTTTTCGAACACCTCAAAAAGATAAACGCAAACTGACAACAGTCATTACTTACAGATGCTTACAGGAACGGGCACAGCCCTTATAACACCATTTACCCCCGACGGGAAAATAGATTTTCCGGCACTTGAAACGCTCGTATCGGAAACCGTATCGGCAGGACCGGATTTCATAGTCGCTATGGGCACCACCGCCGAAACAGCCACAATGACGCCGCAGGAACAACAGGATGTCCTCCGTTGCATCATAAATACCAATTCCGGACGCCTTCCCCTGGTGCTGGGCGCAGGATGCAACGACACCGCCGCACTCGTAGCCCGGATCAGGAATATATCCCCGGATGAGGTTTCGGCCGTATTGTCGGTAGCCCCGTACTACAACAAACCGTCACAGGAAGGTTTATACGCTCATTTTGCCGAAATAGCCAAAGCCTCTCCTGTACCGGTCATACTGTACAACATCCCTTCGCGCACCGGCGTAAACATGCTTCCCGGAACAATCCTGCGGCTTGCGCGCGATTTCGGCAACATTGCCGGAGTGAAAGAAGCCTCAGGTTCTATGGAACAGGCTATGAGGATAATAAAGGAACGCCCTGAAGGTTTCGCCGTATATTCGGGCGACGATGCCCTCGGCGTACCAATGACGCTCATGGGCGGACAGGGAGTGATAAGCGTGCTGGCCAATTCGCATCCTGCCGCATGCTCAGCCATGATAAGGCACGCGCTCGGCGGAAGGATAAAAGAAGCACTGGAAATACATTACCGGTTTCTCGACTACATATCGCTGCTCTTTTGCGAGGGCAACCCTACGGGCGTGAAAGCTGCCATGAGCCTTATGGGCAAATGCTGTCCGCATGTACGCCTGCCGCTGGTAAAAGCGAGCGAAGGCCTCATGTCCTCCCTCTCACAGGCATTGGACAAACTTTAATCGCAGTATTTGATGCGTTTTATGCAAATAACAAAGCCGGGGCATAGCCCCGGCTTTGTTATTATTTGCCCGCATGTTTAGTCCCTGCGTTTTACCAGTGTTCTTATCCTGAAAATCCACACCGCCGACATAACAATCAATATCCCGGTAAAGACATAGTTCCCGGCAAAAGCATTTCCGACAGCCGCCGCAGCACACATAAGCGTCATTGTGACACAAAAAATCATGCTATTCATAGCGACATTTTTTCTCCGACAAAACATTACCGGCCGGCATATTCATTCGGGACGCCACATCATTCCGTCTTTTCGGCATATTACTTGACCAGCCCGGCACGCCTTAACAACGCATCGGGATTGGCATCGCGTCCGCGGAAATTGCGGTAAAGCTCATCCGCAGGAGCGCTGCCGCCCTTGGACAGTATTTCTTTCTCGAAATGTTTTCCGGCCTCGCGCGATAGTATCCCCTTCTCTTTGAAATACTCGAAAGCATCGGCATCGTGCATTTCGGACCACTTGTAAGAATAATAACCGGCAGCATACCCCCCGGAGAACAAATGCCCGAACGACGTCGAAAGCGCCGTACCGTCCACAACCGGATAAAGCTGTGTAGCCTTTATCGCATTGCGTTCGAACTTAATCAAATCGTGTTTTTTATCAGAAATGTAAGCGTCAGCCGCCTTTCCATGCCACGCCATATCGAGAATGCCGAAACTGAGTTGACGCACCGTAGCGTAACCCTCCATGAAATTTACAGAACGCATCAGAGCATCGATATATTCCTGCGGTATGACCTCGCCCGTCTGGTAATGGCGGGCGAATACCCTGAGCACTTCAGGCTGTTTGGCCCAGTTTTCCATTATATGCGACGGCAGTTCCACGAAATCCCTCGGCACGGATGTGCCGGATACCGAAGGATACGTTACATCCGAAAGCATACCGTGCAGCGCATGTCCGAACTCATGGAAAATAGTCGTCACTTCGTAAAATGTGAGCAAAGAAGGAGCGTCAGCCGTCGGTTTGGTCAGGTTGCACACATTTATTATGTGCGGAGCCTGATTGTCGCCGAATATCCTGTTCTGGTCTTTTATGCTGTTCATCCACGCGCCGTCGCGCTTGCCGTCGCGAGGAAAATAATCCCCGTAAAAAATAGCCTTGAACTTGCCGTCGGCGTCGCGCACCACATACGTGCGCACATCGGGATGGTATTTCGGTATGTCGTAAACCTCCTCAAACGTAAGACCGTACAATTTGTTGGCAACGTAGAAAACGCCATCTATCACGTTTTCCAGTTTAAAATACGGTTTGAGCAACTCATCGTTGAACGAATATTCGGCCTCTTTCAAAAGATTCGCATAATAGCTGTGGTCCCATGCCTGGAGCCTCGACAACCCGTCCTTCTTTTTGGCAAAATCTGCCACCATCTTCACGTCGGCCTTTGCTGCCGGGAGAGCCTTTTCCAGCAATTCGGACAGAAAAGCATCCACCGTTTCCGGTTTTTTAGCCATCCTGTCGTCCAGCGCCATAGCGGCGTAACTGTCATAACCGAGAAGACGCGCCCTCTGGCGACGAAGCTCGACTATACGGTCCAACACCTTGCGGTTGTCGTTCCCATTGCCCTTTACCGCACGGCTGTTGTAAGCCATGTACAGTTCTTTCCGCAGGTTACGGTCGGCGGCGTATTTGGTCACAGCCTGATAACTGGGAGCTTTCAGGGTAAACGTCCAGCCCTTCTCGCCGCGCGATGCGGCTTCCTCGGCCGCGGCGTCCAACGCACTCTTAGGCAGTCCGGCAAGTCTTTTCTCATCCGTTACGTTCAGCGAAAATGCGTTCGTTTCGTTCAGGACGTTCTGCTGGAACTTTAGCGACAACTCACCGAGTTCCATATCCACGCGGCGCAGTTTTTCCTGGTCTTCGGGCGAAAGTTTCGCACCGCCCTCGGCATACGCCTTCCACGTATCGCGCAACACTTTTTTCTGCTCGCCGGTGAGGTTTTCCTTTTCCTGATTGCGATACACGTAGTCTATACGGTCGAAAAGAGCCTTGTCGAACATCACATCCGAAGAATGGGCCGACAGCATAGGGCTTATGCGTTGTGCCAGTTGCTGCATCTGTGGCGATGTTTCGGCTGAATTGAGGTTGTAAAAAACGGATACCGCGCGCGATAGCATTTCGCCCGAACGCTGCATAGCCGCTATCGTATTCTCAAAAGTGGGCTCGGCCGGATTGTCCGTTATGGCCTTTATTTCCGCCTTTTCTATCTCTATACCCTTTTCGATGGCCGGGATATAGTCCTCAAGCGATATCTCACCGAACGGGACCGTGCGGTACGGAGTGCTGTAATCCCCGTAAAACGGGTTAATTATCTCTTTTTTCCCTTCCTTTTTTTCGTCCTGTTTCATCTGTACGTCCTGCGCCGAAAGCGAAGCTGCGAAAAACGCCGCCGCGCCCAGCAATATCGATTTCTTATCCATTATAAATATAGCTGTTTTTACGGTTGCGAATGTACGGATTTTCCGTTATTTATCCGCAGGAACGGTTTTAAAAGTGACAGCACTCCCCGCCACGGTCATACTCAGCCTGGTTACCGGCTGCCAAATCATTTTGCCGTAGTGAACTGTATATCGTATCTGCGGACGTAGTATCCGTCCTCGGTAGCAGGAACAAAGCCCATCACCCTGAAACTGTAATAAGTGCCCGGTTTGAGGTTCAGTTTGTATGTCTTGAAATCGCTGCCCGTTTCCTTCGCGCCCGTTATGGCGTCTTTGTCGCCTGCGCGTATCTGTACGCCTACCGCACCTTTTACATCAGCGAAGAGCGGACGGCTGAACGAAATTTTAAGTTCGGCGGTAGCGGGATCAACGTCGTCCCTACCGTTTATATCCGGCGACAAAGCCACTACCCTCGGCTGTTTCCGTAGGAATTCCTCATGCATGGACTCTATGTTTTCAGCCACATCATTGAAAAACTCCTCTATACGGGGATAAAAATCGTGAAATACCGGATACTTGTCCCTCTGCGCGCTGTACACGCCCAAAAGGCTGTCGAGTCCTTCTATCCACAGAAATGAAAGCGCCCTTTGCTGGGCTATTTCAGTGTCTATCTCGTCCTGAGTATAGCCGTTATCGCGCATATACCTCACCACTGCCGCACGCACGACGGATTCCTTCAGCACGGTCTCAAAACCAGGATAAGCCTGTGCTGCCATTTCCTTGCCAACGTATTTCATTATCTTATCCCCGGCGTCTTTCAGCCGTACTCCGGCATTCGCCGCCTCCAGCATAGGGTTTACGAACGAATGGTTGAACTCGTGTATCAGCACGCCGGCATGGCCGGAATCTTTACCGAAAACTGCTATACCGTCATCTCCGAAAGACCAGCAACCCATCACGGCATATGCCGTCTTATTTCCTTTTTCGTCGAAAGTCCTGGGGCCGTAGTTGCCGGGGCCGTTGGCGCATCCGATGATGATACGGTACTCCGAGTCCGAAGGTTCGCCGTAAAACCCGGCATACCAGCTGCGGTTGAAGCCTATATTTTCATTGAAACGCTTTTCCATAGCCTCATACCACTTCTTGTGGCTTTTGAAAAAGCCTGCGAAATCGGTCTTTTTATAGAAATCGTTCAGCATCTTCACGAAAACCGGAGCGTTCCATCTGTTCCACCGGCCCGTATCGTCCGTTCCATCATACAATTCCTCCAGAGCTTTCGCATTCTCAGGCAGACGGTACGCTCCGCCTTTGCCCTGTAGCGATATGGCCATCGAAGCCACCGCATCGTACCCCGTACCCAGCGATCCGCGCAAACGTTTGACATAACGCACCAAAGTATCTTCCCTGTACGGCCCGAACCATTGCTCCATATCCTCCGTATATTGTTTTGCGTACTTGAACGAATATTCCTGCGCCCCGGCCAGGCGGAACACCACGTTCATTAGTTCGACGCGCTCGTCCACTTTCGCGCCTTCGTTTTTCTTACCTCCAGCGTATGCCGATATTACGGCTGCCGCGGCGCACAACACCAATAAAATAAGTCTTTTCATCACATTTGTTTTTTATACATTGTTTTTTAAATCACCATACCGACAAAACGGCTGCAAACCGCCGGCACGACGTCCGTTGCTTTCCAGATAACGGCACATCCGAATGTATGACGACATTAACGGCAGGAAAGTTACAGCCAGACAGCGAAAAAATGCGGTCGGAAATTATATATTTAATATTATAACCCCGCAACAGTCCACGCGTCCCGGCCGGAACATGCAAAGCACTGCCATAAACGCCTGATATTCTTTTCAGTGATATTGCAGAAAGAAAAAAGAAAAAAAGAAACGTGAAAAACAGGCGGGGCAAAAAGACTGCGGCCGCCTTCCTGCCGCAACATACGTCAGGCCTGCATCACCGGAACAGTTTTTCCGGAAGGGGAATCCCCGGCGTGACGGACTTGAGTTTCCAGAAAATACGGCCCGAATCGTCCTTTATCTCTATCGTGAAAGGATATTTGACTCCCTCCACGGACTTGTAATCGCTGTAATCCGAATAAGAGCTTATCTTTTCCTTAACGTATTTGACAACACGTCCGTCCTCGTCCGTCTCTTTCTTTGCAGCCTCGGACACATTTTCAATGCGAAGTGGAACACCCTGATCCATCGACATATAATAATTCTGCATAGAGCCGTCGAGCAGCGTCACCTTCAGTTTGTACGTGAAATGCCCCCTTACGGGCACTATACTGTCCAGTTCTGCCTTAAAACCTGGTTTGTTGTAATCCAGCAACGGGAATATCGAACGCACCTTACGCTGTTTTTCCACCTTATCGGCCGAAAGGTCTGTCCTGGTGCGTTCTATCTTGGTGTAGCCCATATTGCCGTTAAAGGTCTTTTTCATATACACCTGCCCGTCGTACATCAGTTGTTCCTGGTAATAAAACGGGGTTTTGGAAAGCACATCGGCGGTGAACTCATTATTCCCTATCGTTATGCCGTACGTCTGTTTCAACGAAGTGACGCCCCTCATCTTCGCATATCCCCCCATCGCGTCGAAATATTTCCGCAACACGTCCAAAGCCGTCATACCGTCAGTAACGGGTGACGATAGCGACGGGCGCTCGGTCCGGCGGGCGTTCTTGTCGTAGAAGGAAACGTCGTACCCGGCCAGTTCCAACGGAGGCACCACCTTCCGGGCATCGCCGTAAACGACTATACGGAACTGAGAAGGTTTTATGTATTTCTGTGCCACGCGCATTATATCGTCAGCCGTAACATCGTTTATCTGCCGCAGCATTTCTTCCAGAAACCCGCGTTTGACCAATCCGCGTTCCACAGCCAACCCGTAAGAGCCCATCGCATTGCGGTCTTCCAGCGACAGCGCGATACGCCCTATGAGAAGTTTTTTTAGCGACGCAAGTTCATCCTCTGCAAGCGGCGTTACCCTCAGCTTTTGCAGCGCGGCGGTCTTTTCTGCAAGCGCCCTTACCACATCCATGTCCGACGTGCGCGTCCTCAGATACATGTATCCTCCCAGCGGGTCTGGTGAAAGCGAGAACACATCGGCAGGAGTACGTTGCGCGCCGCCAAGTACCGCATTTATATCCGACAACAAGTCTCCGCCCATAACATGGTTTATAAACAAAGCGGGAAACACATCCGGCGAATTATAGTTGAAATCGGCTATGTTAGATATGATTATGTTGCATCCCTGCGCGCGCGGATCGTGGATGAAGTTAACCGCCGTCGAAGGAACATCGTTAGCCACCGATATCTTCTGTTCTTCAACTATCCCGGCCTTCCATGTACGGAAACGCGAATTTATCAGAAGGTCCAGTTCGCCCGGCGTTATATCGCCCATAACCAGCACCACGGCATTGTTCGGTTTCCAATACTTCCGGTAATAATCCACACAATCCTCGAGCGAAACCCCTGACACGGACTGCGCCGAAGCGAATTCCCCGGCAGGAGACTTTCCTCCGAAAGCCAGCGACCTGTACACACGGTCCAGTATCCTCATAGTTGAAGACTCAGCCAGAGCATATGAATCGGCCAGCGAACTGCGCGTGGTGAAAAACTCCTGCAACGGGAACGAAGGATTAAGTATCACATCCGCAAACAAATTGAAATTCGCCAGCATATACCTCTTAAGGCCCGATACGTAGAAACTGCCGCGCGTCATACGGTACGAACTGCCCATATTGGCCAGAGAATCGGTTATCTGCCCCTTTGTCCTGTTTTGTACACCGGAGAGCAACATCCTCGAAGTAAGTTCCGCCACGCCGGCCTTGTCTTTCTCGAACACGCCGTCGTTGGATATCCCTATGTAAAAAGTAACCAACGGCATAGAGTGGTCTTCGTAAAGAATAACCTTGAGTCCGTTTTTCAGTTCGCGGCGGAAAGGTTTTCCTATCTTCACAAGCGGCGGACGCGTCGGTTCCGGCAACCAGTCGTATACCCTGGCCTCTATCGGGCATGCCATCGAAAGCGTGTCCACATCACCGTAACGTATAACCCTCAGCATTGAATCCATAAAAGGCACATTGGCACGCCGCATCGCGCTGTCCATAATGGCATCGTATTTCAAAAGGGTATCTCTGGACACCTCAACCCGGACGTCACATTTCGGCAAAGAGGTATCGGCCGCAGGCAGTCCTGCTTCCTCGGGCAAGGCCACGAGAGTATCGGCAGGTAAACGCACGTTGCCCCCGTTCCCCCGCCCGGCAAAAGCCGTAAATGCGGACGCAGCCAGTATGAGCCATATGTATATTACCTTCACAGACATTCCCATGATCTAATTTTTACTCTTTTCCGGTGCCGGCACCAGATATATTTTCTTCATGTTGTCGCCCCTTAAAAATCTCTCGGCCACACACCGCACATCATCCTCCGTTATACGGTACAGGCTTCCGGTCTGCGAATTGAACAGGTTGGCGTTCCCGTAAAGCAACTCCGTTGCAGCCAAAGCCCTGACCATACCCTGGTTCGAAGAAATGAAATACCACATATCGACTTCGGACGTATTGACAGCTTTTTTCAGTTCGGCAGAAGAAATATTGCCGCTCCTGAGCCTTTCTATTTCCTCCTCCACTATACCTTCCACATCCGAAGCCTTGTAGCCAGGTCTAAGCCTCACTTTAAAGCCGAATACCGAAGCCCTTTTCATAGGCATCATATAAGTGCTTATATCCGCCGCCATATCCCCGTCTTCGACAAGCCTGCGGTGAAGCCTCGACCCTGTCCCCGAACAAAGCACCGTATTTATGAATTCGAAAACCCGGAACTGCGGATCCTCGTACGGAGGTATCTGCCATGCGAAAATGACCGATTCGGAGGACTCGCCCACGTACATCGTATCCACATGCGAAGACATCGGGGCCGTAGCCAGTATCCCGCTGCCTATGTCTATCGAATGTCCGGAAGGCGTCACCAGAGAATCCTTTACATGGCTGTCGATGGTAAACAGCGTAGGCTTTTCCGCCTTCAGAGTATCGGGCGGCAGCGATGCGAACATCTCCACCACGTACTTTCGCGCCGAATCGACATCTATATCGCCGCTTATGGCCAATACCGCATTCGACGGGCTGAAATAAAGCGCCTCGTATTGTTTTGCCGCCTGCATGTCCACGCCCTCAGGATACGATGCCATACGCGGTGAAAGCCGCAGGTTGACGGTGCGGACCATATCGTAAAGCGCACGTTCCTCCTTTTCCCTCTGGAGCATCACGTCCCTGTCCTTTTTGTCGCGCACCACTGCCAGTATGCTGTCGAAAACAGCCTGGTCGGCCGTAAAAGGACGTATTTTTTCAGAAGCGAGCCACACCGCCCCCTTCAGCATGTTGGATGAAAAACTATCGGAAAAGAAAACCAAATCGTGCGATATGTCCGCCGTACCCTGCCCGCCGTAAGAAGCCAGTATTTTTTTGTACTGCCCCGCCGACAAGTGCGGCGACGATTCCGTTTTCATGGCTGCCACCACCGAGCCTATTCCCGCCAGGTTTCCGGGCTGGTCGTTCGTGCCGGTATTATACATAAGGCCCACCGTCACTACCGGGGCATGATCGTTGCGGTGTATCAGCACACGCAGCCCGGACGGCATGGTGAAACGTTCGAAACGCACCTGCTGCCCGTATGCCAGGCCGCCTCCCGCCGCAGCGGATGCGAACGCCAGCAATATGCACACGAATCTCCCGGCAAACATAAACCTCATATCCTCTTTTTTTACAAAACGCCCTGCAATTATCCGTACGCAGGAATTACACGGCTATCGTTATATTCTCTCCCGTCAATCGTAAACGGTAATCTGCTTCGGACGCACGAAAGCCCCCGAATAATCAGGATTTTGTTTTAGCCTCGAAAGCGCCTCACGGGCCTGTTGTTCGGTCAGATACGCTCCGACGAACACCTTATAATCAGGCGTATCGTATTTTATCTCCGCATGAACATCCGGATATGCCTCCATAAAAGAATTAAGCACCTCGGCAGCTTTCTGGCTACGCCCGTAAAATATCTGTATCACAAACCCGTCCACGAGCCTTCCTTCCCTGTTCGTCTCGATACGCAGGTTGAGCAGTCTGTTTATACGCGGGTCGGCCTTTATACTGACCATACCCATATCCTGCCCTGCCGCAAACCACGGACCACATACAGCCACCGCTGCCAGGCATAACTTAAGCGCAATATTCCGCATAGAAAAAACACATTTGATCAAACATACGCAAAGTTATGATTTATCGGGCTAAAAACATCTAAAAAAAGCCTAAAAAAACTACCTTTGCACCTATGGTACAGATAAAAGACACGCTGGTATCGGACGAACTGTTCACACGCAAGTTCGTCTGCGACCTGGCAAAATGCAAAGGAATATGCTGCGTCGAAGGAGACTCCGGAGCTCCGGTGGACGAAAACGAAAAAGCGGAGATGGAGCGCGCCCTTCCATCCGTCATGCCGTACATGAGCGAGAAAGGACGACGCGCGGTAGCCTCGCAAGGAGCATGGATACACGACCCGTACGACCGTTCTCCGGTCACGCCTCTTGTAGAGGGGAAGGAATGCGCATACCTGGTCACAAATGCCGACGGAGTTTCCCTATGCGCGTTCGAACAAGCCTTCCGCGACGGGAAGACACGCTTCAAAAAACCGGTATCGTGCCATCTTTACCCCATCCGCCTGTCGAATATAATGTCGTTCACCGCGCTCAACTACCACCGTTGGGACATTTGCAGCGACGCCTGCGCATTGGGCGAGAAACTCGGCATCCCATTGTACAAATTCCTGCGCGAACCGCTCGTACGCCGTTTCGGGCGCGATTGGTACGAAGAACTGTGCCTTACCGCCGAAGAGTACCTCAAACGCTACAATCATTAAAAAATCGTAAAAAAAACGATATCCTGAAACTTTTTCCGTATCCTGAGCGTCTAACATTTCAGATAACGGACATACAAACACATTATTTTAAAACAAAATCTGAAATGACACTTAAAAAAAACTTATTCGCACTCACCGCCTGCGCACTCTGCATACAGGCAGCCGCTCAGAATACAAATATAACCGCCCGTATCAAAGGAATGAAAAAAGGCGATACGGCCTACATAGTAAAACGAACAGACGACGGCGGCATAGATATCGACACAGCCAAATGCGAGAAAAACGGACGTTTCGAATATTCCTCCGGCATACCGTACACCATGGACGCCGCGCTTTTCTACGCTCCGGCAGGCACCACCCTGGAAGACATCAAACGCACCGAGCCCAAGTCACTGCCGATATGCCTTAACCCAGGCGACCGACTGCACATCAAAGGCTCTGCCGACGACATCCCAGGCCTTGAAATATCGGGCGGCATTTATGACAACCGCATATACCGCAGTTATTTTACCGGCATCAGGGATATAATGTCCAGTGCCGACGTTTACCGCGACTCGATGAAAGCCATCAGTAACACGGCATCGGACATAAAAGACGAGGAACTGCGCAGGAAAAACTCCGAAAAACTCCGGGAACTGAACAATAAAATATGGGGCGTAGTAGAGGACTCGTACCGCTACATGGACGGTTTCGTGCGCGCTCATCCGGACGATCCTTTTTCATCTTACGTACTGGGCAGCATAAAAGGTTCCTATTCGGGAAAACACCGTGAAAGCCTGTACAACCTGCTTTCGGAACGTGTCAAAGCCACGCCCAAGGCCAAAATCATAGCCTCGCAAATCGAAACCGCGAAAGCGTGGAAAGAAGCCAAAGGCCGTATCACGGCCGGAGCCAAAGCTCCGGATTTCACACTGACGGGTATCGACGGACGCAAGGTAACCCTCTCCGACTTTCGCGGACGGTACGTCCTTCTGGATTTCTGGGGTTCATGGTGCGGCCCTTGCCGCCAGGCCAACAAACACATGAAAACGCTGTACGAAAAATACAAGGACAGGGCCGATTTCGCCATGATATCCCTCGCCTTGGACCGCGACGACAAAGCATGGCGCAAAGCCGTCGAAGAGGACGGCCTTACATGGACGCAGGTCAACATGTGCGAAACACCCTCCGGGCCGCAGTCAGTCAGCGTCATCTATGCCATAAGCATGTACCCGACTCAGATACTGGTGTCGCCTGACGGCTCGATTATGGCCGTGCGCTTCGGCTACAACGAGAAAAAAGACGATATAGCCGACATGTTGGAAAATATCTTTAAATAACAACACAGACCACCACACACACATCATCAGGCCAACACTCCTATAAAAACAAATCCGCACGGTTACTTAACCGTGCGGATTTGTTTTTGGGGAACATATAACTCAACCTTTCCCGTTAAGTGTCCAATTCCGGCTGGGCGCCCGTTTCCGGACGACGGCAGTATTCATCCACCATAGTATCAATCCCTGCGTACTTTTCCGGCTTTACGCCCCTTTCCGTCGCCTCGCATACGTTCCGACGACTGATGCCTCCCCTTCGGCCGGACATTTTTAGCACTTCCCGCATTCGGCGTATTACCTCCGGACAACTGCTTTTGTAACGCGGCTACCTTTCCCTTGGAAAAAGCAGCCTCTTCAAATTGGCTGTTATGGAAAGGATGGTCGGTCACGGATTCTATCGGACTACCGGCGAGTTTTTTAATATCCCTGAAATAAGGCACTTCCGAACCGTCGCAAAACGAGAACGAAACTCCGGAACGCCCGGCCCTTCCCGTACGGCCTATCCTGTGCACATAAGTCTCCGGCTCGTTAGGCAAGTCGAAATTCACCACGTGCGACAAGTTATCCACATCTATACCCCTGGCCGCTATATCGGTCGCTATAAGCACCCTGTTGCGGTGCGCCTTAAAATTGTCCAGCGCCCTCTGCCTCGCATTCTGGCTCTTGTCGCCGTGTATAGCGTCGCACGGTATCCCTTTTTTCGACAGTTCCCTTGCCAGACGATCGGCGCCGTGTTTAGTGCGCGAAAACACCAGCACGGAATTCATCCGGTCGTTTTCCAGAAGGTACATCAGCAACTTCCTTTTGTCTGTTTTTTCAACGAAAAACACTTTCTGATCCACTGTCTCCACAACCGACGACTCAGGCGCCACTTCCACCTTCACATGGTCGCGAAGTATCGAAAATGCCAGATCACGGATATTAGCCGGCATCGTAGCGGAAAAAAACAGCGTCTGTCTTTGCTGCGGCACTGCGGATATGACCTTCCGTATATCGTGTATGAAACCCATGTCGAGCATGCGGTCGGCTTCGTCCAGCACCAGTATGTCCACATGCGAAACATCGGCGTATCCTTGCGCCATAAGGTCCAGAAGACGTCCCGGCGTGGCTATCAGTATGTCCACACCCGACGATAATTCACGTACCTGCGCATTTTGCGACACGCCTCCGTAAACCACCGTATGCCGCAGACGGCAATAGCGCCCGTAATCCCGGAAATTATCGGAAATCTGTCCCGCCAGTTCTCGCGTAGGAGTAAGTATCAACGCCCTTACCGGCCTTTTGCCCTTGCGGTCCCACGTTTTTTTGTTCAATAGTTCTATTATAGGTATGGCGAAAGCCGCCGTTTTACCCGTTCCGGTCTGCGCGCATCCCAAAAGATCGCGACCGGACAACACCACCGGTATGGCCTGTTCCTGTATCGGTGTGGGGGCTTTATAGCCCGCATTATCCAGAGCTCTGAGTACAGGCTCCGAAATGTTCAGTTTTTCAAATAACATAAAGAATCGTTTTTTGCATATTATTTTGCCGTTTTACTTCGGAAAACGGTTCCGAGCATCCATTCCCGCAAACACGCAACGTGTGCGCGCAGGGGAAAATCTCCAACGTGGTCTTTTACTCGAGGGACCGTGCCACAGGCATGGTATCGGCTGATAATACGCAAATATTACAGGTAAAGGAACTTTCGTTTCGAACAATGCACGGCAAATGTACGCATTTCCCGCGACATACGGGCAACGATAGCAAAAAGCGGCGCAGGGCTTTGCCCTTCGCCGCTTTTTGCTATCGTTGCGTT
>CDZK01034540.1_pt1 | contig 19411 bp, 18 predicted proteins | sample 557401 | NCBI WGS metagenome assembly CDZK01 (sample SAMEA3182108, study PRJEB8094) | gut metagenome | biome: human; feature: gut; material: Stool; isolation source: human stools | place: Canada | collected 2013-04-25 | reverse complement strand
TCCCGTTGCAGACTGGTATGATGTGTTCCAAAGCGAGCTCATTGCGGAAGCCTGTCTGGACAGAATCGTGCATAAGGCAATAAAATTTGACCTTAAAGGAGAGAGCCTAAGAAAGAAGTATTAACTTTGCCAACAACACTGAATACTAACTGGGGACTGAACGGATATCACCGGAAATGCTGAACGGGTATCCGCCGGAATATGCAATTAAAAGCCGCTAATTGCCGCAATGCACTAAAATCCTCTGTATTTTCTGCAACCCAATGTACAGCTTTATTTACATTAAAATTCTTAAGTCTTCGCCCCTTATTCCCAGTAGCTTCTACTAATAAATTATGTAGCAAATCCTTAGGACCAGATATTTGTTCAAGAGTGTTTATTGATGGTAAATTTAGATTCTCCCGATAATTACGGTTCCCAGCAGCAGCTTTAATAGCAACCTGATCCGTCAATAACCACGTTTCCATCATTCTTACTGGAATTATACAAACCACACAATTTTGGTAATGATCAGGCAAACATTTATAAATTTCACACGAACGCAAACTTAACGCTTTTTTCACGTCATTACTTTCTGCATCTCTATGATAAAAACAAATGTCAAAAGGGTAGTAATTTTCTGCATATTTTATTTGACCTAATACATCTCCCGCACGCGGTGGATTCCTAAGAGTTCTAAAATCTGCATATTGCTCCTTTGTTGGCAATTTAGGATATAAGTCATCTAAACACCACTTGATTATACGCAAAAAAACCTTATCCGAACTCCCATCGGCAATCAAAGTATATGTTATTTCATTCATTACTCAGAAGAGTTTTGGCTCTATGATGCTTTCCTGATATAATATATTTTCACGCACGGTTCGACTTTTACGATCTCTTATTCTAGGAATATATATTGTATTATCAACTGAATCATTATCTAAATATAATTTCATTTCACCCAATAAGGTCGTCGGAATAGATTCGTATTTTTTCTTCTTATAAGTATTTGGCAATATCGAGAATGAGGTATATTGCACTTTTATATCTAATATTTCATCATATTTTTCTTTTGCACATGCAAGATATAAACTATCTTCTGGTACAATTCCAATCAACTTAGGAGAGTGAGTATTAATAACAACCTGCCTTATAGGATTATCATCATTAACCGGACACAATGGATCAAAAGATAATTGCAATAATAATTCAACAATCTCTTCAATCTTTTTGGGATTAATTCCGTTTTCTGGCTCTTCCATACAAATAAGCGAATCTCTGCTATCTTCCTGGATAATAGCAAGTCCGAGGAATCTAAGCGTTCCATCTGATAGTGATTGAGCTGGTAACTCAAGCCCATTCTTGAAAGTAATCACCAAAGTTAACAACTCTCGCTTTTCATCTTTATCAACATTAATTATTTTGATATCACTAACTAAATTTCTCAATTGATTAGTGATTATTTGGTATATATCCTCCTCGCTATTCTGAGCTAGCCGATACAACGTTGCCGGCAGATTTTTACCATTCTCATCTACTTTCGAATGCAAAATCTCATGGAATGAATTTGGTTGTCTTAATGCGCTGGGTTCGAACTGTAACATTTGCCAATTTCGCATCTCTTGACGAACCAAAAACGCAGTCGGAGATTCTGCAGTTACTGTCGATAATAGTGTTCTAGGCATTCTCTGAGCAATAAATTCCGCAGCTCGACCTCCGCTCTTTCCTTGAGTATCTTGATGTAACTTAATTTTACCATTCTTTGTAGAAATTATAGGGCTACTTTTTTGACCATAAAATATAGAATTACTCCACTCTTTATTATGGACAAAACCAATACTTTTTTGAGCATCTTGACGAGTCATAGGCATAAGGGCCTCTTCCAAAATTTCAATAGGTTGCCGATCTACATCATCAATATCTCCATTCAATTGCAATTTTAATTTATATTTCAAACAAGATACTGATGTATTTGCCACTTGACCTAAATCATCTTCTGCCGATTTCGGAACTAATAAATCTATTTCGAAATCCATTTGCTGATATTGCTTATCTCCACATTTAAAGAAAATATCTTTTATATTAGAATGTTTTTGCTCTTCACTACGAATAGATTTTGCCGCCTCTAGAATAGTTTTATCAGCCAAATGAGCAAAAAACATTAATGCATCAAAGAAATTTGATTTACCAGCAGCATTAGCACCCGCAATACATGTAAATGGACCTAAATACAACTCTGTATCAAGCAGACTTTTAAAGCCATTTATTTTAATCCTTGTAATCACCTTTGATTTAATTATAGTTTGTTCAAAGATACTAATTTTCAATATAATTATTGCCCCTAAGATACATTTTAATAAAATAATATTCTCAATTATAAAACAGGACCTATTGGGGTAAACAAGCGGGGAGGACTAAAATGCCCTCACCCGCCTATGACCACAATATCCGAACCACGTACCCGAAAAATACCTTGTAAAATAGGCGTATCATATCCAAGCGGTTTTTACTCTACAAACCACCTGTACTCTGGTTCTCCTATGAGCGCCTTTGCCACTCCCTTCGTGAATACCGACGCATTCCTGCTTCTTGCGAGGAACGAATCTATGTAGCTGGACTTGTTGGCCCCGGTAAAGAGGTTGAACACCCTCCATAGATCAATTTCGCGCTGCTTGTCGCATGCAAACGCCGTATCGTTGTAATAGGCCCTTGCAATGACATTCAGCTGACAGTCCGTGAACTCGAATTCCGGGAGTTGCCTGCGCTGTGCTGGCGATAGGAACTGATACAGCCTCGCCTTTCCCACCATCTGGGCGAACTGACTTTCCGACATGGAGGTATCGAGCAACGCCCGCATCCGCTCCAAATGTCTCTTGGCATTGTAGCTTGCGATCAGCTCCGTAATCTTTGCCGTCAGTTCCTGCGTGTTCGTCACCCGCATCTCCCCGGCCAGTCCGTCCGTTGCCACACACATATTGCAACACACCATGTTCTTGAATCCGATAAATACTTTGAATTTCTCGAAGCCCTTCTTACTGTACAGGTTCTCCTGGTTGTAGGCCCTTACGCCTCCTACGGTCAGGTTGAGCCTGCATCCGTCGATAACCTCCGTCACGGTGGGTATCTCGATGCAGAACATCATCCGCTCGTAATAGATGGTCTTGTCCTCGTCGGTGAGGTCCTTTACGGCCTTGTGGATGGCTTCGGGCGTCCGTCCCTTGACGATATGGCTCACCCGTATTTCGGGCTCCTCCACCGTACAGCTTCGGAACATCCGCAGAGCACACTCCCATGTGGTTTCGATGAACTGATTGTGCGATATGGTCACCTCGTTGTCCTTGGAGAATACCGGGGTGATGCAGTCGTTTTGCAGATGACCGAGTGTCACGGCCTTGGTATTTGCTTCGATGAAAGGCTTGCGTGGCTGTTCTTCGGGAGTTTCCCGGAACGGGGATTCCTCCTGCACTTCGAACGAGGGCGAGGGGATAATCAGCTGTGTTGCGTCCCGTGCATCTTCACGGAGCGTAAAAGGCAGTACGCTGTTACTGTGCGACTCTGCCCGCAGGATAGCTTGTTCCATAGTTTACGGATGGTTGGGTTCGACATTGGTTGCACCAGCCGAGAATCTGCATCCCGACTTGTTCCGTAAGCGGAAACTCCGGCTTTCCGGCGAAGAGTTCCGTGCGGTCCTTGGAAGCCAGCGCATAATGTTTCATGTTGACATCGAATACGATGGTGAACTCGTAGTCTACATTGTCCCGCTGTACGGCTTTCAGCCCCACTTTCTCGGGGATCATCTTGCCGTTGCGTTCGTTGAGCACGTACTCCTGCTTGCTCCGCATCGTACAGATCACATGGCACGAGGAGTTCAGAATCCGCTGGATAAAGGCGTTCTGCCGGGGCGTGACCTTGGCCCAGTTGGCAAAGGAGTTGCCTTGCAGATTGGCGTGGAAATCCAGCAGATAGTCCCAGCAGTGGGAGATACTGTCGATGATGATTACCTCCATGCCTGCACTTTCGCAGATACCGATGGCGTCGATGTATTTCTCGGGATTGTAAGGCTCCGAGAGGGAGAGCACGCTGTAGGCTCCCAAGTGTGCATAGAGGTCCGCACTCCCGTTCTCGGTGTCAATGACGGCGATTTTGCTCCAGTCGGAGGTCATGCCGTGAGCAATAAGGAGCGACGAATAGGTCTTTCCCGACCCCGAGGCTCCTTGCAGGGCCAAGCGCATCTTGGCTGCCCGGCGTTGTGAATGACGTAATTGCATGATGAAATGAATGAATTGGGTTGAACATAATAAAAAGACTGCTCCCCCGGAATTGGAGGAACAGCCTTTCGGTGGAGAGAGGGACCGGGTTACAGCGTGGCAACCGTGGTGAACTGCGGGTTATCCCCGGCATTGTGAAGCAGGAGAAACTGTTCGCCGCTCTCCTCGGAGATCACCTCCGAAACGACGGGATGATCGAGCGGTTCTGCGGGATACTTCGAGGTAACGGCGCCCGCCTTATCGCCATATCCGAAGAAATACTTTCCCGTCTGCTCGTTGCGGATGATACGGATTTGCAGAATACCTTTCCACTCCTTGAACTCGTCGAGGGTGAAGGTCCGCAGGAATTTGAGTGTGTTTGTCATAGCCATAAATTTGAGATTCGACAATACGCGGGAATAATATGATTATCCCCAAAGGATGGCCGGGGTCGTACCCCAATCCCGCAAAGCGGGGGGGGGTATTCGGGGAATATCCTGCGCTCGGACAATTTCGGGGAGTTGCAAAAAAAATTTTGTGGTAAAATTTTGCTTGGCTTAACCTTGTAATATCATTAATAACAACATCATATTGCTATTTATCGGTATCTCCACTATACAACATCCGCATTTCTCTTCCATTATGATAGGAAAGTTGAATTCGGGGCAGAATTTATGAAGAAATCGTGCGACTTTTTCACCCAAAAAGGGCAGGAATCGAGCCAATTATATTGCAATCGAGGAGCAGATATGGTTACTCCATTTTAATAGTCTATTAAATAAGAAATCGGATTGAAGCGGAGAAAGGGCCGGGGAAAACAATCTTATCTACTCACTTACTTTGTTAATTTATATACAAGTAAATGAGTATGATTTACGTTCGATCTAAGGATGTTTGTATTCCATCAAGTACAAAAATCCCCACATTCCGGAGAATGCAGGGATAACCCGATAAATTTTAATTAATATTTATCTGAGCTTTTGGCATTTTGAACATATTTAATATAAAATTTATTCGGAGCCTGTTCTTTGCAAACTGTCTTATATTGGCTTGTTCCGTAAGATTTTCCCATACAATCTTTCTCGATTTTAATATTTGTGGTAAACGAACCTGCAGTAATATTCGCAATATCTGCAACATAAAAATCATTGTTTACGACAACAGACGAGCCATTTTCTCCAATTTTATAGCTGATTACATTACCAAACTTTATAGGAGAGTTGGCATTCGTATATTTCAAATGCTTCACTCCTGATTTTTTGGGAGCAAGCAAGAATCCGCATTCCCGATAGATATTTTCCAAAATTTGATATTCACAGAATAACTTTGCTGTTTTGGGAGGAATGCAGACCTTGTCCTGTTCCTTAATTTCTATCGAAGCATTCGTTTCTGACTGTACTTGGGCGGAACTACTTTGAGATACTCCAATAGCACTCGATGCACTCGAAGATGTACTTGCACCATATCCGAGCCACGTCCCATAAAGAGTTTCGGATAAAGCTTCGGAATAGTTTGCGGATTTGCCAAATGATTTTCCGATGCCTACACGAGTAGACTTACCATATACATAAGTCCGGTCTAAGTAGTAATCATTGGCATAGCCGTTAAAGACAAAGAAACATTCTTTCAAATCTACAATAATGTTTTTATCTGTCTTATTGTAGAATATAAATCCGGCGTTTCCATGAGGAGCCCATAAATTGTATGTTATTTTACAATTCTCGTCCTCATAGACCATACCTGTCTGTTGGGTTTCGACCGATTTGGATTCGGCCGTTAATACTTGATAAAATTCTTTCGAGCAGGATGAAAGAGCGAAAATAGCTAAGATAGCTATCATCGTTTGGGTGAAACTTGTTTTCATGATTGTTAAATATTAGTAATTAGTTGAATATAGCTATTATTCTTTGGTGAATATTAGCTTGCTGTTTTTATTGTCAACCGACACTTTCCCAAATCTGGTTAAAGCGGATTGTCCAAATAATAATGGAGCGTTTTGATTGTGAACTACGGATGCTTCTATATTTTTCAAACTTATCTCTCCGATGGAAACATTGCGTAATTTAATTTTAGTTCCCTGCATAATTTCTCCAGATGCTGTCTGATAATTCTGTCTACCTAAAATATCAGATCTATTTAGATAGCCATTTTTAAGCATAAAGGTAGCTTCAAGCGAAGATATGGAAATATCGCTGGCGCCCGTATCAAGAATAAACTTTAATGGCAAATTATTAATTTTACAAGGTATCTCGAATACACCCGAAGATAATTTCTTCATTGGAACTACTGCTGTGACAGGTGTCGTATCTCTTTCTATAATAATAGTAGAAGATATATCCAAATTCGTTTTTCGATATTTCTCAATTAATGCGTTGTACTCCGGCAAATTCCGGATATTATTCAAATCTTCGTCAACATCCATATGAATAAAATCCCTATATCCTTTTTCCAAAGCTATCTTTAAATATTCAAGGGCCTGTTCAGGTTTATTCATAATGGAATATAGACAAGTTGCATCATAATATGCCCTGCTTGTTGGCCGATTCTCCAAAATCGTATTCATATATTCAATAGCATCTGTTTCCCGGTTAAGATAGAATAAAGCATATTGCTTGCAATTCCCAATATATTCTTTTGATTCATTATTAACGACATAGTTGAAATCTTTATTTGCCAATTCTATTTTCCCTATATTTAAATATAACTTACCTCTATTAAGATAAGTATACAAATAATCCGGCTCAATCTCAATTCCTGCATTATAATCTTCCAAAGCTCCGGTTTTATCTCCAATATGTTCTTTAACCCAGCCACGTCTATAATAGGTCCAACCATTCATAGGGGCAAGTTCGATGGCTTTGGTAAAATCCCGAATAGAAGCTTCATAATCTCCATTCAATCGCTCTGTGTCTGCTTTTGCAGTATAGACACCAGCATTTTCTTCTACGGCATTGGCTTGGTCGAAAGCATCTATTGCTTGTAAATAAAGTCCTAATTCTTTGTAGCATATTCCAATATCATACAAAATCGAAAGATTAGGTTCTTCACGAGATTCTTTGACTTTTATATAATCTATTAGTGCTAATTCATACTTTTCCCGAGCAGAGTATAACTTTCCTCGAACATATACCAATTCCCAATCATCCGGATGCTCTGCTATCGCACTTCCTAATCGAGCTGTAGCATAAGTAGGAATCTGTTTAGAATAATCAATCAATCTTCGTATCGAAAAATTATCTATATGGGCAATCTCCATATACTTGATTAAGTCATCTACAGCCTTACGGGAATCCCCTAATTCATAGTAAGCTTCACACCGAAATCTGTATATTTCACCATAAGTATCGTCCATTTTTTCAACTTGGTTCAATATGTCGATTGCAGATTGAAATTGTTTTATCTCAATCTTATTGCGAGCAAGCCCTATTTGTGCTTTGAGATGATTGGGATTAATCCGCAACGCCTCATTGTAATCTTTATCCGACAAAGCGTAATCTTTGCGATTATAGAATAATTGAGCTCGGCCACAAAGGATATCAACATCTTGCGATGATAACCTCAATGCTGCATTGTAATCGACCAGTGCCGCATCATAATTATCGACCATATCATAAATCTTGGCTCGCAAATGGTATAATTGAGATTTAGACATTACAGTCTTTTTTGTGTGAGTTCTAATCGCATGTGTTATGTCTGAAAGAGCATCATTATACTTGTCATACTCATAATACACGATAGCTCGTAGATACAACGCATCGGAATCATCCGGATTATTTTCGATGTAACTATCATAGTGTTCTAATGCTAAAGCCGGATCATTATTCTTATATGCCTCAATGCCTTTGCGCAGATCTGTTTTATCTTGTGCATAACCAGACGTAAACCAACACAAGACTAATAAAAAGGATAATAAGTTTTTCATGGGTCTATTTTTTAGGGTCACAAGCATATTAAACTAAATTCTCTTACCATAATTTATTTTCTGGATGCTCCTTTATTATAGACAAAATATCGTCTTTTGTAAATTGGGAATCTTCTTCGCTTACCCCTACTCCTCGTACTTGATAATCTACAACTGTTTCTGTATTTTCATCAACGTCGCTATATATCCATGTTTTAAAAATCTTATTAGGAGCATCTAAAAAAATAAAGTAAATAAACATGCCACCAAATGCGCATGGTTCCGCCTGACCTATTGCGAATTTCCCTTTTAATGCAGATTTATAGGGCTCTAAATCATCATTCTTAATTTCACCGTTATAGCACGCATCAATATATTTGCGTAAAGCACGGAAATAGTCATTGTCATACCAATCGTTATGAGTCCAGTTTCCAAAACGAATGTCATTTAATGATTTTCCATTTACAACATTGCTTATGGAATCTTGTAATACCTCAATATTGTTTTGGGCTGTGGCCTTTTCTGCCATGGAATCGGTTATCTCTGTTTCGATATATTGTGTAGTTGTCTCTTGTCGGGAGTGTTGATTTCCACACCCAACAACCAGTAACCCAAACATCAGCAACACAATAAGTATAGATAGGTAATTTTTCATCTTCAAAGCTAATAGGGTAACATAATTATTATACTCATTTACTTTATATATCTACTATAAAGTAAGTGAGTAAATTGTACATGGGTATTATATCTCTTCATCTTCATTATTCAGCCAATTACCGTCGAGGATTAAAAAATATTCAGGGCATTCCCTATACCGTTCTTTAATCCTTAATACTATCCACTTATAAATCTGTCGTACATTCATAATTTCTGCATCACTCCTCCACATTTCGGGCATACCGGATTATCTTCGCTCCACTCTTCGACATTCTTTGACCCGCACCACATGCAGAAAGGTTCATCGGGGACATATTCCCAAGTAGGTTTCCATGTAGTCGCTGACAAATTAGGCACACCTTTTAGATATGAATTATCACACAGTCTTTTACAATCCTTACAAGCAAAGGAGGTGAATTTGGCTAATGGTGTACCATCTTCCCAACGATGTCCTACGCAGGAATCGGAGTAGCCGCAGGTGAGGCAGTAGAATCGAGGAATGTTCATAATTCTTATATGTCTATAATAAGAGGGGGCCGAATATCATCCAACTAATACCTTTCATAAAAGCCCCTACTAAAAGTCCAAAGATTATTCTTTGTACTAAATTAACATCCTCTGAATCGTTTATGCCGAATATGTCAAAGAATCCCATCAGAAACCCAATAATGGCACATATCCAAGTTATAACTGATACAAATTCATACATATAGAGTGAGTTTAACAATTTGACCTATATGCAGAAGAAAAAGACTATCCCATTTTCTCTGCTATAAGACGTTCCATTGTTGCTCTGATCTGATTAATCATCAGATGTTGATCCATCTCCATTGGAAAGGAGAACATGCGCGACACCTTGCCTAACGCTGGTTGCCCAACTATGATAGCAACTGACACTTCATCGAAATTCTGCGCAATTCCTACGCTAAGTAATGATGAATTTTGTCCGTGGACAATCAATGAAATGGAATCTTTCTTTTCTGCTATTATTCGCCCACCCATGGCAAGATATTCATTAATTAGGGTCGCATATACAACCCTCATTCCTCCCATAGAGACGATTTTATCAGCTGTCTTGTTCTTATTATTCAATCCCCATATAAACCAGATAATGAGGACTGCGATGACTATTAATACTATTGACATGATTGTGCGTACATTTCCATTACTTGGTCCGAGATTTCACGAACTCGTTCTCTGGACATACCTATTTTGAATGCAGTTTCTCCAATAAGTGTCAATTCTGCATCTTCAATTTTATGATCTACCATCATCATAATTATCATTAGACCTAAAATATAGTCTTGTTTTTTAGTGCCTGCATTTCTTAAGATTTGAAGGGGAATAACATCTCCCATAGTAATGAAGGTCATTAATTCTGCATCATTAGGAGCTATTGCAAACTCCACACACATTTTTGTATATGCATGTTTTTCAATGTCTGCAAATTCTCCATCGACACTTGCCATACGGTACATAAAATAAAGAGTTGCTAATTGTTCTTGTCGAGATAGAGCAACTCGTAATTGTCTTTTATTCTTACGATATTCATCTCTATATACTTTTTCTTTCTGATCTGTTAATCGCCCAATGATTATTAGGGCAACCACGATTGCAATTATGATAACTACTACCATATATAATAAATTGAGTTCCCGCCCAACTCCTCTACGGGGATTAATAAAAAGAAAGTGTGGAGTTGTTAGTTTATCGAATCGGAGGCTCTGGAATGCCTTGCATCAAATAAACAATACCCCACACCGAATAGTATATATCGAGAATGATATATGCCTATATACGGTGATGAGTGTTCGTATTGCTTATCCCTGATGCAACGAAATTTTCCAGATTCCCGATTCAGGATAAAAGCTAAACACTTTCATCAATCAATATGTCACTACCCATCGGATAGCACCACAAAGTTAGAAAATGTTTCTTAAAATACAACGCACTCGCGGGGTATTGTAGATGCAAATTTCAGCTAAAAGTTTTTGAAAATCAAGATTGACCCGGTAGAATGTTTATCATAACTTTCGGGGAAGTCTTGACTATGATATTCATTAAAAAACTCGCCATTTCTGACAAGTTTTTACATGTAAATACTCACTTAGTTTGATATATAATTAAAGAATAAGTGAGTGAAATTTTTCATAAAAATCAAGTTTCCTATCATAATGGATAAGAAAATGGACTTGTTATTAGGAATACAGGGGTTATATGTGATTATGAAAATTTTGGTACATTTTCTTCGCACCATATCTCCACACTCAATTTCGGCGCAATTCCGATATGCTTTATAAATTCATCTATCATTATGGCGTACACGTAGTCCTGATATTCCCGGGTTGTTACGATGGAATCGTGTATCGTGAATATGGGTACGCTCTGTTTCCGTTCCTCCCAAATCCGCAGGCAGCACCTGTGCAATATGATTGTGCTTTCGATGGATTGCAAGGCCCGTGACAATCTGCTGTTGGGCTTCTCCATCTCGCAGTCCGGATATTTCCGCTTGATGATTCGGAACAGTTCCGCCACTTTCGGATATAGCCGGGTTGAAAATACCCGCTTCAACTCGTTTATCATGGGGTTATCGTGCTGTCCCTGGTTGCCGGAGAATAGCATGTAGAACATCAGTATCTTGGCATCTTTACGTTCTATGGGTGATTGTCCCTCTTGTAAATTCCGGTTCGCTATGTCCCGGATTTGCTCGTAAATGGTACCCTCCGATACCAGCCGTATGTACTCTGCAATATCCCTGTCTGCGAGTGTTTCAAAGAATTTTCTAATCTTATCTATCAAAGTCGGGGATTGGAACAACTCCCGGATATTTGCAGGCAGGTCATACAAAGTCAGCGGCAGTTCCGCGTCCTCCTGCCAAAATCGTGGATTCAGCAGCAGGCAGGATAGATAAGGCTGGCAATTCTTGATGTCTATGCTCACCAATGGCTGACCGTCGTAGGTGATGAAGTTCCGCAGGTCTTTCTGAATATTGGTGAGCACGGAATGAAGCCGATGTACGTTCTCGTCTATACTCGGCCCATATTCCCGCTCCGTAATCAGGTTGATATTCCGCAGGGCCGCCATATATTGCGTGCGGGGATTCTTGGGGCAGTTCTTATCCCGGTTCCAGTCCCACGATTCGTGCGAATCATCCTGCATTTTGAACTTGCATATTGTTTCCGCATAATCATAAGCCTGTGGATTGATCCTAAGTTTACGCTGGTCATACCAATAGAACAGGTAGGGATAATTTTTCCGGTCCTCGGCATTGTTCCGCTTGGAATTTTCGTAGTTGCCGATCTCTGATTCTATGGAATGAAACGTTTTGCCCGTATATGGGTCTGCCCACTTGTACCATCTCGATTTCTCCCCGATGATATGCTGCCCGTCGCAGACCAATACGCCCGTATTGACCAGATAGTCTATGTAGTATTTACAGTCCTTGAGGTGATTGCGAAGCGTCGGAGTATGGATAGGAACAAAGCCGTCCTCACGGATTAAATCCGAGTTCCGGGCAGGAATCTCCGCAAGCAGATTCAAGATGTAGAGAGCCTTGAAATCCCGAAATGCTATGTGCTTGAATCCGTACTCCTGCGGGGGATATTGTTCTTTGTGGCGTTCCAAGTCGAAATTCTCGGGCAGGCTTATATGGCTTTTCTTGATTTTGCCCAGACACAGCAGACATAACGATACGCCCTTTTGCAAGGCTTTATTGGGCCTGCGAAACAGATATTTAACCCAATTTACGAATTTTATCCATAATATCTTCATACCCATTATGATAGGAAATTTGATGTGTTGTATTACATTAGTTCTAAAATACGGTTGACCGTCGTAGTGGCTGCGATTCGTTGTAAGGGCTCGAATCCCATATCCCTGACGGTTCCCACCGTTCGAAAATTTGTCTTGTTATGCGAGCGTTTCTCCTCGAAGAAACAATGATATAGCTTGATGGCTTCACGATTGCTTTTCAGCTCCCGGGCTTGGATATTTATCAGTACGGCATTCATCTTTTCCCGGATTTCATCGCTCGTCATACGGGTTCCCGCCGGGAAATAATCCCTCAATAGGATTCTGAACGGATGGTCGTCTGCAAGGCATGCGAAGAATATGCTCCTGCGCAAATTCCGATACCATACTGCATTCCAGTTTATTCCGCTTTTCGTCAGCCGGGGTGTCAGTATATCTATGAGTTTATCCAGCGGAACGTAGGGATATAACTCCTTTACCCGCTTCAAAAACGTGCGGCCATGCCTGTTATCCCGCGGTTTGCGAATCATCCGGTCCAATACATCGTCCGTTATGGGGCCTTGCGATTTGGCCCGTAATAGTTCGTCAATCGAGGACTGCACGTATTGTATGATGGCATTTCTCTGATTTTCTGAGTTTTCTTTCTCAATATCTTTTTGTATCTCGTCTTTCTGGAATTTATCAGGAATAGGGTCTCTGTAAGCACAAATTTTACAGGTTGTGGCTAATGCATCTAAAAATGAACTTTGGGTCGCATAGGTCTCGGTGCATAATTGCTGGTATTCTCCCAGCGCATCGATATTCAGATAGGCAGGTACGACCTTGCCATGAATGTTGCGGCGAATGATGCTGATAGGCTGGCTTCCGAATACGCTGTGTTTGCTGCGTTCGACGATGGCGTCTTTAACGTCCGCAAAGTTTGCGGGCAGGACATTTTCGCAGGATTTCTGTATATCTTCCGAGCTGTTGGCGAATTGGCTCAATATTTCGGCTTTGCGCTCGTATTCTTCAAGTGGTATTGCTTCTGCCGGGGTCTTGGGCTTGTAAAAGGCGTATATGATGGTTTCGCTTAATAACCCCAGTTCATCCCTGCATCTGCCCGAAATCTGATACATCCTTTCCGGTGATAACAGCGTTTGAATGCGTCGCGGGTCGGAAACTGTCAGCAGATGAAACCGCTCCTCAATATCCACCCCGACAAAGTAGGTGCTTGTGATAAAGGTGATCGGGGTTGCCAATTTTCCGGAGTGCAGGGACCGATAGTATTTTCCGACCATCGCTTGGCTTTGGGAACTGCATGCTACCGAGCAGTCCGCCTGCAATTCAATGGGCAATAACCGGATTACGGTGTTGATGGAGCGTATGGAGTTATAGGCGACAACGATTTTGTCGTTCGGATAACGCTCCCGGTAACGGATCAGCGTATCCGCGACCTCTCGGTGCATATTATTCGTCCGAATGACATCCACGGGCCGTTGCTTCGGATGCTCGTAGTTGATTTCCAACAAAGGTTCCTCTTTCAACTGCGGATGGGTGAACGGGCGTATCGTCGCAGATACAAGGCATCGTTTGATCGGCGGAAATTCGAGGTAATAGTCGATGACATTCTCCATCGCTTCACGGAACTTGCCATCGGACTGGAACGTGTCTATTTCATCGACCATGATATACCAGTCCATCTGCGGTTCATGCAGTTTTGTGATAGGAATATTCAATGGCGGAAGCGAGTGATCATGCTTTAACTTTTCGGCGTATTCTTCGAGTTTTTTTCTCACAAATCTTGTGGGCTCTTCTTTGATGTATTTGATCTGCTCCATCACACGGCCTAAACTGTCTGCTACCACGAGGATTTTCTTGTAAGGGAAAGTACCCGTTCGCTTCTCCGCGATATAGCTGCGGATTTGTTCGTCCGTAGGACTTTTGCAATTCTCCTCCGGAATATCGCTTCCGACATAGAGGAAGCGGTTCGATGTACGCTCCTTGTTATAGCCCCGCAGGTATTTCTGATAGGCCAGTTTTTTGGTCGGGAGGACGATGATTGTATCGCGCAGTTGATGCAGTGCCAAGGTTGTGGCTCCGATACCCGGAACGCTTTTTTTGACGATGCCATAGGGCAGGCTGTTGAAAATCTCACCCAACTTGGCCTGCGGATAAAGCAGCGTCAGACGCATGCAGTCTATGCGCTTATGCGTATTGTTTTGATAGACGATTTCATACCGGACCGGGTTCCTCTCGTCACCAAATGTGTTTATGGAAGCTCCGTTGTACATGTAATTCCGGTAATAGCCTATACCATCACAGTAACCGCTGATATTCGGATAGAAGATTTCATAGCGAGGGTCCTCTATCTTTACGGTATTGGCTGGGAGTTTCTCCCATACAGAGGGCTTGGGTTCGACCTTATCGTCATTCATACATGGAACGCCTTTTAAAAAAGACCGCCTACGCTCTCACCATAGGCAGTCATGTAAAGATACAAGATGTTATTGAGATTATCAAGTCACTATTCGCTAATCGTTCGTTTCCTCCAAAACTTTTTCCAGCCGCCCGATATGATTGCTGATGTTCTTGTTCAGAACTTGCGCATAGGACTGCTGGGTAACTGAAATATTAGAGTGTCCGAGCAGTTTGCTCACCACCTCGATAGGCACATCGTTGTAGAGCAGGATAGTCGTGGCAAAGGTTTTCCGGGCCGTGTGGTGCGTCAATTTCTTGTCGATACCTACTACATCCGCAATTTCCCGCAGATAGGAATTGACCTTTTGATTGGAGATACGCGGCTGGATATAATCGTCCGTACTACCGAATTCCCGGAACCAGGCTATCAGTTTCTCTGCCTGCGGGAGCAACGGAACGGAAACCTCCCGGTCCGTCTTTTGACGAACAAGCGTGATCCAATTCCTGCCGTCAAATCCTTTCGTGATATGCTTCGGTTGCAACGCCTGCGCTTCATGGTAGGCAAACCCCGTATAGACCGAGAAGAGGTAGATGTTCTTCACCGTTTCCAGACGTTTCTGGGCAAAATGATGATGCTCCAGTTTGTGCAGTTCCTCCTGCGTGAGAAATACCAGCCGTTTACGCTCTTTTAAGGGCCTGTATTCGACGAACGGGTCCTGCTGGATATAGTTGCACTTGAAAGCGTAAGTGACCATCTGACGCACCCGCTGCATGATTTTATTGATGGTGATGGCTTTCAGACCTTGCACTATGAGTGCTTCTTCGAACTGCTTCACAAAGCGGTAGTCCACGCTTCGGATGGGAATGTCCTGCGTATTATACGAGGTGCGGATATACCGCTCTACATGGGCGAAAACCTCCCGGAATTTTTGCAATGTGGCAGGTGAATACTCTTTGCCTACGAGTTGCTCCATCTTGTTCAGACGCTCCCGGAAAATCCCGCACAACGTATGTTCCTCCACCGTCTTGTGCTTGTAGATCGAGTAGATTTCAGCCAGCGAGACATTCCCGTCAGCTTCGTACAATTTACGCTCTATACCTTTGAGTTCGATGGTGATGTCCTGCAAGCGACGGTTAATCAGCACGGCATCTTCAGAGGTTCCGCGGACACATTGAGCGTCTTTGTCCCACAAGTCAGGTGTTACATAAAGTCCCGTCGAAAATTGCTGGCGTTCTGCACCGTCAGTCGTTAACTTGCAGTAAATCGGGGCTGTACCCCGTCGGTTTCTCTTAAATTCGTAGAGATAATAAGTGATTCTCAGTATTTCAACCATAGTCAGCAGATCGTTTTCATAACCCGCTGGAATACTTTTCATTACAAGTCTGGAATACAACTTTTGCCCGAAAGCGAATTGTATTCCAACGAACCCCCTAAAATACCCCGATTTTGAATGATTATTAAAATATCTTAAAATATGGCAATTTTGTTTAGTTGCTGATTATAAGATACTTAACCATTTTACAGGACATAAAATTAGGGACCGAACATTGCTGTTCGGCCCCTTTGGTAGCGGGAGGAGGACTCGAACCTCCGACCTTCGGGTTATGAGCCCGACGAGCTGCCAACTGCTCCATCCCGCGATATATCTTTAGACCGATGATCTATCGCTTTTGCGTGTGCAAAGATAAGACAAATTTTCCATTCCGGCAAATTAATTTCAGCGAAAAAACTCCTTCACACACCCTGCACGCTGTTTGTCAACCGGTTAGAGGATCGAATCATTTTATAGCTGCAACCACGATCTCCGCCAGATCGCGCACCTCGCTCTTCGTGCCGCGGCCGATGGCCTTTTTGCAGAGCGGGCAGGCGGTGACGATCACCTCGGCCCCCGTGGCGTCGAGCTGCGCGGCGACCGACCGGGCGATCTGCACCTGCTGGCCGTCGGAGATGGCCGTATTGGCCACCGAAGAGCCGCAGCAGAGGGCGTTCTCGCGCGTCGAGGCGGGTTCGAGCAATTCGCCCACGGCTTCGATCACCGCACGCGGCTCGTCGTAGATGCCGCTGCCGCGCCCCAGTTCGCAGGGGTCGTGGTAGGTGAAGCGCATCGCGCCATGCTCCAGCGAAAGGCGGCCCGCACGAATCAGCCGCAGGATATATTCCGAATGGTGCAGGATCTCGATACCCGGCAGGTCGTAATCCTCGCGGAAGACCTTGAGGCAGATCGGGCACGACGTGACGAGCGTCGTGATGCCGTGCTTACGGAACAGGTCGGCATTGTATTTCATCATCTTGCGCGCCGAATCGGTCTCGCCGGCCAGTTTGAGCGGCCGGCCGCAGCAGACGCCGCCTTCGCGGTCGGCCCACCAGACCTCCTCGCCCGCGGCCTCGAAGATCGCCGACATCGCCGACATCGTGCGCGGCGTCAGCAGGGTCATGCAGCCCGCAAAATAGCCCACCTTGCCCGCACCTTCGGAGCGGTCGAGACCCTTGAAATAGCCGTAGCGGCGTTCGTCGGGCACGTTGTGCATCTTGTCGCGCGAGTTGACGCGGAGCGTGTTGAGATCAATGCCGACGGGGCATTTCTCGGCACAGCGGCCGCACATCAGGCAGTTGTCGGCCGTCTGGAGGCGCAGCATGTTGTAACGGCGGTCGCGCAGGAAGTAGACCGACTGCACGTCGTCGACGCCCAGCACGCTCTGCAACTGGCAGGGGTCGATGCAGATGCCGCAGCGCGAGCAGGCCTCGACCTGGAAATTATCGTAGGAAGACTCCTTTTCGCCCGAGCGCAGGTTGTAACGGCGCAGGAAGATGAGGGGTATCTCCGTGAAAATATGCATGTAACGCGAGAACGGCAGCGCCACGAAGAACACGCCGAGGCACGAGGAATAGAACCACCACGCCGCGGTTTCGAGATTCATCAGCGGCATCACGCCGATATGCCCGGACATCCACTCCCCGAGGCTCCCGGTGAGGAATCCCCCGCCGCCGTAAAGCGCGCACGTGGCGCTTTCGGCCACCAGACGCGCCGGGAACACGAACCACAGCGCCGACAAGGCCACCCGGTCGCCCGGGACGTGCTTCGTCGTGCGCCGCATGCCCATCGCCCGGGAATAGAGACGCTTGCCCCAGGCCAGCGCCACGCCCGAGAGGACGAACAGCAGCAGGAGGTCCATCGTGAAATCGAAGAACGGCTTATGCTCCAGCCCCGTGGCGAAATACTTGAAAAAGACGTGTCCCTGCAACGGCACGTAGCGGAAGCCCAGATAGGCGATCGTCTCGGCCCACCCCACGGCGATCAGCAGGAACCAGCCGAAAGCCAGCGACATGTGCATGTACCCCAGCAGGGGGTTGACCCGGAAGATGCGGCGGTGGAGCAGCGACTCGCTCACCACCTCCCACGCCGCCCCGAAGGTGCGGCGCGTCGGCAGTCCGAACAGAATCCGTTTCTTGTCGGCGCGGGGCAGGCGGTAGAGCCACGTCCCCCACTTCCAGGCCAGGACGGCGAACATCACCGCAGCGCCGATGATGAACGGCAGACAGAATGGCGCGTAGAAAGTCATCGTCAGAAATCCCCCAGTTTACGTTTGATAAGCATCACCACGCCGCGCGTATTGATGCCGCGCGGGCACACCAGCCGGCATTTGCCGCACAGCATGCACTTGTTCATCTCCTCGTAGGCCCCCTGGTATTCGCCGCGGCGCACCAACGTGTGGACCTTGCGGAAATTGAACTCCGTGAGGTTGCCCGCCGTGCAGACCGCCGTGCAGGCCCCGCAGCCGATGCAGGTCTGCAACTCGGGCATCTCGCGCAGGATCTCGTCGCTCTTGCGCAGGTTGTTGCGGTCGATGTCGATGGCCCGGGGCTTCGAAATGGTGTATCCGAAATTGATCGCCGCCATTGCTATGCCTCCACGTATTTGGCCGCGGCGTCGGCTGCGGCGATGCCCTCGTTCAACGACTCGCCGATGTTCTTGGGCGCCGTAATGGTCCCGGCGTAGAAAATGCCGTCGACGTTGCTCTTCACATTGCCGAGAAACATGTCGCGCGGAGCCAGAAAGCCGCTCGGAGCGCGGTTCAGCCCGGTGCCTGCGGCAAACGCTTCGTTGTCGTCGTTGGCCCGCATGCCCACGATCAGCACCAGCATGTCGACGCTCATGCGCAGGGGGCGGCCCGTCAGCGTGTCCTCGGCCTTGATCTGCACCCGTCCGTCGATCGTCGGGCTGGCCTCCGAAATGCGTCCGCGCAGGAAGTGGATGTTGTATCTCTGCTGCGCCTCGCGGTACATCTCCTCGTAACCGGGACCGAACATGCGGATGTCCATGTAAAAATTGAAAACGTCGGCCTCGGGGAAGAGCTGTTTCATCTCCATGGCCTGCTTGACGCCCGTGATGCAGCACACCTTCGAGCAGTGCTGCTGGCAGACCTTCTCGTCGCGCGAACCCACGCAGTGCAGGAAGGCGATGCGCCTGGGGCGCGA
>CDZK01017088.1_pt1 | contig 19644 bp, 24 predicted proteins | sample 557401 | NCBI WGS metagenome assembly CDZK01 (sample SAMEA3182108, study PRJEB8094) | gut metagenome | biome: human; feature: gut; material: Stool; isolation source: human stools | place: Canada | collected 2013-04-25 | reverse complement strand
TCTACTGTGATGCAGAACATCATAGACGATAAAACGCTTGATGTTTCACAGGGTATTATCCACCACAGAGAGGGCATTGACCTGCTTCCGTCAAACATTGAGCTGTCGGGCTTTGAGGTAAGGCTAATCAATGCAATGAGCCGTGAGCGTGTGCTGAAAACCTATGTCAATGAGGTTAAAAAGAATTACGATTATGTGCTTATTGATTGTATGCCGAGCTTAGGCATGATAACCATCAATGCTCTGGCGGCGGCTGACAGCGTGATTATCTCGACACAGCCCCACTATCTCTCGGCTAAAGGTCTGGAGCTTTTGCTTCGCTCCGTATCAATGGTCAAGCGGCAAATCAACCCAAAGCTGCGGATAGACGGTATCTTAATGACTATGGTAATGCCCCGTACCAACTGTAGTGGTAAACTAAATTTGTAACACCTTGTTCGAATAATATATTATAATATTATTCAATTAAGGAGGATGTTACTATGTCAGTACACTACACCGAAGACTTCAAAAAAGAAGTAGTTAAAGCCTATATGGCAGGTGATAAATCAATACAGCAACTTGCTGTTGATTTTAATGTTGCCAAAAGCTCCGTTAGCAAATGGGTTAACGAATACAAGGAAGAATGCCTTTATACCACCAGCACCTCATCTGAATCTAATGAAGCAAAGGAAATTCGAAGATTAAATCAGCTTCTAAACGAGAAGGATAAGGAAATTGCCTTTCTAAAAAAAGCAGCGGCATTCTTCGCAAAGGAAATCGATTAGTGGTATATCGATTTATCGACGATAATAAAAAATATTTGGTTTAAGATGGCTGTGCAATAAATTTGGAATCAGCCCTAATTGTTATTACAACTACAAAAAGGAGGCAAAGAGGAAATATCATAAACGCTTAGCACATATCTATGAGCTTATAAAGTATGTTTATTACAATAACAATCGTGTTATAGGCTATAGAGCTATGCGCATTTTTATCAAGCGCTATGGATATGAAGTAAGCAATACCACTATGCATAAATACATGAATAAGGAATTGAATTTATGTGCTGTAATTATGCACTCCAAGCCAGGCTATAAGAGCGGCAAGAAGAATAAAATATTTGACAATCTCTTAAACCAGAATTTTACTGTCGATTGCAAAAATAAAGTATGGTGCACTGATTTCACATATATGCGCCAGTCAAATGGAAAATTCAGATATAACTGTTCAATAATTGATTTATATGATAGGTCGGCTGTTGCTTCGCTTAATAGTGACTATATCAACACAGATTTAGCAATAGATACACTTAAAACAGCACTAAAAAAAGAAAACTATCCTAAAGTAATTCTGCATTCAGATCAGTGGGTGCAGTTTACCTCGTGGGATTTTGTAAATTTCTGCAAAGCTAACAATGTAACTCAAAGCATGAGTAAGTCTGGATGCCCTTACGACAATGCCCCAATGGAAAGATTTTATAATACCTTCAAAAGTAACTTTTATAATGTAACTTCGTTTTCAAGTGTGGAGATGATGGATGAACTTACTATGAAATACATCAATTGGTATAACTATGTCCGTCCTCATTCATACAATAATTATTTAACACCAATGGAAGCTCGTTACAGATAGGTATTTATCGAACAGAGTGTTACAAAAATGCTTGACCAGTACAGCTTTGAATTTGGTAGTGAGAATGTACTGCTCATCATCACTGAGATAAAATTGCACCGGATTGGTACGGTTTCGGTTTGCCATTGTGCCACGTTCTTTCTAAATTTGGGTACAAAAAAACTGCTGTAAAATGTTCGATTTTTACAACAGTCTGTTTCGTGTTTTATTCAATTTTGGGTGTAACTACCCATAGCAAATTATACAAAGACGATAGCAAAGGTTAAGGTATTCCAACGGAAAACCGAAGAAAAATCTAAAGAGGGTTAGGGATACTTCCCTATGGAAATTATTTTTCATTAGTTAAAGGTTTTTAACTTTTCCGATTTTAAAATACATGAAGACTTGCATTTAGTAGCGGCAAAGGAAGCTACTATGACAGATGAAGGAAATATTGAATATTGGTATTGTAATGCTTGTGACAGATATTACATCAGGCAGGATGGGCTTGTTGAAATTGAAAAATCACAGACTGTTATTGCAAAGCTTAAAGATACAACACCACCGGCAGATGTAACACCACCGGCAGATGTAACGCCACCGGCAGATGTAACACCACCGGAAGATATAACACCACCGGCTGATACAACATCACCAGCCGATATAACACCTGCGACCGATACGGATAAAGAAGCTAAGGCAGAAGCAGTAAAAGAACAGACTCCTGGTACGGGAGATGACAAACGTACATTAGCATGGCTTCTTATGTTTGTAATAGGAGGAGCAGGAGTAATAGTATTTGGTAAGAAAAATAAGTTTACAGATAAAATTTAAAATGGAGTAAAATAATAAATTGCTGGAATTCTGGTTCATTTATAGAATCTGAGTTCCAGCTTTTTGTATAAGACAAAAATTTTGTGTTATAATGTTTTACAGGATTTTTGATGGAATATTTATTTACGAGGAGGAAGCAAAGGGTGGATGAATTGAAGTGCAATAATTGTAAATATAAAACTAATGTATCCAATACAGAGGAAACAGGAACTGCAATATGTTCATATCCGCAAGGCGAATGGTTTGTTGTAAATGTTGAAGATAGCTGCCATTATATTCCTGAAAAAAAGGAGCTTACCTGTGGAGATTGTTCAAGACTGAATGAAGATACCGGCTGCTTTGCCTGCCAGGAAACGGATAGTGCAATGTATAATGGACATTTGTGTATTGGATTTATAGATAAAAGGGAAGAGGAATTCAACAGCATACTTATGTTTTGGAAGGTACAAGGTTTATATGACCGGGAAAAAATAAATAAATTACTAGATGATTTCGAACAGTCATATGACAGGCTTTTTAATCAGGAGTAATTAATTCTTTGCATGTAATTTCTTAAACTGCGAGGGATTCACTCCGGCTATTTCTTTAAAAACGCGGTTGAAGTGTGTGAGGTTGGAAAATCCGGTCAGTGTTGCAACCTCGGTGACATTCTTATCAGTTTCCTTGAATAAACGTTCTGCGTTCATTATGCGTGTGCGTTTTATATAGTCAACAACAGTACGGTTAGTATTTTTCTTAAATTCACGACAAAGATAGTAAGTACTTATATGAAACATATCTGCAAGAACATCAAGTGATATGTCGTGTTCATAGTTGTTGTTGATATAGTTAATAATCTGCGTTGTTCTATTATGTCTTTCAATACCAATGGTGCTCTCTTTCATTCCAAGAACTGTAATAATTATAAGATTCACAAGTGCTTCCATCTGTTCCTGCTTGTATGCTGAGGCAGAGTTCTGGGCTTCAAGAAAATAGTACATAAGCCTTCTTAACTTTTTTAATGATTCAGTATCAGACTTGTATACACAGTATGAGTCTGCAAGCTTCTGCCTCAGGGCATCTGATGAAATTATGTCCGGTCTGAAATAAAGTACAATCCTTGAAAATGTGCATCCTTGTTCACTGTAGGAACGATGCATAGTCTGAGGTGGGAATATAATACAATCACCAGCCTCGGTTTTATACAATTTATCGTCTATATAGTGATATCTTTCACCATTATCTAAAAAATACAATTCATAATAATCGTGATAGTGCGAACGTGTCATATTATCGTTGACGCTGGCAGTATGTGCTGCAGCTATGGATTCACCAAGTGACATAAGGTTCTGTGCTACATCTATCATAATAATCCTCCATTCTTGTGCTGCTTATTTGCGCATCTCAAGTTTGTGCGAAGCAATATTTATACATTTCACAACTGCATAATTATATTTAATATATTATAAGTAGTATACAACTAAAAGCTTGAAAGTGCAAGAAATGTAAAAAAACCAATTTATCCTGTCAATATCTGTATAGTTTTAATTATTGAATAGTTGTATAAATTAATTATAAACAAAACATAAACAAGAGATTATCAGATTACTGAAAGGAGATAAAAAATAATATGAGAATATGTTATAAGGCAGGAAATGTAACCTATAACACTAACTATTATTCGGTTATTACAGATTCAGTAGAAATAAGAATATGGTTTCTCACAGATGAAATAATCAGAATAAGAGCCGGCTTTGATGGAGACTGGGATGAAGCTTCATATAGCCTTGCTATGACAGCATGGGACTCAAGAACAGATGAGTTTTTAAAGGGCTATAGAAAAAGAGTTGAAGTGGCATACTCAGAGCTTGTGGATGGAACTGACAAGGCAGTTATTTGCGGAAGTAAGCTTCGTATAGAAATTGAAAAGAATCCATTCCGTATATGTGTATATGATAAAGATGGAACATTATTACACGCAGATATTACAGATCTTGCATATAGAGAGGATTCAAATAAAAGGCGGATACATACAAGCCAGATAGAGTCAGATGATTACTTTTATGGCTTTGGCGAGAAAGGGGGAGATATTAATAAGGCTGAAAAGTATATGAATATGGCTCCTGGTGATGCAATGGGCTACAATCCTAAGGAAACAGATTCATTGTATAAGCATATCCCATTTTATATAAAGCTTTCAGGCTTAACCCACAAGGCAGTTGGATATTTCTATCATACAACAGCAGAATGTGACTTTAATATGGGACGTGAAAAGAGAAATTACTGGCATCGTTACTCAAGCTTCAGATCAGATGCCGGAGATATAGATCTCTTTCTTATAGCAGGACCTTCAATAGGAGAGGTAATAAGCAGATATACAGATCTTACAGGCAAGTCAATACTTCTTCCAAAGGCAGCACTTGGATATCTTGGTTCTTCAATGTATTATCCAGAGCTTCCTAAGGATTGTGATGATGCGATACTTGAATTTATAGATACTACCAGAGAAGAAGGAATTCCTGTAGACGGCTTCCAGCTTTCATCAGGATATTGTGCAGTAGAGACAGAGCAGGGAATTAAAAGATGCAGCTTTACCTGGAATTATAAAAGATTCAAGAATCCAGAAGAATGGTTTGCAAAAATGAAGGAAAAGGGCATAGTTGTTTCGCCTAATGTTAAACCTGGAATGCTCCTGGTTCATCCGTATCTGGAGGATATGAAGAAAAAGGATATGTTTGTATATGACAGCATAAAGGATGAACCCGGTAAAGGTACATGGTGGGGTGGAACTGGAATATTTGTAGATTTCACCAAAGAGCAGACAAGAGAATACTGGAAAGAATACCTGAAAGAGGGACTTATAAAGTATGGCTGTGAATCAGTATGGAATGATAACTGTGAATATGATTCTATGGTTGATAAGGATGCAAGAGTGTATTTTGAAGGTAAAGGAAGTACTATTGGTGAGCTAAAGCCGGTAATGAGTAATATCATGTGCCAGCTCTCTAATGAGGCAGTAACGGAATATAATGAGAATATAAGACCATTTTCAGTATGCCGTTCGGGACACGCAGGTATACAAAGATATGCACAGGTGTGGGCAGGTGACAATCTTACATGCTGGGATGCATTAAAGTATAACATAGCAACTATACTTGGTATGGGACTTTCTGGCGTTGCAAATCACGGCTGTGATGTAGGTGGATTCTATGGAGAGTCACCAGAGCCTGAGCTTTTTGTAAGATGGGTGCAGAATGGTGTGTTCATGCCAAGATTTTCAATACATTCAGTAAATACTGATAATACAGTTACAGAGCCATGGATGTATAGTGGTATGAAGGATTATATAAGAACTGCAATTAAACTCAGATATTCTATGTCTCCTTATCTTTATTCGCTTGAATACAGAGCACATAAGACAGGACTTCCTATTATGCAGCCAATGTTTATGGTATTCCAGAACGATAGTAATACATATAATGAAGGCGTGGATTTTATGTGGGGCGATTCATTACTTGTAGCAAATGTTGTAGAAAAGGGTGCAGAGATAAGAGAGGTATATTTACCTGATACAGGAGATAAAAATATACGTTTTTATGATTATTATACCAGAAACGAATATGAAGGCGGCAAGACTATAAATGTACCGGTGGATATAAGTTCAATTCCAATGTTTATAAAGAGTGGAGCTATTATTCCGATGGCTGCTAATGAACTTAACAATCTTATGAATGATAAGGTTGATTCACTTCATATAATAATGGCACCTGATATAGATTCTTCATTTACTATATATGATGATGATGGAAAAACTAATGATTATAAGAATGGCAGCTACTTAAAAACTGATATTAGAGTTAAAGCTGGTGCGAAGACATATATCGATTTTGAATATGAAGGCAGTTATGAGAACACAGTAGAAACAATGGAACTTGATGTGATACATAGGGAGAAAGCACCATTCTATGTACAGCTTGATGGAAAGGAAGTGCCACATTTCCTTCATAGAAGAAAATACGAGGAAAGTGACATTGGATGGTATTACAGCCAGACTAAGAAATCAGTGCAGGTAAAGTATCCTAATCCAAAGAAAAACCATCAGGTGCTTATATCATTTGAAGTCTTTGATATGATTGGAATGTAATAGCATCAGGCAAAAGCAGGCTGTTACGAAACAGGAGAAATAGTGTAATTCACAGCTTCAGGTTATTGTGCATAAGACCAGTAGCTGACATATAAAAAATGAGTGCACAGAAATGAGGTATAATATGTTGAAAAAAATGAAAAAATATATTGCTGTTTTGCTTACAGTTACACTTATATGTTCATTTGGGCTGACAGGCTGTGGAACAAATAGCACATCAAACAGTAAGGAAGCTACCGCAGAAAATCCTATGGTATTAACGCTGGCACATGGTTTGTCAGAAAGTCATACAGTACATATAGCTATGCTGCAGTTCGCAGAAGAGGTTAAGCAGAAGACTAACGGAAGAATAATAATCAAGATATTCCCTAATGGACAGCTTGGTTCAGAGACAGAGAATCTTGAGCAGCTTCAGGCAGGTGTTATTGCTATGACAAAAGTATCAGCACCAGGTCTTGCAACATATAATGATGCTTATAATACATTTGGTCTTCCTTATATATTTAGTAATATTGATGAGTTTTATAAAATAATGGATTCTGATAAAATGCAGGATTTCTTCCTGTCATCAGAAGATGATGGATTCGTAACCTTAACATACTTTACATCAGGCTCCCGTTCATTCTACACAAAAGATAAGCCTATACGTAAGCCAGAGGATCTTAAAGGAATCAAGATACGTGTTCAGGATATGAAGTCACAGACGGATATGCTTACAGCACTTGGTGGAACACCGGTAGCAATGTCCTATGGTGACATATATACATCCCTTTCAACAGGTATTATAGATGGAACAGAGAACAATGAAACAGCGCTTACAACAGGTAAGCATGGTGAGATATGTAAGGTGTATTCGGTTGATGAGCATGCCATGATACCTGATGTTATGGTTATGAGCTCAAAGGTATGGAATAATATAGAGCCGGATGATCAGAAGATTATACTGCAGTGTGCAAAGGATGCTACACAGTCTCATAAGGTTATGTGGGACAAGGCAATAGATGAGGCAGTAGCACAGGCAAAGGATATGGGTGTTGAATTTATTTATGATGTAGATAAGGAAGCATTCAGAAGTGCAACAGCAGGTCTTGTTACCGAGTATAGAAATAAGTATACAGGTGTTGCAGCTTTACTTGACAGAATAGATGAGATAAGGAAAGGAGAGTAACTATGATTAATATACTTGTTAAAGTTAAAAATGTTATGAATAAGATATTATCAGCAGCAAGTGTTGTTCTGCTTGTGTTTATGACTTCGTTAGTATTATGGCAGGTGTTTACAAGATATGTGCTTGGCAAACCAGCAGCATTTACAGAAGAACTTGTTAAATACTCACTTATGTGGACAGCCTTTATAGGTGCTGCATATGCTTTCTTTACAAGAGACCATATGTCACTCACTATTATTAAAGATAAGCTCACAGGTAATAAACGAAAAATATTATTACTGGTTATAGATGTAATTATTCTTTTACTTGCAGTGTTCGTGTTTGTAATTGGTGGATTTAAGCTGGCAATGTCAGCAAGGGCAGAGTATTCAGCACTTCTTGGTATTCCAAGAACACTTGTATATGCGGTATCACCTGTTTCAGGTATCTTTATAGTAGTTGCACAGATTATTAATATATATGAAGACTTAACCGGTGTTAAGGTAGAATAGGAGGTAAATATGAGTATTGCAGTAACTACAGTAATATTATTTGTTGTATTCGGTGTACTTCTGTTTTTAGGTGTTCCTATTTCAGTAAGTATTATTGCTTCGTCAATTGTAACTGCCATGTCAACGCTGTCATGGGATCAGATAACATTCATAACCATGCAGAAAATGAATTCGGGTGTTGAAAGCTTTTCGCTTTTAGCAGTTCCATTATTCATCCTTGCAGGTAATATTATGAATAATGGTGGTATAGCCAAGAGACTTATTAACTTTGCACAGATATTCGTAGGAAAGATTCCAGGAAACCTTGCACAGGCTAATATTCTTGCAAATATGCTCTTTGGTGCATTATCTGGTTCATCAGTAGCAGCAGCTTCTGCAATAGGAGGATGTATGAGTCCCATTGAAAAAGAGCAGAAGTATGATCCTGCTTATGCGGCAGCAGCTAACATAGCCTCAGCACCAACAGGACTTCTTATTCCACCTACATCGGCATTCATTGTATATTCAACAGTTGCAGGTGGTGTATCTATATCGACATTGTTTATGGCAGGCTATGTACCTGGAATATTGATGGGTGTTGTATGTATGATAGTCGCCTTCATTGGTGCAAAGAAGTTAGGCATAAAGGCTGTTGGTAGAGATAAGTCAGTAGGTATTTTAAAGATATTTGTTGATGCCATCCCATCATTACTTCTTATAATAATTGTTATTGGTGGTATTGTATCAGGTATATTTACAGCAACAGAAGGTGCTGGTATTGCAGTTCTGTATTGCCTCATACTTTCTATCATATACAAGAGCATGAATTTTAAGACATTTGTAGAGATACTTAAGAAATCAGCTAAGGTGTCAGGAGTAATTCTTTTCCTTATATCAGCATCATCAGCGATGTCATTTGTTATGGCTTATTCTGGAATACCAGCAGCCATAAGTAACGGATTATTAAGCATTTCAACTAATAAGGTTGTAATATTCTTATTAATGAATATTATACTTCTGGTTGTTGGTATGTTTATGGATATTACACCAGCTATACTTATATTTACACCTATCTTCCTTCCTATCGCACAGAGCTTTGGAATGACAGATATCCAGTTTGGTGTAATGCTTATATTCAATATGTGTCTTGGTAATATTACACCACCTGTTGGTTCTGTATTATTCGTAGGCTGTGGTATTGAAAATGTATCAATCGAGAAAGTAACACCTAAGCTTATACCTTATTTTATTGGTTTAATTATATTACTTATGCTTATTACATTTATTCCAGAGCTGTCACTTGGAGTACCAAAGCTTATGGGATTGATTTAGTATAAAATAACAAGACTTTTTTCCTAATATTATATAAAACAGACATCCGGCCAGGTCGCTTGATAGGACCTGGTCGGATGTTTTGTTAGCTATCTTAGAATTCTGTTTTATTATTTATTTTGTGTTATAATAAGTTTTATATTTTTATATTTTTGGATTTTTAGATTTTTGTTGAAGCTTTGTCTGTTACAGGGTGCAGGAAAAGACAATTTTAAATGGGCATACAGACGGCTGACAACACAATAGAAATAAATAACGAATGTAAGAAAAGGAATTAACAGAATGTTATATATAATGAGATATGGGAAAACAGACTGGAATGTACAGCATAAGCTGCAGGGAAGAATAGATATACCAAATAATGAAAAATATATGAAAAATGTACAAAATACATATGTGAAACTATTCTTATATGCTACAATATAATAACAAGATGTGTTAATAACTATACAACAACTTTTAGTGGGTAAGAATGGAGAGAAGTATGAATATATCGTTTTTTTTACAACCAAAGTGCAAGGTAGCATATATTTACAATGATGACACAATAAGACAGGGATTACAGAAGATGAATTATTATGGCTATTCTGCCATTCCTGTTCTTGATGAGAATGAGCATTATGTTGGGACAATCACGGAAGGTGATTTCCTTTGGCATATATGCAGAATTAAACAGAATAACGCGATGGAAGTTGATATAAAGGAATTAGAAAAGCAGAGAGTTAACGAGCTTTATTTCAGACGTAATTATCCAAGTGTTAATGTGGATACATCGATGGAAGCATTGATTGAAAGAATATCTAATCAGAATTTTGTTCCAGTTGTAGACGACAGAGGTGTATTTATAGGAATTATAACAAGAAAAGATGTAATTACATATTTGTCTACCAAGAAGAAAGAGCAAGTGTTTCAGAAGATTTCTTAGATGTTAGGCTGAGTAGATTAATTAAGTAATGATATTTATGGTGGTATATAATATTCTATATTAGAATGTGATGATTTTTAATAGTAGTATTATTAAAATATTAATTTTAATAGTGTGTAATTATAATCTTATAGTGTGTAATTGCAACAAGGAAATGTCAACATTAACTATAATTGGGTTGACATTAACAAGCTGAGTAACTATACTTATGCGTATGCACGGGGGTTAAAGGATAAGGCTGCTTATTGATAGAATTATTCATTTTACCAGAGTTAGTATTAATTCAATTAGTGTGCAGGAACGGAGTAAAGTATGGGCGTTATGCAGAATGTTACAGAAAATATTAATGTTGGGAAATTATTAGATAATTGGGACGAAACACACGAATTAACCAAAGATGAGGCACTTGCAATTCTTAATTGTGATGATGTATGTCTTGACAAGCTTATTGAAACAGCGTATGCGTTAAGACTTAAATATAAAGGAAAGAAAGTAAGCATACAGCTTCTTACTAATGTCAGAAGTGGTAACTGTTCACAGAATTGTGCTTACTGTGCCCAGTCGTGTGAGTCCCAGGCTCAGATAGAGAAATATAAAAGAGTATCAGACGAGAAGTTGTATGGAGATAATGACCTTGTAGATAATAAACATCTTGCGAGACATTGTATTGGACTTAGCGGTATAAGCTTTACAGATGCTGAGATAGAAGATTTAGCCGGACGTATAAGAAAGATGAAGAAGAATGATACCCAGATATGCTGTTCTATTGGATTTCTTACAGAAAAGCAGGCTTTAATGCTTAAGGAAGCAGGACTTAACAGAATTAACCATAACCTTAACAGCAGCCGTAGATTTTACCCTAATATATGCACAACACATACATATGACCAGAGAATTAATAATATAAGAATGTTAAAAAGAATAGGTTTTGAGATGTGCTGTGGCGGTATTATCGGGATGGGCGAGAGCAGGGAAGATGTTGTAGATATGCTTATGGACGTAAAGGAAATCAATCCAGAGTCAGTGCCAATTAATTTTCTTCTTCCAATAAAGGGAACAAGGCTTGCAGACAGAGATATATCAGGACTTACACCACAGTATTGTCTTAAGGTGTTATGCCTTGCAAGATTATTAGTTCCTAAGTCAGACATAAGATGTGCGGCTGGACGTGAAGTATACTTTAAGGGAATTGAGCCAACATTATTTAAAGTTGTAGATTCAATATTTGCTTCTGGTTATTTAACAGCAGATGGACAGGGAATAGATGATACTATTAAGATGATAGAAAATGCAGGATTTACGGGTGAGATAGAGAGTAAAGACTGTTAATAGACTTATAGGACAAGATATGTTGATAGAACAGCCGCCAGCCTTTGAAATTAAATGGTTGACGGCTGTTTAATCTTTTTAATTAAATACATCATTGAAATAGGACATATTATTTTTGCCCATTAATTATTACTGTTTGTTAGTTCTATCAAGTGCAGTAATTGTCTTAGTGGCTGTGTTGAGTGCTTTCGTAATTGCACTGCTGGCTTCGCCCATACCTTTGGCAAGCTTCTGTACTTCTTCAGCAACTACAGCAAAGCCTTTTCCAGCATCACCGGCTCTTGCAGCTTCAATGGAAGCATTAAGTGCAAGTATATTCTGTCGTTTGCTGAATCCGTCTATTAATTTGACCTTGTCATTGGCTGTAGCAAGCTGGCTTGCGGCGGCACTAATTCCTGTTGTAAGTTCATTTAGAATAGTTGAGTTCTGGCGGGCAGTGTAGCTTGCACGGACAAACATATTGATAACATCGCCCAGCAGATTGGCAGAAGCGTCAATCTCCTCTTTAGTACGCACGTTTACTTTTTGCAGAGCCTTGATGTACTTATCTTCATTAATTCCAAGTTCACGTGCTGTTGCCCTGAACCTTTCTTCGTCTGGGTTCTCAGGAAGAACCTGTCCGCCGATAATACTTCCAAGAACAGTTCCATCATCAAGAGTAATAGGAATACCGAAATCAACTAATCCTGCATGACAAGGATAAACGCCATTACCATCACGGTCACACTGCTCACATCTCTTGCGGCCTTCAGTACTTCCTCTAGTAAGATCGATGCAGAATTCAGTGAAATTATAACATTCGCTTATGTACTTGCCGTCTGCACCTACAGCAACAGTTGCCAGCCCGGTACTCTTTGCCCAGTTAGACATAATCTCTTCAAATTTGACCATATCACAAAAATCCTGAATCCTCATAATTAAATCCTCCAATTAAGGTTTTTATATTTTTTATATTATACTATATTGTCGGTATATTTACATTATATATTAATCGCAAATTCAAAGAAAAATAAAAAAATTGCCATATGATTTATTGTCAAAAATATAGAATATTATAAGTTTATTTGATTATGAAATTAAACAAATTTAATTATTGGGGTATATATTTTAAACAATTAGCCATAATATTTACAGAATATAAGCTCATATTCCGAAATAGACCTATTTGGGTCAATCGTAACTATCATAAAATCTTTAGTAATAGCATAGCTAAGAGGTTAAGGTAAATGAACAATACCCGTTACGAAGATTTTTGCAATAGAATGAGAGTATATAGAAAAAGACTTGGCTATAATCAGGCAGATATCGGAAAAGAGCTGGGAATATCACAGAATGACTATTCTAAAAGAGAAAATGGACTGATAATGATTTCGTATGATAATTTAAAAAAATTGCAGGAAATTGGAATGGACATTGATGAGCTGGTTTCGGGAAAGAGAGACGATATTGATACTAAAGATTTGGACGAGCTTATAAGTGACTGTGAAAGTGAAGAACTTAAAGATATGACTATGCGTATGGTTGCTGAATGTATAAAATATTATCGTGTTAATGACACTAAGAATAAAGACAATGATACGCAGAATGATAGAATGTTTGATTTTATGTTGAAGCAGTGGGATGATTTTTCAATGCTTGAATATGTAAGGCACGAAACGCATTATTCACAGGAGGTTATGTCTGAAAAGCTGGGACTGACAAGAAAGAAGTACAGAAAATACGAAAAAGAGATTATGTATCCTGATGCAGATACTCTTGTTCAGATGTATAATTTGTACAAATGCAGACCATCAATGTATCTTAATATGTATGACAGAAGATATTACGTTATGCAGAACGTATGGATGGAGTTGGATGATAACCAGCGTGACAGAATATTAAGAATGGTCAAGGCGATAAAGAATATAATATAGAAAAAGGAGTACCTGTAAATGCAAGACACAAACAATGTTAAGCATTTGCTGGTACATTTTTTATGTAAAGGAGCTTCTAATAGAATTTCCTATTATAAAAAAGGCACAATAAAATATCACTGTAAGCGTTAACATATAGTTACAAAAGCTAGTAATTATCTATGTTTCACGCACATTAAAATTTTATAACATAATAATAACTGAATATTAAGTGTGAAAGATACCAGAGGTAATTGTAGCCTTTGGTATCTTTTTTTATTTTATGTTTATTGAAGGAGAAGTGATTATGACAGCAGATGATGTATTAAATAATTTATTGGAGTTAATAGGAAAGCCATTTGATTATGATGATGTTGTATGTGCATTCGAAGAAAATGGAGAATATTCTGTGTATGTAGGTGAAAGTTGTAACGATGGATATAGTTATATTGCTTATATAGATGAAGTAAACAGTACGCAGTTTTTATTTAAAACAGATGATAATGACGTGATAAAAGCTGTATATATGAAAGGCAGGTAAAAAATGAGGCAACATAAAAAGTATGTATACCTTAATTATGATATGAGATGTCAGCTTGAAAAAATGCTGAAAGCAGGAATCTCCAAAACTGAAATATCTCAAGAATTGAACGTCTCTGTACATACAATTAACTATGAATTAAGGAAAAATAAAATGACTGCATTAACATACGATGCAGAAAAAGCACAAAAGTACAATCTGCTTAAAGGAAAAGAAGAAAATGTATAAGGACGTATCAGAAGAGTTAGTTGTTAATGTAATTAAGTCACAGAATGATATGATAGCGAAGATACATCGGGAACTTATTAAGATATTTACAACAACAGATACCAGTGATTTTATATCAGCTGCAACATTTCATTCAGAGCTGCATGAAGCGACCTCTAAAACGAATGCTAGACATGACTTGCATGATGTATATGAGCAGTATTGTAAGATTAATAAAGAATGGGGCATGAGTGTTAAATCATATGCCAGAGATTTAGTCGAAAGACTTGAGACAATTAACAGAATAGTGGCTTGTTTTAATAATTTATCGCAAAAAGAAAAATTAGTTCTGGATACTTTATATGTCAAACATTCATTTAAAGAAGGAAAATTGATTCTTGATAAAGAACATAATATTCCCGAACGTACGGCACTGCGAATTAGAAAGATGGCAATAGATAACATATTGAAGATGTATTACAGTGCATCAAGCAATCTCGAATTATACAAGACTGATAGAAATAAAAATAACAAATACCGCTAGGGGTTGGCGGTGTGACGGAATCCGTCACAGAAAGGAGTCAATGATGAAAATAATAACAATTTGGAATTTAAAGGGTGGAACAGGAAAGACTACAACAACATTTAATCTTGCAGCAAATCTTGCAAAGGATAATAAGATGTTATTGCTTGATTTGGATATGCAGGCAAATTTAACATCTTTCTTTGATATAGACACAAAGAAGTATAAAACAAACAGACCAGATATATCTGCACTATTAGCTGATGACAGCTTAAATGTATCGAAAAGCATATATCATTCAAGAATTGATAATATCGATTATATCAAAGGTTCTAATGATGTTATGAGGTTACATTTAGAGGATATTAGTGTATTAGGAAGCCGTTTGTCTGAAATATCACAGGAATATGACATCTGTATTATTGATTGCCACCCAGATGCCTCTATATTATCTGAAAATGCACTGGCAATAGCTGATTTAGTTCTCATACCTATTAACTTAGACGGCTTTTCAAGAGATAATTTGAACCTTGTAATTAAAGAAATAATTGACCTTGAGGCAAAATGCGGAGAAATTAATTTTAAGATATTAGTTAATAAATTAAAGAACCTGCGCAGCCAGAGGCTCGTCTATAAAGATTTAGCTGAAAATCACGATTACCCTATGCTAGAGACAAGCGTGTCAGAATATTCAGGGATACAGAGTGCACTGTTAAGGCATAAGCCTCTGTATATGCACAGAAGCAAGTCTTTAGTTAATGAAGATTATACAGACCTTGCCAACGAAGTATCAGATATTCTCAACGGAATGGAGGGGAGATAGTATGCCAAAGCTAGATAATTTCTTTTCAAATAACAAATCAGAGAAAATCGAACAGATACTTACTAAAAAGATGCACCCACAGCTTATATCAATTAGGAAGCTTGAAGAATCCAAGCTTCAGTATAGGGATATTCCACAGGAAGATACAGAGCGGTTAGCAGATTTGATTGAACTTGATGGAGAAGTATTACAGCCATTGCTAGTCAGAAAATCTGGTGCGGATACTTATGAAATTCTTGCCGGGCATAAAAGATTTAGGGCTTGTAAGTTATTGTCTTCTAAAGGTTTAGAACAGTTTTCGTTGATTCCCTGTTATGTAAAAACTATGTCTGATGCACAGGCAGAATTCGCTGTTTATAGCACAAACGGATATAACAGAAAAACTGATTATGAAATAATGAGAGAAGTTGAGGGAATGTCCAGGTTATTGAAAGAAAATCCAGAGTTGTTTCCCGAAGCTGCAAGCGGAAGACTTGTTGAGAAGCTTGCAAAGATAATGAATATGTCAAAGACTACAGTACAGGAATATAAGACGATTTCCAATAACCTTTCAGATGAAGCTATGCAAAAGTTTAAGAATAACGAGATAACAAAAGAGTCTGCCAAAACATTAGCAGGTCTTTCATCAGAGGAACAGAAAAATGTAATGGCAACAGGTGTTACAGAAACAAAGGATATAAAAGAAGCAGTAAGGATAATAAGAAACCCTTCGATGTCGGAAATTAAATCTGCATTTAATGCAATGTATAACGATACTATATATCCTGCTAATGTAATAAACAGATATTCTTCTTTAGAGGAGTGTTTTAAGGACAAAGAAGGACGTACACATAGCGGACATAGTGAATATAAACTTAGTTATGATTGCTCTCTGCGCGGAATTAAGATTAATAATAGAAAAGAAATAACCTGGCACGAGTTTGTTACAGCTGCAATAGAAATGGGATTATATAATCTAGATGATGTTTATAATAAGCCCTCTGATGCAGATATAAAGATGGCTTATAGTAATCTTACATATAAAGCTGATCTGAAAAATTATACATCTGGAAAGTTATTAGAAAATTATATGAAAGATACTTACAGACATCGTGAGTATTTGAGTTCTACGCTTACTTATAGTTGTTCTTACAGAGGAATTACTATTAACCACAAGGAAGAAATAACCTGGCACGAGTTCGTTATGGCATCGTTACGAATGGGGTTATATACATTTGAAGATAACGATTGTGATAAAGAAGAAGAACAGATACCAGGACAGGATGATATATATAATCATCCAGAGTATCTGCCAGATGATAATGTGACGGATTTCGTCACATTTAATGAAAAGACTAAGGCAGATAACGAGGTACTTAACATAGAAGAAACACAGCGTGTTGCTGGCGTGCAGATGATTGGCAATTGTCCATATTGCAATGCACCACTAATATTTATAAGCAACAAAAGATTTTGTGGAAGCTGCGGCAAAGATATTGTCTGGAAATATAAGAATGTTTAAAGGAGTGTGTGAAATATGATGAAATACGAGATTATGGATAATAATGTAATAAAAGTTATTGGCTGTAATGCAAAAAAGAAACTATGGAAATTACGTTATCAAGTACAGTAACTGATAATCCAAAAGACAAAAAAGATATGCATTATCTCTGGTATAAGCATGGTTTTACAGACAGGATAATGAAAAGCCACATTAACTGCCATACATATGTAAGGGATAGTGAGGGGGGTTGTTTTGGTATATACAATCCCCAGTCAAAACCGAGCGATGACAAAAAAAGAAGTGTAATTAATTTTGACTGGATATTAGAAGATACGGAAGAAAACAGAAAGAAAATCATAGAGGAATGTATCAGGTTATTTGAGACAGCAACAGGCAGGAGTGCAACCGAAGAAAAGATTGAACATATAAAGGAAGTTGCTAACGAAATGGGTATAGAGGTTGTATCTGAACTTCCTGAAGGCTGGATAGAAAAAAATTATCCAACAGACCCATCCGGGGCTGTAACAATAGAAAATGGAGAAAAACATTTCATAAACATTAATGGAAAACACCGTAAAAATCCAAAATTCAAGAAAATGCTTTTGATTAAATAGGCGGTTCATAGATTTATCTATGTCACAATAATATCACAAATAAAATACACAGGGCTTATGCCCTGTGGGAAAGGAGCAGTATGACAGAAGATGAGTGGAAAATCGTTGAGTTAGATGATAAATTGAAATATGTTACATATACATCATATTGGACGAGTTTCAAACAATTAAAAAAACATCTGATAGCTAACAATGAAAATATATCATTAAATTAATGTATAAGTTTGTGACGGAATTCGTCACATAAGAAGGAGAAAGTATTATGAAGCAGCTAAACAACAGCAACAATAAAATTAATAAAAAACTGATAAGAAAAGCAGTGTTTACAGTAATAATGTGCGTATTAATATATATAGGTTTTAGTGATAGTATTCAACTGCCAGTAGTTGCAGTACATATCAGCAGAATAATAAGCGTTGTTGGACTTATTTATATTCTTGTCTCATTTAAAATGGATTAATAAATGTTTAAAGAAAGGAAGACAAAATGTTTGGAAAGATTAAAAAAATAGATTATTACACGCGATGTTCACATTGCAAGCGTGTATTTTGCAATGAAGGTTACGATATGAGCCGTTATGCCTATTCTCTGCAATATAATGGCAGAAAGTTATATTTCTGTGGGTTTAACTGCATGATGAAATTTAGGAGGGAACATATGCAGAAGCCTTTAAGAGGTTTCAACTGTAAGCATAGTTAATCTAATTATCCCTTTCCAGAATATGTTATGTATAGCTGTAGCCTCAACGCACGAAAGGGACTCCAGGCATTTTGCCTGGAAGTCATCATTGACACCCAGATGTATCAACCCCCTTGTAAAAATACATCTGGGTATTTTTACAAGGGGAGCAAGGAGAAAAATTATGAAACTAATTGATGTAGAAACAGTGTATGGAACATTTGCACCAAATGTCCGTTATACCGGAAATGAAATTATGGCACTGCTTATGCAGCAGCCAGAAGCCTATAACATTGAAAATGTAATAACAGCAATTAAAAACAGGAGTGAAGATTATAATGCTGGTGTCCGTTTACACGGAAAACCACAGACTATGCTTACAGATGATGCCGTATACATAGTAGAGAATGGATACACATTATAGCAAATAATTAACGAAAAGGACAATTAACAATGAAGTATTTTGACTTTTATTATGGGGACGAGTCTGAGCAGTACAGCTTTTACACCGTGCCTAAAATGTTTTTTGACAACGATAAATTTAAAGATTTATCACCAATGTCAAAACTGTTATACAGCTTTCTTCTTGACAGAATGAGCCTGTCAAAAAAAAGAAACTGGATAGATGACAAGAACAGAGCATACATAAAATACAGCCTCAAAGCAATATGTAATGATATGTGTGTAAGCAAAAATTCTGTCATTAAATATATGAAAGAATTACAGAATTTTGGGCTGATAAGGAAATTATCAAAAGAGGGAATGGAAGACATAATATATGTGATGGACTTCTCGAAGTTTAATCAAGTAGATTATGATATTCAAAATGTAATTATTAATAATACCAAATCAGAAATCATACCAGCAAAACAGCCAGACGAAGCAACAGCACAAAATGTACAAGTATATGATACATATGCACCACCTGAATTTTCGGTTATAGAACATAGTAAAAAAAGTGGAAAGCAAGGTTGTATGGAAGTCCATACCCTGATGACCAGTCCAAAATCTGAACCGGTTCAAAATCTGAAACAGTCCAAAACTTGCACCAGTTCAAAATCTGAACCGGTTCAAAATTTGAACCACATTCATCAAAAATCAAATAATAA
>CDZK01042375.1_pt1 | contig 19838 bp, 13 predicted proteins | sample 557401 | NCBI WGS metagenome assembly CDZK01 (sample SAMEA3182108, study PRJEB8094) | gut metagenome | biome: human; feature: gut; material: Stool; isolation source: human stools | place: Canada | collected 2013-04-25 | reverse complement strand
GTTTAAAGGACATCACGACCATCACGATGACCCTGTTCGCCGTGATAGATATCATAGGCAGCGTGCCTATCATACTCGAACTGAAAAGAAAATCGGGTGAGATACAGGCCGGAAAAGCAGCCATAGTGTCGGGAGTGATAATGATACTGTTCGTGTTTTTCGGAGAAGGGATGCTCAAATTCATAGGCATCAACGTATCCTCGTTTGCCGTAGCGGGCGCGCTTATCATCTTGTTTTTTGCTATGGAAATGATACTGGGCGTACAGCTATTCAAGGAAAACGAACCGGAAACAGCATCTATCGTGCCGCTTGCCTTCCCCCTTATCGCCGGGGCCGGAAGCCTTACCACGATATTGTCCCTGCGCGCGCAGTACTCCATAGAGAACGTGATAATCGGCATAGTGCTTAACCTGCTGCTGGTGTATATCGTGCTCAAGAAATCCTCGCGCATAGAGTATTACCTGGGTAAAAACGGTATTTCCATCATCCGCCGCATTTTCGGCATCATCCTTCTGGCCATAGCCATCCAGTTATTCACGTCCAACCTTAAAACCATGTTCTAAAGAAAGAAAGAAAAACAAACCAAACGCCCTAAATGAAAAAAACGGCCCTCACCCTGTTTCTGATCTTCACTATCCTGTTTTTAAACGCGGAAAACACAAAACCCAGAGGCACGGTCAGCGGAAGGGTGACGGATGTCAAAACAGGTTCGGCCGTGGAAAACGCCTCGGTGACGATATGGGATGCCGACGGAGGACGCATACTGCGGGGCACGGTTACCGACAGGGACGGTTACTACATATTCGACTACCTTGAGCCCGGCCAATACATGGTGCAGGCTTCGCATCTGGGATATCACACCAGCATGAAACAGCCCGCGGCTCCTTCCGGCAAACCGGAAGCAGGGATACGACTCACTCCGGAATATCACGAACTGTCGCCAGTGGTGATAACCCCCGATGTGACCAGCATACAGACACTCCTTGGAGAAAAGATAATCAACGTCGGTCGCGACCTGCAAACCACCGGAAACGCATCCAAAGACCTTATGAACAACCTGCCTTCTGTCATGGTGGACATGAAAGGCACGATGATGCTGCGTGGTTCTGCCAACGTCCGATACTTCATAGACGGCCGTCCGACGAACGTCACTTCGATGGAACTTCTCAACATAATGCCTACTATAGCCATCGAAAAAGTAGAACTGATAACCAATCCCTCATCCAAAGAATACCCGGACGGCCCGTCCGGCATAGTGAACCTCGTCACTTCCAAAAGCCGTAAAAAAGGCTTCGGCGCAGGTGCCGACCTCGGTTTCGGAACTGGCGACAAATACAACGCAGGCGTCAATCTGAACTACCGCAACGACAAACTAAACGTATGGGGATCGTATCTTTTCTTCCAGAACCGCAACGATTTGAACGGACAGGTGGAAAAAACGGACATCCCGTCGGTAAGCGGACAGGCATCGGCAGGAGTGAGCCGGCAGGACGTAGACGGTTATTACCTCGGCAACACGCACGAGATCAAAGCCGGTATAGAATACGACATAAGCCCCCGGACACAGGTGTCTTACTCCGGCGCAGTGCGCAGCGTGTGGCGCGAATCCGTAATGAACATTTCGAGCAATTCTTTCGTTCCGCCATCGGCTGAAAGCCCTTCGTCGGCCTACGCCAGCAATGCCAAATCGCGCAGCAACATGTCTGTAATTACCAACGGCGTGCATTTCCGCCACAATTTCGACTCGAAAAACAGGATAGATGCGGACGTGAATTATGAAGTGGACAACACGTCCAGCCATTCGGAGTTCGCACAGGATTTCACAACAAAAGTATCTCCGTACATGCCGGACCGAGTTATCGACACATCGAGCTACAACAACGACTACACGTATCTCTCGGCTCGCCTCGACTATACCAACCAGGGGACGAACTATAAATTCGAGGTGGGGGCCAGCGCCAACCTTCGCACGATGGACAACCCGTACCACGACAAAAGCATAACGGTAATGCCGTCGCCACGACCCGGTATTACGTCCCTGTACGACACTCATTTCAAATTCAACGAGGATGTATATGCCGTTTACGCCACTTACAGCCGCACTTTCGGCCGTTTTACCGCCGCGCTGGGCATACGCATGGACGCATCGAAGACTACCGTCAAATCCATTGGCAACGAAGACCCGGAGGATGACGCCGTATATACGCGCGATACGGTCAATTTTTATCCTTCGGCGCACTTTACATACCGGCTTGACGGATCGAATTCGTTAATGCTGGCATATTCCCGCCGTGTGGCGCGCCCCGATACACGCCAGCTCAACCCCAACGCCGTGTCCACCAATCCTGCGCGGCCTAACATAGGCAACCCCTTCCTTACGCCGGAATACTCCAACTCGATAGACCTGACGTACCACGGAAAATGGCATTCGGCCAATGTCATAGCATCGGTATTCTATAACTACAACAAGGACGTGATACAGCAATACCTGACGCCTGTAAACCCGGTAAACGGACAGCAATCGCCGGGAATCGTGTACAATACTTATAAAAATTACGGCACTTCGTATTTCATCGGTTTCGAGGCGATAGCTTCGGGCGACCCGCTGCGTTTTCTCAATATTTCGGGCAGTTTCAACGCTTATTACGTAGATTATTCCATAGGGGAAAACACATTCTGGAATAAATGCGGAGTCAACTGGAACGCCAAACTCTCGGCCAACATAAAAATCACCGACGGCATAAGCGCCATGCTGTTGGGACGGTACAAAGGCCGCCAGACATATATCCAGGGTGTGGAAGACGCCAACGGGACTATGGACGCCGGACTACGCTGGGATTTCCTGAAGAAAAAACTCAGCCTTTCGGCACGCCTTACTGATGTATTCGACACTTTTTCCAGCAAAACACATGCTACGATAGATGCCGGCAACGGAGCCCTACAGCGCGAACTCAACTACGAGAATTACGAGACGAGGGTATTCTACATGTCGCTTTCGTACAGGTTCTGATCTTACCGCCTTTACCCCTTTAAGTATCCGGTTACACACATCCCACGCAGGCAATTACCGCCGTCAGGCCATTTTTGTGCGGGACAAAAGTTGCCGGCTGGGATAATCATATATAACTTAAAAAACGCCGATAGAAAAAATTTATACTCCTAACCGTACATCAGGATAAAAATAGTCGTAATTTAGGAGTGTAAATAATTATCAACACATAAAACCTTTCAACATCATGAAATTAAAAGAAAAAAGCATCGAGCTGCTCAACCGCGCGGTAGCCGATGAACTGACAGCCGTACACCAGTACATGTATTTTCATTTCCACTGCGACGATATGGGCTACGACACCATTTCAAGCATTTTCAAACGTATAGCCATTACCGAGATGATGCACGTGGAACGCTTGGCCGAACGCATACTGTTCCTCAAGGGCGAAGTGGAAATGAAGACGTCCAAAGGCGTACAAAAAATTACCGACGTAGAAAAAATGCTGGAAAAAGCCGCCGAAATGGAAATGGGCAGCGTCAACGACTACAACGAATGGGCTGCCGAATGCGGAAGAAATGCCGATGCTGTGACAAAGAAAATGTTCGAGGACCTCGTTGCCGAAGAAGAAGAACATCAGGATTTGTTCGAGACGGAAATGGACAACCTCGAAAAATTCGGCGACAATTACCTGGCACTGCAGTCCATCGAACGCAGCAAGACAGCTGCTGCCGGAGCTGCAAAACAAGAATAACGATCGCTGCAAACGCGGTAAAAAAAGCGGCGGCCCTAAGGGCCGCCGCTTTTTTTACCGCGTTTGCAGACTAAATTATATATTATCGTAACGCTTTATCTTTTCATTCGGCTCGTCCGAATATACCATACCGTCGCGAAGGCGGATTATACGGTGAGCATGTTCGGCAATATCCTCCTCGTGTGTGACTACGATAATGGTATTTCCCATCGAATGTATCTTCTGGAAAAGCTGCATTATCTCTACCGAAGTCTTGGAGTCGAGGTTTCCCGTAGGCTCGTCCGCCAGTATAATCGAAGGATCGTTCACAAGCGCGCGCGCAATGGCTACCCTCTGCCGCTGTCCTCCGGAAAGCTGGTTCGGGCGGTGCGTCATCCTGTCTTCCAGACCTACTGACATCAGTGTTTTTTCAGCCCTTTCCATCCGCGCCGACAGACCTTTGCCTGCGTATATCATAGGCAATGCCACATTCTGCACGGCCGTTATCCTTGGCAACAGATTGAACGTCTGGAACACGAAGCCTATCTCCTTGTTCCGCACTTCGGCCAACTGGTCGTCCGTCATGGAACTTACATCCTGCCCTTTGAGCACGTAAGTACCGGAAGTTGGCGTATCGAGACATCCGAGAATATTCATCAATGTCGATTTTCCCGAACCCGACGGGCCCATAAGCGCCACGTATTCCCCTTTTTTGATATTAAGGTCGATGCCCTTGAGCACTTTTACCGTCTGCGCCCCAAGAGCGAAATCGCGTGTTATACCGCTTATATTTATTATATCTTCCATATTTTTTGTATATCGTGGCGTATAAATGGATGCGCCTTTCAATTTATTTTAAACTCCGCGGCCATGGACGCAGGCATAGCCTGTTTGATATTGAATGTCTGTTGTTAATATCTGTCCAGCCGGGGCTACCAGCCTGCCCATATACCAAACTCTGGCCGGGTACGAACATATATAATTTCACAAATTTAGCATAAAAAAACACCTCTGCAACAAAAATCGCATCCTTCGCAGGAAAAAAAGGAAATAAACTCCCGCCTGAAGGAATAAAAAATCCCGCGGCGCTGGATAATCGCCGCGGGATCTTTAGAACAAACCTTTTAATATCGCAGTACTATACTCCGGCTACGCGGCGTTTGTACTCTGCCAGACAGTCGGCAAGGCGCTCCGGAGCGGTAGTGTCGCCAGGAACGTTGTGCGAAGGGTGTATGTACAGTTTAACTCCGCGTTTGTCGAGGATTTCGGCAACCGTGCAGACGGTCATCCAAACGCAGGTGATGAATGCCATTGTCGAAACAGGGCCTACAGGGTCCTGGTTGAATTTCAGAGGCACGGTAGCGTCGCCTGCAGGAGCGCAGGAGTCAACTACCAGGTCGGCTATATCGAAGATGGTCTTACCGCAGGAGTGACGGGTCTTCTTGCCTTTGGCCTGTGCTGCAGAACCGTAAGCGATAACCTTCATGCCGCGTTTCTTTGCTTCGAGGGCTATGTCGATGTTTACGTTGTTGATACCCGTGTGAGAGAATATCCACATAACATCGTTTTCATTGAAATTGTAACCCTTCATTATCTGTACGCCGTAGCCCTCTACCCTTTCCAGGAATACGAACTGGTGTACACCGAGGTCGCCTACTATCTGAGTGAAGAAAGTAAGGGGAAGTTCGCATATCGGGTGGAACCCTACGAATCCACCGATACGCGGATACATTTCCTGAATAGGTATGGTAGCGTGTCCGCAACCGAACGTATGTACCCAATGGCCTTTTTCTATGGCATCGGCCATGACCGTTGCAGCCTTGGTAATGTTTTCCTGCTGAGTGTTTTCAATCTCGGACATCACGCCGCGGGCATTTTTCAGCCACTGTAATGCTACTTCCATTTTTTTGCTTTTGTTTTAAATTGGTTAATATGGTTATCTATGTTTGATTATTTTTTCTTTTTAACCGTTCCGGCCGCTACAGGCAGAAGGAGCATCATCATCACTACCGCAAAGGCCAACACCAACGGGAAATAAGCGTACCCGCCGTCGTCGAACATCACGCCTACGACTTTGTTGAATGCAAACTGACCGCATAACGCTATGAATATGGCTATCGAAAACGCCGTACCCGACTGTTCGCGGAACACTCCGCCAAGATATGCCAGTACGACAGGGTAAGTAGCGCCCACGCCGAAACCTATCATCGCCATGGCAAGGTGCGCCAGAGTAACGCCGGGATCGAAATACAATATGGCAACACCGACCAGCGCAACCGTCAGATACAGATACAGCGTACCGTTATCCTTGAGCTTTTTCATTATAACCCCCAACGGCAGACGTCCGCACAACATACCTACAGTAAACCACGTGAGTGAAAGCACTGCGGCGCCTGAGCCCATGCCTGCGCCGTCTTCCAGGAATTTAGGGGTAAAGCTGCCGCTCGCACCTTCGAAACCGCTCTGGAAGAACAGGATGAAAGCGAAAAGCAACAGTGTGGGATATTTGAGCAAGCCAAGGGATTTGGATACCGAAACGCTGCCCTGAGGTTTCGCCTGCGGGAACCCGATGAAGAAAAAGTAAACGATGAACACCGCCATTATGGCCGACATACAGTGCAGCGGTACGATATAATTCGGAATGAAATAGTTGAGCAGCGTCCACAACAATGCTCCCACACAGTAAAACGCGCCGAGTATGCCCAGACGTCCTCCGCGTTTGTCGTCGTCGTATATATCGGAAACAAGGGCATTGGTCAGCCCGTTAAGCACTCCGCCTCCGAAGCCTATCATGGCCATCGCCCCGTGCAGCAAGCCTATTTCCCTCGCTCCGGCAAGTACCTGAAGCCCTGCAAGCGAGAGCAACGAACCGATTATTAGCAGCCATTTGTATCCGAAACGGTCCACCACCGGCCCGAAAAGGATAGTGCCGAGGATAATGCCTATCGACATGGTGGATGGAAGCGAGTTTGCGCCTTCAACCTGAGCGTTCAGCTGTCCCAGTATCGGGCCGAGCGAAAGCATTGCCACTCCGAAGAATGCCAGTCCCGCGCACGCCGCCACGAATACCTGTGTAGTTTTGTAAGTTCTCATCGCGTAATATTCCGAGTTGGTTGTTTTTCTTTATTCCTTTATACTTCTGAGCGCCAGATAACCGGCTCCCATCAGTACCGCATCGCCGCCGAGCATCGAAGGTACGATTTCGACTTTCTGTATTGCTATCGGCTGTGCGTGCCTTACGGCCGCTTTTTTGATGCGGTCCAGGAACTGCAGCGCAGGGCCGAATACGCCGCCGCCGAATATTATCTTCGAGGGGTCGAAAAGGCTCACGAGGTTGGCTACGGCCATACCCCACATTTCTATGGCTATATCGAATGTCTTTTCAGCTATCTCGTCTCCTTGGGGATATACCTCGAAAAGGTCGTACGATGTGATCTGTTCTATCGGTTTCTTGCGTAAAGGGCCATCGTACGATTTGTTCTCTTCGAGCAGTTCGCGGGCCACTTTTGCCAGCCCTTCGCCCGAACAGTGGTGTTCGAAGCATCCGCAGGGTTCGTATTTGTCCTTGTACTGCTTGTCCAGCGCCCACCAGCCTATCGCTCCGGATATGTCGTGCGCTCCGCGAAGCACGCGTCCGTTAGCCAGTATGCCCGCCGCGATACCAGTGCCTACGGCAAGGAATATGGCGTTGTTGACATTTTCGGCCGCTCCGCTCCACGCTTCACCCAGTATGCAGCATACGCGGTCCGAATCGACGGTAACTATCACGTTCTTTTTGCACACTTCCTGTATTTTGGCCTTAAGCGGATAATCCTCCCATCCGGGTATGTTGGGACACCATACCGTGCCTTTGTCCTGATAAGAAATACCGGGCACGCATATCCCTACCGCGTCTATCACTTCGCCAAGGCCTTCGGCCTGTTTCAACGTATCGCTTACAAAGTCCTGTATCAGCTTTCCTACGTCCTCGCCCGTTCTGTGTTCGAGTTTCCGTTCCCCTTTGTACACTATTTCCGCATGTTCGGTAAATATCGCTCCTTTGAGTTTCGTTCCGCCTAAATCCAAGCCAATTACAGACATAATTATATTTTGAAGTATTAAGTTGATGGTTTACTATGAAAGAGGTGTAAAAATACAACAATTTTAAAAACACACCAACGCAAATGCTTTTTTTTTACACACGATAGTGTACACGGTACAGTTTTACAAAAGAAACTGCCTTCACGCCGGCATATCCGTACGCAATTTAGTATTTTTGTACCTGCGGGACATCGACGCCCCCGGACAAACAACATACTGTGAAAATGCCTGAAAATTCTACACATCTGAACATATCGAGAGGGAAAAACGGATGTTTCCTCATATACGCCTCGGACACGGAACGCAACGGTTTTGCCCGCACTGTGGAATACCTGAAAAAACGTCCGTGGAGCACTGAAATATCGGTAATCCTCGGATTGGACGCACCCGAAGGACTGCCTGCGGAGGAATATTACCGGGAAATAGGACTTATACTGCGACGTACGGAACTAAAGCATGTGCTGTGTTTCGGAAAGGGCGTAGAGGAACACAGATACGCATTTCCTAAAATGTCGCTCCTTTACGACGACATCGCTGATGCCCTGGCGGATTTGACAAAATTCGACTTCACGGACGAGACTATACTTATAAATACGGTACGGCAAGACGACAGGGATAGTATCGTGGCGCTGATGCAGCAGAGGGTACACGACACTGTGATGCACGTGGACCTGGATGCGATAGCCCATAATCTGGACTACCTGCGCTCGAGAATGTCGCCGGGAGTGAAGACCATGTGCATGGTGAAAGCCAAATCGTACGGACTTGGCGACGTGGAAATCGCTACTCTATTTCAGGAGAAAGGCGTCGATTACCTCGGCGTGGCATACGTGGACGAAGGGGTGCGCCTGCGCCGCAGAGGGATACACCTGCCGATAATCGTCATGAACCCGGAGCACAGCAGCATAAACACGCTGATAAAATACCGTCTTGAACCGGAGATATACTCCATGCGCGTTCTGGAACAATTTACGGCCGAACTGGGTAATTTTTCATTTCCGGCCCCGTACCCGGTACATATAAAACTCGACACAGGGATGCACCGGCTCGGTTTTTCACAAGGAGAGCTCGAAGACCTGTGCCGCGCAATCTCAGCAATACCGGAAATAAAAGTGGCATCCATATTCTCCCATCTGGTAGCCAGCGAAGACCCACGCGAAGAGGAATTCACGCTGGGACAGATAGACAAGTTCGAGCGCATGTCCGCCTATATTATACAAAAAACAGGTTACAGTCCTTTGAGGCACATACTGAACACTTCGGGGCTGATATGTTACCCGGCGGCACAGTACGACATGGTACGCCTCGGACTGGGGCTTTACGGGTACTCGCCTTTTTATCAGGAACAGAAGAAACTGGAAAACTGCGCCACGCTAAGCACCGTAATATCTCAGATACGCTCGCTCGAACCGGGCGAAACGGTGAGCTACAACCGCCGTTACCGCGTTCAGAACATATCCCACATCGCCACCCTGCCGATAGGCTACGCCGACGGGATAAGCCGCATGTGGGGCAACGGGAACGGTTATGTGCAGATATCGGGACGAAAAGCCCCTATCGTCGGTTCGATATGCATGGACATGATGATGGTAGATGTCACGGGAATACCGTGCCGAGAAGGAGACAATGCGGTGCTGATAGGCGGTTCTCCCACCGCCGGGGACATAGCCGAGACTACCGGAACCATACCGTACGAAGTCCTTACGAGCGTTTCAGACCGCGTGAAACGCATTTACACCCAGACGATATGACCACAACACCAATCCGGAGTAAAACAAAGAAAATAGAACTGCTGTCCCCGGCAAAAGACCTGGCTACGGCCATAGCCGCCATAGACCACGGGGCCGATGCCGTTTACATCGGAGCGGACGATTTTTCAGCCCGCAGCGCCGCTGCAAACGATATCGCCGACATATCCTCTTTGGCCGAATACGCACACCGTTACCGTGCCAGGGTGTACATCACGCTCAATACGATAATATACGACAGCGAACTGGAACGCGTACGCGAGATGGTGTACCGCCTGCACGAGGCCGGGGCGGATGCGCTGATAGTACAGGACATGGCGCTTCTGGAGATGGAACTGCCTCCCATAGAACTGCATGCGAGTACGCAATGCGACATACGCGACGCTGCAAAGGCTATTTTCCTGCACGAAGCCGGCTTCACGCGTGTAGTGGCTGCACGCGAGACCCCGCTTTCCTCTCTGAGGGAAATGGCATCTGCCGGAGTCGAGGTAGAGGCTTTCGTACACGGTGCGCTGTGCGTGTGTTACAGCGGGCAATGCTACATGAGCCAGGCATTCGCTTCCCGCAGCGCCAACCGCGGACGATGCGCGCAAATATGCCGGCTGCCGTATGAGCTGACCGATATCCAGGGGCGAAAAATAACACAATCCTCTGCATTGCACGCCCTTTCCCTGAAGGACATGAACCGTTCGGACTATTTGGGAGATATGATCGATGCGGGAGTTACGTCGTTTAAAATAGAAGGCCGCCTTAAAGACGCGTCATACGTAAAGAACATCACGGCATGGTACAGGAAAAAACTGGACGAGGCCATAAACTCACGCGAAGGTTTTTCACGTTCTTCGGACGGCATATCGGACATTTCATTCATTCCCGATCCTAATCGCAGTTTCAACAGGGGTTTTACAGGATATTTTCTGGACGGGCAAACGGCTTCGGACGTATGGAACCCCGTCACGCCGAAATCCACAGGAGAACCGGCAGGGAAAATAACACGGATAACATCCGCCTGTATGGAAACGGACTCGCCACAGCAACTCAATAACGGCGACGGATTCCTGTTCGTCACCCCTTCCGGCCAGACGGGAGGTTTCCGCATAGACCGTGCCGAAGGCCGCACGATATATCCCACCGCAATGCCTGATGGTATCAAAACAGGCTCCCTGCTCTACCGCAACTACGACAACGCATTCGAACGGGCCCTTGCCGGTAAAACGGCATCGCGGCACATACCTGTCGATATCCTTCTCGAAGACTCACCCGGTGGATACACGCTTACGCTGAGCGACGGTTACGGCTTTTCGGCATCCGCATACCGTGCATGCGAAAAAGAAGACGCTCGTACGCCGCAACGGGAAAAGATAATTTCCGACATATCCAAACTGGGCGGCACGGAGTTTTCGGTCAGCAGTGCGGATGCGGCATTTCCCGGCGAACGTTTCATACCCGGCTCACTGCTGTCTTCCATGCGACGCGAATGCTGCCTGAAGTTGCGCGAAGTGAGAGTACGGGATATTGCCGAATCGAGGGCGGTAAAGCCGCACTCCTACCCATGCGCTCCTGTTGGCACACAAGCGGACTATACGTACAATATTTCCAACGAGATGGCGCGCGGTTTTTACGAAAAATGCGGTATTACCGTAACCGGGCGCGCATTCGAATCGGAAAATCCCGGCGAGGTGAAAATAGCCGAATGCCGGCACTGCATAAAATACTCGCTCGGATACTGCCCGAAACACGGCGGACGGGGAACACTGAACGGACCTGTATTTTTACGAAGCGGAAAGATACGTATGAAGGCCGTGTTCGATTGCCGCAGGTGCGTTATGGAGATATTTCCCGTGAAGCGGCCATAGGCCATTCGACGTGTACTGTCCGTTATATATTCATCATATGTACTGAGAGGTCACTCACCCGGCGGGATCACACGGCCCATCGGGCGAGAAATTTTTCACAGGTTTTAATTGTTTTTTCTCATTAAACGAATTAACTTGTGGTGATATTCAATCTATACTGCTAACTACACTTTAAACACCACTGCAAATGTGCGTACTGGAAGACATCTACAAACGGCATTCCGGGAATTCTCCCGAACAGGCGGCTGTAAAATGCCTGGAGACCGGAAAAGAACACCTCGCAAAAGGAGAATATAAAACAGCGCTGAAATACTTCGACCAGGCGTCCCGTCATCCGCAGACGGCCCCCGAAGCATTCGACAACAAAATGCAGGCCCTTTTTGCAATGGAGCTGTACGATTCGGCGAGCAAGAGCATTGACGCGGCGCTGAAGGAATTTCCCGAAAATACTGTGGCATACAACTACAAAGCCCTTTTATACGCAAAAGACAAAAAATGGGACGAGGCCATAGACTGCTGCGACATGATAATCGGCATACGCCCTTCCTCAGAGGACGCCTACATCGCCAAAAGCGAGCTCCTCGTGAAAAAAGGCGACTATAAAAAGGCGTGCGAAGCGGCCAAGGATGCGCTGTCGATAAATCCCGATTCGGAACGCGCCAATTTCCAGGCCGCCAAGGCTTTTTTCGGACTGAAGGAATACGACAAAGCCATAAGCCTGTTCGGAAAAGTAGTAGGCATGAACCCTGGCAACGCCACGGCCAGGACAGCGAAAAAGAACTCGCTGGACATGTACCGCCGTACGGAAAAAAACGAGCTCAAACTGGCGTTGATGCTGATGGATAACAAGATGTACGCCGATTCGCTCAGACATTTTGAAAACATGCTCTCCGATGGAGAAGATACGGCCGAACTGCATTATTTCCTCGGCAAGGTGTACAAAGGCTTGGGGGATACCGACCGTATGATAGAATCCATGCAAAGAGCTTTCGAATTGGCGCCATACAGCACAGCCCCGTACATAGAGATAGGAGAAGAACTGATATCGCAAGGGCGGCCGCGGGACGCTATGGAATATTTCGACAAGGTGCTTGAGATAGACCCGATGAACCGTATAGCCAACATACGCAAAGGCGGATTCCTACGCAGCGAAGGACTTGTTGCCCAGGCGGAGGAATGTTACGACAAGCTCCTTAGCGAGAACAACAAGGATGCCGAAGCCTATCTCTTAAAGGGTATAACGGCAATAGACCGTTATCCGGTGGCGGGCAATCCGACTTTGTATTTCGACAAGGCTATGGAGATTAATCCGATGTACGCGCTGCCGATGTATTACAGGGGGAAGTTCCAGATCCTCTCAGGGCAGAAAAGGCATTACGCTTTGGAGTCGTTCAACAAGGCTGCTTTTTTGGCGTCGATGTCGAAAGACGAGGATTTGCTCGAAAAATGCCGCGAAGCTATAAAAGAACTCTGTTCCAAGGCAGACAACTGAACTCGCTTTCACGGATTAAATTTAAATGGCGGTACGCTTTTGCGTACCGCCATTTAAATTTAGCACTGAAGCCATGAACGCTACACAAGCAATCCTTTCGGGATGCGGCATACGGGAATGGGCTTCATCTTATGCGCATTGGCTCTTTTACGGCGTATGAAAATATCCATCACCTCGGCTTTGCGGCCGGTAAAATCAGCCTGTGAAAAACCGAGTTCAGCCATATCCATAGCCCACTCCAACTCAGGATAAGTAGCGCCGAGCTGCATACTGTCGGTCCGGTCCGTATCGAAAAGTCCGTCCGACGGTTCAGCAGAAAGTATGCTTTCGCACACGCCGACATAACGCGCCAGTTCATACACCTGCGTCTTTGTAAGGTCGGCTATCGGGCTTAAATCGACTCCCCCGTCGCCCCATTTGGTAAAAAAGCCCACTCCGAAATCTTCAATCTTGTTGCCTGTACCGGCCACCAACAGCCCGCCAAGCGAAGCCACATGATAAAGCGCGGTCATACGCATCCGCGAACGTGTATTGGCCGACGCAAGATTATCCCTGGCCTCATCGCCGCAAACAGGCAACGCTGCCGCAAAAGCATCGAACGGTGCGGTGAGGTCTATATTCTCGCACGTTACATTGGCGTACTTTCCGACAAGGTACGAACAATGCTCGCCTGCACGGGCGACATGCGATTTTGCCTGATGTATCGGCATGGTGACGCATACCGTACTCCGGCCCGTCATGGCGCACAACACGGATACCAGTGCCGAATCCACACCGCCAGACACACCTACTACGAAACCACGGGCTCCGCTTTTGTCCAGATAACGGGAAAGCCACCCTGTTATATGTTTCGCTATTTTTTCGTTTTTCATTTTGAAGTGTCTTTTTACTGCCGTAAATTTAATTAAAACCTGCAAAACCACAGGAAAACCTACATGCGTAATTTTACGCCGCACATCATTTTATCCTTAATACTGTTCTGTCCGTGCGGAAACGGCCGGATACCCGAAACCGTGAAATACAAAAGCTTCAGACGTGCATTGTGCGGATTAGGGAAAAAATCATAAATTGCACGCCCCTACAAAAACAAAGCGAACCAACAACACATGAGCACAACTAAAGAACATACCCTGCGTTATACATACTACGACCGCGAAGACGAAATGCCGGCACAAGAACTCGAACTGGTAAAAAAAGCTCTTGCCGCACGTGAGAAAGCCTATGCCCAGTATTCCGGCTTCATGGTCGGTGCGGCCGTCCTGTTGGAAAACGGGATTATCTTGACTGGCAACAATCAGGAAAACGCCGCATACCCTTCGGGGCTGTGCGCCGAACGTGTGGCCGTTTACCACGCAGGCGCGGAATATCCGGATGTAAAGATGTTGAAAATAGCCGTCTGCGGCGGGAAAAAAGGTTCGTCATCCGCAGTTCCGGTAGCACCTTGCGGGGCTTGCCGGCAGGCGATACTGGAATACTCCCAGAAACAGGGAAGTCCGATAGAAATAATATTTGCCGGCACTACGCCTGCCCCGGCGGTAAAAGCATCGGATATAGAAGATCTTCTCCCGTTCTGTTTCGGAAAGGATTTTCTATAAATTCGACCTTTAGTACATTACGAGAGTTAAACACCGGACATACACGGTCGTTTACCGGGTAAACGTCAAATCTTTAAACAGGCAGATAAAAAAACTCCGGGGAAGCAATCCCCGGAGTTTTTTTTATCTGCCGCGTGAGTGCGATATTTTTCTGTATAAATACACCAGCGCATCGAGCGGATAATACAACACCATTCTTGGGCCTGAATACCTCATCATGCGCTTTACCTGATCCCTCATATCCGGACGGTAACAATGTATCCGGCATGACGAACAGTTCGGTTTTCGGCTTCCGAAAGGGCACTTTGCCAGTCTGTCCGCGGCATAACGGACAAGTTCACCGCAACCGGGGCAAAGACGGCCGTCCTTTCGCTTTCCATGATGAGCACGGCAATAAATTCCGGCCATACGGTCCAGCACACGTTTCTGGTACTCCAAGGTATCCATACCGGGATAAGCAACTACGCTGTTGCTGGACGCGTTACAGTTTTTCCAGGACAACCCACTTGCCTTCTTCGATAAGCGGTTCGGCCTGTTTATACTTCATCTCACGCACCTCCCCGTTGCTTATGTTCTGTATCTTCACCCGGTCGTTGCGGCCTATCTTGGGCTGGTCGCGGACGTAAGTGCGAGGTTTTTCCGGTTCTTCGGTACGGTTCGGCATTCCTTCTCCTGCGGCAGCGTTTTCCTCGGCGCCGCGGCTTTCCTTGCCTGCCACGCGTTTCTGGCGCTGTACCTGTTCCACACGGTTGGGGTCCTGCACCGGTATTCCGGCACGGAAAAGAAATCCTACCTCATCGTAATTGACCCTGCCAAGCATGGCTTCGAAAAGATCGTACGCTTCGAATTTGTATATGAGTATCGGGTCTTTCTGTTCGTAAACGGCATTGCGAACGCTTTCGCGAAGGTCGTCCATGTCGCGCAGGTGTTGTTTCCATGCTTCGTCGGTAGTGGACAATACGACATTCTTTTCAAAATCGGTTACTACCTGGAATCCCTTCGTGTTGTATGCTTTTTCCAAATCCACGCCTATGTGCATGGTTTTAACGCCGTCGGTAAACGGAACACCTATCATACGGAAACGGTTGCCCTGTTTTTCAAAGACGTCCTTAACGAACGGATACACTGTCGAAGCGAGGTTGGACATCTTAGTCTTGAAATGCTTGTACACGAAATCGAAAAGCTGCTCGGACAATTCCTCCGCCTTCATATCTTTTACGGCATCGTCGTCCACAGGATATTTTTCGGCGAAAGCGTCCGCAACCTGGCGTCCGAACACGTCGGACATCTGTTTTTTGAGGCTTTCAGCCGACGACTCGTCCGTTTTGACATTTTCGGCAATAGTAGAACATACGTCCTTTATGGCGTTGGTCACATCCACCGAAAGACGCTCGCCGGAAAGCGCGTGATTGCGCTTTTTATACACTGCCTTGCGCTGGGCGTTCATAACGTCGTCGTATTCGAGTGTGTGTTTACGCGAACCGAAATGGTTTTCCTCGACGCGTTTCTGAGCTTTTTCCACCATGTTCGTTATACGGCGGTCCTGTATCACATCGCCATCCTTAAGACCGAGGAAAGTCATGAGTTTGCTAAGACGTTCGGACGCGAACAGGCGCATCAGGTTATCTTCGAGCGATATATAGAACTGAGAAGATCCCGGGTCGCCCTGACGGCCTGCACGGCCTCGCAGCTGGCGGTCCACACGGCGTGAGTCGTGGCGTTCGGTACCTATTATCGCCAAACCGCCCAGTTCCTTCACTTCCGCGGTGAGCTTGATGTCCGTACCGCGGCCCGCCATATTGGTGGCGATGGTCACAGCTCCTTTTTCACCGGCGTGGGCCACTATTTCGGCTTCCTTCTGGTGGAGTTTGGCGTTAAGCACATTGTGCTTTATCTTTTTCATCGACAGCTGGCGGCTTATCAGCTCCGATACCTCGACCGAAGTGGTTCCGACCAGCACAGGACGACCCTGCTGTGAGAGGCGTTCTATTTCAGCGATTATAGCGTCGTATTTTTCGCGTTTGGTACGATACAGAAGGTCCTCGCGGTCGTCACGGGCTATCGGCTTGTTGGTCGGTATCTCGACCACGTCCAGTTTGTATATCTCCCAGAATTCGTTGGCTTCGGTCATAGCCGTACCGGTCATACCTGCCAACTTGCGGTACATACGGAAATAGTTCTGGAGCGTTATCGTGGCATAAGTCTGGGTGGCACCTTCTATCTTGACGCCTTCCTTGGCTTCGAGCGCCTGATGCAATCCGTCCGAATAACGGCGGCCCTCCATGATACGTCCCGTCTGTTCGTCCACGATTTTAATGGCATCGTCCAGCACGACATACTCCTGGTCTTTCTCGAACAACATGTATGCTTTGAGCAACTGGTTCATCGTATGCAGGCGGCGGCTCTTGACGCTGAAGTCGCGGTAGAGTTCTTCCTTGGCCCTGGATTTTTCCTCGGCGGGCATGTCCGAACGGTCTATCTCGGCCGTACGCTCGCCTATGTCCGGCATTATGAAATACGATTCGTCATCGTTGTATTTCGACAGGAAAGCAACGCCCTTGTCGGTAAGCTGGACCGTGTTCTGGCGTTCGTCTATCGTAAAAAACAGGTCCTTGTCGATAACCGGCATAAGTCGGTTGCCCATACCCATGTAATTTTCCTCGGCTTTGTGCAACAGGTATTTATTACCCTTTACGCTCAGGAATTTTATCAGCGCAGACATCTTCGGCCCGCCGCGGAACACGCGGAAAAGTTTGGCTCCGCCACCCTCGCCGTTATCATCGTAACTTTCATTTCCTTCGGCAAGGAGTTTTTTGGCTTCCACGAATTCCTTGTTCAAAAAGGCTTTCTGTTCGGCTACGATACGTTCCACCTGTGGCTTGAGGTCTATGTACTCCTGACGGTCGTCGCCGCCTACCACCGGACCGGATATTATAAGAGGTGTACGCGCATCGTCTATCAACACCGAGTCCACCTCGTCCACTATGGCATAGTTGTGTTCCCTCTGCACCAGTTCGTCCATCTCGCGGGCTCCGTTGTCGCGCAGGTAGTCGAAACCGAACTCGCTGTTCGTGCCGTAGGTTATATCGGCCTGATATGCTTTCTTTCGTTCAGGAGAATTGGGCTGGTGATTATCTATGCAGTCCACGCGCAGTCCGTGAAATTCGAACAAAGGCCCCATCCATGCCGCGTCACGACGCGCCAGATAGTTATTGACCGTAACCACGTGTACGCCTTTGCCCGGTATGGCATTAAGGTATATCGGCAACGTAGCCACGAGTGTCTTACCTTCACCGGTAGCCATCTCGGCTATTTTCCCCTGGTGCAGCACCACGCCGCCTATAAGCTGGACATCGTAGTGCACCATGTCCCACGTTACGGGCTTTCCGGCGGCATCCCACGTATTGTGCCAAAGAGCCTTGTCTCCGGATATCTCGACATTGGGACGGGTGGCGGAAAGTTCCCTGTCCAACGGACCGGCGGTCACTTCCAGCGTGGGGTTTTCCACAAAACGGCGGGCAGTTTCCTTTACCACGGCAAACGCTTCCGGAAGTATTTCCTTGAGTACGTCCTCGGTTATTTTATACACGTCGTCCTTGAGGCGGTCGGCTTCGTCGAGCAGTTTTTCTATTTTTTCCAGACGCGCCTTTTCGTCGTCATGCTGGGAATCGTCATGCTGCTCCTGTTGTCCGTCCGTAGCCTCAACCGTAGCCGCAGCCACGCCTTTTAGGTTTTCCGCCTCGGCTTCGGCCTCGAGTTCCCTGATGCGGGCTTCCTTTTCGGCCACAGCCGCAGCGACACGGTCTCTGAATTCCTGTGTCTTGGCGCGCAACTGGTCGTTGGTAAGGTTTTTGAATTCTTCACCGTAAGAAAGGGCCTTATCGATTATCGGCTGTATCTGCTTTATGTCTTTTGCGGATTTATCCCCGAAAAACACTTTCATTATCTTTTCTACGATACTCATCTGGGATTTTTTTATTTTATGTGTTGTATTCTTTTATTTCCGTTTATTGCCGTCCAAGGGCAGAGGATACAAAGGTAAGGATAAATAAAAAGCAGATTGAAACTCCAACCTGCTTTTTTGGCACGAAACGGTCCTAACATAACCGTTTCTTTACAATTTCTTAATATTCCTCCTCGTTCCACAGGAAGTCATCGTCCGTAGGATAATCGGGCCACAATTCTTCCATAGATTCGTAAACTTCGCCTTCGTCTTCGGCAGCCTGCAAATTTTCCACCACTTCCATGGGGGCTCCAGTGCGGATGGCATAGTCTATCAGTTCGTCTTTTGTAGCGGGCCAGGGCGCATCGGCAAGGTATTGTGCCAGTTCAAGTGTCCAGTACATAATCTTTAATTAAGTTTAGTTATCTAAAGCTCGGGTGCTTTTTAAGACATGCAAAAATAGTTTTTTTTTGGACTTTTGCAAGGACAGCGGGAAATTATTTGAGACTTTACATGCACAAATATGTCCCCCCCCCTTACACATACTCACAGGCAGGAATAAAGCAAAATTATAAGACCGGGGAAAAAGCGAACCTCCCGGCAATACAGACATACAGACCGGCATCATCAGGGAAGCCTGAAAAAACAGACTTCTGCGCACGTGCTTAGTTGTCAGCGGACAGTATCGAGTACTAAAGAATCCCAGGAAAGCACAGTACCGTAACCTCTACGGCGGAAATAACCGGGAGCCTCGGCGCCGGTGGCAAGGAAAAAATCGCCTCCCCACGCACCGAGGCTCTTGACCTCACCTGTAAAATCGGGAAAAAGCCTGTCCTTCAAAGCGGGCATACCCATAACGCCGGATACAATATTTTCGTGTTCATGTACAAGATAGTCGAATTCATCCGGCGTCCCGCACGATAACATTGCGCGTGTTATGCGCGTACACTCCTCCACCGCCGCCATACGTCCGGCACGTGGCAATTCGCGGTAAGATCTGACCGCGCGTTCGGAATTTTTCTTGTGTCCGCTGTAAACAAAGTACAGGTTATCGGAGAACGGCGGGCGGAAATCAGTTTCTTCCCAAGCGGGACGCCCGTTTTCGAGCTTGTAAACGACGGCATTGCGTTTCTTCAATCCGGCGCACGCTATATCGTAACCGCTGCCGGAAAAAGCTTCGTTAAGTATCAGAAAAGGATCTATCCCCGCCCAACGCCCTAACACGTACATCAGCGTGGAGGACGTCCCCAACCCCCACAAGCGGTCGAAACCTGCACGCACCGACACATTTTTGCCGGTGAAATCAAAGCCGGGATTGTATTTGAGGCACACTTTCAGAAAAGAGGCAAGAAGACCGGCCGTTTTTTCATCCGAAGTGCGGATTATATCCAGGTGGCTGTCG
>CDZK01044321.1_pt1 | contig 20248 bp, 17 predicted proteins | sample 557401 | NCBI WGS metagenome assembly CDZK01 (sample SAMEA3182108, study PRJEB8094) | gut metagenome | biome: human; feature: gut; material: Stool; isolation source: human stools | place: Canada | collected 2013-04-25 | reverse complement strand
GGGGGGGGGGGGGGGGGGGGGTAAATAAGTATCCTGAAACGATAAAAAACAAAGGCATGTGGAACGCATATATGAACGTACCGTAAATTTTGTCTCCCATTCCGTAATGCCCCATTATGACCAGCATAATGCCTATGGACTTGGCCCAATCTATCCAGTTTTCACGTACTTTCATAACTTATATTTCTCGAATAATAAATGCGTATATAAAACAGTATGTAAACGGAAAAGCGCCGCAGCTAAAATATTACATCACGCAAAACAGAATTTTATCAGCTGCTCTATCCTGCCTATAGGCATAACACGTATGGATGGATAATCAGCAGGATTCACCTTGTTGTATTCCGACACGAAAATTATATTGAATCCCAATTTCTGCGCCTCGTTTATACGTTGTTCAACACGCGTGACAGGACGTATCTCGCCGGAAAGCCCCACCTCGGCCGCAAAACACGTCTTTTCCCCCACCGGAATATCCTGGTCCGAAGACAAAACCGCCGCCACCACCGCCAAATCCAGCGCAGGATCGTCCACACGTATGCCGCCCGTTATGTTCAGAAAAACATCCTTTGCCGCCAGGCGGAAACCGGCGCGTTTTTCCAACACGGCCAGAAGCATGTTCAGACGCTTTATATCGTAACCCGTAGAACTGCGTTGCGGCGTTCCGTACACGGCTGACGACACCAGAGCCTGCACCTCTATCATTATAGGCCGCATACCCTCCAGAGTCACGGCTATGCTGTTGCCCGAAAGCTGGGAATTATGCTGGGAGATAAGCGCCGACGAAGGATTGTCCACCACCGTAAGCCCGCCGCCGGACATACTGTAAATACCCATTTCATCCGTAGAACCGAAACGGTTTTTCTGCACCCGCACTATGCGGTATATATGGTTGCGGTCGCCTTCGAACTGTAATACAGTATCGACCATATGCTCCAGTATCTTCGGCCCGGCCAACGAACCGTCCTTCGTAATATGCCCTATCAGTATCACAGGCACGCCGCTTTGCTTGGCGTAACGCAACAGCTCGCCCGTGCACTCGCGTATCTGGGAAACACTCCCCGGCGAAGCCTCCACGGCGGGCGTGGACAACGTCTGTATGGAATCTATAACCACCATCGAAGGTTTGACCTGCGATATATGCGAAAAAATGGCGTCGGTACGCGTTTCGGACAATACGTAACACTCTTCGTTCGATACCCCTATCCGCTGGGCGCGCATTTTTATCTGCCGAGCGGATTCCTCGCCGGACACATACAGTGTTCGCAAACCTTGAGCGCGCAGAGCCAGCTGAAGCATCAGCGTGGACTTTCCTATTCCCGGCTCCCCGCCCAAAAGCACGAGCGAACCGGGCACAAGCCCGCCTCCGAGTATGCGGTCAAGTTCGGAATCCGACGTGTTTATCCTCTGTTGTTCGGAAAATTCCACCTCCAGTATGTTCAGAGGCTTGCTCTGAGGCCTGCCGCTTTCATTTGCCACCCCCCATGCGGGCACAGACTGCCCGGCCGGAGCTACCGTCACCGTCTGTTCCTTGAGCGTGTTCCACTGGCGGCACGAGGGACACTGGCCGTACCACTTGGGGTATTCCATTCCGCACGAAGAACATACGAATACTGTCTTTGTCTTTGCCATACTCCGCGCCGTTATGCCATGTTAAGGCGTTTTATGACCGAGAAAGCCTTGTCTATATCGTCCTGCGACACGATAAGGGTGAATTCGTTGGTCGTGGATACAACCTCCAGCAGGTTTATACCCTCCCACGCTACTTTTTTGAATATATAGTAATACAGTCCGGAACAGTTAGCGTTTTCGACAGGCAATTTGACCGTTATCGAAGCCAGTTTAGGAGCTTTGGAAATGAGTGTCTCGCCTTTGAAATACTCGTCCGTCTTGCCTTCTACGGTATTCGACAATATGATTGTCGTTTCATACACGCCTTGGGAGTACGTGTAAAAAATATCCTGGCTGCCTCCTATATGGTCCAGAAGCTGGCTCTGGCGGACGATAAGGGTGGGCGAGTTTTTAAACGTGTATTTCACCAGATTCGAGCGCACAGTTATGTCACCCAACGCTTTTATCGTTTGTTTTATCTTGTTTTCCAGTTCGAACTGGAGTATAGGGTGTATCCTTTTTATAGCCATTATTATAGCCCCTTCGCGAACCTCTTTTTTAGTGGCGGCCTCTATTTCGGGCTGTATGGCGCGCGCCAGAGAAGATATGTTTATAAGATCCTGAGCGAGAGCTTCCTCCAGATACGGTTTTTCCTTTATTATATTCTCTACTACGGATGAAATGGATTTCATAATCGTACTCGTGTTTTTACTTCGTTGTTAAATACCGAACAAAGATAATTACCGTTGTTCAAATATGGAATTATTTTTTAAAAATATTCCTGAAGACCTATTTTTGTAACAAAATGATGAAAACTTCAAATAAACATGAAAATTTATAAGTTCGGAGGCACGTCGGTAGGCTCGGCCTCCAGAATGGCATCGGTAGCGGAAATAATAAACGACGGACAGGAAAAGATAGTGGTACTGTCGGCCATGTCAGGAACGACCAACTCCCTGGTGGAAATATCGGACAACTGTTACGCGGGAGACGTGGCGGCAGCGGCGCAAAAGACAGAATCGCTGAGGGAGAAATACCGGAGCGTAGTAGACGAACTGTTTTCTTCGGCACAAACCAGGGAACGGGCACACGCATTCATAGAAGAAAAATTCGACCGTCTGGGAGAATGCATAAACGCAAACTTCACAGTACAGGACGAGAAAAAAATACTCTCTTTCGGCGAACTTATTTCCACCGAACTGTTCCATTATTACCTTAGCCAGCAGGGCATCGGGTCTGCTTTGATACCTGCATTATCGTTCATGCGCACCGACCGTCTGGGCGAGCCGGACCTGTACTACATAACCAAGAACATCGAAGAACAGCTGTCCCGACACGAGGGGACAAAGATATTCATAACCCAGGGCTATATCTGCCTGAACGCATGGGGCGAAGTGGACAACCTCCAACGCGGGGGCAGCGACTACACGGCCACGATAATAGGCGCGGCACTAAAAGCCGACGAAGTACAGATATGGACAGACATCGACGGGTTGCACAACAACGATCCGCGTGTAGTCGACGGTACGGCTCCGGTAGCACGGTTATCATACAGCGAAGCCGAGGAGCTTGCCTATTTCGGAGCTAAAATACTGCATCCACTGTGTATCATCCCGGCACACAACGCAGGAGTACCCGTATGGCTCAAAAACACTATGGACCCTTCGGCCCACGGCACTCTGATATGTTCGGACTATGGAAAAGGAGGCGTAAAGGCCATAGCGGCCAAAGACGGAATCACGGCCATAAAGATACAATCGGCACGGATGCTTCTGGCATACGGTTTTCTGCGCCGCATTTTCGAGATATTCGAGCGTTACCGCACTCCGATAGACATGATAACCACCTCGGAAGTAGCCGTATCGCTGACCATCGAAGACGAATCTAATCTCTCGCGCATAGTGTCCGAACTCCGCGAATTCGGCATAGTTTCGGTAGACAAGGGACAGACCATCATTTCCATAGTCGGGCACGATATCGTTCAGGACGAACGCAGTATGGACATTTTCGCGGCGCTCAAAGGAATGCCCGTGCGCATGATATCCTACGGAGGCAGCAACAACAACATATCCATACTCATAGACTCCGCAAGCAAAAAAGACGCACTGCGCAGCCTGAGCGGCCATCTTTTCTCGAAATAACATTCACTGCCGGCAGATAAAAAAGGCGTGGCTTCAAAGCCACGCCTTTTTTATTTTTTCCCGTGACAGCAAATCATCTTTTAGGCTGCATCGTAAACATAAGGTCCATACCGAGCGCCGAAGAAAGTTTCCTCATTATATCCTCCGACACATTGAAACGCCCTCTTTCAAGTCCGATTATTGTGTTAACAGATACCCCGGAACGTTCGGCAAGCTCCGTTTGCTTCAAATTGCGTCTATGGCGCAACAATTTCACCAGGCTACCGAAGTCCCCCGAAGAAATGCATTCGTAAATCGCCGTTTCCGCACCTCGCATATATTGTATTTGGGAAATTATTTTTTTCTTGAAAAGCTTGTATTACAAGTTAGTAATTTTTCGAATAATCAAAAAACCACCATCCCGCTCCAAAGTGCGTATATAGCACTTTCCGGCAGATAAAAGCGCTAATTTTGTTTCTATGTGCGAAAAAAACACCCCTATACCATCCACAACATATTGCAGTTTTGCTATATTTGTCACAGAAAGATTTCATGCCGTTTCGGCCACATGTGATTTTTTCAAAAAACGGAACACGCCGAACTTTTCCTTACCCGTTTCCGCACCGGCGGACCGAGCGAAAATTATTGAAATTAACAGAATATTGTATTCATGGCTTTTTTTGACTGCGCCCATAGTTCGTAACATTAGTTTTTTCAAATGGCAAAAGCAGTTTCTATTGTTTAGGATTAGTAATTTTCACATTTTTAACCGGGCGCAGTCTTTTTTTATTCCCGCTTATACCCCCCTTGCGCATCTTTGTGCACACCTCTAAAAATGCACGCCCCACATGTCATTAACACAAAAATAGCTATCTTTACAGCTAAAAACATCCCGAATTATGCTACTACAACGACAAAGGACACGCGCCCAGGAATCCAGCAGCGCCATAGAAAAACTGTACGTGACGATGCGCCATATGTTCAACCGGGGTTTTTACAAACCGGGTGGCGTATCGGGCCAGTCTTTGCGCAAAGCCCTGCTCACGCTATCGCCAGAAATATACGGCTCCATAACCGATGCGGACAAAGTGGAGATGGACGGTCTATCGTACGTTCTGGACCGTCTGCCCATCGGAATCGAAGAATGCCGCTACATACATTTCACTTCGGAAGAAGGCTACGAATCTTCGTTCGAAGCCATAATACCTGCCCGCAGACGCCACAGTTGTTTCCGCATAGATGCCGACCAGATGAACATACAGATAACGCACGGACGGTCGGACATATACGATTCGCTCTCGCATCTGACGTTCCTGTACAACGAAGCGGACAAGATAATGACCCACGCCATGCCTTCGCCCGGCATATTCACCCGCGAATGGCGCAAAATCGAGGAAATGGTCAAAAACGGACTGCAACTGGACGATAAAAGACGGGAAGTGTACCTCTCATACATCGCAACATTGCTCGGACGCACGTTCGAAGAAGTCCAGGCCGCTTACTGCAAGTTCGCCGCACCAGGCAACGAAGACCGTCTGTTCGGCATAGTCTATTACCTTGGACGCTTGTCCATAGAAGAAGTCACTCTGGGGAAAAAACGCGAAATATCGTTCTCGGCCAACCTGCGAGAACGCATAGGCCACCACATATACGGCGAAGCATGGGCTTCGACCGTCAAAAACCGTATAGCCGCCCTGCATCTGGACAAACGCCCGTTACACATCGTCAGCGCCAATATGCACAGCGTGATGAACATACTGATGGCCACCGACGCCCTGAAAGCCTCAGGGATTAAAATCCCGTCCAACCTGTTCCTCGCCCTCTCCAAACACGAAAATGCCGGACTCATGGACGTGATAAGACATTACGCCGAAGGCAACGGCATGGCATGGATAAAGGACGAATCCGGAGCCAGTGTGGACGTACAGATATTCGACTGCGCCGCCATACCGTCGTTGAAGGAAAAATATTCTTCGCCATCACACGGATCTGCCCCGGTGATAGTGGTAATAGACTACGCTTTCGGAGAACAGGCATTCGAGATAATGGACGAATTGCTCAAGCCGATAGACTTGCCCGACGGCGCAAAACAATTCCTGGACATACGCTCCGTATCGATAATGGGCAAGGCCGGGATACTGTCCGGCGGAAAAGGGGACATCATGATACCTACGGCACACGTATTCGAAGGCACGGCGGACAATTATCCGTTCGAAAACGCGCTAAGCGCCGGAGATTTCCGCGACAGCGGCATAAAAACATTCGAAGGCACTATGATAACGGTCCTGGGCACTTCGCTCCAAAACAAGGACGTACTGGAGTTCTTCCACCGCTCATCGTGGGGCGCGATAGGCCTTGAAATGGAAGGCGCGCATTACCAGAAAGCAATACAGGCTCATTCCCGCATACGTGGAAACATATCGCGCGAAGTGGTCCTGCGCTATGCCTACTATGCTTCGGACAACCCCTTGGACACCTCCCTGACACTGGCGTCAGGACCTCTGGGCGAAACCGGCGTCCGGCCGACATACCTTATTACAGAAAAAATACTCGAACAGATACTCTCTTAAACGGAAAAAATACCCGCACATACATACTGCGGGACATACAGCCCGTAAAAAAAACGCAAACAACGACGATGATATCCAAAGATACGATAGACAGGGTTTTCTCAGAAGCGCGCATAGAAGAGGTGATAGGCGACTTCGTGGCCCTGCGGCGTTCCGGCTCGAACTACAAGGGCTTGTCCCCGTTCGCCGACGAAAAAACGCCTTCGTTCATGGTATCTCCGGCCAAAGGCATCTGGAAAGACTTCTCGTCCGGCAAAGGCGGGACAGTCGTTACGTTCGTGATGGAGGTAGAACATTGTTCCTATCCGGAAGCCATACGTTATATAGCAAAAAAATACAACATCCCTATCGAGGAAACCGAGGTGTCGAACGAGGCGAAACAAGCGGCCGAAGAACGCGAAAGCCTGTACATAGTATCCGAATACGCCGCCCAGTGGTTCCGCCGCCAGATGACGGAAACAGCCGACGGGCGTAACATCGGGCTGTCGTATTTCCGCTCGCGTGGTATTTCGGACTCTTCGATGGAAAAGTTCGCACTGGGTTATTCACCTGAGGGCTGGTCCGCATTTACCGAGCAAGCCATCGCAAAAGGTTACAAACCGGAATTCCTCGACAAGACCGGGCTCTCCATCCTGCGCGAGGACGGGCGCCGCATGGACCGTTTCCGCGGGCGCGTCATTTTCCCGATACATACTTTTTCGGGCCGGGTGGCAGGATTCGGAGGCCGCACGCTGCAAAGCGAAAAGACGATAGCCAAGTACCTCAACTCGCCTGAAAGCGAGATATACCACAAGAGCGATATCCTATACGGGCTTTATCAGGCCAAAAGCGCAATAATAAAAAGCGATTCATGCTATCTGGTCGAAGGCTATATGGATGTCATTTCGATGCACCAGTCGGGAATAGAAAACGTTGTGGCTTCGTCGGGCACTTCGCTCACCGAAGGACAAATAAGGCTAATTAAACGCCTCACGCCGAACATCACCGTCCTTTACGACGGCGATGCCGCCGGCATAAAAGCTTCGTTCCGGGGTATCGACATGCTCCTTGCGGCGGACATGAACGTTCGCGTACTGACATTTCCCGACGGGGACGACCCCGATTCCTTTGCCCGCAAACATACCCCGTCCGAACTGCGCGAATACCTCGAAAAAGGCCGCACGGACTTCATAGACTTCAAAGCGAGGATGCTCCTTGACGAGGCTTCCGGCGACCCGATACTCAAGTCGCGCCTTGTACGCGACATCGTCGTGTCCGTTTCCAAAATATCGGACCATATAAAACGCGAACTGTACATAAAGGAATGCTCGCGCATAATGGACGTATCCGAAGCGTCCCTTTTCCGCGAACTGGCGCAGATAGACCAGAAGAACAACAAAGAATACATCGCCCAGGCGCAAAAGGCGGCTGAGCGTGCCGCGGCGCGCGAACGTCTGAGCGTGGATAAAAATGAGGATAAGACCTCGCCTTTCGAGGCCATAGAGCGGGATATCATACGCATAATGCTGCTTTACGGCGATACGGAAGTGGAGATGGAAGAGCCCGTCGCATGCGAAGACCAACGCGGACGCACCGAAGAAGTAGGCAGCACCTACCGCATAACGATAGCCCGCGAAATCATAGACAGTTTCGCCGTGGACGGGATAACACTCCGCAATCCTCTGCTGCAAAACATATTCGAGGGCATAAAAATGCTCGTAGCGGCAAAAGAACCGATAGAACCGGCACATTTCCTCAAGAACGAGGATTCAGCCCTCGTAACGCTCGTATCCGACCTCATAGGCGACGACTATCAACTGGCGCGCTGGGACAAACTCGGCGTAGCGGTGCGCGATTTCACATGCGTTGCCGACACCTTTACCAGGGACATAGTACTGCGCTACCGCGAAGCGCACGTGTGCGACATGATACGCGGATTGTGCGAACGTCTTAGGGACGAGGATATCCCCTCCGGAGAAAAAGAGGAAATAATAGAGAAACTGAAACTCCTGACCACCGTCAGATGCAGGCTGAACAAAGAACTAGGCGACAGAGTAGTATGACAACAGCCTTTGCCGCCGGCATCGAATCATAAAAAACATGAACGCGCTATACAACACAGCTATACACGCTCTTAAATGCGGACTGAAGATACATTCGTCGTTTAACTCCAAAAGCAGGGACGGCGTACGCGGCCGGAAAAACTGGCGGGAAAAACTGTCCTGCGGGATACGCTCTCTTAAAGGAACAGGACCATTGGTATGGTTTCACGCCTCATCGCTCGGAGAATTCGAACAAGGCCGGCCCGTGATCGAACGCCTGAAAGAACGCATGCCGGAGGTCCGTATACTCCTTACGTTTTTCTCGCCCTCCGGTTACAATGTCAGACACGATTACCCTCTGGCAGACATAGTGTGCTACCTGCCGTTCGACACGCCATCGGCCGCGCGCGATTTTCTGGACATATCGCGCCCATCGGCGGCCGTGTTCATCAAATACGAATTCTGGGGCAATTTTCTGGAACAGACACGACTTCGCGACATCCCCCTTTATCTGATAAGCGCGAAGTTCGACCGCAGCCAAGTGTTTTTCAAACCCTGGGGAGGCTTCATGAGAAAACTCCTGCCGCTGTTCACTCACATATTTACACAAGATGCCGAAAGCGTGAAACTACTGGAAGCAATAGACATAAAAAATTGCTCCTGTGCAGGCGACACGCGCTTCGACCGCGTACTCGATATACTTTCGGCGGACAACTCCCTGCCGTTCGTCGAACGCTTCAAAGGCCCGTCAAAGCTCGTCGTGGCCGGCTCCGTATGGCCGGACGACGAAAAACTATTTTCTTCCCTTATCGACGAATATTCCATAAAACCAGGGGTAAAATTCCTCATAGCCCCGCACAATATCATAGAAAACGAAATAGACCGTTTCACATCCTCAATAAACGTACCGTATCAGCGTTACAGCACCATGGACGCAGGAAAACTCGCCGACGCACGAGTGCTGGTGCTCGACACGGTAGGCATACTGACCAAAGTGTATTCCTATGCCGACATATCGTACGTAGGCGGAGGCTTCACCGCTTCCGGCATACACAATACGCTGGAGCCGGCGGTATTTTCACACCCTGTGATATGCGGCCCTAACTACCGCAGATACGGGGAAGCTGTCGGACTCAAAGAAGCCGGCGGATTGGCGGTCGTATCGGATGAAAAATCCCTTTCGGAAACCGTACACCGCTTTTTGACCGATGCCGAAGCACACACGGAATCAGGAAATGCCGCCGGACGTTTCGTAAAAGAAAATGCAGGCGCCACGGATACCATAGTAAGGGAATTGACTGGCTGGTCGGCCCAGGCTGAACAGAAATAAATACCAGACGGGCTATGCCCGCGGCCGCGACGTCATAAGCTAAATAACCAGGTATAACAGTTACCTAAAATTTATTTGTTTATATTTACCCGAACAAAAAACGCAGTATACTATGGGACAGGACGAAAAAAAGCAAGACGAATTTTACGCCAAGTTCAAACACAACCTCGAAGGTGTCATGCGCTTTCCGGATTACTACACGTATAAGTTCATAGTACGTGACGATTCCGGTTCCCAGACACAGGTCGAAGATATTTTCAAGGGAACCGACGCCGTAATATCCCACAAACCGTCCACAGGAGGCAAATACACCAGCATAACGATAACACTGACCGTATCGTCGGCCGACGATGTCATATCGAACTACCGCCGTGTGGCGGAAATACCTGGCGTTATAATGCTTTAGTCTTCGTACCGTACGGCAGTACCCGCAGCTGTTACCATGAGCATGCTGCCTCCGGAACCGACCGTTTCATAATCGAGGTCCACGCCTATCACGGCATTGGCCCCGAGTTGGTATGCCTGTTCCTCGAGTTCTTTTAGCGCCGTATCTTTCGCTTCGCGCAGTACCTCTTCGTACGAACCGGCACGTCCACCCACTATATCGCGTATGCTCGCGAAAAAATCCCGGAACACGTTCGCCCCTATTATCGTTTCACCCGATACTATTCCGTAATAACGGGTTATTTTTTTCCCTTCTATGATATTCGTGGTAGTTATCAGCATATATTTCTTTTTTTTCGGGTTCTATAATCTTCGCTAAGTTAATTATTCATACTTGAAATATCAAATTTTTCTTCTCACCGGATATCGCCAAACTTCCGGCGTATGCCGCGTTTGTAAGGTCTGTAAGTTAAAATTTATTTATAAATTATATTTTTATGAGTAATCGGCTACATGATAACAAAAAAACAATATCTTTGTGATATTGAAATACGTACTACAAAACAGACAAATGCGGCCCATACCCACGGCAGAACATAAGCCGTATATTGTCAGACACAAACAAAACCCTATGATATGAACATATTGATTTTACATCCTTCATACTATTACTGCATAGGTCTGAGCCGCTCCCTTGAGGAAAAGGACGAAACTGTAAGCGCATATTACGACACCGATATCAAGACCTTCGACATGAAAGGCTTCGATGTAATCCTGACAAGCCCCAAGATGTCCCTGGTGTTTCGCAGAAACATGAACGACATATTGTTGGACAAAACGAAAATAATAGTTCTGGAACCTAAAATACACGAACAACACGACGACGAACCGGATAACGATTATTACTGCGACGGGCGGATATGCGAGAACGAAATGCCGGAAACATTCCTGGAAAAAATAGACTACATAATCAAAAACGCGAAAGAAAAATTCCTTCGCTTCCGCACCAAAAGGGACAGACTGTCCTCGCGAGAATATCAGGTGGCTATGGCCATATTGTCATACCACAAGAACAAAAACATAGCCGACCTTCTGGGCATAAACGAAAAAACCGTTTCCACATATAAGGCCAGGATATTCAAAAAACTCGAAATAAATTCCGTACTGGAACTCGAAGAAGCGCTTAAAATACGTGAAATAATATAACCCGTAACGCTAAAATAAACTGTAAAAACGGTTGCAGGGCTGCCTACAGCAGCCCTGCAACCGTTTTTACGCCACAAATCACCTGGAATAAAGCCTGGCAAGTTCGATAAAGTCCGAGTACGGAAGTTGCTCGGCCCTTAAATCCATAAAACGGCTCGAAGCGACGCATTCCGGAATCCCCAATGTTTTCAGCGCATTGCGGAGCGTTTTACGCCGCTGGTTGAAACCGGCCTTGACTATTTTTTTCAGCATACAAACATCGAAACCTGTCGCCGGTTCCTTTTTCCTTACCAACCGTATCACGCCGGATTTTACTTTCGGAGGCGGAGAAAAAACGTTTTCCGGTACAGTAAAGAGATACTCGGTGTCGTAATAAACCTTCAGCAACACCGAAAGTATACCATACGTCTTACTTCCATGTTCGGCAGTAAGACGCTCGGCCACCTCTTTCTGGAACATACCCGATATCACAGGAATGATATCCGTGTACTCCAATGCCTTGAACATTATCTGCGACGATATATTGTACGGATAATTACCGATAAGCGAAAATTCCTGACCGGCGAATACATCGCGCAGGTCCATGCGGAGGAAGTCGCCTTCGATAATACGTCCGTGCAGACCGGGGAAATTCATCCGGAGATACTCTACCGACTCGGAGTCTATTTCGGCCACCCTGACCTCGTGCCCGTTTTTCATCAGGAACTGCGTCAGAACGCCCATACCAGGCCCCACTTCCAACACATTGGCCGTAGGCGCGTGGGAGAGCGTAGCGGCAATATCCGCCGCAATGGACAGATCCGTCAGGAAATGTTGCCCCAAGTGTTTTTTCGCTTTTACTTTCAATCTTCTATTGAGCAAATTGTTATTTGTCCGTTTTATGCAACGAAGTGAGGCGAAGCCGGAACGTGGCGTATTTACCGGAAAAATCCTCTTCGAGTATCTTTTCCGCCGAACATTCGGTGCCCCCGGCCATAAAATCCTCCAATTCCGAATCTCCTGAAAAACGCAGCTGCAACGTGAACGTACGGCCGTCCCTGAGCGCTATTTCCTCCGGCACGGACACTTCTATCAATTCCGCCGAAGCCACATGCCCGGACCGCATTACGGCAGGTATGTACCGGTCGCGGACCGCTTCCACCCACCGCTTGGCCGCATCGTTGTCGACACTTGCCGTTATGTTGTATATCTTTTCCATCTGTAACGCGTTTTAAAAAATATCAGGCCTTATCATCGGAGCCGGCTCCGTCCATGACGTCGCTCACGAACAGACTTTCCAGTTTTTGCGAAGCTCGCTGGAAAACCAACAGCCCGAACTGAGGTACCATGGAGTAAAGGTACGACAAAATATCGCTCTGTATTTTCTCGTATTCGCCCCATACCGCAGTGGATGTGAACGCGTATATCTGCACCGGAATGCCCTCGCCGGTATTTTCCATTATCCGTATCAGCATCGTGTTGTCCTGTGAAATACCGGGATTGGACTTCAGATACATGCGTACGAAATTTATGAACACCCATAAGTTCGACAGCCTTTCGCCATCCAGATACACCTCAGTCGTATCCTTACCCCATATGTCGGTTGTCAGGCGGTACTCCAACCTTTTATTTTTAATAAAAGGCCCTATAAACGGAAACTGCGAATATTTATCGATATCTTCTTTGGTTACGGGCCGTACCGAAACGGCATTTATCGGAATGGCTTTCATGAACCGGCGGGCGTTTCCCTGGACCATCGCACTCCAGTTTATGACTCCGGATGCGACAAGGGCGTAAGTGGGCATGGAAACTATCGTGTTGTCGAAATTCCTTACTGTGGACGTGACCAGATTTATCTCCAGTAAAGTACCGTTCGCCCCGTATTGATCTATCTGTATCCAGTCGCCGGCCTTGAGCGTACGCGACGATGCCACCTGTATCGACGACACGAAACCGAGTATCGTATCTTTGAAAATAAGCATTATTATTGCGGTCGTAGCGCCCAAAAAGCCGAAAAGCGTCACCGGGTCCACCTCGAACATTATGCTTACGAACACCAGACAAACGATAATGACTATCATAACGTTCAATATCTGGGCAACCGAACGCAACGCCACTTCACGGTACGAATTTTCCTCGCTGAACATATACTCCAGCGCATTGTTGAACTTGTAGCACGACACGGCTATTACCAAAGTAAGCATCATACCGAGTACTTTTTCAGCGAAAGGCACTATTTCCGGCAGGTAAACCTTGAACGGAGTAAGTCCTGCGCCGAGGATTATTATCGGCACGAACAACGACATAGGAGCCAGAACCTTGTGGTCGGCCAGGGCGTCGTCCCATTTTACATGGGTCTTTTTCACCCAACGGTATATCCCGGCATTTATTATGTGCCTGGTAAAGAACCATGTCCCCAGCGCCGAGAGTACTATCACGGTACTGTACAAAATCATGGCTACGGCTATCGTACGGCTCTCATCCACGCCGAGGTCGTAAACCAGACGCGCCAGAAAGGGGAAAAAATCGTTTTCTTTCATAGTATTAATGTAATAGCAGGGTTTGGGCAGGGATTGATTTTATATCGTGGAAACAAAGCGCATCGCATATCACATCATGCGCTGCAACCACGGACATATCACATCCTTTCGGGAACTGGTATGCCAAGAACGGCCATCGCGGACTTTATCACGCGGCCCGTCAGGTCAGAAAGCTGTACGCGGAACGTACGCACCTGCGCATCCTCGACCGACAGCATAGGTACGTTCTGATAGTACGAGTTGTACTCTTTTACCAAGTCGTATACGTAATTGGCCACCAGTGCCGGGGAATGTGCGGCTGCCGCTTTCTGTATCACGGCCGGAAATTCCGCTATGTTTTTTATAAGACTCTCCTCGCGTTTGTCTATCGAAGCCACGCAGGCAGGTTCGGCAGGCAACTGTCCGAACTTGCGCTTTACGGACTGTATACGGGCATAGGCGTACTGTATGAACGGACCTGTGTTGCCGTTGAAATCTATGGATTCCTTAGGATTGAACATCATGCGTTTGCGCGGGTCTACCTTCAATATGAAATACTTCAAGGCGCCCATACCTATGATGTTGTACAGTTCGTCCTTTTCTTTCTCGTCCATACCCTCCAGTTTGCCAAGCTCCTCGGATATTTCTTTTGCCGTGCGGCACATATCGTCCATAAGGTCGTCCGCATCCACCACAGTACCTTCGCGCGACTTCATCTTGCCGGTAGGCAAATCCACCATGCCGTACGAGAGATGATACAATTTGTCCGCCCAGGCATATCCCAGTTTCTTAAGTATCAAAAACAGTACCTTGAAATGGTAATCCTGTTCGTTGCCGACGGTATATATGAGCGAATCGATATCGAATTCCCCGAAACGTTTTATGGCCGTACCTATATCCTGAGTTATGTAAACGGACGTACCGTCCCCGCGCAGCACCAGTTTTTCATCCAGACCGTCGCCTGAAAGGTCTATCCACACCGAGCCGTCGCTGCGGCGGTAAAACACGCCCTTTTCCAGACCTTCCTCCACGTTGTCCTTGCCCAAAAGGTACGTTTGGCTCTCGTAGTAATTCTTGTCGAACTCAACCCCCAGACGTTTGTAGGTGCTGCCGAAACCGTCGTACACCCAACGATTCATCTTTTCCCACAGTTCACGCACATGCGGATCGCCCGTTTCCCACAGGAGGAGCATCTGTTGGGCGCGTTTCATCAGGGGGGCGTTTTTCTTCGCTTCTTCTTCCGTCATTCCTGCGGCCTTGAGTTCGTCGACCTCCTTTTTGTATGCCTTGTCGAACTCCACATAGTATTTGCCCACCAGTTTGTCGCCTTTCATGCCGGAACTTTCGGGCGTTTCACCGCCGCCAAAAAGCTCCCATGCAAGCATCGACTTGCATATGTGTATGCCCCGGTCGTTGATTATCTGCGTCTTGTACACTTTCTTACCTGAAGCCTCCAACAGTTTAGCCACCGAATATCCAAGCAAATTGTTGCGCACATGGCCCAAATGCAACGGCTTGTTCGTATTAGGCGAAGAATACTCCACCATCACGGCCTTTGCGTTTTCATCGGCTTTCACATAACCGTAATCGGGTGTCGAATACGCTTTTTTAAACTCGTCTATGAATATGTCCTGCGACAATTCTATGTTAAGAAAACCTTTGACAACATTGAAATCCTTCACAACCGAAGGGATGCGTTCTTTAAGCGCGGCGCCTATCTCGCGCGCCGTATCCTCAGGGCTTTTGTGCGATGCCCTGACATACGGAAATGCCAGCAGCGTCAGGTCGCCGGCAAATTCCGGTCGCGTGGCCTGAAGGTCGGCACGCTGGTTTTCCAATCCGTAAATATCCGACAACACGGCGGATATATTTTCTTTCAGAACTGTCTGTATGTCCATATCTTATTCTTTTTTGCTTAAAGTTCCGCCCCTATGAAGAGGCACAAAATGCAAAGGTAAGGTTATGTCCGTATAATTCAAAAGGAGCAGAGAGGTAAAAACGATTTTTCAGGCGGGAAAATAGTGCTAAAAACCTGCATAATGGTTATCTTTGCCGCCATAGGCGGCCGCACCTGCGGCACTGCATGCGCACCGCCGGCATACGTCAAACTTACTTTTTTAAGACGAGGAGCAAAAAAATGAAACACGAAGATACGGAAGACAGATACTGCGACGACGACTGCTGCGCCGCATCCGGAAATACATGCACACCGTTGCGTCCCGATGCGTTCGAGATGAGCGACGACGACAAAATACAGTCCATAGAGAACGATTTCCGGCATATAATGCACACACTGGGGCTCGACCTTACGGACGACTCGCTGCGCAATACCCCGCGCCGCGTTGCAAAAATGTTCGTCCGGGAAATATTCTCCGGGCTCAACCCCGAAAAGAAGCCCCGCATGTCATCCTTTGAAAACAAATACCGCTACGGGCAGATGCTGGTCGAAAAGAACATAACGCTTTATTCGACCTGCGAACACCATTTTCTGCCGATAGTAGGCAAGGCGCACGTGGCTTACATCTCACACGGCTCGGTGATAGGGCTGTCCAAGCTCAACCGCATAGTCGATTATTATGCGCGCCGCCCGCAGGTGCAGGAACGGCTGACCATGCAAATAGTACGGGAACTGCAAAAGGCCCTCGGCACGGACGACGTCGCTTGCATAATCGACGCCAAACACCTATGCGTCAATTCACGCGGCATACGCGATGTAGCATCGAGCACCGTCACGGCCGAATACGGCGGGATGTTCGAGAAAGACGAAGTCCGCCGCGAATTCCTCCGCATGATAGAACTGGACACTCAGTACCAGTAGCCGCCGCACATCGCATCGGCGCATATCGGAAGTACCTGAAGGGGGATCTTACACATATCACCATCAATACCATAACAGAAGAAAAATGGAACCGTACGAAGAGAACGAGCTTTACATATACAACTCCCTTTCCGGGCGGAAAGAGAAATTCACAACCCTCGTGCCTGGACGTGTAGGCATGTACGTATGCGGCCCGACCGTGTATTCCAACGTCCATCTTGGCAACTGCCGCACTTTCATATCGTTCGACATGGTGTTCAGATACCTTTCTTTTCTGGGTTACAAAGTGCGTTATGTACGCAATATCACCGATGCCGGACATCTGGAAAACGACGCCGACCAGGGCGAGGACAAAATAGCGAAAAAAGCGCGGCTCGAAGCCCTCGAACCGATGGAAATAGTTCAGCGTTACACGGACGATTTCCACTGCGTACTACGTCTTCTGGGCAACCGCATACCATCGATAGAACCCACGGCAACGGGGCACATAATCGAACAAATAGGCATAACGCAGGACATACTCGACAAGGGATACGCATACGTATCGAACGGCTCGGTATATTTCGACGTGGAAAAATACAACCGCGAACACCCAAGCGGCGCAGGTTCATACGGCGAACTGTCGGGACGCAACATAGACGAACTGCTCGAAGGGACGCGCGCGCTGGACGGACAGAGCGAAAAGCGCTCGCCACGCGACTTCGCACTGTGGAAAAAGGCATCGCCTTACCATATAATGCACTGGCCCTCGCCCTGGGGCGAAGGATTTCCCGGCTGGCATATGGAATGCTCGGCCATGAGCACGAAATACCTGGGCGAAACGTTCGACATACACGGCGGTGGCATGGACCTGAAATTCCCTCACCACGAATGCGAGATAGCCCAGAATCAGGTACACTCGCACAGCCGCGGGGCACGTTACTGGATGCACGCGAACATGCTGACGCTCAACGGGCGCCGCATGAGCAAATCCACAGGCAACATACTGAACCCGCGCGAACTTTTCTCCGGTGAAAACGACATACTGAAAAAAGCTTTCCCTCCGGCCATAGTCCGCTTTTTCATCATGCAGGCGCATTACCGTTCGGTACTGGATTTCTCGTCCGATGCGCTGGAAGCCGCCGAAAAAGGTTACTACCGCCTTATGGAGGCTATCGACAAACTGCCCGGTCTGCCCGTTTCGGATGAAAGCACGTTCGATATAAAACAGTGGCGTAAAAAGTGCTATGCCGCCATGAACGACGATTTCAACACCCCGGTATTGCTGTCACATATATTCGAGGCTGTCGGTGAGATAAACAAAGCCGCCGCCGGACAAGCAGCATTTGCCTCAGATGACAAAGAACTGCTCTGCGACACTATCAAAGGATTCGTGTACGAAGTAATGGGTATCGAAAACATAGAAAAATCCGGCGACGGGGACATTACGGACGGGCTTATAAAAATCCTCATCGAACAACGTCTGCAGGCACGAGAAGAGCGCAACTGGGCGCTTTCGGACCAAATACGCGACCGCCTGGCGGCTCTGGGCATATCGCTCAAAGACGGGCGGGACGGGACTACCTATTCGATAGAACGATGAGACGCGTGCTCATTTTCCCGCTAGTGGCGCTTATCAAATTTTACCAATGGGCCATATCGCCTCATCTGGGTGCTAACTGCCGCTATACGCCTACGTGTTCCGCTTACGCTTTGGAGGCGCTGGAAAAACACGGCCTTTTCAAAGGTTCTTACCTGGCGGCACGGCGTATTCTGCGTTGCAGTCCATGGGGAGGTTCGGGATACGACCCTGTACCGCCCGTGAAACATAAAAACCAATTATAATATATGAAAACAAAACTATCCGTTTTTCTGTTTTTCACAACCGCCATGATTTTAATCGGTTGTTGTCCGCAGGAAACAAAAGGGCCTGCAATTCCCGCAGCCGACCGTCCCGAACTTTACCTCCATCTTCTCGATGGGAAAAAAGTCGCCCTTGTGAGCAATCAAACCGCTTTGCTTAGTGACGGAAGCCATCTCATCGATTTCCTTGTGAAAAGCGGTGTAAACGTAGTCAAGATATTCGCACCCGAACACGGTTTCAGGGACTTGGCCGACAACGGAGCCATAATAAACAGCGATGTGGACAAAAAGACAGGCATTCCCGTGCTTTCGCTTTACGGCGGTGAAACCAAAAAACCGAAACCCGAGCTTCTCGAAGGCGTAGATATACTCCTTTTCGACATTCAGGATGTGGGATGCCGTTTTTACACTTACATAAACACGATGCAGCACATAATGGAGGCCGGAGCGGAAAACAACATACCCGTAATAGTGATGGACCGCCCGAACCCCAACGGTTTTTTCATAGACGGACCCGTTCTGGAACCCGAATTGAAATCTGGCATAGGCTACCAGCCAGTACCTTGCGTTTACGGCATGACCATAGGCGAATACGCCCTTATGCTCAATGGCGAGGGTTGGGCTGAAAACGGCGCAAAATGCGACCTTACCGTAATCCCACTGGAGGATTACGACCACAATACCCGCTACAGCCTTCCCGTGCTTCCTTCGCCAAACCTTCCTAACGACAGAGCCGTCAACCTCTTCGGCAGCCTTTGCCTTTTCGAGGGCACGAGTCTTTCCGAAGGCCGTGGAACCACATCGCCGTTCCAGCTTTTCGGAGGACCGCAAATAGATTCCACAAAAACATATTTTTGGTTTGTCCCCAATCCTTCTTTCGGAAGTATGAAATCGAAAAATTTCGGTGAAAAATGCTGGGGGCTGGACCTCCGTAATGCTCCGGAACAAGCACAGGTAAATATCGACTGGCTCATTTGGGCATACCGGAACAGCACAGACAAGGAAAACTTTTTCCTCAACAACAATCCCGAAAAAGGCAGCCGTGACTTCGCAATACGCGTGGGCAACTACGAACTTCAAAAACAGATAGAAGCCGGCATGACGGCCGATGAGATCAAAGCCACATGGCAACCTGGCATAGAAAAATTCAAAGAAATACGCAAGAAATACCTTTTGTACAAGGATTTTGAATAACTGCCGATAAACTATCGGAAATAAGCCGAATGCCGGAATTGATGGAAAACCATCAATTCCGGCATTCGGCTTATCTGACATCACCTATTTTCCGTATTATGGCCTCAGCCATCTTTCGGTTAGACTTGTGCGTCCAATCCCTGGGGAAGTTCAGGCTACAATACGGCACCATAATATTTCTATTACAATAAGACATTGTTAATATTTTCATAAAGTGATTTTTTTCCATATATTTGTACAATAACTATCACTACTACCATTATGAATAAAAGAAATCTGCTATTATTTCTTTTAGCACTTTCGGCATTTTCCATATCCAGAATATACCTCTTCAAAAGCGACAAAACCCCAGATTTAACCCTTCTGAATGCTGAAGCCCTTGCCGAGAGTGAAAGCGGCGGAAACAAAACCGGTCCGGGTCATATTTATATCTGTTGCTACAGGGCATATGAAGGCGACATGCCATGTGAGGTCAGGTGCCTGGAATGTCTAAACTTCCCGGAATACGGTGAATGCGAGGAGGTAGTATGCATACACGATAAAGATTAAATATCATTTAAATTTTCTGAAAACATGTTGAAAAAAACAATGATATCCATCGCTTTACTGGCCGGAGTCGTGGTAGCTATACATATGTATATATCTAACCTGTTC
>CDZK01004852.1_pt1 | contig 21307 bp, 17 predicted proteins | sample 557401 | NCBI WGS metagenome assembly CDZK01 (sample SAMEA3182108, study PRJEB8094) | gut metagenome | biome: human; feature: gut; material: Stool; isolation source: human stools | place: Canada | collected 2013-04-25 | reverse complement strand
GGAACATCAAAAGAAAATATGAAGGAAAAGCAGGGAAAAGGAAACGGATTTGCTGCACGAAGCGGAGTCGGAATTTCCGGCGTTTCTGCACGAAACTACATCGGATTTGAAGGCAGAGAAGAAGGCTGAAGGACACGCGCTCGTGCTGAAAAACCAAGATGTACTGCACGAAATGACATCGGAATATAAAAAGCATCTGCACGAAATCACATCGGATTATACTGTAAGCAGCCTGGAGAAGCAGAGGAGATTCCGGGGGCGAGTGAACCTTATGGTCATGAATGCGGCAGAATAAAAAGAATGCAGCGGATTCTCTCTTGTATCAAGTTCAGCCGTTTTGAGAGAAAGAAAAAGGACGCGAAGTTGTAAGATAATTAGGAGTATAGCAAGCATAGGAAAAATGAACCCACCCTTAAAAAGTGAGCCTTTATTTTTCGCTTGTTAGGGAGCTCCCTAAAACCCAAAATCACGCAGTGGAAAGATAAGTGGAAGGGGAACAGGGACCTCGGAAATAGATGTACAGGGAGTTCACTTTTCAGGAAAACAGAGGCCTTTCCAACCGAACTGAAAATGAAAAAAGAGGTGATAGTGGGCAGGGAAGGGGAGAAAGAGGACCACAGCAGAAAAGACCGGCCCCGGTTCCGCATTCTGCGGAACCGGGGCCGGTTACTGTTTGTTTGTGCCGAAGTCTGTTACCGTAACTTAGGCCTGATGCTCATTATCACGGCGCTTTTTGCCGGTAATGGCCAGCCAGACCAGTGCCAGGCCGGAAACGCCGGCGGCCAGGACCCAAGCGGCAGAGTTGTCGCCGGTCTTGGGAGCTTCTGCCATCGGGGTCTCCTCATCGGGGAGATCGGTGGTGGGCTGCTCCGTGGTGGGCGTCTGCTCATCCGGAAGGTCCGTAGTGGGAGTTTCCTCATCGGGAAGATCCGTGGTGGGGGTGTCCTCGTCAGGGATCACGACGGGATCGTCGTCATCGTCATCGTCGTCATCATCATCCTTGCTGTCATAAGTGTAGTCATTGGTGAGCTCCACTTCGAGGGTGTTCACATCCACCTTAGGCAGAACGAAGGAGAAGTTGGTGACCGTCAGATCCTGCCAGGCCTGTTCCGTATTGGAGACCTGCTGGAGCCATCTTGCGGTCAGCTCCGTGGACCATCTGGAGCCATTGGAGAAGCCGCTTTCGGTGAAGGTGTAGCTGTGGCCCTTGGGCAGCGCCGTCTGCCAGGTGGCAGTGCGGCCGTCCACGGTGGCGTCCGCCAGGGTGAGGACAGCGATCTGAGCCTGGTTGGCATCGTTGTCGGTGATGGTCACCTGGAAGGAACCAGGCAGCACATCGATGTCATAGTGCTTGGTCACGGTCACAGTCTGGGTCTCCACGGCATAGACGCGGGTGATGGTCCGTCCGCCGGGCTGCAGAGTGCCGGTGTAAGCGACGGTCTGATCCTCCTTGTCGGCATCGAACGTTCCGTCGTAGTCCTTGGAGAAGGTGTAGGTGAGGCCGTTGATCTGGAAGGAGATCTCCTTCTCCGCAGCAGAGAAGTCATAGGAGGACTCATAATCACCGGTGCTGGTGTAGGGGTTGGCCTCCGTATGGACCAGGGCCCACAGATCGTTGCCGTTTTCATCCACGAACTGGACGCGGACCGTGCTCTGACCGTCGGCAGTAAAGGTCCAGGTGCCGGTGTAGGTGACGCCCTGGGCGGTCATGGGAGCACTCAGCAGGTTCCAGGTGAGAGACCAGGAGCCGTTTGCCGTCTGAACGGTGGTGCCGTTGGGGGCGCCCAGGTTGGTGGTGGTGACACCGGAACGATAGGCAGCGGTGTCAGAGGGCAGGGGATAGGCCTCGGTGATGGCCGCAGGCAGGCCCGCGGGCTGATACTGATAGGTGACGCCGGCCGTCCAGTAGAAGTAAACCCTCAGGTGGGTAGAGCCGTCGCCGGCCACCGTGGCGGTGAGAACGTTGGAAGCGGTCTCATCGAAGTGATAGGTCTGGGTGGCGGTGTTCTTGTCAGCGTCCGGAGTCTTGTCAGCGTCCGTCACGGAAACGCTGGCGCCGGTGTCGGCCTTACGGGTGACGGAAGCGGTGGGGGTGGTGGAATACGTGCCGTCATCGTTCTGGTAGTAGAAGTCCACGGCGTAGGTCACTTCGTTGGCGGTATAGTTTGCCGTGTAAGTGATGGAAGTGGTCTTGGCATCATTCATCGCCTGGTAGGCATCGGCGAGGGTGGTGTATGCGGTTTCGCCGTTGTAGAAGGAGCCGTTGGAAGACCAGCCCGCATCGGTTTTCAGGCCGGGGGCGGGGATGGACATGTCAGCCGCGTACGTCAGATAGTCGTTCTGGGTGAAGGTGTAGCGGATGGTGCTGCCGGTGCCGTCTTTCACGGCAGAGATCCACTTGTAAAAAGCATCCCGCTCTTCCGGCGTCACCTGACCCCAGTGGTATTCCGTGGTTTTGCCGGGCTCCATGAAGGTGTCTTCCTGGTTCTGGACCTGGCCATGGCTGCCGGCGGCAAAGATAATGGTGTAGGTCTTGCCGGTGTAGGCGTTGGTGATGGAAGCGGTCTTGGAAGCGCCGTCAGCGGCAACCGTCACTTCACTGCTGATGGCATCCTCGCCGTCCAGGCTCCAAGTGTAGCCCAGGCTGCTCAGATCGCCGCCGTCCTCCACCACCCGGTAGGTGCCGGCGGGGAGCAGGGTCTCGCAGGTGTAGGTATACGTGCCGTTTTTGGATTCAAAACCGGTGAACTCTGTGATGGAGATGTCGGTGAGACCATCCACGTCCACCCACTGCTCGGAGCGGCTGATCACGGTGCCGGTGAAGGAATCCGCGGATTCGGTGACCACCAGCTTCTGCACGGTGAAGGTGAGCTCGCGCAGCTCTGCCCAAGCGGCGGTATCCGTGGCGGGCACGCCGGAGATGGTCTTGGAGATGGTCAGGTAGCCGCCGGTGAAGCTGGCGCGGTAGTAATTGACGGTGTAGGTCAGCTGCTCTGCGCCGGTGCCGCCCACAGTGCCGGACTGAGACACCTGGCCGTCCGTCAGGTCAGGGTCGTAGACATCATAGCGGGCGTAGGCGAGGGAAGAGGCCTCGTCCAGATAGGTGCGATCAGTCTTGCTCAGCACGGTCTCCAGGCTGGGAGCGGAAGGACCGTAGTTGTTGTTGTCGGAGACCGTTACGGTTTTCACGGGAGTGGGATTCACCACGCCGTTGACCACCTCAAAGAGCTGGTAGCGGATGGCGAACTGATAGGGGGCCTGCTCCAGATAGACACGAATGGTGTAGGTGGTACCGCTCTTGGTCACTTCGCCCTCGGCGTACTGGGCTGCCTTGGCGTAGCTGCCTGCGTACTCCGTCACCGGGCAGGTGGGGATGTCGGAATTCTCAATGCTGTTCCACAGGGCCTGCTCCGTAGGATACTCAGACACAGGGCCAACAGAAGTGGTAACGGCGGCCTGCTGTTCGGACGTCAAATTGACCAGCGTGTAGTTGTCCTGGCCCAGAGCCTTGTAATAATACTGGAAGGTGTAGGAGTAATCGAGCTGAGGAGCTGCGACTTCCCGCTTGTACTTGAGCGTAATGGTGGCGCCGTCCTGGGTGTACGCGATCTCAGTGGCGGAAGAACTGCTCTCAAAGAAGGAGTAGGTGTTTCCGCCGTAGGAGGGCTTCTTCAGGCTTTCCACGGAGACGGTTTTCTCCGTCTCATTGGTATAAACGGTCTCGGAGCTGCCCACCTTGGTGAGGCCCTTTTCCGTGTCGCCGTCCATCCAGTAGGTGTAGTACTCGTGGGTGACGGTGAGCTTATACTTGGGCTGGATGGGCTTGCCGGTGGTGGTGTTGTACAAAACGCCGTCCACGTGGTGGTGGCAGACGCTGCTGTCCTGCTCCTTGGCCACGTACCAGAGCACGCCTACCTCGCCGCTGCTGAGCTGCTCAGAGGTCACGGCGAAGTTGTCCAGGACCATCTGCTGGAAGCGCTGGTCCTCCGCACTGGTGCCGGTGAGGCTGGGGGCGGAGACGATCACGTCGGAGACACGTTCAAACTTTGCCAGGACATCCTCCAGCTCATTCTCCGTCAGATCCGTGACAACAGAGTCCTCACCGCCCTCCACGAAAGCAGTACCGGTAATGGTGCCCCAGAAGTGGCCGGTGCCGTCGTCCTCATGCTCAGGCAGATAATCCTTGGAAGAGTAAGAGGTCGTGCCGTCCTCATACTGGATCTCCCGATCGATCCGCAGGAAGAACGCGGCGTCATAGGTCTGCTGCCGCACGGTCCAGCTGCCGGAGAACACCACATTGCCCTTCACAGTGCCGGTGATGCCGTCGTCGGAGACCCAGGCCTCATCGTTGCTGGCGGTCCAGCCGGAGAAGACATAGATGGTGTTGCCGACGGTAACGGTAGAACCTTCAGAATAGGTGGAATCCACCGTATAGGGATCTCCGTAGGTCACGGTATCATCAGCAGGGAGGGTCACGCCGGAAGAAGGCGCATTGTCCCATTCATAGGAGATGCTCAGCTCCGTCTTGTCGGTCACGAAGCAGAAGGTCCGGGTCTTGTATTCCGGGGCAAACTGGGAGTAGTGGAACTCCATGGTGCAGCCATTGTTCTTGGCCGCCTGGATCGCACTGGAGAAGTTATAAGAACGGTTATTGAGAGTCAGGCTGGAGGGGGCATTCTGGATGGTCTGGATCTCCTTGGCCTGGTTGTCGCTGGCGTCGGTGAAATCCGTCACCGGGTTGGAGCCGTCGGTGGCGCCCACAAAGAACATCACAGGCTGGCTTCCGTCCACCTGGATGGAAGTGCTGGGCGTCATCTCCTGAAGGTCCTGGCCGCCCACGGAGTAGTAGATCTTCACGTTCCGGGAACCGGTGTCCCGGAAGGTATAGTCACCGGACTGGCTGTTGTCCCGGCTCAGGTAGATGGTGGTCTTTTCGCAGGCATTTACGGAACCCCGTCCCTGTTCATAGCCGTCAGCAGTAACGGTCACGGTATAATCCGTCCATTTGCCAGGCAGGTTGAAATGGGCCTCGCCTCTGCGGTCGGTAGTTGCGGTATAGGTTTCATCGGTAAACCAGTGGGTCACAGTGACCTGGGCATCCTCAATGACGGAATGGGGGAAGCTGGCGTCCCGAACGGTCACGGTGGTGTTATAGTGATTGCCATTGGAGACAGGAGCCGCGGAAGGATCGCTCTCGCCGTCATTTTCAGCGGCTTTGAGCTTGATGGTTTTGCTGACTTCCGTCTCGGCTGCATCCAGGCGGAAGGTGGGCTCGCCGTCTCCGCCGTCCGCATGAGCCTTATAGGAGCGCTCCTGCAGGATGGTGAAAACAGCCTGGCCGTCTTCATCGGTGGTCTGCTGATCCACCGGCTCTTCGCTCCAGGGGTCGTCCCCGGAGTCCCGGTCGTACAAAGAGACGGTGATGCCCTCCAGGGGCTCGCCGGCCTCATCCACCACGGTGATGGTGGCGGTGCCGCTGCCGTCGGTCTCGCCCTCATAGGCCAGTACGCCGCCGGGCAGCAGGCCCAGCACCAGTACCAGCGCCATCAGAGCGGACAGCGCGCGTCTTTTCAAAGTTGCCATTTTCGTTCTCCTTTCCAAATTGGAAGATCGAAATCCATGGCGGCCGGGCTGGCATAGCGGAGTGTTCCGCGTTAGCCCCCTTGCTTTGCGTCCCGCCGTTTCCGGCGGTTTGCCCTTGCAGTGATTTCTACCGGACGGATTTTGCCGTCCTGTCTTGTTCTCCTCCGCCTCGCCGGTATGGCGAGCCGGGCCGTGTTCCCCGAAGGGATTATCCGGAAGTTTCCAATGCGCTGTTCATCAGCAGGACCAGTTCCAGCACACTGCGGAAGCTTTCTTCCCGTCCGGTTTCCAGCCAGGATACCGATCCTTGCCAGCTGGTGTTCTGGCGGAAGAGCACCGACACCGTAAAGGTGGCCAGCCTCCCTGTTGCCGTCTGATCTCCTGCGGGCACGGCTGTCCGCTGGGAAGATGTCCGAAAGGACCGCACGGCGGTAAAGGACTGGGGGAAGTGCGTTTCGTTGAGCAGATCCTCCATGGCCAGGAGGAATTCCACCAAGCTTTCAAAGCGCAGCCCCTCCGCCGGAAGTGCCGGATTGTACAGCCGTCCGCTCAGGACCCGGTGGTGATAAGTATCCACGCACACGGTGGTGGCGCGATACGCGTTACCCCACATCTTGTCTATGGCGAATCCTCCTCTCTCCGGTGTTTACGAATGAGAGTATAGCATATGACGGTTACAAAACTGGTTACATTTTCAAGATCTACTTTCAAAAGTCACTTAAAATATATATAAAAAAGAACATGTTTTTTTGGGGAATCTATACAATTTGCATAGGGTGAAATGAAATACAGAACGGAAGATAGGCGTAAAATTGGTTACATCCGGCCTGAAACACAAGGGTACAGCAAGAAGGAAGAGAGACTTGACAAAGCACATATATTTAAGTATATTAGAAATTACTTAATTATTATTTGAGAGGTACTGCTATGCTGTCTAAAAAGTTTGCGCAGGTAGATCGCAATTTCTGTGTTGCCTGCGGCAGCTGTGTCAAAGTATGTCCCAGGGAGGCCATCTTTGTCTGGCGGGGGGTCACCGCTGCAGTGGAAGCGCTGCGCTGTGTGGGCTGCGGAAAATGTGCCCGGGAGTGCCCGGCCGGGGCCATCACGTTAGAAGAGAGGGGGGCTGCACAATGAACCGCAGCAAGCACTGGTATGAGTATCTGTGGATCGTGACCCCTGTCTATTTGCTGCTGGGCTTTTTCAATATCCTCTTTGCCTGGCTGGGCATGATCTTTTTCTGCGTGCCGCTGATCATCGCGATTGCAACGGGAAACAAGACCTACTGCAACCGCTACTGTGACCGGGGACAGTTTCTCACACTGTTGGGCGGCCGGCTGCGTCTGTCCCGTAACCGGCCCACGCCCAACTGGATGCGGAGCCGGTGGTTCCGATATGGGTTTCTGGCGTTCTTTCTGGTCATGTTTTTGCAGATGCTGTGGGTGACCTACCTGGTGGGGGCGGGAGCCCAGAGCCTGGGTCAGTCCGTCAAGCTGTTCTGGACCTTCCGGGTGCCCTGGCATTGGGCCTATCACGGCACGCTGCTGGCGCCGTGGGTGGCGCAGTTTGCCTTTGGCTTTTACAGCATGATGCTCACCTCCAACCTGATCGGCTGGATCGTGATGGCGCTTTACAAGCCCCGGACCTGGTGCGTGTTCTGCCCCATGGGGACCATGACGCAGCTGATCTGCAAGGCGAAAGCCGGCGGAGCGCAGCTGCCCTGCACCGCCTGTGGGGAAAAGGAGGCGCAAAAGTGAGAGAACGGGCAAAAGCCGTGGCCCAGCTCATGGGGCTGCTGGCCAATGAGAACCGTCTGCTGATCCTCTGCGCACTGCTGGAGCGTCCCATGACGGTGGGAGAGCTGGCCCGGGAGGTGCCCCACATCACGCCGTCCGCCCTCTCCCAGCACCTGCAAAAGCTCAAAAGTGCCGGACTGGTCGACGGGGAGAAGCAGGGGCAATATGTGCAGTACTCGATCCAGGATCAGCGGCTGTATGCCGTCATGGCGGCACTGAAGGAACAATACTGCTGAACAGGCGTGTACGCAAAGAAAACCCCCGTCCGAGGCTCCTCGGACGGGGGTTTATGATTTAGGGGGATCTGTCGGGAAGGGGGCATTCCGGTTGGAACTCATTCCAGAATGCGGAATTTTTGGAGCCCCTTTTGACTGTTTTTCACCTCATACAAAACCGCATCCGCCAGCTGGTACAATTCCATGAAGGTACGGCTCTTGGAGCCGGAGACACCGCCCACGGACAGGGTGGAACGTGCAGCGGGGTAGTGCGTCTGCACCATCTCCCGATAGTCCTCCATCAAGATCCCGATTTTGCGCTGAATGACCGGGACATTTGCGCAGTCGGCGATAAAAACCGCAAATTCATCCCCGCCTAGACGGCAGACGGCGTCTGTTTTGCGGAAGGACTCCGTCAGATGCCTGGCCACAAAGCAGAGGACCTCGTCGCCCTGCTTATGGCCGTACAGGTCGTTTATCTGCTTGAAGTTGTCCAGATCCAGCATGAAAAACAGATAGCTGCGGGGATTTGCCATCGCTTCGGTGATGCGGGATTGAACACCCTTTCGGTTGAGAATTCCCGTCAGGGGATCGCTGAGTGCTGCATACTCCAGCCGGGCCTTTGTATGGACCTGCTTGGAAACATCGATCAGCACGCTGATAATGGCGTCTCTGCCGTCGGCGGCAACGGTCCTGCGGCCGATGTCATGGACCCAGAAATAGCTGCCGTCCTTTTTCTTCATCCGGTATTCGATCTCGTACTGGTCCCCCTGGGCCAGGATTTCTGCCATTTCGGCGTTTACATATGCCTGGTCATCCGGATGGATGCTGTTGATGACCAGCCCCTGAATATCATCCTCAAAGTCTTCGTAGCTTTCATATTCCGCCATGTTCAGCAGGCGCTCGTTGGCAACATAGAGGGGGAATCCCTCCTCCATGTAGCCGCCCACGATGCCGCCGGGCATGATCTGCTCAATCAGCTCCATAAGTTCGTGGCGTGTCTCCCGGCTGAGGGCTTTCAAACCCTGGGAGATGAATTTCAACGGGAAAAACTCCCCGTTTTCCTGATACTTGCTGGCCTCAGAGGCATGTATCGTGTCAATGAGAAAGCGCATTCCATCCCAGTGCAGACCTGCTGTCACCCGGGTGTGGTAAAGGGCCTGGGTGCCGTCTGGGAGCGTGAGGCTCATTTCCATATGGCAGAAGCAATCCCAACAGCCCGGGACACGTTCTTTCTGGATATAGTCGCTCATGGTGTAGAAAATCGGGCCGGGCAGCTGGATGAGTTCCGTGCCGAGCAGGTCGGCAAAAGCCTCTTTCCCGACGGCGACTTCGCCCTCACCTGTGCCAACGCTGTATACCTGATCGGAGAGAAGTTCCAGAGTGCGCGGAGCATCCCGCTCTACCAGATACCGCTGGAAAAAGACGTCCAGAAAGGCACGGACCTGCTGATCAGGCGGAAGTGAGGAATGGGATTTGTCATTTATGAGCGGCATGCGGACGCCTCCTTTCCCTGTTTCCCGGAACCTGTCTGACTGACCAGGTGATACATCTGACTCAGTTCCATGGGCCGATAGTGGTAATAGCCTTGAATCATATCACATCCGGTATTTCGGATCATCTCATTTTGTTCTGCCGATTCCACACCCTCCATACAGACGGTTTTGCCGAATTGATGGCAGGCAAAGACGATGCTTTGAATAAAATGCATCTTGGCGGTGGACTGCGCCATTTCCCGCACCAGAGAACGATCCAGCTTGATGATGCTGGAGGGGTATTGCAGCAGCATCCGCAAAGAGGAATAGCCGCTGCCGAAATCATCCAGTGCAATGAAGATCCCCAGCTTCTGGCACGCCTGCACAAAGCCGGTCAGTTTCTCCGGCTGCTCATCCAAACAGCTTTCGGTCAGTTCTGCCACCAGACTGGACCCGGAGAGACGGTATTTTTCCAAAGTCTCTTTCATGAAGGGCAGCAGCTGGGGATCGGAGAGCTGGTGGAGACTCATATTGAATGTCAGATAAAAAGCAGGATCGTGGGACTGCAGCCGAACGCAGGTCGATGTCGCCTGCTCAAATACCCAGCGGCCTACGGTGTGGATCAGACCGATTTTCTCCAGAATGGGAATGAAGGTCGCAGGAGAGACGTCTTTCCCTTCAAATGTCCAGCGCAGAAGCACCTCGCCGCCGATGACCGCGCCGTCCGCAGCAGAGACGATGGGCTGGATCACGATCCGGAAATGCTCCATCTGATTGGCCACATTCTGGCTCAGGGCCAGAACCATGTTGGACATCTGCTTGATGCGCTGGATATTGGGCGTGGAATAGTCCACATAGTCCCGTCTGGCGTCCTGCTTGGCCACCCGGATCAAAGAGACCAGATTTTCCACCAGATCGTCGGGGGTCATGGCTCCGTTGGGATACTCCATGATACCGAAGGAGCAGAAATTCTGAACAGACACGTCCATGCTTGCATAGCATTTTTGAATCACCGCCCGGATCTGCTCGACCAGCGCATCCTGCCCCTCCGCCATGCAGGAGGAATTGACAACGGCCATGCAGCGCATGCCCTCCAGACGGAAAAAGGACATTTTCCAGAAGAGTTCCTTCGTCAGGGCGTCTGCGACGTTCTTAAGCAGCCGATCTCCGTAGGCCCGCCCCTTGGTGGTGTTGATTTCGGAAAATCCGTTGAGACTGAACCCGATCACCAGCGCCCGCTCGTCCAATCTGCGCAGCTCGTCCAGCTGCTGGAAGGAGGCATGTTCCCGCGGGAAGTTGGTGATGGGGTCCACAACGAAATTTTTATCCTGATGCGTCACCCGGCCGGAGAAGAACAAAGGCTTGCTCTTGTCCTCGTTCCATTTCAGAATACCGTAGCAGCGGATCCAGAGGTTGTTTCCGTTTACATCGCGCACCTGATAGCGCAGGTCGTGGATGGTTCGCTTTTCCCGCAGCATACTGGAGATATCCTGCCAGAACAGATCCTGAAATTCCGGTGTGCTGATCCGTTTGGACCATTGCTTCAGCAACCCGGGGACCAGATTTTGCGGGAACCCGAAGTCTTCTTTCATGTTGTCGGAGATGAAGAAGAGATCCTTCTGCATATCGCCCAGGTAAAAATAGCTGGAGTCGTTATCCTGTGAGACAGAGTGGAACAGGGCCTCCATGTCACAGTTTGTTTCCGTGAGAAAGGTTTGAAAGGGAGTCTCCGCTGAGCGGTGATTTGCATCCCGCGGCTCAAAGGGCTGCGTCCCGTGGTCAAGCTGCCGGTGATCCGAGTCGGAATGGGCAAGCGTCTCCTGATAATAATCCCGCTTGTCCCGATACATGACCTGGTCCGCCTGGGCGATCAGCTTTTCCAGATTCAGCGGTTGGGTGTCGGACCAGATGTATCCCACAGCCACGTGATAGGATTCCTCCCGGATTTTCCGCTGCAGCCGGCACACGCTGTTTTGAAAATCGATCTCCCCGCTGTTGGGATATAGGGCGATGAACTCATCTCCACCCGTGCGGTAAATCAGGCTGGTATTTGTGGTTTCCCGGAGCAGTTCATAGCAGCGGCAGATGAGCTGGTCGCCGGCTGCGTGTCCCAGAGAGTCGTTGACTGCTTTTAATCCCGTAATGTCACAGTAGAGAACGCCCACAGAATCCATTTGCAGATTCCCCAGCCGTTCAGAGAGGGCATGCCGATTCAGCGCACCGGTGAGTTGGTCGTGATAACTCAGCTCATGCAGACGGGCCAGAAGATCCCGCCGCTTCAGAAGGGTGGAAGTGAAATAGCCGATCACCGTCAGCAGCGGGGCCACCAGAGGGAGCATCCGGCGGTCCGGATTATCCACGCCGAGAAAGCCGATGATCTTCCCGTCTGCGTGGATCGGCCCGGCGGCCAGGGAGTGGATGTCCTGAGGCTTTAAAACCGCATAGGATTCCGGATACTGCAGGCGGATATTTTCCAGATCTGGAATGACCGTGGCTTCATGGTCCGCAAAGAGAGCCATCCACCAGTCAATGCCGGAGACCGACACATTCTGCAAAAGATCCTTTTGAGGCGTCACATTCTCTGCGCACCACTCGTAGGTGTTGCTGGTGGTCTGGTTGTCGCTGAGCTCAAAAATATAAGCCCGGTCGCAGGAGAAGGTGGTGCCGATGTAGGTGAGCATGCGCTGGATGGATTGCTCCGGGTTTGTGCTGGAGAACATATGCTGCATGCATTGATTCAAAATCGTTTCGCTGCGCGCGTAATAAGGGGAGCTGGAGGAATCTGGATCTGCGTCGATGGCGATCTCCATCCGGTATGTTTTCCCCTGAGCCTGGATCAGGCTGTCTTTGACCAGAAAGCACTTGTGAAGGACGGGATTCTTGTGGGTCCAGGAGACAAAGGTTCCGGGCCGGAGCTGCTGACTGTTGCAAAAGGAGCAGGGGACCGGTGATCCCTGCAGGATCTGATGACACGGTTTTCCCCGGTATTCTTCATGGGTGCCGTATCCCAGCGCTTCCCGCAGATGACGGTTCATATATACCAATTCATGGGTCTCTGGATCGGAGACATAAACCATCTCATCCAGCTCTTCAAAAAGTTCCCAAATATGTTCCATAAACAGTCCTCCCATTTCACAGAGGCGGGGCTATTTTGTGCAGACTGTGAAATCGCAAAATGGTACCGCGCAGATTATCGCCCGCTCCGGCGGACGGAGGGAGCAGAGTCTCCTTTCTGCGGCTATAAAAACAAATTTATCATACCATAAAATCGTTCCCAGATACCATCATTATTTTGAAAAGCCTGAAAGAACGGGAGATACTGCGCTTTGAAAAAAGTCTCTTTCCCCCGGAGAACACGGCACCGATGATGGTCAGAAAAAGCCTCTTCTGCGCTTTTAAGCGCAGAAGAGGCTAAAATGCGGCACTGTTGCGTTTACACCATCTCACCGGAATGGATGTCGTTCCAGGCTGCGAGATATGAGATACAGGGCCAGCAGCTGCTGCGGGCAAGAAGGCGATGAAGGAGGACACGGCTCTCCTCTGGCTGTCCTACCGTGCGGAGATACCCGCAGATCCCGTAGAGGGTAATGACGGCATTCAGATCATTGGGATCTTGTTCTGCCTTTGCTGCGGCGTCCTCCCACGGTACATTGCCACAGAATACGGACACTGCCAGGCGATACGCGGTGTGATGCCCCACGTCCATTTCCTGGCGGTAAGCGGAGAGCAATTCTGCCTCACCTCCGGTATGATAGCGGCTCAGGGTGTGCCAGTAAATCACCGCGATGGCCAGTTCGTCTCCGCAGGGGAGGCAGGCGGCAAATCGCTCCGCTGCAGCGGAATATTCCCCTTTCAGATAGTGCCAGACCCCCATGGGAAAGGCGATGGTCTTGGGGTCCGCGCCCAGTTCTAGGGTATGCTCATAGCACGCCCTTGCCTCCGGAAAACACCGGATGGTGAGATAGGAGCCGGCCAGGCGGCTATACACCATCCAGTCATCATCGCGGATCCGCAGGGCCGACCGGTAGGCCGCGATAGCGTCCCGGAACCGGTACTGTCCTGCCAGTGCGTTGCCCAGAGCCACCCGGCTCTGGAAGTCATCCGACTCCCGCAGCCAGAACATCTCCTCCGTATCCTCTACCGTGCAGGGGGCATTTCCCAACTGACTGTCCAAACTGGCTTTTTCCATCGGCTCCATCAGCGGTCCTCGATCAAAGCCTGGACCTCGGCCAGAGAGAGGTTTTGCTCCTTGGCGATCCGGGCCAGGTCCTCAAATTCATACTTGGAGCGGACCACGCCATAGCCCCGGGAGTCCTTCCGGCGCACCGGTCCATAAGGCGTCTCCAGAGTCTGGATGCTCCGGTCCAGCACATAGCGGCGGCACAGGGATTCCCGGACCCCGATGGTAGTGGTGTGGCGGAGCATGACCTCTGCCATAGCTTCTCGGTCCTGTTCCCGGCAGATCACGCAGATCAGGGTGCCGGGGCGGGACTTCTTCATCCCCACCGGAACCGTGTAGACCTCCAATGCACCCGCTTCGAAAAAGCGGTCCGCGGCAAAGCCCATTGCTTCTGCTGTCATATCGTCTACGTTGCAGGAGAGCTCACAGACCAGATCGGTCTGGCTTTCCGTCTCACCCAGCAAGGCGCGGACGCAGTTGGCTGCCGTGAAGTCCTTTTTACCCATGCCATAGCCGATGGCACTGGTGCGCATCACAGGCATCGGGCCGAAGTCTGTGGCAAAATGCTTCAAAAGAGCGGCACCGGTGGGGGTGCAAAGCTCACCTTTTACACCGCCTCCGTAGATAGGGATGCCCCGCAGAATATCTGCTGTGGCGGGGGCGGGAACCGGCAGGATACCGTGGGCGCAGTGGACATGGCCGCTGCCCACGTGAATGGGGGAGACCACCACCTGCTCCGGCCGGATCCGGTGCATCAGCAGGCACACGGCGGTAATGTCCGCCACAGCGTCCATAGTGCCCACCTCGTGGAAGTGGATCTCCTTGACAGGTACACCGTGTGCACGGCTCTCCGCTTGGGCGATCAGATCGTAGACCGCCAGCACGTCCTGTCGGACCGGCTCCGGCAGATGGAGGCCTGCCACGATTTGTGCGATGTCGTGCATCCCGCTGTGATGGTGGGTGTGGCCGCCCTCATGTTCATGGCTATGGTCATGTGGATGTTCGTGGGCATGTTCATGCTCGTGGTCATGGTGATGTTCCGAAGAAACGTCCTCCTCCGCACCATTTACCTTCACCGCCATATGGGTCCCGGTGATGCCGCACTTTGTGGACGGCTCCCGGATAAACGCCACGCCGGGGATCCCCAGGGCGTTCAGTTCGGCCACGAAGGCGTCCGGGTCAGGCAGCAGTTCCAGCAGGGCCGCCGTCAGCATATCTCCGGCTGCGCCCATGCCGCAGTCCAAATACAGAGTCTTCATGCGTGTTTTGCCTCCATGTGATTGATCATGCTGGCCAGATAGCCGGCGCCGAAGCCATTGTCGATGTTGACCACGGAAACGCCGCTGGCACAGGAATTGAGCATCGACAGCAGGGCGGAGAGGCCGTGAAAGGACGCACCGTAGCCCACGCTGGTGGGAACAGCGATCACCGGGCAGTCTGCCAGTCCGCTGATGACGCTGGCAAGGGCGCCCTCCATGCCGGCGATGGCGATGATGACGCTGGCCCCCATGATGTCGTCCAGATGGGCCAGCAAACGGTGCAGCCCTGCCACCCCCACATCATACAGGCGAGTGACCTGATTTCCCAGGACTTCTGCGGTCAGCGCGGCCTCCTCGGCCACGGGAATGTCGCTGGTCCCGCCGGTAGCCACCAGAACCGTGCCGATTCCGTCCGGGCGGGGCGGTGCGCCGACGATGCCGATCCGGGCGTCGGCGTGATAGGAAAGAGGCCGCACCGATTGGATCTGTTCCGCTTTTTCCTCGGAGAGCCGGGTGATGAGGATGGTGGTCTGCCCATTGGCGCACAGTGTCTCCGCAATGCCCAGAATCTGTTCCGGCGTTTTCCCGGCACCGTAAATGACCTCTGCGGCGCCTTGCCGGATTTTTCGGTGCAGATCTACTTTGGCGTATCCGATGTCCGCAAAGGGCTGCGTCTTGAGCTTGAGCAGGGCATCTTCCACAGAAAGTCGGCCGCTTTGGACCGCTTCCAGAATCTCTTTGGTTTCGTTATGCATCCCGCACCTCCAGATCCAGCAGAACCGAATGGTAGTAATGCCGCAGTTCCTCCAGAATGCGGCTCCGGTTTTCCAGTACTTTGGGCAGCTGTGCCTCCGGTACCTGGAGCTTGGCTGCGTCTCCCAGCATCCGGATGCGAAAATCCCGGAAGCCCAGGGAGAAGAGCGCCTGCTCTGCGGCCTCTGTCCGGGCAAGCTTGTCGGCGGTGATCTCCGTACCGGTGGGGATCCGGGTGGCAAGGCAGGCATAGGCGGGTTTGTCCCAGGTAAAGAGTCCCGCCTCCCGGGACCGCCTGCGGATCTCTGCCTTGGTAAGGCCGCACATTCTCAGGGGAGAGAGCACCGAGAGCTCCTCCATGGCCCGCATCCCCGGACGGTCTTTAACGTCATCGGAAGCGTTCGTTCCGTCCAGAAGCAGGGAATACCCGTCTTCCAGCGCTGCGTGTCGGATGGCGGAGAACAGTGCCTTTTTACAGAAATAGCAGCGGTCCGGCGGATTCTGTGTCACCTGGGGAATGGCCAGTACGTCTGCCTCCAGTACTTTCCAGTCGGCGTGGAGGGACTCCGCCAGACGCCGGGCATCTTCCAGCTCGAATAGGGGCTGGAAGGCGGACTTTACGAAATACGCCCGCACGGCAGCGCCGCACTGGATGGCCGCATACAGCAAATAGGCGGAGTCCACACCGCCGGAAAAAGCCAGGGCGGCTTTTGGGTGTGCCTGAAAAAACGCGTTGAGATCCATATGTCTGCCTCTCTTTTTCTATGGAACCATCAGGAAAAGCGGTTCTGCCGGAAACGGTAGAACCGCTTTTTAGGGAACCTGATTATGCTTTCTTGAAAAGCTGTGCCCGCACGACGCCCTTGGGATCCTTAATGAGCACGATCACAAGCCAGATCACAAGGGCCAGCGCGATCACGGAGAGCCCCAGGAAGAGGTCGTTGAGCATGTCGGATGCGGCAGGGGTGAAGTATGCCGCACCCAGCTCCGCGTATTCAAAAATCGCGTCGCCCAGCCACATCAGGGAAGCGCCCCAGAACATCCAGCACAAGATCCCCACTTTCAGCTCACGGGCGGACGCCTTTTGATACCAGAGTACCGTGCAGAACACGGCGGCAAAGACAGTGGTCAGCAAAGTCATGCTGCAAATTCCTCACTGAACAGCGGTGTGGGATTGCAGGGCCTTCTTTTCCATGGTGTTGGTGACGAGGACCATGCAGCCCCAGGCAGCTGTGATGAGCGCGGCCATCAAAACACCGACGGTTCCCATCTCCACCAACATTTCCATCGCGTCAGACGGGTCCTTCATAGCCGTCAGGAACGGGAACCAGGGGGTGATCTCACCGTGCCAGAGGTGCTCGAACGCCAGCAGGGCAGAGCCGCCCCAGAGCATATTGGAGAGCCACTTGAGCTTTTTGCAGAAGGTGATCCGCTCCTGCGCCTGATAGGGAGTGCCGGCCTCCTGGGCCTTCTTCTCCGCGGCTTTCGTCGCAGCCGTCACGGCAACCGCTTCAGCGGCAGAAACCAAAAAACATGCCATACAATCGTTCCTCCTAAAAAAGATGTTGCCGCAGGATCCCAAAAACCAAGCCCGTTTTACAAAAAAGAAAAAGGCACACGACTCCCCTGGAAGGGAGAAGTGTGCCTTCATGGTACACGGTTTTACGCGGGATCGGACGGCGCGAATGAAAATAAGTGTTTCAACACTTGTAGGCTGGCTTTTGCCAGCAGTATGGTAATCATGATATATCAGGGCACCGAGTTTGTCAAGTTTTGGAGACACAGTGAAGGAAAGCGGTTCAGATTCACTGCGTTTTTTGAGAGCTGTCAATTTCCTTATATCAAGCGCAAAACGACGTTCTGTTTGGACTGGATACCGAGGTGACCCCAGACAATACCGGAGACATCCATATGGACGTCTCCGGTATTGCTTGAAAGACACAGGACGAGTCAAATCCCGGCGCCCTGCATAGCAGACCGAGCATGTTCAGTGTATTTTTTAAATACCCCGTTACGCTCACCCAGAGGTTTGAGCGGCATTACTTTTTTGCGGGCTTCAAATACAGCGGAAACCTCCTCCGGTGTCATCCGCTTCCCTTCGCAGCCGACGATGTCAATTGTTCGCTGTGCAATGTCAAATTTCATGATATCGCCATCTTTAATATAGGCAATATTCCCACCGCTGGCCGCTTCCGGTGAAACATGCCCGATTGCCGGTCCACGGGTGGCTCCGGAGAATCGACCGTCTGTCACCAGCGCCACGGTTCCGTTCAGATCCTTATCCGATACAATAGCTTCTGTGGTCATCAGCATCTCAGGCATACCGGACCCCCGAGGGCCCTCATAGCGGATAACCAGAATGTCACCGGGCTTCACCTTTTTTTCGATAACGGAATAGTAGCAATCCTCTTCACTGTCAAACACGCGGACAGGCCCCTCATGCGTCCGCATGTTTTCTTCAATAGCGGCGTACTTAACAACGGCGCCTTCCGTAGCGATATTTCCTTTCAGAACGGCAACGGAACCTTTTTCTTTTATATGATCTTCCGGAAGCAGGATGTCATCCACGGTAAGTTTATAGTTTGCCAAATATCCTGCATTTCTCTCGAAAAAGTGATCCTTTTCCATAAGCTCCAGATTTTCTCCCAGCGTCAAGCCCGTGCAGGTCAGAACGTCCAGATTCAAATATTTTTTCATTCGCAGCTGGACAGCGGGAATTCCGCCTGCAAACCACATGCATTCTGTGGGATACTTGCCGCTGGGCAGGATATTTGCAATGTGGGGGATTTTGTGGTTGATCTCATCGAACAGTTCCACCGGCAAATCAATCCCGAGTTCCCGAGCAAGATCCGGAATATGAATCATGGCATTTGTGGAGCCGCCTACCGCGCAATGGATAATAATGGTATTTATAAGGGCTTCCTTAGTGACGATCTTGCGGAATGTAATTCCTTTTTTCACCAGATTCATCACCGCTCTTCCAGCGTTTCTGGCAAAAGCATTGATGTCACGCATTGTGGCAGGCGCGAGCGCGGAACCGGGGAGTGCAATTCCCATGGCTTCCGCCAAGCTTTGCATGGTGCTGGCGGTTCCGTACATCTGACATGCGCCGACAGAAGGGCAAGCGGTTAGCTTATAGTTGCGCACGTCACGCTTTACCTCTGGATTCTCGCGGTCACGTTCCTGGCGTAACGTCAGATCGCCGATCTCATCAATGTCTGATGTCATGTTTCGAGATGGCCGCATACTTCCGCCAGGAACGAAAACGGTTGGCAGATCCAAACGTGCAGCTGCTTTGAGGTGGCCAGGGATACTTTTGTCGCAGGAAGACAACAGGACGAGGCCGTCCCAAGGGACAAAACTGCCGTGCAACTCCACCATATCCGCAATGCTCTCTCTGGATGCCAGGATGTAGTTCATGCCATCATGGCCTTGCGCACAGCCGTCACAGATGTCGGTCGTATGGAATCTTCCGGGTTTTCCTCCACTTTCATAAACGCCGATCTGGACTTGTTCGGATAGACGCCCCAGATGGGCACTGCCCGGATGGCTGTCCCCCAGCACATCTTCGACCAGAATCTGCTTTTTGGTAATATCCTCTTCCGTCCAACCAATTGCCAACTGAAGAGCATCGAACTGTGGCCACAGGAATCTCTCATCCTGACTGCAATTACAGGGACCAGTGCAGTTGTTTGTACATTTGTGATCACTCATGCCGGATACCTCCTGTGCTTTTAAATTTTGAAAACGACATTCAAAACGGTTATTAGGCCATGATGCCAATGCTGGCAAAAATGGAAATTAGTACGAAGCAGGCCAAACTGGCAATTCCGGACGGAATCGTAATATATTTCAGTCCCTGTTTCAGATCCAGATTGAAGAAACGGCTGATCACCCAGAAACCAGAGTTGTTCATATAGTTGAAAAGAATAGAACCGGCACCAATTGCCAAGGTTGTTGCAATGGGGGTCAGTCCCAGTGTGCCCATCATGGGCAGGACCACTCCGGCTGCCGTGATTCCTGCCGTCGTGGCGGAGCCGACTGCTGCCATCATGATGGCGCTGATCAGGAAAGGAACCAGCAGGCCGGGGATTCCGGACTCGGAAATCAGTCCGGCCAGGCCTTCGATTGCGGGTGCAGACTTGATCACTGCGGAGAAGGCACCGCCCATACTGGTGATCAGCAAGGCAGGAAGCGCAACTTCACAGCCTCTTGCAATCCAACTGTTGAGCAGGATATCACAAAAACGTTTTTTCTCATTGCCGGTTGCATCACAATCGCTCTTTCGAACGCAATTTTTATGGAAACAGCCAAGCAGCATGGTATAAATTACGCCCAATCCCAATGCCACGATCTTGTCCCCAAAAATGGCGGTCCAGTTGCGGATCGCTGCATCCTCAGCCACGCTCATATTGATAAAGGAACTTCCTGCAATCAGGATAACAGGGATCAGAATGGTCATGAAAGCGGCAAGGGTCCCCGGCAGATTTTCTCCTTTGATCAGAATATCGTCTACATTGGTGGAGGAGGTTTCTTCGATCTCGGAGACGACTTCCGGAACGGGCTCGATAAATTCCTTGTCGGTCCAATTCCGCAATACCAGCCAAGTCAGCATCAAAGCAGCAAGAGAAATGGCAATGCCCCAGCTGATCGTCAGGCCCAAGTCCGCGCCCAGCATGATCGTAACGGCCAAGATACCAGGAGTGGGAGGGACAACGGCATGTGTTAGATTCAGGCCGGCTTGCGTAAAGGCAGCCATTTTGCTCATGGAAATATGTTTACGTTTTCCCAGAACATTTGCGATGTTCGATGTCAAAATTGTGGTAATATCTCCGAAAACGGGAATGGAAACAATGTAGGCAGTTAATGCCGGAGCCAGTTCCAGATTCTTGCCGCGGAACAGGCGAATAAAGAAATTTGCAATGGATTTTGTTGCTCCGGTGTCCTGCACACCCATTGCCAGAATGGCCCCCAGCATAATTGGGATGCCCAGGCTGGACATTGTATCGCCGAACCCTCCGGTCAAAGTTGACAAGCTGTCTGCAAAAGAGAAGCCCAGGCAAAGAGAGAATACAAGACCCGTGAGAAACAGGGAAAAGGTTGGATGCAGGTTTACCTTCATGATTAGGAACACCAGAAGAACGATTGCCAGGATAAGCATAACAAGGAATCCAACTGCTGACGTCATAGATAACCCCTCCTGATTTTATATTTGCCTGAAACAGCGGATGATTTTGAGGCTTCATCCAAGGCCTGATAGGTAAATGGGCAGCAGGTACCGCAAGAATGGACGGATTTATAAAATGCCGTATTTTGCAAAGGCCTCGGTTGCCGTCATGCCATTTTCGATTTCTTTTCTGACATTTTTTTCTCCGGCGGCCTTTTTCAGTGCATCTTCCAAAACTTGCTCCGCAATTTCGCGGGGAATAATCAAAACCCCGTCAATATCCCCAAACACGATATCTCCGTCATGGATTGTCACCTGTCCGATTTCGATGGGACACCGCATGTCACGGACATATGAGCGAATGGAAGAATCCTGTGCCCAACAGCCAGAGCAGAAAACAGGAAAGTTTTGGCCCAGAACCTGAGGAGTATCCCGGCTGTATCCGTCCAGAACCGCTCCGACTGCACCCCGTGTGCGAGCGGTTGCTGTCAGCAATTCGCCCCAGAGAGCACTGTTTTTTGCGCCGGTCGCAACGTAAACTTCGTTTTCTTTCAGTTGATCCAGTGCTTCCGTCATATAGCCGAAGGGCTTTTCCTGCTCTCCGAACACCTCGCAGGTGAGAATGGTGCAGGCATAGCCGGCAATCTTCATTCGATTGTCAGGCTCCGTCTGATCAATCAAGGAATAGGGAGCCATGGTTTCAAGAGGACGAATTGCCGCAGGCAGAAATTGATGCCGGTATCCGGCCTTGTCCAGAATGTCGCCGACTACTGGGGTATACAGCTTTTCTTTCATCAATCGAAACATTTCTTCATGGTTAGCCCAAATTGCCATTATTATCGCCCCTTACAGTTTGTCTCTTCACGAGTGGTTGTGTCTGCT
>CDZK01021817.1_pt1 | contig 21361 bp, 22 predicted proteins | sample 557401 | NCBI WGS metagenome assembly CDZK01 (sample SAMEA3182108, study PRJEB8094) | gut metagenome | biome: human; feature: gut; material: Stool; isolation source: human stools | place: Canada | collected 2013-04-25 | reverse complement strand
GCCAGCAGCATCCGCCCCGGCTGGAGCCGGGACTTCTTCACGATCCGCTCCGGCGGGATGTCCAGCACCCCCACCTCGGAGGAGAGGATCAGCTGGTCGTCAGTGGTGAGATACCACCGGCAGGGCCGCAGGCCGTTCCGGTCCAGCACGGCGCCCACCACGTCCCCGTCGGAGAACACGATGGCCGCCGGGCCGTCCCAGGGCTCCATCATGGTGGCGTAGTAGTGATAGAAGTCCCGCTTCTCCCGGCTCATCTTCCGGTCGTTGGCCCAGGGCTCGGGAATGCACATCATCACCGCCTGGGGCAGGGGGATGCCGTTCATCAGCAGGAACTCCAGGGTGTTGTCCAGCATGGCGGAGTCGGACCCGCTCTGGTCCACCACCGGCAGGACCTTGTCCATGTCCGCCTCCAGCACCGGGGAGTGCATGGTCTCCTCCCGGGCCAGCATCCGGTCCACATTGCCCCGGATGGTGTTGATCTCGCCGTTGTGGAGGATGTAGCGGTTGGGATGGGCCCGCTGCCAGCTGGGGGTGGTGTTGGTGGAGAACCGGGAGTGGACCAGGGCGATGGCGCTTTCACAGTCGCTGTCCGTCAGGTCGGCGTAGAACTTCCGCAGCTGTCCCACCAGGAACATGCCCTTGTACACGATGGTCCGGCTGGAGAAGGAGCAGATGTAGGTGTTGACATTGGACTGCTCAAACTCCCGGCGGACCACATACAGCTTCCGGTCAAAGTCCAGGCCCCGGGCGCAGTCCGCGGGCCGGGCCACAAAGCACTGGCAGATGCAGGGCATGCAGTCCAGGGCCTTCTGGCCCAGCACCTCCGGGTGGGTGGGCACCTCCCGCCAGCCCAGGAAGGTCAGCCCCTCTTTGGCCGCGATGATCTCCAGCATCTTCTGGGCCTGGGCCCGCTTCAGCTTGTCCGCGGGGAAGAAGAACATCCCCACGCCGTAGTCCCGGGGACCGCCCAGGTCGATGCCGTCTGCGGCGGCCACCTTCACCATCAGCTTGTGGGGCACCTGGATCATCAGGCCCACGCCGTCTCCGGTCTCGCCGGAGGCGTCCTTGCCGGCCCGGTGCTCCAGCTTCTCCACGATTTTCAGGGCGCTGTCCACAGTGGCGTGGGAGGGCGCCCCCTTCAGATTCACCACGGCGCCGATGCCGCAGGCATCGTGTTCCACCCGGGGATCATAGATCGGTATTTGTCTCTGGCTTGGTTCCATAACAGGAGACCTCCATTCCTTTTGATACGTTCTCATGGCGCCGGCGGACCTATCCGGCGTAGTGCTCCAGCACCAGCCGGGCGGTCTCCGCCAGCTTCAGCCCGGCGTCCATGCTGCGCTTTTGCAGAAAGCGGTGGGCCTCCGCCTCGCTCATGCGGTTGACCTCCATCAGCAGCTCTTTGGCCCGGCGGATCAGCCGGACCTCCTCCTCATCCCGCTGGGGCGGGGACCGGCGGGGGCGCCGGGCCTCCTGCCGGCAGAGCATGTCCAGCGAAGCGAAGAAGTCCGACCGGGCGGCGGGGGTGGGCAGCTTGAACAGGTTCTCCCCCTCGCAGAAGTCCAGGTGGGCGGCGGAGGCCAGCACCAGCAGCACGGCGGTGTCCCGGAGACTGGCGGCCACCTCGCTGGCCGTCATGTCCCGGAATTTGAAGCCGCAGATCACCACGGCGCCGCCCAGCTTCCGGACAGTACGGATGGTCTCACCTCCGCTGGAGCAGCAGGCGGCGGGAGAGCAGCCAGCGGATTCCAGCAGCCGCAGGATGCGGCGCTGGGCCTCCTCGTGGGAAAAAGCCACCACGATCCGCTCCATATGCGCTCCCTCCTCTCACAGACCTGTCTGTTCAGCAGGTGACCAGGTACCGGTCCAGCTCCCACTGGGTCACCTGGGTCCGGTATTCCTCCCATTCCCGCAGTTTGCCGGTGACGTACTGCTCCGTCACATGGCTGCCCAGGGCGGCGGTGACCACGCGGTCCGCCTCCAGGGCGTGGATGGCCGCCTCCAGAGAGGCGGGCAGCCGCCGGACCCCCTGGGCTTCCAGGTCCGCGGCGATGGCGTAGAGGTTCTCGTTGCTCTCCGCCGGCGGCGTCAGCTGGCGCTGGATGCCGTCCAGCCCGGCGGCCAGGCACACGGCAAAGGCCAGGTAGGGGTTGCAGGAGGGGTCCGGGCTCCGCAGCTCCACCCGGGTGCCATCTCCCCGGGGCGTGGGGATCCGGATCAGGGCGGAGCGGTTGCCGGTGGACCAGGCCAGGTGGCAGGGGGCCTCGTAGCCGGGCACCAGCCGCTTGTAGCTGTTCACCAGCGGGTTGGTGACAGCGCAGAAGCCCTGGACGTGCTCCAGCAGGCCCGCGATGAACTGATAGGCCATGGGAGACAGGTTCCGGGGATCCGCGGCGTCGAAAAAGGCGTTCTGCCCGTCCCGGAACAGGGACATGTTCACGTGCATCCCGCTGCCGGCGGTGCCGTGGACGGGCTTGGGCATGAAGGTGGCGTGGAGACCGTTCTTCTGGGCCAGGGTCTTCACCGCCAGCTTGAAGGTCATGATGTTGTCCGCCGCCTGCAGGGCCTCGGTGTACTTGAAGTCGATCTCGTGCTGGCCGGCGGCCACCTCGTGGTGGCTGGCCTCGATCTCAAAGCCCATCTCCTCCAGGCACAGGCAGATCTCCCGCCGGGTGGACTCGCCGTGGTCCAGGGGACCCAGGTCGAAGTACCCTGCCTCGTCGCTGGTCTTTGTGGTGGGGTTGCCGTCCTCGTCGGTCTGGAACAGGAAGAACTCCAGCTCCGGCCCCACGTTGAAGGTGAGGCCCAGCTCTCCGGCCCGGGCCAGGGCCCGCTTCAGCACGCCCCGGGGATCCCCTACGAAGGGGGTGCCGTCGGGGTTGTGGACGTCGCAGATCAGGCGGGCCACCTTGCCGTACTGGGGCCGCCAGGGCAGGATGGCGAAGGTGTCCAGATCCGGCCAGAGGTACTGGTCCGACTCCTCGATGCGGACGAACCCCTCGATGGAGCTGCCGTCCATCATGATCTGATTGTCCAGGGCCTTCTCGATCTGCGAGGCGGTGATGGCCACGTTTTTCATCTGGCCGAAAATGTCTGTAAACTGCATCCGGATGAACTGGATGTCCTCCTCCCGGACCAGACGGAGAATCTCCTCTTTCGTGTATCTGCCCATGGCATGAACCTCCATATCAGGCTGATTTTGTATTGTCTGCGCCCGGTCGGCGCATCCCGGAAAAAGCAAAAAGAGCGCAAGACGTCCTTGAGAGTACGCCTTTGTGCTCCTTACAAAAAATTATACGATTGTCCGCCCCTGGCTGTCAATGGTTTTTGGGCGCTGGACGGTCAGGCGGGGGATTTTTCGCCCTTCTGCACAGCCGCCCTTCCGGCAGGACGGAAAAGGATGGGGGGATTGACGAGGCGATTTCCAAAAAACGGGCGTCCCGGCCCATTCGAAGGGGAGGCCGGGACGCCTGAAAGGCGATGGCGGGGCTCAGTAGCGGCCCGCCCAGTCCGACGTGATCAGCACGGGCAGGGTCCACAGCAGCAGGAACACCAGCAGGGCCAGCGGCGTCAGCAGGTTGTAGGCCCCCTGGAACACCAGGTAAAAGGCCAGCAGCGTGCCGGCCGCGCTGCCCAGCACCGACAGCGCCGTGGCCCGGCGGACGGCCTTGCAGAGCCGCCGGCTGCCCACCACGGCCTCCGCGTAGGGCAGCAGACCCTCCCGGAATAGCAGGGCCCGGGGCATCCCCCGGTCCAGCTCCGCCTCGCTGTAGGCCACCCGGTCCGTCAGGCTGGGGAACTCCACCTTCACGCCCTTGTGGAACTTCCGCTTCAGCAGAGCCGGGGTGACGTTGGGGTCCCGGGAGGCCAGAATGGGCGTGATGCGGCTGCGGCGCATCATCCGCAGGGCGAAGTCCACGTTCTCCGACGCGTTGTACTTCACGGCGAACACGGCGGCCAGCTGGCGGTCCATGGACAGGAAGATGCCGGTCCGCAGGTTGATGCCGGCGGGCAGCCGCACCTCCATCTTCCGCATGAAGGAGGCGGTGCCCAGCAGCACCGACTCCCCCCGGATGGTGGCGGAGTAGCCCCCCTCCTCATAGAAGCTGAAGTCGTCCACCTTCTGGTAATGGCCGCCCTCGCTGCGCAGCAGGCCGTCAAACAGCCGCTGGAGGCCGCAGTCCGCGGCCCGGGCCATGGAGGCGGCGTAGGAGGAGACCTTGGCCAGATCCTCGCCGAACACCTTCACGCCGTTGAGCTGGATGGTCCCCGGGGGGAACAGGTCCCCGTCCGTCAGGATCATGGCCCGCCGGCGGCTGATCTTCTCCGCGCCGCACCAGCCGGCCACGGCGCAGCCCGCCTTGTGGAAGTGGGCGGCCAGCTTGGAGAAGGGCATCCCCCAGCACAGGGGCAGGGCGAAGGTGGTGCCCGCTCCCAGGATGGCGGACCAGTTCAGCAGGAAGTCGTCTCCCCGCCCCTGGCCCAGGGAGCTGAGGCCGGCGAACACGATGGAGGCTACCAGCACCACCGGCATCAGGGCTGTCTGCCAGATGGCGGCGGCGTTCTCCCGCAGGGCGGTGGTGTAGAAGCCGGGGACGGAGCCGGCCTGCTTGCAGGCGCCCTTCTCCGTCTCCGTCACCAGATAGGGGGGCTCGTCATCGGTGGCGGCCATCCGGAAGGTGTCCCACATCCCCCGGCTCTCCCGGGCGCCGCCCCACATGGCAAACACCAGGGCAAAGCATCCCACCGGGGCGTAGCAGGCGGCGTCGCTCCGCTCCGGCAGCAGCAGCCGGGCCACGCAGTCCGCCGCCATCACCACCGCGGAGATCACCGCCAGCAGCTCGCTGGTGCAGTGCTTTTGCGCCAGCATGGAAAAGGCCTTGGCAAACACCTGCCGGGCCAGAACGGACACCACCAAAAGGCAGGCCAGCAGGATGCCGCTCTGGACGGCGGCGTTATGGGTCCAATATTGGATCTGATAGCCGTAGGCCTCGATCCCCAGGGGGATCACCGGCAGCAGCGCCACCAGTGCCGCCGCCAGCAGGGGCCGCCTGCGCCGCTTGGCCTCCGCCCGGTAGTCCGCCGCCGCGTCCGCCAGCTCCGGCTCCGGGCCGATGGTGTCGATCTCCGGGATCTCCTCCGGCGCGGGCTCCGGCTCCGGCGGGGCGTACAGCTCCTCCGTCTCCACCAGGCGGCGCCTGGAGAACAGGCCCCGCCGGGGCCGCAGCAGCGGCTCGTGGGCGTCCTCCTCCATCACCGCATCCACGGTGCTGCCCACCACATCCTCCAGGGTGATGGGGTGGGGGGAGGGCGGCAGGTCCCGCTGCAGCTCCTCCAGCGGATCCGGGGGCTCCGGTTCCGCCTTGGGGGCGGCCGGGGCCTGCTGTTCCGCTTTGGAGACGGACTTGGCCCGCCGGGCGGGCTCTGTCTGCCGGACGGGCTCCGTCTGCCGGGCGGGCTCCGTCTGCCGGGCGGGGGGCGACGGCTGGCCCTGGGCGGGCGCCGCCTGGGCCGCCGCCCCCTGGGCGGCAGGCGACTCCTCCTGGCGGACCTCCTGTTCCACGGCCTCCATCAGCCGCTGTTCCCGGCCTGCGCCGTACTCCGCCAGGATCTCCTCCAGGGAGAAGTGCTCCTCCGAGGCCGGAACGTCTGTCCCGCCGGTCAGGTCGTCATATCGCTCTTTTTCGTCCTTGGAAGCCATGCTGCCCCTTTCCTCTCCGCAGTCTCTCTGCCTCGCCTGCCGTTCAGCCCAGCCGCTGGCGCACCGCCTCGTACAGCAGGATCGCCGCCGCGGCGGAGGCGTTCAGGGAGTTCAGCTTTCCCCGCATGGGGATGCTCACCAAAAAGTCGCAGTTCTCGGCGGCCAGACGGGTCATGCCGTCCCCCTCGCTGCCGATGACGATGGCGGCGGGCCCCTTCAGGTCCGCGTCATACAGGGATGTGGTGCCGTCCGCCGCCGTGCCGAACACCCAGACCCCCTGCTTTTTCAGATCCTTCAGCAGGGCGGGGATGTTGGGCACCCGGGCCACCGGCACATGGGCCACCGCCCCGGCGGAGGTCTTGGCCACCACGGCGGTGAGGCCGGCGCTGCGGCGCTTGGGGATGATCACCCCGTGGGCACCGGCGCACTCGGCGGTGCGGATGATGGCCCCCAGGTTGTGGGGGTCGGAGATCTCGTCGCACACCACCAGCAGAGGGGCCTCCCCCTTGTCCTGGGCGGCCTGCAGGATGCTCTCCACGCTGACGTACTCCCGCACCGCCGCCAGGGCGATGACACCCTGGTGGGCGTGGGTGCGGCTCATGGCGTCCAGCTTCCGCTTGTCCGCCTCCACCACCACCACGCCGGCGGCGCGGGCCTTGGAGGCGATGTGCCCCAGGGTCTTGTCCGTCTCCCCCTTCTGGAGGTAGATTTTGTCAATGGGCTCTCCCGCCCGCAGGGCTTCGATGACGGCGTTGCGCCCTTCGATGATGCCGTCGGCCTCGGCGGTCAGGTCCTGTTTTCTCCGTTCTTCCATAAGCTGCTCCCTCGTTTTGAGTTTTTTCGCATTCAAGAGGTAGTATAGCATAGGGACGGGAGTCTGGAAAGGGAAATTCACAGAAAATTTATAGAAATCCAGCCCCTTGTCCTTGTAGGTTCCGGGCTTCTGTGATATACTTTTGAATCATTTTGAAACTTCGGCGGCCCGCTGTTCCAGGCTGCCGAAGGGCTTCCGGGCGGCGGCCCGCGCCCCCCTGCCTCCGGCGCAGGCGGGGGCGGTTCCCCGGCGGCGCCCGGTATTGACAGGTTTTCCCCTGAAAGGAGTTCCATACATGAACCCAAACGACAACAAGAACAAGAAGAACAACAAGTCCGGCGGCAACTGGCGGGGCGTGGCCTCGCTGGTGGGCTGGGCCCTGCTGCTGACCATCGTGTTCAGCTACGCCAGCAGCGTCATGGGCAGCACCGGCCGCCAGGCCTCCTCCGTCAACATCGAGTACGGCACCTTCCTGGACATGGTGGAGAGCGGCCAGGTGGAGCGGGTGGAGTTTGACAACACCGAGGACATCCTCATCATCACCCCGGAGGACGGATACACCTACACCGATGAGAACGGCACGGAGTACACCAAGACGGAGCGGGGCTACACCTATGTGGACGCCGCCGGGCAGCAGCAGACCGCCCATCTGGAGCTGTTCACCGTCCGGATCCAGTCCAACGACGCCGTCATCGCCCTGCTGAACGAGTACGGCGTGGAGGATGTGGACGAGGAGTACCAGGCGCCGGTGAACCCGGTGCTGGGCCTGCTGGTGAGCTACGTGCTGCCCTTCGTGCTGATCTTCCTGATGTTCTCCCTGGTCATGCGCTGGATGGCCAAGAAGGGCGGCATGGGCGGTATGGGCGGCATCGGCGGCGTGGGCAAGGCCAACGCCAAGGTGTATATGGAGAAGTCCACCGGCGTCACCTTCAAGGATGTGGCCGGCCAGGACGAGGCCAAGGAGTCCCTGACGGAGATCATCGACTTCCTCCACAACCCCCAGAAGTACACGGAGATCGGCGCCAAGCTCCCCAAGGGCGCGCTGCTGGTGGGCCCTCCGGGCACCGGCAAGACGCTGCTGGCCAAGGCCGTGGCCGGGGAGGCCAACGTGCCCTTCTTCTCCATCTCCGGCTCCGACTTTGTGGAGATGTTCGTGGGCGTGGGCGCCAGCCGCGTCCGGGACCTCTTCAAGGAGGCCGCCAAGGTGGCCCCCTGCATCGTGTTCATCGACGAGATCGACACCATCGGCAAATCCCGGGACAACCGCCTGGGCGGCAACGACGAGCGGGAGCAGACCCTGAACCAGCTGCTGGCGGAGATGGACGGCTTCGACCCCACCAAGGGCGTCATCCTGCTGGCCGCCACCAACCGGCCCGAGGTGCTGGATCAGGCGCTGCTGCGGCCCGGCCGGTTTGACCGCCGCATCACCATCGACCGGCCCAACCTGGCGGGGCGCATCGCCACCCTGCAGGTCCACACCCGCAACATCAAGCTGGCGGAGGACGTGGATCTGAAAAAGGTGGCCCTGGCCACCGCCGGCTGCGTGGGCGCGGACCTTGCCAATCTGGTGAACGAGGCCGCCCTCCGGGCCGTCCGCAAGGGCCGCAAGCTGGTGACCCAGGAGGACCTGCTGGCCGCCTTCGAGCTGGTCATCGCCGGCACGGAGAAAAAGGGCAGCGTCCTGACAGAATTCGAGAAGAAGCTGGTGGCCTATCACGAGGTGGGTCACGCCATGGTGGCCTATAAGCAGAAGAACACCGAGCCGGTGCAGAAGATCACCATCGTCCCCCACACCCAGGGCTCCCTGGGCTACACCCTGCTGATGCCGGAGGAGGACAAGACGGAGCTGCGCACCAAGGACGAGCTGATGGCCAAGATCACGGTCTCCATGGGCGGTCGGGCCGCCGAGGAGGTGGTGATGAACACCATGACCAACGGCGCCAGCCAGGACATCCAGGACGCCACCAACGTGGCCCGGAACATGGTGGCCATGTTCGGCATGAGCGACGAGTTCGGCATGATGGCCCTGGCCTCCCGCCGGAGCCAGTACCTGGACGGCGGCTATGGCATGGACTGCGCCCAGGACACCGCCGCCCGGATGGACCAGGCGGTGAAGGAGATCCTGGACCAGTGCTACAAACAGGCCGTGGAGGTCATCAAGGCCAACCGGGAGGACATGGACAAGGTGGTGGCCTACCTGCTGGAGAAGGAGACCATCACCGGCGCGGAGATGGTGGCCATCATCGAGGGCCGGGACCCGGAGCTGGTGGAGAACCCCTACGCCTCCACCCGGGCCGTGGAAGACGGCTTCCGCCCCTCCGCCCCGGAGACCATCGAGCCGGCGGCCAGAAAGGTCCACATGATCTCCAAGAAGATCGAGTCTCCGGAGGAGCCGGCGGACCAGGAGCCCCCGGCATCCGGTGCCGCCGGGGAGGAGAAGCCCTCTGACCCGGAGCCGCCCAAGGACGCACAGTGATTCCAAAAGATCCCCGCGAGGCGCGCTGACCCCAGCGCGCCTCGCTTTTCCAACAGCGGAGTTTCCAATTTTATCATAAAAGGAGAATGCGCCATGATCCGACTGGCCACCCCCGCGGACCTGCCCCAGGCCGCCGACATCTACGAGGAGATCCTGCTTCAAGACGAACGGGGCCCCGTCTACACCAACTGGCAGCGGGGCAAGTACCCCACCATCGACACCGCCCGCCAGGCCCTGGAGGCCGGCACCTTCTATGTGGGAGAGGAGGACGGCATCCTCTGGGGCGTGGTGAACCTGAACAGCATCCAGCTGCCGGAGTACGACGCCATCCCCTGGTCCATCCCCGCTGCGCCGGAGGAGGTGGGGGTCATCCACACCCTGTGCATCCGGCCCTCCTGCGCGGGACGGGGCCTGGCCCGGCAGATGGTGGCCTTCTGCGAGGAGGAGGCCCGCCGACAGGGCCGTAAAGTCATTCGGCTGGACACCTGGGAGGGCAATCTCCCCGCCAACCGGATGTACCCCACCCTGGGCTACCGCTGCGCCGGACAGGCGGAGTTCTTCTTCATGGGCTTTGTGCGGGAGAACCTGAACTGCTACGAGAAGGCCCTGTGAATCCCTTGGGGCGCAAGGGACTCATCCCGCTGCTAACTGTGGGTTGACAGATTTCCACCCGGCGGTTGGTGGCCCTGCGCCGGACCGTCTGCTACGCTGACACCGAAAGGAGGCGAGTCCATGACCATCGGACAGCGCATCGCCCAGCAGCGAAAGGAACTGGGGCTCTCCCAGGAGGCACTGGGGGACCAGCTGGGGGTCTCCCGCCAGTCCATTTATAAGTGGGAATCTGACACCGCCCTGCCGGAGATCGACAAGCTGATCGCATTGAGCCGCCTGTTCGGCGTCTCCGTGGGGTGGCTGCTGGGAGTGGAGGAACCGCCGGCCCCCGCCGATGCCCCCGCCGGGGCGGAGGGGGAGCTGACAGAGTCCCAGCTGCACATGGTGGAGGAGATTGTAGACCGCTATATTGCCGCACAGCCCCAGATCCGCAGGCGCCGCCGCTGGCCTTGGGCGCTGGCGGGCCTGGCCCTGTGTCTGGTGCTGTTCCAGCTCTTTGGCCGCCTGGGGCAGATGGACGCACAGTACACCGATCTGCAGAACAGCATCTACCGGGTGGAGTCCAGCATGGACGGCCAGATCAACTCTCTCTCCAACCGGGTGGAGGAGATTCTGAAGGCCCAGAACAGCCTCCTGGCAGACTGCGGCGTGGAGCTGAAACTGGTGAGCCTGCGGGATGGCGGGGACAATGGCATGGCCCTCTTCTCCGCCTACGCGGTGCCCAAGACCTTCCAGGCGGGCATGACGGCGGAGTTCTCCGTTGAAAACGGCACCGGCGGTGTGCAGACCGTGCCCGGCATCCTCCATCCGGACGGCAAGACCTTCCAGGCGGAATCCATCTCTACCCGGCTGACGGACAGCATCCGACTTTCCTTCACCTTCATCTCGGCCGACGGCACCCGCCAGACCCAACTGCTGGACCAGGTTGAGGGGCTGTACAGCGCCACCATGCCTGCCGTCCGATTCCGTCCCGCGGTGACGGGTTTCATGGGCCTGGAGGCCAATGACAGCGGCCTGCTGACTCTTCCGGCGGCGGAGCTGTCCGTTGTGCCGGAAGATTCGGCGCAGGACATCCCGGATGTCCCCCGGTCTGACGTGGAATCCATCCGCATGGGCCTCTTCAAAAACAAGGCCCTTGTCACCTGGCTGGAGCCCTGTGCGGAGCCGGAGGCATCCCAGGCAGATTCCGCCGGCACGTCCGTTTTCCGCCTCCCGGCTGGGAGCCGGGTGACCATGACCGGCGACGGGGATCAGCTGTGCTTCGCTGCCGTGGTGACGGACGAATACGGCCGCCAGGCCGTCTACAGCGACATCCCCTATGTCCTCCAGGACGGCGTGCTGACCTGGCCTCCCACGGCGGACACCAGTGACCACGACCCCGCCTGCTGGCAGTACGGAGAATGAGCATCTGCCGGAGAATTTTGAACATTTTGTAAACGAAACCGGCGATATTTAACGAGACTGTAAACAAAATATGAAGATTTTCCCCCGCCTGTTGACTTTCCGCCCGGTGGGGGATATGATAGGGACAACAAGCAGGAACGCTTGTGACACACATCATTTTCCCTCTCCTTTCTCTATATCATACAGGCACAGGGGCGGTCCAAAAGGACCGCCCCTGTGCCTGTTTTTCGCTGCCTGCCGCGAGGCCGCGCCAGAGCGGCCTCCTGCAAAGGATTTATCGAAAAACAATAAAAAAACATTGACAAACGATAAGCCCTATGGTACGATGCAGGAAAAGGAGGGGTGGAAATGATATCCAGGCGTTTTTGGCGGCTTTTGCCGGTACTGCTGCTTCTGGCGGCGCTGTTCCTGGTGCCCGGTGTGGTGCTGATGGGCGGGGAGTGGCTGCCGGAGCTGCTGGATTTCACCCCCTATGTGCGGTGGTGGGAGGCGCCCCTCCGGCTGCTGCTCGTCTGCGCCCTGTGCTGGGGCTGGATCTGGACCGAGGGGAGCGTCTTTCAGATCGCACTGGCCCTGCTGCTGTGGTTCTGCATCGGCTGGGCCCTGTGCCTGCTGCTGCGGCCCCGGCGGGCCAGGATGACACCTTGAGAAGGAGGGACTGGACCATGTCTGATACCACTGTGCGGAAGATCGCCCGGGGGCTCCGCGTGCTGCTGATCCTGACCATAGCGCTGATCGCCTTGGCGGTGCTGCTGGTGCCCGCCTCTGTCATGACCAACGAGGAAAATCTCTTCGGCGGCGCGGGGACGTTCCTGTATGACCTGGTTCACCCCGCGCCGGACGATATTACGGCCGCCGGTGTGGCCGGGATCTTTCTGTCCTGGGTCTGGGTGTGGGGAGAGGGGACCCGTGCCCTGACGGCGCTGTTTCTGGTGGCCTGCGGCATCTGCACCGTGCTGATCCTGCTGCAGGGGCTCCGGGTGCTGAACACCATCCTCAGGGGGACGCCCTTTTCTCCGCAGAATGCCAGCCGGCTCCGGCGGGCGGCGGTGTACTCCTTCTGCATCGCCGGGGCGGCGGTGGTCCGGACCGTGTGGGGGCTGTGGTTTTACCAGTCCCTCCGGCCCCTGGCCACCTATAACGCGCTGTTCATGCCCGTCTTTACCGTGTTCGGCCTGCTGTGTCTGGTGATGTCCGCCCTGTTCCGCCAGGCAGCGGAGATGCAGGCGGAAAACGACCTGACCATTTGAGAGAGGAGGTCCCGCTGTGAAACGCACTGCATCCCAACGGATCGCGGACGCACTGGTCATCCTCTGCGGCCTGCTGATCCTCTGCGACCTCCTGCTGATCGTCCTGTCGCCGGCCCTGGCCTACTTCCGGTTCCAGGACCCGGGCAGCATGACGTTCGACCACCTGCTGGAGACGTTCCGATACGACTTTGACGACGGTCTGGGGAATCTGCTGGCCATCCTGCTGGGCTCCGCGTGGCGGACACCGGAGGCGGCGGTGCTGGCGGGGTTCCTCATTCTGGCGGGGGTCTGCGCCGGGGGGATCCTGGTCCAGGGGATCCGGCTCCTGACCTCCGTGGCGGACGGGGCGCCCTTCTCTCCCAAGAACCCCGGCTGCCTCCGGCGGGCGGCGGTGTGCTGCTTTGTCATCGCCGCCGGCGCCCTGGGGCGGACTGTGTTCTCCCTGGCCGTCCACGGGCTGTCCGCCCTGCTGTCCTACACCGCGCTGTTCATCCCCCTCTTTACCATGGCGGGCCTTTTGTGCCTGGTGATGGCCGGGCTGTTCCGGCGGGCGGCGGAGCTGAAGGCGGAAAATGATCTGACGATTTGAGGTGACGGCATGATCGTAGTCAATCTGGACGTGGTGATGGCCCAGCGGAAGATGACCCTCTCCCAGCTGGCGGAGAAGGTGGACATCACCCTGGCGAACCTGTCCATTCTGAAAAACAACAAGGCCAAGGCCGTCCGCTTCTCCACCCTGGAGGCCATCTGCGCCGCCCTGGACTGCCAGCCGGGGGACATCCTGGAATATGTGCCGGACGAGGAGGACCCATGAACATTCTGAAAAGATTGGCTGCGGGCCTCTGCATGGGCTCTACCCTGTTTCTGCTGTACCTGCTCCTGCTGCCCCTGGCGTGCGTCCCGCCAAAGTCCCCTGTCAGACCGCAAGTGCCTGTCCCTGCTGAGCGGACAGTGTAAAAGGAGAATGTTCCAATGAATGAACCTGAAAAGGCCCTCCGGCCGGAGGGCGCGGCGAAGCCTGCCCATTCCACCGCTGTCATTTACGTGATCGACCGCCGGGAGCGGCTGCTGGTGCCCCTGACCTTCGGCTTCTGTCTGCTGCTGGTGAACACCTTCTTCGAGACCGGCGTGAACGCGGGGCTGGCGGTCTCCGTGGCGGCCTGGTATGGCCTGCTGTATGCGGCCAAGGGCCGGAAGCTCTGGCAGACCGGCGAGAGCCGGGTCCTGCTCCTGACCGGGCTGGCCCTGCCTGTGTTCTCCATGGTGCTGGGGTCCAACTGGTACTTCCGGGGGTGGGATCTGCTGGCCCTGATGGCGCTGCTGCCCATCCACGCCATCGGCCTCTCCGGCGGGCAGTATCTGCCTTGGTGGCGGCCCGCCATGCTGGGGGAGCGGCTGCGCCTGCTGCTGACGGGCCTCTTCGGCCGCCTGGGGGCGGTGATCGCCGCCCTGCTGCCCCGGAGGACCGGCGATTCCCGGCGCGTCCTGCCCCTGGCGGCCGGGACCGCGGGCGCGGTGGTCCTGCTGGCGGTGCTGGTGCCGGTGCTGGCCTCCGCCGACGCGCTGTTCGCCGCCGCCACGGCGGATCTGCGGGACTTCTTCACCCTGCACTTCACCGACGCGGTGTGGAAGGCCATCCTGGCCGGGGGGATGACACCCTTTTTCTTCGGCCTGCTGTACTTCCTCCGCCAGCCGACGCCCCTGCGGCGAAAAGAGGGACCGTCCCGGGGCGGGGCGGACAGTTTGGCCTTTGCCATCGTGCTGGCGGCAGCGGCGGCGCTGTACCTGCTGTTCCTGGGGGTCCAGTCCGCCGGGCTCCTGGGCGGGGCGGAGTACCTGGCCCGGAGGCACATCTCCTACGCGGAATGGGCCCGCAGCGGCTTCTTCCAGATGGTGGGGGTGACGGCGCTGAATCTCACCCTCCTGCTGGCGGCGGTCCAGTGGTCCCGGCGGGAGGGCGCCGCCTGGCGGGCGGTGCGGGGCCTGTCCGCCCTGCTGACGGCGGAGAGCCTGGTGCTGCTGGCCTCCGCCGCTGTGCGGATGACGCTGTACGTGGACGCCTACGGCCTGTCCTTCAAGCGCTGCATGACCTATTGGGGCATGGGGATGATGGGGGCCTTTCTGCTGGCGGCGGCCTGGAAGGTCCGGCGGCCGGAGTTCCGGTTCTGCCGGGTGGTGTTTCCCCTGGCCCTGGCGGGGTGGCTGCTGATCCACTGCGTGCCGGTGGACTACCTGGTGGCGAAGGACCAGGTGGACCGGTACCTCTCTGGGGAGAGCGCGGCGCTGGATGTGGAGTACCTGCTCTACGACCTCTCCTATGACACCCTGGCCCAGCTGGAACGGCTGGACGGGGATATGATCTGCACAGCGTATGGGGACTGGGATGCCGTCGGCACGGCCCGCCTGTCCACCCTGCTGGAGGAGCGGCGGCAGGAAGCCCGGGCGGACTGCGCCGACTGGCGGACCTGGAGCCTGTCCGCCTGGCTGGCCAGCCGGGGCGGCGCGTAAAGGAGGTGCGTCGGCATGAAAACACGTCTTTTGCGGATCGCCTGCGGCCTGCTGCTGACGCTGGCCCTGACGGGCTGCGCCGGAGCGGATGCCATCGTGCTCCCGGACGCGGCGGAGGTCACCGCCGTCCGGGTGACGGCGGGGGATGCGGTGACGCTCCACACGGACCGGACTTGGATCGAGGGATTTCTCCAACAGGCGGCGGAGGCCGTCTCCACCGGCGGGGAGAGCGTGCAGGACGCCCCGGACCAGCCCGGTGCGGTGCGGGTGGAGCTGGGCACCAGCGAGACGCCGGACTGGAGCGTCCTGTATATCTACGAGGCGGATGGCATCTGCTGTCTGGAGCAGCCCTATGCGGGCATCTACCAGGGGGAAGAGGCCCTCTGGACATTCCTGGCGGCTGGCGCCGCGCCGTCCACAGTCGCGGACACGGACGTCTGGCAGGAGGTGATTCCATGTGGAAGCTGATCGGCGGACTGCTGGCGCTGCCGGTCCTGCTGGTCCTGTCGGTGCTGATGATCTTCTTGGGCAGCGAGGACTATACCAGGATCATCCGCCTCAACTGGGAGCTGGACCTTCCCGCCAGCGAGGACTGCCTGTATGAGACCGACAGCGGCGCCAGCTTCGGCGGAGACGGGGAGCGGTATCATGTGCTGGAATACAGCAGTGACAGCCAGCTACAGGAGACTTTAGAACAAGAGGCAACACCGATCTCTCCCGCAGAGGAGGCCGTGACCGCCATCCTGGACGGCCTGTCCGTGCCGGCGGACCAGCGGCCTGATTATGCGGACTGCCGCTGGTTCACCGCCTTCCGTTCGGAGGATGCGCGAGACGAGCTGTATCTGCTGGCAAACAGCGGGGGCACCCGGCTGTATGTCATAGAATCCCTTTTCTAGCATGTAAAAAACGGCGGCCATGGAACTCCATGGCCGCCGCCCGTTTCACTTATTCCTCATTTCGCCCGCGGCCGCAGTGGGGGCAGACCTCCTGTTCTGCGGGGAACCACTTGCCGCACCAGTGGCAGGGCTGATCCCGCCGGGTGCCGCACAGAGGGCAGAATGCGTCATCGCGAGGATGCTCCTTGCCGCAGACGGGACACTTGACCATCTCTCCTACGCCAGGAACATAGAAGGAGGTCGTGTCCACCCCCGTGGGTTCCGGCTCCACGGGCACGTGTTTTTTCGGACGGGGGACGAAGCCGGAGCGGAAAAATGCCAGATGCCCGCAGCCGGGGCAGCTGTATACATCCACTCGGACCCAGTCAGCGGCGATCACGGAGAGATCCAGACGCTTGTTCTCCCGCCAGAGCTCCATCTGCTCCCCGCACTGGGGGCATACCACCGGCATATTCGACTCCATCCCGCACACCTCCGTATGCTCACTGGGGATCCTCTGCCCGCCTGCCGCCGCAGTGGGGGCAGACCTCCTCCGTCACCGGGAAGGCCGTGCCGCAGTGGGGGCAGGGCTCCAGCCGGGGCAGGCCGCAGAGGGGGCAGAAATCGTCGTCCGACGGGTGGAGCTTTCCGCACTGGGGACATTTGATCTCCGACCCTGTGCCGGGGATATAATAGGGGATGCCGGGGAGCGCGCCGTCCATCGCCGAACGGCCATCCTTCGGACGCTCGGAAGTGAACAGTTCCAGATGCCCGCAGTCAGGGCAGACGTATAATGTCACTGATAGACTGTTGTCCCAGGTGCTGAGGCTTGTTGGAATGTATTCATGCCGCAGGAACACCATGGGCGTTCCGCACCGGAGACAGGCCAGCTGCTTGTTCCCGCTGGATTCCGCCACAGCATCCATCTCCTTTCCTCAGACCCGCAGACTCTCCGGGTAAGCGCCGCTGTCATGGAGCTTGCGGAGTTCCTCCGCCACCACCTGCCGGTCCTCGTGGTAGGTCATGCCGAACCACTTGTCGGCGGAGTGGAGGACGGAGACCTCCAGGGCTCCCCGCTTCAGCTGGTCGCCCACCATCACCGGCAGCAGGCACTCCGCCTTGATGTTGTCTCCGGCCTCGGTGCGGAGGAAGTTGGCGAAGTAGTCCCGCAGGGCCGGGAAAATGCTGGGAGCAAAGCCCCAGAAGTTCATGGACACCACTGTCTCCGGAGACAGGTCCAGGTCCTCCGCCAGGTCCTTCAGGGTGCCGTCGGGGTACAGCTGGACCTTCAGGGCCTCCCGGATGGAGCGGAGCTTGCCGTCCTCCACCTGGCACACGCCCCGGGACACCGTGCCGTGAAGGCTGGCGGTGTTCTTCAGCAGATACCCCACCATGGTGGCCTTCCCGGCCTCCGGCAGCTTCACCAGCTCGTTGTAGATGGTGCGGTAGGCGTCGATGCCGTAGTAGTCGTCGGCGTTGATGACGCAGAAGGGCTCGTGGACCACGTCCGCCGCGCACAGCAGGGCGTGGACCGTGCCGAAGGGCTTGGTCCGCTCCGCCGGGATCTGGTAGAAGTCCGGCACGGAGGAGAAGTCCTGGAAGGCATAGGCCACCTCCACGGGGGAGCCGTCCAGGGCGGTCTTTTTCGCCAGATAGTCCCCGCACAGGCGGTGCATCATCTCCTCCATCTCCGGCTTGATGATGAACACCACCTTGTTGAACCCCGCCCGGAGGGCGTCATAAATGGAGTACTCCATCAGGATCTCATTGTGGGGCCCGATGCCGTCCACCTGCTTGCTGCCGCCGTAGCGGGACCCCAGGCCCGCCGCCATGATGACCAGTGAGACTTTCATTCAATTCTCTCCTAAAGTGTGTTGTGAATTTGCGCCTTGTTGCGCAAGCGAATGTACTGCCTTTACCATACCCCATTTGCCGGATTTTTGCAACCGGTCTTGACTTTTTTCCGGTGATGTCTATAATATGAAAATGATTTTCATTCTCATATTGAGGGGGCATGGTATGCCATACAGCACGAAACAGCACCAGGCGGTGCTCCGCTGCCTGGAGCAGCGGGGGGAGACCGCCTGCTCCGCCGCGGAGCTGGCGGAGGACCTGCGGCGGGAGGGCTGCCCGGTGGGCCTGGCCACCATCTACCGCCAGCTGGAAAAGCTGGAGGCCGCCGGGGCGGTCCACAAGGTGAACACGGAGGACGGCGCCCTGTATCAGTACTGCGGCCATCAGTCCCAGGGCCACCGGGACTGCTTTCTCCTGAAGTGTGAGCGGTGCGGCCGCATCCGCCATGTGGACTGCACCCAGCTCCAGTCCCTGTACGACCATCTGGAGAAGGAGCACCACTTCCGCATCAACCCCCGGGGGACGCTGTTCTCCGGCGTGTGCGACGTCTGTGCCGGAGAGGAGGAGCGGAACCATGGAGCCCAATGAGCTGATCGTCTGCCGGGACGTGTCCCTGGGCTATGAGGGCCAGAGCGTCCTGTCCCATCTGGATCTCACCATCCGGTCTGGGGACTACCTGTGCATCGTGGGGGACAACGGCTCCGGCAAGTCCACTCTGCTGCGGGGCCTGCTGGGGCTGCTGACGCCCCAGAGCGGGGAGATCCTACGGGCGCCGGAGCTGCGGCAGGGGGCCATCGGGTACCTGCCCCAGCAGACCCGGGCCCAGCGGGATTTCCCAGCCACGGTGTACGAGGTGGTCCTCTCCGGCTGCCTGAACCAGAGGGGGCTCCACTTCTTCTACAACGCCGCCCAGAAGTCCGCCGCTCTGATGAACATGGGCAAGCTGGGCATCCTGGAGCTGAAGGACGCCTGTTACCGGGATCTCTCCGGCGGGCAGCAGCAGCGGGTGCTGCTGGCCCGGGCATTGTGCGCCGCCAGAAGCCTGCTGATCCTGGACGAGCCCATCACCGGCCTGGACCCCGCCGCCGCCCAGGACCTGTACAAGACCCTCTCCTATCTGAATCTGAAGGAGGGCATGGCGGTGGTGATGGTGACCCACGACCTGAAGGCCGCTCTCCACAGCGCCCGAACGGTGCTGCACATCGGCCGCAGCAGCTTCTTCCTGGGCACGGTCCAGGACTATCTGGCCTCCCCCCAGGGGCGGCGGTTCCGGGAGGTGGAAGAATGAGCCTGACATGGATGCTGACCTATCCCTTCATGCAGCGGGCCCTGATCGCCGGGACCCTGGTGAGTCTCTGCGCCGCCCTGCTGGGGGTGTCCCTGGTCCTGAAGCGGTACTCCATGATCGGAGACGGCCTCTCCCACGTGTCCTTCGGGGCCCTGGCCATCGCCGTGGCCCTGGGGTTCACGCCGCTGTACTTCTCCATCCCCGTGGTGATCCTGGCGGCGTTCTTCCTGCTGCGGCTGGCCACCAATCCCCGGTGGAACAGCGACGCGGCCATCGCTGTCATGAGCGCCTCCGCCCTGGCCATCGGCATCATCGTCATCTCCTGCACCACCGGCATGACCACGGATGTGGACAACTATATGTTCGGCAGTGTGCTGGCCATGACCTGGGGGGACGTGGCGCTGTCCGCGGGACTGTCCATCGCGGTGCTGGCGCTGTTCGTGCTGTTCTACCACAAGCTGTTCGCCGTGACCTTTGACGAGAGCTTCTCCCGGGCCACGGGCCTGCGGGTGGACCGGTACAACACCCTGCTGGCCATCCTCACCGCCCTGACCATCGTGCTGGGGATGCGGATGATGGGGGCCATGCTGATCTCCTCCCTGGTGATCTTCCCGGCCCTGACGGCCATGCGGCTGTTCAGGAGCTTCCGGGGCGTGGTGGTGTGCGCCGCCGTCACCTCGGTGTGCTGCTTCTGCGCGGGGCTCACGGCCTCCTGGATGCTGTCCACGCCGGTGGGGGCCTCCGTGGTGGTGGCCAATCTGGCGCTGTTTCTGGTCTCCTGCGGCATCAGCTGGATCCGCCGGCGCTGAAAGATTCGCCGGAGCTGCGGTTTTTCGCGGTTCCGGCGGATTTTTTTGCCCGAAATTGGGAAAGAATCTGGCAGAAAGGGCTTGCGCTTTCCGGGTATCTGTGCTATGATGCGTATGTTAGAAGTGTAAGGTATGTGGAGTGGGCTGCGGGTCCGCTCTTTTTCTTGGCCTTTTTCGGTCAGGCAAATTTTATGGAACTTGTCAAAAGAAGGGAGTCCGCCCATGAAAAAAATCACGGAACTGACCGCTGAACTGGCCGCCCCCGCCATCGCGGAGCAGGGCTGCACCCTCTGGGACGTGGAGTACGTCAAGGAGGCCGGCACCTGGTATCTGCGGATCCTGCTGGACAAGGAGGGCGGCGTGGACATCCTGGACTGCGAGGAGATCTCCCGCAAGGTCAGCGACCTGCTGGACGAGGCCGATCCCATCGAGGGCAGCTACACCCTGGAGGTGGGCTCCGCCGGGGCCGAGCGGACTCTGAAGCGGCCCGCTGACTTCCAGCGCTTTCTGGGCAGCCCCGTGCTGGTGAAGCTGTACCGGGCCCGGGAGGGCCGGAAGGAGTTCGCCGGCCATCTGAAGGCCTATGACGAGGCCACCGGCGACGTCACTGTCACCGTGGGCAAGCAGGAGCAGGTCTTCCCCAAGAAGGAGACCGCACTGGTCCGCCTGCGGGTGGAATTCTGAGCCATCAACCGTCCCTGCAAGACGTATTTTATCAACAAGGAGAATCAGCGATATGAAAGGCAAGAAGCAGAAGGAGCCCGTGGGCTTCAATCCCGCGGAGATCTTCGCGGCACTGGCTCTGCTGGAGAAGGAGCGGGGCATCCCCCAGTCCTTCATGATGGAGAAGATCGTCCAGGCCCTGACCACCGCCTACAAGCGGGACCACGCCGACGTGGAGAACGTCATCGTGGACGTGGATGAGGCGCACCAGAACCTGAAGATGTTCGTCCAGAAGAACGTGGTGGAGGAAGAGGACTACGTGGACCCCGCCAACGAGATGCCGGTGGAGGAGGCCAAGAAGCTCTCCGCCAAGTACGAGGTGGGCGACATCGTGAACATCCCCGTGGACACGGTGGAGTTCGGCCGCATCGCCGCAGGCAACGGCAAGCAGGTCATCATCCAGGGCCTGCGGGAGGCCGAGCGGGGCATGGTGTACGACGAGTTCAACTCCAAGCAGCATGAGATCCTCACCGGCGTGGTGACCCGGGTGGACCCCCGGAACGGCAACGTGTCCCTGCGGATCGGCACCGGCACCGACTCCACCGAGGCGCTGCTGATGGCCGGCGAGCAGGTCCCCGGCGAGGAGCTCACCGAGGGGATGCACGTGAAGGTCTATGTGGTGGAGGTCCGCCGGTCCACGAGAGGGCCCCAGGTGCTGATCTCCCGGACCCATCCGGGCCTGGTGAAGCGGCTGTTCGAGCTGGAGGTCCCCGAGATCTACGACGGCACCGTGGAGGTGAAGTCCATCGCCCGGGAGGCCGGCAGCCGCACCAAGATGGCCGTGTGGTCCAACGACGAGAACGTGGATCCCATCGGCGCCTGCGTGGGCCCCAAGGGCCAGCGGGTGGGCAGCATCGTGGAGGAGCTGCGGGGCGAGAAGATCGACATTGTGAAGTACAGCGAGGATCCCGCCCAGTTCATCGCCGCCGCTCTGGCCCCCGCCGATGTCCTCGACGTGTGGATGGCGGACGAGGGCAAGGCCTGCCGGGTGATCGTGCCGGATGACCAGCTGTCCCTGGCCATCGGCAAGGAGGGCCAGAACGCCCG
>CDZK01047166.1_pt1 | contig 21400 bp, 20 predicted proteins | sample 557401 | NCBI WGS metagenome assembly CDZK01 (sample SAMEA3182108, study PRJEB8094) | gut metagenome | biome: human; feature: gut; material: Stool; isolation source: human stools | place: Canada | collected 2013-04-25 | reverse complement strand
GAATGAACGGATATGCTCCGGAAACGAAGATATACGCTCACAATTCCATGCACGGCTGAACGGATATACTCCGGAAAATCTGAAAGCATACGTCTAAAGTGAACGGGTATGCTCCGGAAAAAGGGTGCTACAACCTGCAATTCTCGGAGGTGAACGGATATGCTCCGGAAAAATTGAGATTTTAATGCCTGGTTATCCATTTTTTCATCCTTTTAGGGGATGAACGGATAAAAATTACGCTTTTAAGGTATGGTTTTATACCCTAATAAGCTGCCGGAAAGTGAACGGGTATGCTCCGGAATATGTACTGAACTGTCCGGCTGCATCCGTTGTTACGGCTTCAGCACCTTCCACAGTGACGCTGGCACCTGCCAGTCCCTGGTTGTTTTCCATTACCTGGCCCACGATGTAGTATTCCACCACATCCTTGATCGGGTCTTCGACCTCCTCAGGAGCCTTTTCGTTGTCACTCACAGAACAAGAACTCAATCCGGCTCCGGTTGCCATCAGCAACAGAGCCATTGCATAGATTTCTCTCTTTTTCATTTTTGTTTGTAAAAAAATTAATGATTAGTTGTTTGTATGTTTGATTAAAAAATCCTTGATAAAGTCCGGCTGGTAGAATCCCTTGCTGCGGTTTTCCCCGGGCTGTGTCTGGTAGTCCCTTCCCAGGTTCCGGTCGATGTATTCTCCCCAGGCCACCATGCTGTAGGTGTATGAGAAATAATCCGCCGGTTTCACCCGCATGCCCTTCCAGCGCTTGTATTTGCGGCCGGGCAGGGGAATGGCAAAGCTGAATCCCCCGTTCACCATGCCGCCCGTATAGATTCCGTACAGGCCCACGGTATATTCCCCGAAGTGGCGTGTCAGATCCCCCTTCACCCCGTAGTCACCATATACGAAGCGGTTCCCCTCCACGGTCACCTCCGTGTTCCATACCGGGATATACGCCCGTGCATACACCCCCGCATTCACTTTCGGCCGGTTGGTCACCGTCCATCCCTGGTTGTCGATGAGTGAGTAGACCGTCAGCCCCAGCCGTCCTCCCAGTTCCCACCGTCCGTCCCGGTTTCTCCACGAAGCCTTCACCTGGCCCCCCATGCGGTGGTTGGTCAGCAGTCCCGCTTCTACGGTCGTTCTCCAGTTCCGTTTCCAGTAGAAGCCCTGTTTCAGAGCTACCACACCCGGACGGATCTGCTTCAGTTCCCCCTGCTGGTTGCCCACGATGGGGAAGATCACCTGTGCCGTCAGTTCCGCCCCTTTCCAGAGCGGCATTTCCAGTGCCGGAGCCAGCGAGATGCTGTACCGGTACAGCTTGTCAAAACTGGTATTCTCCAGAAACACCTGCGGATACACGCACAGATCCGGTTTCCAGCTGCTGCGGTTCCGTGTTTCCGTTCCCTTCAGCGCCTTCAGCGCCTCGTCCGTTTCCGTATCCAGCGTCATAGCCCCGAACACCTCCTTCAGTCCGCAGTTTCCGGCGCGGTAACTCTCCGCCACCTCTCCGGGCAGACCGATCCGCAGCACCGGGATCCCGTTCTCGTCCGTCACCACCAGAACCGTTTCCTGACCGGCCGTTTCGCAGGCCAGTGCCGCTTCCACTGCCTTTCCCACACCCTCATAGCTGCTCCGGTAGAGCCGGTCTTCGAACGAAGCCACCCAGCCCTGTTCCGTACGCACCGCCTTCACATTCTCCATGCCCGCCGCTTCCAGCTTCTCCGCCAGTTGCGCCCGCATGTTTCCTGCCAGTCCTGTCAGGGCTGCCAGCAGGATGAACCGTCTAATGCCACAGTGTACATTCATATCTCACTCCTCCTGCTATGCAGTCAAAACCTTCCGTAAATGCATTCAGCGACAGGTGCTTCCACAGCTTTGCCGAAAGCCCCAGATTCACCTGGTGCGTATCATATTCCGCCATGACCGACAGATTCCGGCACCACACCGGGCTGAACGACACACTGCCGAACACCCCGTCCTGCAGGACGTTCCGGTCGCCCGTCCATCCCAGGTATCCCACTGTCAGCATCAGCACGTTGCCTTTCAGATCCAGATGCTTGGTTGCCACTCCGTAGATTCCCCGGTAGTAATTCTTTCCCAGATTTTTGTACGGGTCGTGCGCCCCGATGGCCAGGGCAGGGCGGTATTTCCCTTCCTTCAGCACCCGCACCTTCAGCGAGAACGAGCGGTCCTGCTGGTTGAACTTCGGCTTGCTGGTCATGTACGTTGTTTTCAGCAGCGTTTCTCGGTAAGCCAGTTCCAGAAAGGAAAACAGGGTGAAGTCCACGAAGTAGTTTCCCGTATTATAACCGAAGGGATTTCCCTTCTCCGGCATGAAGTTTCCTCCGATCATGAATGTTCCCGTTTCGTTCATTTCCGCTGTCGGAGCCATCAGTCCCCCCGTCATGCCCAGGTTGAACTGTGCCTTTGCTTCCGTAGCGAATCCCGGCCCGCAAAGGAGAGTGGCCAGGATTCCCGCCCGCAAGAGGCAGCCTTTTCTCAATTTCTTAATATGCATTCTTTTCTCCATGTACGGCGTTCGCCACAGTTTTGTAGATGATGTACAGGTCCAGCCAGAAACTCCAGTGCTCGATGTACCAGATATCCCCGCGGATACGTCCCTCCATGTCCTTCAGCTCCTTCGTCTCCCCGCGGTAACCCGTCACCTGGCTCCAGCCCGTGATTCCCGGCTTCACAAAGTGACGCACCATATACTTGTTGATCAGCTTCGAATACTCCTCCGTATGCTTCAGCATGTGCGGACGCGGTCCCACCACACTCATGTCACCCTTCAGCACGTTGATGAACTGCGGCAGCTCGTCGATGCTCGTCTTGCGCATGATGTTTCCCCACTTCGTCTTCCGCGGGTCATCCTTTGTTGCCTGCACCTTGTCCGCATCTGCATTCACCTTCATGCTCCGGAACTTGTAGCAGTAGAACTCCTTGTCGTTCAGTCCGTTCCGTTTCTGTCTGAAGAAGATCGGCCCCGGCATGGTAATCTTCGTGATGATGGTCACGATGATCAGGATCGGGATAAACAGCGTACAGAGGAAACACAGCGAGAATACGATGTCAAACGTCCGTTTCACGAACTTGTTTCCCAGCTGGCTCAGCGGATCCGGCCGCAGGCTCAGGAAGGGCACACTGCCCAGCATGTTGAAGTACATCCGGTTCTGCAGGTAGTTATGCACGTTCGGCACACTGTAGAATCTCACCAGATGGTTCTCGCAGAAGTTGATGATCGGAATGATCACGTCCCGGTCCTTCGAAGGCAGACAGCAGAACAGGAAGTGTACCTTCGGATGCTGTCCCAGATAGGCCGTCACGTCTTCCGGCCGTCCCAGATACGGACATTCCTTCGGATAGCGGTTACTGGGTTCGTGGTCAAAATAACCGATCACCCGGAATCCCGCATACGATGCCTCCGTCAGCTCCCGGTACAGCTCCACATTGTTCTCATAACTTCCCACCAGCACCACGAAGCGCAGGTTTCCACCCCGTGAGCGGTAACTCTTCACCAGGTAGCGCAGCGTCAGCCGGAATGCCGCCAGACAGACAAGCAGGGTTGCCAGATAGCCTGCAAAAAGCTTCGACCAGGCATCCGTATAGTGTCCTACGGTGAGGATACATCCCGCCAGAATGGCGAAGACAAACATATTCTGTACCACGTGGCCCACAATCCGGTAAGCATACACTTTGCGGTTGTAGAGCGAAACCCCCGTATTGATCGCCGTTATGAAATAACACAGCATCAGCGTCAGCATGATCTGTGTTTGCGGTACTCCCATTGTCTTTTCCCAGCTGCTTCCCTGCGCCCAGCTGTAAAACAGTCCGAACAGCCCGCCGCAGATCAGAGTCTCCGTGATGATGACCATTGTGTTCACCATCCGCTTGTAGGTCAGTAGTTTATTTCCCATAGAATTGTTGGTTAGAAGTTATGAAAAGGATTGATATGATCTTTTTAGAATTTCTCTTTTGCGATGTTGATCAGGAACAGCATGTTTCCGATGATGTACCGTCTCCACATCCGTCGCGGTTCCCTGATCAGCCGGTACAGCCATTCCAGGCTGTGCTCCTGCCACCATTTCGGGGCACGCTCCACGGTTCCCGCAAAGAAGTCGAATACCGCTCCGATGGCACCGCAGTGGCAGTGGATGTCCAGCTCCTTCCAGTGCGTGTAGACCCATTTCTCCTGTTTCGGCGCCGTCATGCCGATCCAGAGCAGATCCGGATTAGCCTTATTGATTGCTTCGATGATCTGCCGGTTCTCCTCGTCGCTGAATTCCGGCTTGTAGGGTGGGGAATACGTCTCTACCGTGATGTTCGGATACACCTCCGCAGCTTTGGCATTGACCAGCCCCAGTACCCGTTCACTGCTTCCCATGAAGAAACATTTGCCTCCCCGCCGGTTCAGCTGTTCCATTTCATGTTCAAACAGGTCCCATCCTGCAATCCGTTCTTTCGGTTGCGATTTGGCTTTCAGCCACCGGCAGGCCATTACGATGCTGGCCCCGTCCGGCACCAGGGCATCCCCCTTCTGGAGAGCCTCTGCAAAGAGCGGATCTTTCTGTGCCGTGTTATACGAATGTGCATTGATGGTGTTGATCAGCACCTTGCCTTCAGGCAATAACGATAGCTCCCTTCTGCTTTCCAGAAGGGATAAATCCTTTAGTTTTAGCATGTATGGTTAGAATTTTATTCTTGTAACGGAATTGTGTGATTCGAATTTATGGAATTAGGATAAGGTAAGTTTGAGGAAAAGCTATTAAAGACGCTGAAAGTATTATATAATCACTTGTTTAATATTTTATGATAAAGATTAATCATTTGTTGTGCTTTATTTTCCCAAGAAAGTTCTTTTTGCTTTAAAATGCAGTTTTCAGACATCTTTTTTAAAATATTTCTATGATGATAAAGTTCAGTAATTTCGTAAGCGAAATCATTAAGAGCCTTTTGTGGGGTTGTAATTTCTATTTTTCTTCCGATGGATGAATCTATGATGGGACCAAATCCACATCTGTTAAAGCAAACGATAGGTAATTTGTTTTGGATTGCTTCAAGGATAACAGTAGAAGTTGCTTCAAATATGCTTGTAAAGAAGAATAGATCACTTTTTTGCATAAGCTTTTGAACATCATCATTAGATATTTGACCATGCCATATACATATGTTATTAATTCCCAAAAAGTTTGCATATTCTTTATATTGCTCATTCTCTTCTAGATTAAATGCTTGGCCTACAATATGGAATCTGATGTTGTCTAGGTTTTTTATTTTATTTATGACTTCAAGAGCTAATTTTAATTGTTTGGTATATATAAATCGTCCTACCCACAGTATATCAAAATATACTTTATCTTTTTTTAGAATTAAATTTTCATCTTTAATGTAACAGCCTGTTTCGTTAATTTGAATGCTTTCTATTTGATGTATTTTTTTTATTACTTCTCCGCTTTCCGGAGTAGCGGTAATTAATATACAGGCTTTATGTAAGGCTGAGATTACTCTAGAGGAATATTTAAGTTGTAGTTTTGTTATCTGATTTTTAATTATATAGAATAATTTGAATTTTAATGTAGCATCTTTTATGAAAGAATAAGGTATTGATCCTATTCCGGCTATTGGTCCCCATACAAATGGTTTATCCTTTATAGTCCATAGGTAACCAGGCTCTCTAAATCCAACCATATTTAATTGATGAATAATATCTATATGTGTGGTGGATATAATTTCCTTTGCAATTTCTAAAGTTGTTTTTTGCCATTTTTTATAATAATAGTAGAATCGCCAATCACCTTGATTCCAACACATTTCTCTGACTTTTGCGGAAACAGGATTATAGTAAAAATGCATATTTTTACTTTGTGGTAAATTGGGCAGAATATTTTCTATATTTTGTTGAAATTCCCCTTCTGTAATAATATGTAATTCGCAATATCGTGCAAGATTTACACACCAATTCCATGCCATTCCTGGCTCACTCCCCATATTAGGAGAGCAAGCATATGCATTAATTAAGATTGATAACATGTTTAAATGTTTTGATAAATACTATCAAGTTTTTGAGATATAGATTCAATTGAAAAGAATTGAGAAACAAATTTTTGAGAATAGGATGAAATCTCAAATCTTTTCTGTGGATTTTTGATTAAATATTCTAATTTTTCACTGAGCTCCTGAACGTTTCCAAATTGAAATGTTATTGCATTTACATTTTCTTTTATAACTTCTGGTAATCCACCTACTGGAGTTGTTATCACAGGTATTCCATAAGCCCATGCTTCCATAACAACCATTGGAAATCCTTCTTTGTAGGAGCATAAACAAAATATTGATCCTTCTTGAAAATATTTTTCTTTTTTATCTCCTGTTACATATCCCGTAAAAAGAACTTTTTTTTCTATATGAAGTTGATTTGCTAGATTTTTTGCTTTGGTAATCTCTCCATCTCCCATAACAATAAGTTTCCAATCTGGATATTTATTATGTATTTCTTTGAATGCTTTTAATAAAATATCATAAGCTTTGTTGGCATTAAGGTGTGCAGCAAAAATGATAGTTTTTGTATGCTTACTATATTCGATAGCTTTTACAGGCTGAAAAGCATTATATAAATAATCGCATGGAATATTATATTCAGGAAAAAGATTTTTAAATTTTTCTACCCAAAGATTTGCGAGTAATAAAACTTCACTTGAATGTTTTATACAGAAATGGAAAAGTTTACTACTTTTGAAATCTTCTATTTGATTACCGACATGTAAATGTAGTATAATTTTTTTTTTCCATAATAATGCTAGAATATATACTGGTAATTGCACTAATAAACTAATATCTGGTACTGTATGAAAATGTATAATATCGAATTTGTTAATGATGAACAGAGCGGTAAAATATGATTTTAAGCAATAGTATATTTTCCGGATTTTATTACCTTGTATTTGAGTACCAAGCCAGTAGCAATTATATTTCTTCCAAATAGGGCTTGCCTTTAATATTTTTAGGACTGTTGTGACTCCACCGTTGCTCTTTTCGGCAGAGCCAACCATCATAACTTTTTTATTATCTTTCATTATTTTACTTCTCTAGACATTAGTAAATTTTGCTTTGAGAGTCTTTTTTCTTGTGGATATAATAATTTTTCATGTTGAAGGATTTCATCAATAGTAAATCTGTATTTAATAATCTTGGCAGGAATTCCTCCGATGATAGAATAAGGAGGGCAAGAGTGTGTGACAACAGATCCTGCTGCGATTATAGATCCTCTTCCTATCGTAACTCCTTTCAAAATAGTAATATTTGCTCCCGCCCACACATCATCTTCAATACATACAGGTTTATCATTTTCTGCAGTTTTATCCCTAGAGTCAAAAATATATTTTCCTATTACGTCAATTCTATGATCTCCTGTAATAATTGTTGGATTAGGGCCGAAAATTACTTTATTACCAATAGAAAGTGATGCTTCAGTGCAAAAGAATGTAGTTCCTTTGGGAATAATAACATCATTCCCAATACTTAAATTCCATAATCCTTTTATTTCTGAACAAGAAGGGCGTAAATAGACATTTCTACCACAGAATTTCATATTTTTTTTGTAGATAGGGGATAAAATCTTATCGAATATATAAGGAATTGCAAGACTTAATTTTATGGCGAAAGAAAAAGGAAAATTATTTTTCATATTCTTTTAAGTATCTTTTTGCTGTTAAATTAATTGAGTAATTTGTTATTACATGTTGAAAGGAGATAGTTTCTGCAATATCTTGATATTTTTGATATGAATTAAAAATTTCTTTTATTTTAGCAGCACATGCTTTACTATCTTTTACGTGAAAAAAACTCCCATATTTACCTTGTCCTATAATTTCCATAGGACCTTCTATATTTGAAACCAGAACAGGTAGTTTGGCTGCCATTGCTTCTGCAACGGTTAAACCAAAACCTTCATATATTGATGGTTGTACAAATAAGTCGTAATCTTTTAAATGATTATATATATAATTTCTATCTTTTAAACCTAGGAAATTAACATATCGTTCTAATTGTAAGTCTTTTGTTAATTTAAGCAATTCTTGTTTAGAATCTCCATCTCCAATAAAATCAATTTTTATATTAGTAATTCCTTCTGTTACAATTTGTTTGATAGCTCTAATTAAAATATCTTGCCCTTTGTATTCTGTATATAACCGACTAACTTGTATTATTTTTAGTGTGTTTAGTTCTTTAGTATGTTCTCTAGATTTTATCTGTTCAATAGGTATACCATTAGGGATAATTTGTATATTAGGAAAAAATTTAATACTATTAATATGTTCTTTTACAGCTTTAGAAATTGCAAAAATCTTATGGTAGTATTCGTAATATTTAATATCTTGCATTGTGTCATGGACAGTTAGATATAATTTTTTTGTTTTATGGTTAATGATTAAGGGGGCTATATTGGAATTGTGACAATGAATGATATCAGGTTTTATTTTTGTTAATATGATGTTGAATTTTATGTAGTAGTAAGGATTTAAGCTTCCTTCTTGGCGATTGATAAGATATATATTTATATTATTATTGACTTTATTTACTAGATCTATAGAATAGTTCTTATTTATTACAATCAGGCTAATTTCATTATCTTTAGATTGTTGATTTATTATATCAATAAGCATCGTTTCAGCACCTCCTGTTGAAAGGCAGAATATGATATGAGCTATTTTCATAAAGCTATATGTTAAAGATTAAAATATGGTTCTTGCGCACAAAATTTAGGAAAGTATTTTTTTATATAATAGATAGCTGGGCACAATATTATAATTAGTGTCAATAATGTTATATTAGGATTGGTGTTATATATTTTTAAGTATTGAATGAAAATACTATGAGTAGCTAAGGCTATCAATGAATAGCGTCCTATGTAGCTGATTATAGGAACTTTTTTTATAAATTTACATAAGTAAATGATTGATAAGCTACCACTTACTCCACTAATTATAGTTATAATGTATGATTGGGTATATTTATTCCAAATCATTTCAATGTAATTAGGTCCCATTGTATACTGGGTTAATATAAATATAGATAATGCTATGATAAAATAATATTTATCTTTTGGCGTTTCGTCCAGCAAGTTAAGTTTTTTTCGAAAGATAAAACCTAAATAGATGAAAATTAATGATGTCATCGCAGAACTAAAGAAAAAGGGCAGTATTATATGATGTCCGAATAAAGAAAATTTACTCATATAAAAACCTATTATTGAAATAGAAAATATAAGTAATGACCTTATATGTGATTTATGTATTTTCTTTTCAAGAAAATAAAACATCATATATCCCCAAAACAGACAAATTAGAAACCATAAGGGGCCATTAATGCATGTGTATGGAGATATTATTGTTTTGAAAATATTACTTATTGTGATATTTGAAATATTAAAGATTGATAATATAATATCATTGAATAAAGCTATTAGTGAGAAGAATAAAAAAGGTATAAGTAAAGCATTGACTTTTTTTATGGCAAAATGTTTATAGGAATATTTTGTAGATATGAAAAGTCCGCATATAAAAAAATAGAACGGCATTCTAAAGCTTGTTATGTAAGGAGATGATAGTATTGTATTATGTGCAATGTGTTCTGACATTACAAATATAATACATATACCTTTTGCCAAATCAATATATTCTTTTCGTTTATGCGGAATTATATTTGTTGTAGTCATAGCTTTTTCTTTAAAATACTAATTAGACGAGGATTACATTTGTCGAGAACATACAATATACAGCCTGGTATAAGACCTATAAAACTCGCTTTTATAGGTGCGTTGGTTATAATTTTCTTGATACTATAATGAGTATTTAAGGCGTATCGAAAATAGTTGATGTAATCTTTCTTGATATATTTAAATTTTCCTTTACCGTTTATTATTAATGATGAATATAAAAATGTTCCGATAGGGTTTTTTATGCTTGTCAATGATCCTGCTGCAGTTATGGAATCATCATTATATTCACGTATATAAATAGGCGTGTTAATGTATAAAGCATTATATTTTTTGGCGATATTTAACCATAATACTCCTTCTGGACAGAATTTCTCCCCTTTTATAATTGGCAAAGAATATTGCTTTAAGATGGATGTCTTTATGACTTCTGCTCGATCTCCGATTGCTCCATGAATATACCTATAATCATAAAAATTTGAAATTTGTTTTTGGGGAAAAGGATGATATCCAACAACTTTACCATTATCAAATTTTGTAAGAAATACCATGCCACATATGTTAGAGTCTTTCTTTATTTCTGGTATGTATTTTACAATTGTTTCAATTGCCAATTTATCTAGATAATCATCACTATCCAATCTTAATATAAAATCTCCTTTTGCTATCTGTGGAGCTAAATTCATTACACTTGGTAATCCTCCATTCTCTTTGTTGATAATTGTTATAGGAAATTTGTCGGTATTAAATTTCTTTATGACATCTTCTGTATTATCTGTACTTCCATCATTTATTAAAAGCCATTCAAAGTCATAACAGCTTTGTTCTAAAAGGCTATTAAAGACACGAGGTAATGTGGAGGCTCTATTAAAAGCCGGTGTATATATAGTTATCATGACTTTATAGATTAAGTTGTATCTCGTTATTTTCCCGTTTTAATGTGATTTGCTGTGGGTATTGTTGAAAAGAGTTTATATTGTTAGGTATAGGGTATATTAATGAATATCCTTTTAAAAAATAATTATTTAATAGTTCTGTAGAGACACCTAAAGATTCGTTATCTGCTACTTCTTGTACCATATTTAGAGGATAACTCAATATGTAGGGGGCTATATTTGATTTCCCATTATTAAATAGATGATGCTTTAGAGAATAGTCATAAATATGTGCTTCTAAAGTTGACGGATTGTTGAAGATGACTTTAGATAATATTCTCATTAAGGCTTTTTTTTCATAAATATGTCCATCTACGGAGAAAGGATATCCCCAATTTTTGTATTTTTTAAAATCTGAATACTTCCAGTTTATAATATTATTCTCTATAGTTAGCCTTTTAGAAGGCTTGTCAATATTGTTTCCTAGTCGCAAAGAGAATGAATTTGCATAAGGATTATTTGCAATCCATGATAAAATCTCTTGATTTATTTTTACATCTCGAATAAAAATGGAATCATCTGTAAGAAATGTAATGAATTTGGCGTTAGTTTTGGATATTAAAGAATTTAATAATTTTCTGAAATTAGATTTTTGTAATCTACAATGTTTGTATTTAATGATTTTTTTAAGATTAAATACTGAAAAATAGCATTGGAAAGGGTATTCTGTAATAATATTTGTTTCTTTTATAAAAGCAAAGTTCTTATATCTCTGTTGTAATATATTATAACCTTTATCATAATTATTATCAGTTGTATTATATATAATAGTTACATTATAATTTGATGTTGCCCAATAAAAATTAATGCTTGACAACAAAGCATCAAGCTGCATGGCACGGTTAAATGAGAAAATAATAATTTGAATCATAGTTTAATAAATAATGCGATCTTTCAAATATTTTAAGATGTTTTTAGGAAGTCTTAAACATGCTTTAGCTATACCTGATGTAGAATATTTTGATATAAATTTATATTGAGGTATATAATTAGAAATTTCAAAATTTTGATTGTATGAGTATACATGGTTAATATCAAATTTCTGTAAAGCAGATTTGTAATAAATAAGATTCATTTTATAGTAAATACCGTATCGTATTTCAACAGCTGTACGCTCTTGATTCTGTAAATTACTTTTTTGGCTTAAACGACCTTCATTGCCAACTCCATTTAGAAAGTAGCCTAAAATATGATTGACTTTATAGATTGGGTAATTGTAAGCTGTTCTTACTTGGAATTCGTAATCTGCAACTAATTTAAATTGTTCATCAAAGTATCCTATTTTATCATGTATTTTTTTTCTCCACATTGGGAAACATCCAACTAAGTGACTCACTTTTGCTTCATGGGGAACGGCGATTGCATCTATCTCATTAACTAAAATTCCACATGTTTCTCCATACTTTCTTGATAAGATGTAATTTCCATAAGCCATACCGGCTTCAGGATGCATATCCAATATTTCTGCTTCTTTTCTTAAAGAATCTTTTGTACGAATATCATCTATATTCCAAATTGTACAATACTCTCCTTGTGATAATTTTATTCCTCTATTCCATGTCGCATATAATCCTTCTCTTTCTTTTATTATAATATGCTTTAAATGTGGAATAGAGCTAGCACATGATTGGACGATTTGTAATTCTTCTTCTGTTGGATCATTATGTAAAAGCAAAACTTCTACTTCATGAGCATTATCTATGTCTTTTACATATTCAAGATATTCCTCTAAATATTGTGCACATCTGTATGCAGATGAAATAACGCTAATTTTTACCATATTTGTTTTGAACTTGTTTTTTTATTGTAGAAATAAATAATAGATATATTGCGATTGTTCCCATACGTGATATGGTTGAGCCTGAGAAGGATTGTATGATTAAAGATAGAAATGATGTGAATGCAATGACTGATAAAACAGAATATTTACTTCTTTTAAAGAAAAAATATAATAAGAATAACCAGAATATAGTAATTAAGATCATTCCTCCTAGTCCCCAGTGAGTTAATAAATTCCCCCATGCGAAATCAGGTGTAGTCATTAATCCTGCTGAACCAACTTTACCAGTTGCTCCAACTTTAAAATCATACATTTTTAATATATATGGTTGAGAATCAGAAATTAGGCCAAGTCCAAATATTTTTTCTAAAAATGGTCGATCTATGAGATAATAGTAGCGCTCTAAGAACCAAGCTATTCTATATGTCATTGTTCCTCCAGTTGTGAATTCTTGAAGATCTTCAGGTCTAGTATTTAATATGTATAATAAATCTTCAGAGGTATTCCCTTTTGAAAATCGAGTAGTGATGATATCCATAAATGGAATTAATAAAATTCCTAATATTAATATTTTTTGTATACTTTTTCTTAATCCTCCTTGGATATATAACCCTATTAATAGTACTATGATGTTAGCGATAATAAAAGTTCTACCTAATGTGCATACAATTGTTATAGAGAATATTATCCGATATAAATTAACCCTACTCCGTTTTATAAATTGCGGGAAAATAAAAGAACTTACAAAAAACATAGTTAGGAGAGGTGGATAATTGTAAAATCTCATTATTCCGGCTGTTAGATCTACGCTACCTTCAACTGGGTATGGTAAAATAGCTTTCCCTATAATAATTTGACATATATATAAAATAGAAGTTATTAAAGTTATATTTTGTAAGTAATTATATATTTGAAGAAATAAATTTGAATTTACTCTTCTCAGAAAGAAATATGAGAGTATAATGTAATCTGCACGTGAAGCTTGAATTATCTGAAAGAAAGTAAGATGGTAGTAAAACTTTGAAAAAATGCTTGATAGTAAAAGGAAACAGATTATTACATACACTATATTTTCCTGCCCTTTTGTCTTAAAGTAACCTTTCCTGTTATAATTTAATATAGATATGATAATAGTATATATTAAGGCTAAATCACTATTACTTGTACCTATTATGTAGTCTGGTAAAATTGATAATCCGTTTAAGCAGAAGGAAATAAATAATAATAAAGAAATAGCATAGTTTTTTCTGAAATATAGAAAAAGAGAAATGCAGAGCAATAATATTCCGAGCATAAAATATATTTCTTTGTCGTATTATTATAATGCTTTTTCAGATATTTTTTTTATAAATTTTGCCGGATTCCCTCCCCATATTTCATTTTCAGGTATTGATTTTACAACAACGCTTCCAGCTGCTATTATTGAGTTTGATCCAATTGTAATACCTTTTGATATAATACAATTAGTGCCGATAAAAACATTATCTCCAATTACTATGGGGGCTGTGATAGCATTTTTCCCATCTAGAATAGGGTTCGCTCTATAGGCAGCATTAGTAGAATGAAAATTAGTATCATATATTCGTGTCCCTCCACCTATCTTAACATTATTGCCTATTGTTATAGAATTTGAACAAAATATTAAGGTACTATTCATACCTGAATTATCTCCGATAGTTAAATTACCTGAATCTGTAACTATAATTTTACTTTTGCTATACCATCCTGTATTACTTTTGGATATGATAGTGAAATTTTTTCCGACTTTGAATTTTCCGCCATTATATACTCTAATTATTGGCATATAAAAGCCTACATTTATAGTTTCATATTTTACACTATTTATATAAAATATGAATTTTATAAGTTGATTATTTATATTGTTCTTAACATAATCAAAGAGATACTCTGTTCCGTAATATAATTTTCTAATGTACTTTCGCATATTCTTTTAATTTTTCAATATTGTTCATTTGTTCAATATTTTGTTTTAGCCATTCTGGATTTTTCTCCCACCATTGGTAACTTTGGAGAAATGAGATAGTATCTGCATCATATCTGTATTTTATAACTTTAGCAGGAATACCTGCTACTATAGCATAAGGTGGCACATCTTTAGTTACGACAGCTCCAGCCAATATTACTGCTCCATTACCTATTTGTACACCACCTACGATAAATGCATTTTCTCCTATCCAGCAATCGTGTCCAATAATTATTGGATATGAATTGTTTTCATCTGCATATCTAAATTCATTGAATCGTTGTTTTGTTGTAAAAGTTCCACCATTCTGTTTGGCTAAGGAATAAAAAACAGGTGATGTTGAAACAAATGGAATAGTGTATGGATGTATACCAGGATTCGTCTTTACATTTCTGCCGATAGAACAATATCTACCTATTTTCCCAATTATAAAACTGTTGCGACCTATATATGAACCATATCCCAAATATCCAGAAAAAGTAGTTCCTGGATATAACTTATTCATGCCTTCAAAAATAGAATTATCAATGATGTTATTGCTAAAATTAAAAATAACATGTTTGTGATATTTTTTCTTATGTTTAAAAAAAATATATAATTTATAAGTGAAAGATTTAAAGATAAAATTTTTGAGATATTTTATTGTATCCATATTCCCGATGCTTTTTTATGTAATATTTTATGTATTTGAATTGAGAATACTGTTGCATATATTATATTGATTATGCACATTGAACATATAACTCCGATAGCTCCCATTTTATTTCCTAAGAGTAGTGATAATGGTATATGTAATGTCAAACCAATAAAAGTTATATATGTTTGTAATTTTATAGAACCAATTCCGTTTATTAATTGTACTTGCAAAGAATTCCATGTACTAATAATCATATATATAGTTACTGATAAAGACATGATAAATGGAATATTTGCATTTGTTCCAATCCATATTTGATATATAAATGGTGATATTAATAGCATTAAGAGTAAAATAATAACAGAGATGATGTATATTATGGTCATTTTTTTGTAGACTAATGTCATCCAATTAAAATCTTTTTTTGTGTATGCATCGGTAAAAGCCGGCCATAAAGGTGATAATATGATCGAATATATCATCATAGCTATTCCTAGATATTTATAGGCTATATTGTATGATGTGACTTCATTCGGCCCTGATACATTTGAAATAAGAATATTGGTGCATTGATACATTATAATAACTTGTATTTGAATAATAAAAAATTTAACACCTAAAGAAAAAAGGTGACGTATATATTCTTTATTAATATATTTAAATCGAGGAGATACAGCTTTAAATTGTTTATGGAATAGAATAATAGAAGCTATAAATAGAACAATAATAGGAGGAATTGATATAGCTAATGCCAAAGCAGCTAAGGATGGAGGATATAATTTTATAAGGATTGTTATAATGATTAGTGATAAAAAATTGCCTATAACTGGAAAAGCAGCTGATAATGCTACTTTTTGATATGCTGAAATAACAGCTGTTAATACATTCACTATCATTTGGATGCAAAAGCAAATGATAAGTATGTATAGTGTCTGGGATATATCCTGATTATAGATTGGATTTACATTCAAAAATTCTGCCCAGTTTATTAATGATATTCCACAAATAAGTATAACACATAGTGGAATGAATATTATGGTCATAATAAAATAGGTAGTAGACACTAATGAACGTCCTTTTTCCCATTCGCTTAGAGCTATAGCTTCTGCTAATTTGTTCTTTAGCCCGAGGGTAAATCCAATATCAAAAAAATTAAGCCATACCATAATTGATGATAGAGTTAACCATATTCCATATAATTCTGATGATACATATCCAAGAGTTATGGGCACCAATATTAAAGAAATAGTTATGCTAACTCCTTTTATTAAGAATGAACCAATTATGTTTTTCTTTATTATAACAGATCGTTGATTTCCTGATAAGAAATTTTTGATAGGTATATTCATCTTTTAATTTGATGCTAATTTTAGTATGCATCCAGTTTTGATGTATTCCATTAAGGAGACTTTCCTCATAAAACTTTCAAAAATGGATTTGATTTTTAGATAGTATTAATTCTATGATATCCTTTGTACTTATATTTACTATATCCTTAGGTTACTTTATGGAAAGATTCCTGCAAATATGTTATATGGCTATCTCGTTTGTTTAATAAAAGAATATGAACATATGTAAGAATGATTAGATATTTACTAAAATAGACGATTCTCTCATTTAACCCTTATGGAAGATAATTAAAATTTGTTACTTCCATTCTTGCTATTTCTTTGATTAGAATTATGAAGATTGAGGGGAGAATACTTTAGAATGATATGTTTTTAAAGGACTTCTTCTTTATATTTTTTAAGTAGAAGTTCATTTTTGTTTTTTCTGATAATTCTATAATTACTTCTTGACGATGTTAGAATTATACATCCACTTATAGCTATTACTAAGCCGATTACTAATGAACATCATTGGGTTAGCTTCAGTATTAACAGCTGTTAGTGAGGAAATATATAACTCTGTAATTTGTTCGTAATTTTTTATGAATAGTTTTTTACTCTTTTCCTTTATAATTAGGTGCTTATTTTCTTTAAGGGGCTTTATTAAATTTCTTCTCGTCTTTTATAAAAATCATGGCTATAGCATTTAATTTGTATGCATGTCATCTATTTGTTGAATTTTCACTTGAATATCATTGAGCTTTTCATCTTCTTCATTTGTTATCTCTCCTTCTCCAAAGTATTGGATTTCAAAAGTCACACGACTTTCAGGAGTTAGAGTTGTCTGTAGAATGCGGATACAGTTGCGCACTTCTATTTCGATCTCTCGCAGCTCAGATGAAGTAAACATTTCACATAGCGGCAAACTGATATGGCTCCACGTATATTCTTCTACTTTTTTGTGACTTAGAGAGCTGACCAGCAACAAGATCTCCCGAAGCAATTTTTTCTGGAAAGGCTTGTTGACAGCTGTGATTATATCTTCATGCAACCAGTCCAAACGATAATACAGAATACCGCAATAGTAGGAAACCCCTTTAGCTAAAAGTAGGGTCTTATCGCAGTAGTCCTGAACTTGAAATAGGGTAGTAGTAAGTTCTCTTATCATAACGTATTATTTACCATAACCATACCCATATCCGTAGCCGTATTTTTTTCCATAACCATATTTGCCATATTTGCCATATTTCCCGTAACCGTAGTAGTAACCATTTTTACGCTGGTTCATATCAATACCATTGATCAGGGTACAGAGATTCGGCAATTTGTTTTCACGTTTCAGGTCATTGATCAGTTCATAGTCGCTTTTATGCGTATAATCGGCACGGCAGACATAAACACTCAGATTAGCAACGCGGGAGATCAGTTGGGTATCGGTCACCATACCGATGGGGGCTGTATCCAGCAGGACATAGTCAAAGGACTGTTTTAATAGCTCAATAGCTTCATCCAGCGTCTTCCGTGCCACCAGTTCCGTAGGATTGGGAGGAACCGTACCGCCCGGCAGGATAAAGAGGTTGGGGGAGATGGCGGAAGGCAGGCAGAGGCTCAGCAGATCGGTATGCTTCGGATCGGCCAGATATTGGGTAATCCCCCGTTCCTTATGAGAGATCTCAAAGACCTTGTTCAGTCCGGGCTTGCGGATATCCAGACCGACAATCACCACCTTCTTGCCCATAAAGGCAAAGCTGCAGGCCAGATTGCCGGCATTGAAACTCTTGCCTTCACCGGAGGTGGTGGAGGTAAAGAGGATTACTTTCTGGCCTTCTCCCAGCATATACTGTACATTTGTACGGACAGAACGGAACACTTCTTCCATCAGGCCGTTGCGGTTTTCCTGTACCACAATGGGATGTCCGTCTGTTTCTGTTAAAGGAATATCTCCGACTACGGGGACATCAGTGATCTTTTCAATATCAGCCCGGCTTTCAATTTTAAAGCGGAGCAGGTTACGAAGAAAAATCATAGCAACAGGTAAGCCTAAGCCTAACACTAAAGCGATGAGGTAGAACATTTTCCCGTTGGGACCGACCATACCGCCGGCCAGAGGTTCTTCCACCATACGGCCATTGTTTGCCGTAGCAGCTAAGGTTATCGCATTTTCTTCGCGTTTCTGAAGCAGCATCAGATACAGGCTGGCCTTGATTTCCTGCTGGCGGGAGATGCTGAGCAGTTCTTTTTCCTGCTGGGGGGCATTGCTGATCCGGTTTGCAAACTGGGCGGCCTCACGGTTCAGGTCGTTGCGGGTGATTTCCAGTCCTTTCAGCACGCTTGTCACGGAGGTCTGGATATTCTTTCGGGTAGCTTCCAGGGAAGTATCCAGATTGACCACGGCCGGGTTGCTTTCGCTGGAAGTGCGGAGCAACCGTTTGCGTTCGGTCAGCATCTCGTTATACTGTCCGATCAGGGTGGACAGCCCGTTGTCGCTCAGCCCGATATTGGCCGGGATGATCTCCATCCGGTTCTCGGGACGTTCGATGTATTCTTTCAGGAATTCTACAAGACGGAGCTGGGTGGCATTCTCAGCCCGTTTCTGTTCATATTCGGCATTCCCTTGCAGAGCTAACTTCGCATCGCTGGTCAGGTCGGTCAGTCCCGCCTTCTGCTTATATTGTGCCAGCTCGCTTTCCGTGGTACCCAGTTCATGATTGATGATGCTGATGCGTTCATCAATAAATTCGGCCGTCCGGCTGGCTACCTCGTTCTTGTCATCGTTGGCATCGGCATTATACAGTGCTACCAGCGTATTCAGGAAATCCAGACCCCGGCCTACATGGGTATCGTTGTAGTTTAATTTCACAATGGTGGTTTTTTTACTGGTCGGTTCTGCAGACAGATTTCCCTGGCACACCTTGGCGGCGGAGGTAGGGGATACAATCTGTACCTGAATGCTACGTTCTTCCTGGATCTTTGTACTATCTTTCGCATTTAGCGTCAGGGTTCCCACGGGAGTGACGAGTACACCGGGCAGACGGTCAAAAGTCTTTTCAGTGGTGCCTTCCTTTCCATACTTTGCGGTAGCCTTGACTTTCCCGTCAGGCATGCAGTCCAGCTGTAAATTCAGAGGTTCAGCTAACTTGTCCGCTTCTTCGGGAGTCATCCAGACCTTAATGGGAGTATCATGCTTATAAAGCGGAAGGGCATAACCGAAACTGCGGGGTTCCGCATAGCGGATGTTCAGTCCCAGGGTATTGACTACTTTTTTGATTAAGGTGCGGGAACGGAGGATTTCCATTTCATTGTCAAAATTACCGGCCATGCTCAGCATCCCGAGATCCTGCATGGTGGCAAGCGGACTGTTGGCATTGCCTTTTCCCTTGTCGTCCTGCTTGATCAGCACCGTGGCATTGACATTGTAAACCGGAGTCTGATAGCGCAGGTAGCCCCAGGCTCCGATCAGGCAGAGGATCAGGCAGGCCACAAACCAGGGCCAGTACATCAGGTATTCAAACAGAATCGCTTTATAGTCGGTCGGCTTTTCGTCTTCAGCCGTAAAAAGATCGTCGTATTTTTCGTTGCTCATGATATTTTACTTAAAGATGGTAACTAACAGGCTGGCCAGAGAAACCAGAATCGAGGTGGCAGAAATGGCAATGGTAGTAGTATTACCAATGTCGGAGTTACGGGATTTGGTCTTGTTGGGAGTGACATAGAGAATGTCATTCTGCTGGAGATAGAAATAGGGGGAACGGATCAGATTGGCATCGTTCAGGTTCAGCTCCTGAATGTCGCGTCCTCCGTCTGCCGTTTCGCGGACCAGTTTCACATTGTCACGCAGGCCGTAAATGGTCATATCGCCTGCCATGGCCAGAGCTTCCAGTACATTCACTTTTTCGTTGCTGACCGTGAAGGTTCCCGGACGATTGACTTCACCCAATACGGAGATCTTATAGTTCACCATGCGCACATTCACAATTGGGGTTTCCTTCAGGTAGGGGGCCAGCCGGTTGCGGAGCATGGCTTCGCATTCATTCTTGGTCATGCCGCTGATCTTTAATTTTCCCAGAACCGGGAAATCAATTTCTCCTTCGTTGTTCACCAGATACTGCTGCAAGGTGGGCTGGGAAGTCAGGCTGGTGGAATTTTGGGACACGGTAGTGGGGATTGTCAGGTTAAAGGGAACACTGGCCTGAGGATCGGTGGTACTGACGGTAATGGTCAGCAGATCCTTGGGCATGATCCGGGCGTCGTAGAGCGGAATTTCTCCGGCCGGTACATTGACTGTCGCAGAATTCTGCAAATAGGGCACCTTCTTATAAGAGGTACAGCCCGACAACAGGAAGGCTGCTGTCAGGAAGCAGAGAATGTTTGATTTGAATGTCATAATGATTTTAGGTTTCCTTTGATGTTACTAAGCCGTCGCGATTCCGGGGGCCGGAATCTGACTGACTTTCCGATTTTTGCTGAATAGATTCATTGTTGACCACCACGCCCCGGGGGCCGGAACCGTGGTCACTTCCTCGTCCGGGGGCCAGAGCGAAAGGAAGCTACGTTTGGGGTGCGCTTCGCGGTTACCTCTCCCAACCGGGGACCGGGAAGAAGGGATAAAACCGGAATTTTTTGGATGCAGATGCAATTGTTATTCACAATTGCGAGACAAAGGTAAACATTATGTTTTAATTTAAAACAAAATTTCCAATATTTTTCAAAAACAACTATTAATTTTGTGTCGGACTTCTTAAGAAAAAGAATTTCAATGAGATTTAATGAAAATTTCAATTCGATTTCGTTCTCAATTTTAACGAGTTTAAAGAATCTTAAAACCGGACATTTTTTTTTCATCCTTAATTCCGCAACACTTTGATTTAACTTTATTTATAAGTTCCTGAGCAACAAAAAGTTGCTCAGGATTTTGCCATGTCAGATTTTTCACTTATCTTAGTGTTGCAAATCAAAACAAGCGTAAATCGTAACAAGACATGGCAAAGGTACAAATAAAATCTGAAAAACTCACACCTTTTGGA
>CDZK01009444.1_pt1 | contig 21700 bp, 8 predicted proteins | sample 557401 | NCBI WGS metagenome assembly CDZK01 (sample SAMEA3182108, study PRJEB8094) | gut metagenome | biome: human; feature: gut; material: Stool; isolation source: human stools | place: Canada | collected 2013-04-25 | reverse complement strand
TTTCTCTTCTATAGCGCGCTGATAGCGCCGTTTTACGACCTCTTTCATGGAGGCATAGTCATCCGGTCCCTCTACGGTCTTGATATTGTACTTGCGGTAATCCTTCTTGGAAGGTTTCCCCTTGACGAAGACCACGCACCCGGCCACGGGGTCGGAACCCTGGATGTTGGAGTTGTCGAAACATTCTATCTGCATGGGCAGGCGGTCCAGGTGCAGCTCTTGCTGTATCTCTTTCAGCAGGCGCACGGTCCGTTGCTCCGGATTCAGCTTTTCGGCTTGCTTCAGGCGGTCGGCTTTGTACTGCTTCACATTGAGGATGGAGAGTTCCAGCAGCTTCTTTTTGTCTCCCCGTTGCGGGATGGTAAAGACGACATCTTTCAGCTCCATATCCAGCTCAAAAGGCACGATGATTTCACGAGAAAGGCTCTTGTATCTTTCCCGCATTTCGATGATGCCGAGAGAGAGCAGTTCTTCTTTGCTCTCATTCAATCGTTTCTTGTATTCAAAGGTGAAAGCCTGGTTGATGGCACCGTTCGTAATGTGCAGGTAGTTGACGAAAGCGGACTTTTCATCGCTGTCTTCTTCGATGGAGAACACGTCGATATTGTGCAGCACGTTGCTTACCACTTCCGATTTTGCCCGGTAGTTTTCCAGCAGCAGGTATTTTTCCTTTATCTTCTGTGCTTCTTCAAACTTCATTTCGGCTGCCAGTTCCTGCATTTGCTGGAAAAGCATCCGTTCTATCTCCTGGGTATTCCCTTTGAGTATTTCCTTGATTTCAGCGATGTTTTTCAGATACTCTTCCTGGCTTTGCTTCCCGATGCAAGGTCCTGCACAGTTCTTGATGTGGTATTCCAGGCAAACATTGAACTTTCCGGCACGTATGTTTTCCGGAGAGAGGTTCAGGTGGCATGTACGCAAAGGGTACAGATGCTTGATGAGGTCGAGTAATGCGTACATGGAAGGTATATGGCTGTAAGGGCCATAATAGGAGGAACCGTTACGGATTATCTTCCGGGTTCTGAATACACGTGGAAAGTATTCGTTCTGCACGCAGATGCTGGGATACGTCTTGTCGTCTTTCAACAGTACGTTGTAGCGAGGCTTGTATTTCTTGATAAGATTGTTTTCCAGCAATAGCGCGTCTTCTTCCGTATTCACCACGATATATCGGATATCTGCAATCTTGCTGACCAGCACCCTCGTCTTTCCCGGTTCGTGCTCCCGGTTGAAGTAGGAAGACACTCTTCGCTTCAGATTCTTTGCCTTTCCTACATATATAATGGTTCCTTCGGTATTCAGATATTGGTAAATACCGGGACTTTCGGGAAGGTTGGATACAATCCCTTTGAGGTAGTCGTTGGTTCTGAGTTCTTCCATAATACCGACGTTTCACCACAGATTACACAGGTTAGCGCAGATTTCTCTTCGATAAAACTGTGTTTTTGTGGTGGATAAATAATCTGTGTAATCTGTAGTGAAATGTGAAATGGCTAAAGCGACAGCACAGCCTCCACTTCCACATCATCTCCAAACACATCCTTGCCATGAAGCTCTTTCAGCTCGATGATGAAGTTTACATACACTTTCTTGGGGTTCATCTGTTTCACCAGTTTGCAGGCGGCTTCCATTGTTCCACCGGTTGCCAGCAAGTCGTCGTGTAGCAATACTACATCGTCTTCATTGATGGCATCCTTGTGCATCTGCACGGTGTCTTTGCCATATTCTTTATCATAGCTTTCTTCAATGGTTTCTGCAGGAAGCTTTCCCGGCTTGCGGATAGGTACGAAGCCTGCCCCCAGTCTGGTGGCGAGAATGGGGCCCATAATGAATCCTCTTGATTCTATACCCACTACTTTGGTGATGCCTTTGTCTTTATACATCTCGTATAGTGTGTCCGAGAGTTCCTGCAAGGCGGTAGGCTCCTTGAACAAGGTAGTTACATCGTAGAATAGAATTCCCGGAATGGGGAAGTCGGGTATTTCTCGGATGCTTTTGGTAAGAGTTTCTTTGCTCATAATCAGTTTATTTAATACGTTTATTGAATTCTTTGTTTCACGTGGAACTTTGCACTCTATCGTCCGCAAAGTACCAGTAGCACGTTGATGTCGCTCGGAGATACTCCCGGAATCCGACTCGCTTGGGCTATTGTTTCCGGATCTATCTTCATCAGCTTCTGTCTGGCTTCGGTGGAAAGGGATTGAATGGAATTATAGTCAAACTTACCTTTTATCTTGATGCTTTCCAATCTTGCCAACTTATCCGCAATAATCCGTTCGCGCCCGATGTATCCCTCGTACTTGATGAGTATTTCTGCAGCTTCTACAATTTCTTCCTTTCTATCGGATATTTTATCCAGTTCTCGTTTAAAGGCACTGACGTGTTCGGCAATGTTCTCAATCGTTATCTGCGGACGGTTTATCAAATCTATCAATTTGCATCCCTGGCGCAGTGGAGTAGTGCCGAGCTGCTCCAATACCGGATTGATTAATGCCGGTTTCATCGAGTAATTCCGCGCGAAGTCTATAATCCGGTTCACGGCTTCACGTTTTTCTGTCAGCAGCTTGTACCGCTCTTCCTTGACGAGTCCCAGCTTCCAGGCTTTTTCCGTGAGTCGCATGTCCGCATCATCCATACGGAGCAGGATGCGATATTCGGCACGGGAAGTAAACATACGGTAAGGCTCGTCCACGCCTTTTGTTACCAAATCGTCGATTAAAACGCCGATATATGCTTCATCCCTTGCAAGGGTGAACGGCTCTCCGCCGTGGCAATTGATGTGGGCGTTGATGCCAGCCATGATTCCTTGTCCGGCAGCTTCCTCGTAACCGGTTGTTCCGTTTACTTGTCCGGCAAAGAACAGATTCTTTATATTCTTCGTTTCCAGCGTATGTTTCAGTTGGGTGGGGTCAAAGAAGTCGTATTCGATGGCATAGCCCGGGCGGTAGATGACCAAATCTCTGAATGCCGGTATCTTTTTCAATGCTGCAATCTGGATGTCCATGGGCAATGAAGAAGAGAATCCATTCAAGTAGAGCTCCTGGGTTGTTTCCCCTTCGGGCTCCAGGAAAAGCTGGTGCTGCGGTTTGTCGGGGAAAGTCACAATCTTGGTCTCTATACTGGGGCAATAACGTGGGCCGATACTTTGGATTTGTCCGTTGAAAAGGGGGGAATCCGGCAGCCCTTCCTGCAGAATCCGGTGTACCTCTTCATTGGTGAAACAAGTCCAGCAAGGGAGCTGTTTCAAATGGCGTACATGAGTATCCATGAACGAGAACTTGTGGAAGTCACATTCTCCATCCTGAATTTCCATGTCCTCATAGTGCACGCTGCGTCCGTCTATACGTACGGGGGTTCCCGTCTTCATGCGTCCGAAGGTGATGCCGTGTTTGGCGATGGACTCGGTTAATTGGTAGGATGCAGGTTCTGCCATACGTCCACCCGGGAGCATGGTACGTCCCACGTGCATCAGTCCGTTGAGGAAAGTTCCTGCGGTGAGTACTACACATTTGGTATGGAACGTTACTCCCCATAGTGTTACTACTCCCGTAATTTCACCGTTTTCAACGAGGATTTCCTGCACGGTATCCTGCCAGATATGCAGGTTGGGGATATTTTCCAGAATTTCTCTCCATGCCCAGATAAATTTGTTGCGGTCGCACTGTGCGCGCGGGCTCCACATAGCGGGACCTTTGGAACGGTTCAGTATACGGAACTGTATGGCTGTCTGGTCTGTCACCAATCCCATATATCCTCCTAAGGCGTCTATTTCGCGTACTATCTGTCCTTTGGCGATGCCTCCCACTGCCGGGTTACAACTCATCTGTCCGATTTTGTTCATATCCATTGTGATAAGACAAGTCTTCGAACCCAGGTTTGCAGCAGCGGCAGCGGCTTCGCATCCTGCGTGTCCGGCGCCGATTACAATAACGTCATACTTAAACTCCATTCGTTCAGTGTATTTTAAAACTGTGCAAAGTTACGAAAAAAGTTGTATGCCGGGACGTGTCATATCTTAAAATCCGGATATATCTTCTTTGGCATTGCTTATATTTCCGTATCCAGCATCATACTTATTGCTTGGAATGCTTAGGCTATAGACATATTGCTTGTGTTTAGCTTAAAATACAATCAAAATGAAGCTTTTTGAATACTATTGCTTTTCTTTTTGAAAAAGATACATACCTTTGCAACGTTTGGATATTAAAAAGTGTTTTGATTGACTAATTTTAAGGAAGAGAAGCATGAGAAAGAAATTCTTCTTGTTAATCATTGTCTGCCTGGTTATGGGGGCGGGAGTGATGGCTCAGACGTCTACGGTCTCGGGAACAGTATTTGCCGAGGACAACAATGAGCCGATTATTGGGGCATCGGTATTGGTGAAGGGTACAACGCTGGGGGCCGTGACCGATATCGAAGGTAAATTTACAATCTTGAATGTGCCGGGCACGGCAAAGACAGTGATTGTCTCTTTTGTAGGTATGCAGAAAGTAGAAGCTGCCATAAAGCCTGCTATGAAGGTGGTGCTGAAATCGGATTCGGAACTGTTGGATGAAGTGATGGTGGTGGCTTACGGCACGGCCAAAAAGAGCAGCTATGCAGGTTCGGCTTCTTTAGTGAAAGCGGATGCGCTGAAAGACATTCCGACGACCAGCTTTGAAAACGCGTTGAACGGTAAAGTGGCGGGCTTGCAACTGACGAATAATTCCGGCCAGGCGGGTTCCGCACCGGCCATCCGCATCCGTGGCATAGGTTCTATGAATGCCGGGAATGAACCGTTGTATGTAGTGGACGGTGTTCCGGTCTCTTCGGGCAATACGGGGCAGATGAGCGGTGAGCTCTATTCTACCAACAACATCATGAATACGTTGAACCCGGAAGACATCGAATCTATTTCTGTATTGAAAGATGCGGCGGCCAGCTCGCTTTATGGGTCGCGTGCGGCAAACGGCGTCATTCTGATTACTACCAAAAAAGGACAGATTGGCAAGCCGGTGGTGACGCTGAAAGCCGAAGTGGGCTTCACGCCCTGCTGGGCAACGGACAACTATGAAACGGCCAGCGTACAGGAGAATGTGAATATGCTCTACACCGTATTTCACGATGCCCGTACAAGCGGTAAGGGCGAAACGGACGAAAAGGCGGCAGCCTATGCCATAGGCCAGTTGAACAGCCGTTTCAACAAACATGGCTACCAATTTACCACAAATGGTACGGGAGCTTACGAGAACGTCAATATCCTTGAGTACGACAACTCCGGGCGTGGAGGCAAATACTACGATTGGGACAAGGCATATTTCTGTACCGCCATTTACCAGACCTACGATATGTCCGTCAGCGGTGCTACGCAGAATACCAACTATTACACTTCCCTTTCCTATACCCAGGACGAAGGACGTTTGAAGATGAACAGCTTCGACCGTGTTTCCGGTCGCCTGAACCTCACCCAGAAGGTGGGGAAATTCCTTGAACTGACCACCAATGCCAGCCTGGCGCGTACCAAGAAAAGCGGTTATAATGATACACGCAACACGGGCAGCAATTACTTCATGCAGACCCGTAACTTGCTGTGGGGACTCTACTGGCCCACTGATTACAAGACCGGCGAGCTCTGGACCGAACGTTACGGTAGCTACGCCTACAATGGGCTTTATTATGACAAAGAGTGGGAGAACGGTTCTACCAGTACCAAAATCATAGCTGCGGAGACGCTCACCCTGCATCTGATGCCGGGCCTGGACCTTCGTTCTATCTACTCTTACGACAATACTACTGTAAAAGACCATATCTATTACAGTGCCAATCACTATAAAGGCTCGGCAGACAATGGGAATGTCAACGAATACCGTACTACATACGAGAAGATGGTTACCTCCACTACCGCCAATTATACCGGCACCTTCGACAAACACACAGTTGGCACCATGGTGGGTTTCGAAGCGGAGAAGAACAAGACAGACTATGTGCGTGCCACAGGAAGCAATCTTGCGGTCAGCACCATTCATACAGTTTCTACTGCCGGAACGCAGACTTCTGCCGGATATTCCTGGGGAAACTCGATGGTGTCCGTGCTCTCCAAGTTGGATTATAATTACGATGAACGCTACTTCATTTCCGGTTCTTACCGCCGCGACGGTTCTTCCCGGCTCAGCAAGCAGGAACGTTGGGGAAACTTCTGGTCAGTGGCAGGAGCGTGGAACATCATGCGCGAGGGTTTTATGAGCAAATATTCTTTCCTGAGCAACCTGCGTATACGTGCCTCTTATGGTATTAACGGTACGCTGCCTTCGGACAATTACGGCTATATGAGCTTGATGAGCTATACCAGTAAGTACATGGGTAACCCGGGCGGTACAATCACTACCGTCACCAATGACAAGCTGTCTTGGGAGACGAGCTACAACACGAATGTGGGTATCGACTTCGGCTTCTTCGGCCAACGTCTGCGCGGTACGGTGGAATACTTCAACCGTGATTCGAAGAACCTGCTCCAGGATGTTCCCATTTCGATGGTTACGGGATTTTCCTCTACGTTGCGGAACGTAGGATGCATCAACAACCATGGGGTAGAGGTGGAGTTGAGTGGTGACATCATTGATAGTAAAGGATGGTTATGGAGTGCCGGTGCCAACGCAACCTTCCTCCGTTCTGAGGTGAAAGAGTTGTATGGCGGTGCGGACATTATCTGGTACGACCCCACCAGTAGCGACAGCCGTGCGCAATATGTATACCGGGAAGGTCAGTCCACGCTGGCTTTCTATGGATACGAATGGGCAGGTGTGGACAAGACCAACGGCAAGAACGTCTACTATGTAAATGACCCCAAGAATGGCAAGGCCGGAGATTTTGAGTATAACGGGCGCGGAGCTACTTATGACTATAACAATGCCAACTACACCATCATCGGCAATGCCGTTCCCAAAGTGTATGGGGGCATCAATACCTCGGTCTCCTACAAAGGCATAGCCCTTTCGTTGGGCTTTACCTATAAGATAGGAGGAGACTTGTACGACGGAGCCTACATGGATGTGGCCGACGACGGTTATTATTGGGAGCGTATCCGTGCTAAAAGCTACTACAACAACCTTTGGACGCCAGACCATACGAACGGTACAGAGCCCCGTATCGAAGGTGTAGACCTCGATGACCCGCAACAATACAGCAGCCGCCACTTGTTCAATGCCAGTTATCTGCGCTTGAAGAATCTCTCATTGGCCTATACGCTGCCCAAAGCCATGACCCGCAAGGCTTTCATCGAGAATGCCCGCCTTTTCTTCACTGCCAGCAACCTTTGGACAATAGCCAAATACAAGGAGGCAGACCCCGAAGTGAGCGAATACGGCACACGTGGTTGGGAAACCCCTATCGGAAAAACGTTTGTCGTTGGCGTTGAATTGAAATTTTAATGAACTGGAGGAACTAACAATGAAAAAGATATATCATTTATTGGCACTTGTGATACTTGGTGCCTTTACATTCACTTCGTGTGACGATTTTCTGGATATGCAGCCCACCAACTCCGGAAATGCAGAAGGTGCTGTCGGTACGGTAGCCGATGCGCAGGTGGTTATCAACGGTGTGATGAGTGCGATGACCTCATCGTCCTATTACGGCAGAAACCTTTTTATGTACGGTGATGCCAAGGGCGGTGACCTCACGATTTTTGCTGCCGGACGCGGACTGGATGCATTCTATACGTTCAACCACACTTCCAACAGCAATACTTATTCCGGTTTCTGGAGCCGTGGATATTACTGCATTCTGCAGGTCAACACCTTGTTGAGCAACATTGAGAAGCTGGAAGAATCGGGCAGTATGGAAGACTTTTCCGAAGCCAAAGGGCAGGCGTTGACTCTGAGGGCGCTGTTCTATTTCGATTTGGTCCGTCTCTACGGGCTTCCTTACAATTACAACAAGACCTCTTATGGAGTTCCCAATGTAACCGAGCCGCTTACGGTGAACGCCCAGCCCACCCGTGCTACTGTGGAGGAGAACTATCGCCAGATTCTGCAGGACTTGTCGGACGGGGCGGCCCTGCTTGCCAAGAAGAAGACAAAGCAGAGCGGATATGCGGACTATTACACCAACATAGCCCTGCAAGCGCGTGTGAAACTCTATATGGAAGATTATGACGGTGCTTTGAACGCTGCCCGGGAGATTATAGAAAGCGGTGTGTACAAACTGTATGAGCCTGCCGATTGGACGGCTTCCTGGAGCAAGCAGTTTGGTTCCGAGTCCATCTTTGAGCTGGGCATCACCACTGAGGAATCAGACCTGGGAACTTCTTCTTTGGGCTTTTACCTGATGCGCTACGGACAGTTGAAGAATGCCATGGGCTGGTATCTTGCCAGCGATTATTTCTTGAACCGTCTGGGTGAAGACGAGACGGATGTGCGTTGGGGAATCATGGACAACGATGAATACTGGGTGGACAATGAGATTGAACGCAAGGGAGCCTGCTACAAGTATATGGGCAGTACCACTCTGGCAGGTGACGGCAAGGCAACCAATACAGCCGTCAATATCAAGATAATCCGTCTTTCCGAGATATATCTGATTGCCGCCGAAGCAGCCTTGCACTCCACGAAGCAGGAAGCAGGCGCAGATGCCGCCGCCGGTTACCTGAATGAAATCCGCAGGCGTTCTCCCGGACTGGCACCGGCCACTGCCGCTACCATTACCGATGATATGATTCTGGACGAGCGCAGCAAGGAGCTTTTTGGTGAAGGACAACGCTTCTTCGACATGATGCGTATGGGCAGAACCATCGAATTCAACGACGATTTTCAAGATATTCCGGTGAGTCACCGTGGAAAAACAATCGACCGTACTTTCGAGAAGATTGTGCTTCCTATTTCGCAGGATGAGATAAATGCCAATCCGGCATTGGAGAACCAGCAGAATCCGGGATATTAGTCATTCCCTGCTGTCTATTGTTTGCTACTCCTTGTATATCAGGGAGGTATTTTGCCAACAAGTTGTCACTGCCTTGGCAAACTTTTGCCACGCCTATGGCAAAGTTTTGCCAACGCGGTGGCAAAGTCTTGCCAATGGGAAGGCAAAACCTTGTCATAGGCGTGGCAAGAAAAGCGGAAAAAGGTGCCTTTGATGAATTTCTTTGATAAAATGAGATGGTAATACCTTGATATTCCACAAAAATACTATTTATTGGTTCGAAATTTCTATTCTTTTTTTCTGAATCGGCTTATCTTTGCTTTCGTAGAAACCAATAAAAAGTTATAATACTATGAGAAGATTTTTCCTCATATCGTCATTCTTGACGTTGTTTGCAATCGGAAGCTCGGCGCAATGGAAGCCGGCAGGTGATAAAATCAAAACGGACTGGGCATCCCAGATCAATCCCGCGAATGTGTTGCCCGAATATCCTCGTCCCATCATGGAACGGAGTGACTGGAAGAACTTGAACGGACTGTGGAATTATGCCGTTATAAATAAAGGTGAGCATCTTCCGGCAGAGTTCGAAGGGCAGATACTTGTTCCTTTTGCCATCGAATCCTCCTTGTCCGGAGTTGGAAAAAGAATCAATGAAAACCAGGAACTGGTCTACCAGCGCAGTTTTGAAATTCCTTCTGCCTGGAAGGGAAAACAAGTGCTGTTGCACTTTGGCGCTGTCGACTGGAAAACGGATGTATGGGTGAATGATGTGAAAGTAGGCAGCCATACGGGGGGATTTACTCCGTTCTCTTTCGATATTACTGCCGCCCTTTCTGGCAAAGGCAATAATCAGTTGGTCGTAAAAGTTTGGGACCCAACGGATAAAGGACCTCAACCCCGTGGAAAGCAGGTCAGCAATCCGGAAGGTATCTGGTACACTCCCGTAAGCGGTATCTGGCAGACGGTATGGATGGAGCCGGTTGCCGGAAAACATATCAAGAACCTCCGTATCACTCCCGATATTGACCGTAATCTGTTGACAGTGAAGGCTGAATTGAATAGTGCATGTCCTTCCGACTTTGTGGAAGTGAATGTGTATGACGGCAATCAACTGGTAGCCACCGGCAAAAGTATCAATGCAGAGCCGGTGGAGGTGTCCATGCCCCGGAATGCCAAGTTGTGGAGTCCGGATTCCCCCTTCCTCTATACGCTGAAAGTGACTCTGAAAAGCGGAGGCAAGGTAGTGGATAAGGTGGACAGCTATGCTGCCATGCGTAAGTACTCCACCCGTCGTGACGCGGATGGCATCGTACGCCTGGAACTAAATAACGAGGCTTTGTTCCAGTTTGGACCGCTGGACCAGGGTTGGTGGCCCGACGGACTGTATACAGCTCCCACAGACGAGGCTTTGCTGTATGATGTACAGAAGACGAAAGATTTCGGTTTCAATATGATTCGCAAGCATATCAAGGTGGAACCGGCACGTTGGTACACACATTGTGACCGTTTGGGTATCATCGTATGGCAGGATATGCCGAGCGGTGACCGTAATCCGGAATGGCAGAACCGCCGCTATTTCGACGGAACAGAACTGAAACGCTCCGCCGAATCCGAAGCCTATTATCACAAGGAATGGAAGGAAATAATGGATTGTCTCTACTCTTATCCGTGTATCGGTACATGGGTACCGTTCAACGAAGCCTGGGGGCAGTTCAAGACGGTAGAGATAGCCGAATGGACGAAACAGTATGACCCGACCCGTCTGGTGAATCCGGCAAGTGGCGGTAACCATTATACTTGCGGTGACATGCTCGACCTCCACAACTATCCCCAACCGGAGATGTATCTGTATGATGCACAGCGTGCCACGGTTTTGGGTGAGTATGGCGGCATCGGCCTTGTCTTGAAAGACCATATCTGGGAACCGAACCGCAACTGGGGATATGTTCAGTTCAACTCTTCCAAGGAGGTTACGGATGAGTACGTGAAATATGCCGATATGCTGTATCAGATGATAAAAAGAGGTTTCTCGGCAGCCGTCTATACACAGACCACGGATGTGGAGGTGGAAGTGAACGGTCTGATGACTTACGACCGCAAGGTGATAAAGCTGGATGAGAAACGCGTGAAAGAGATAAATACACGTATCTGCAATTCACTTAAGAAATAGGGGCATTTACAATTTACCATTTACAAAGTACAATTTGGCTGCGCTGTCATCTGCATAGTTAAATTGTACTTTGTAAATGGTAAATTGTACATTAAAAATGTTGTTATGAAACGATTGATTATAAAGCTTTTCCTTAGTCTGTGCCTATGGGCGGTATTGCCGGTCTGTGCGCAGGATGCTGTTCATTACTATTTCAGAACGATGGATATCCGGAACGGTCTTTCGCAGAACACCGTGTATCAGATTTTGCAGGATAGGAAAGGCTTTATGTGGTTCGGAACCAAGGACGGTCTGAACCGGTATGACGGGTTGTCTTTCCGTGTCTACAAGAAAGAGAACTCCGGTTTAGGCAAGAATTTCATAACCGCGCTCTACGAGGACCGCCGGGGCAATATCTGGATTGGTACCGATGGGGGAGTCTTTATTTACGACCCGGTACTGGATTCCTTTACCGCTTTCGATGAGGCCAGTGATAATGGCAGTATCATCAGGGATTTCGTCACCATGATTGGAAGTGACGAGGACGACAATATCTGGATATCGGTAGAAAACCAGGGGTTGTTCTGCTATAAACCGGATGAAGGGAGGCTGCTGAACCATCTGCACGATTCGGGACTGCCCAATGTAACCCGCTTTTGGCTGAATGGGAATACGTGTTGGCTGGCCTTGTATGCGGATAATCTTTACTATACGAAAGCTGACTTTGAAACTCCTCTGCAGCCTTTCAAGGATGCGGAAGGAAATGAGATTTTCAAGAATGATATTATCAACTGGCAGGTCAGCGGACCCCATAATTGTGTGTATATCGCTTCGCTGAACGGGTTGACAGAGATAAACCAGACTACCGGCAAGACGCGGAAGCTGCTGAACACCTATGTGAGGGCTTTGCAGTTCAAATCTGACAACGAGCTGTGGGTGGGCGCAGAGTCCGGCTTGTATATTTACAATCTGACGAATGACAAGATTACCCATTTGACCGTTCCCGACCAGGATGATTCGTATGCATTGTCGGACAATGCCATTTATTCGCTCTGCTGCGACAAGGAGAACGGCATGTGGATAGGGTCTTATTTCGGTGGAGTGAACTATTGCCCTTATCAGTGGACTTATTTCGAGAAGTTCTATCCGAGAGACAATCTCAGGCATTTCGGCCGTCGTGTACGGGAAATCTGTGAAAGTAATGATGGCACCTTGTGGATAGGTACCGAAGACAAAGGCTTGTTCAATTACAATCCGGAAAACGGAAAGATAGAGCCTTTTGAGCATCCGGCCATTTATCAGAATGTCCACGGCCTTTGCCTGGACGGGGATGATTTGTGGGTAGGTACGTTCTCCGGTGGTCTGAACCGGGTGAATCTTCGGACCAGGCAGGTGAAACATTATGCCAAGGGTGAGAGTGAGAATTCCATGGTCGCCAATGACGCCTTTACCATTTGCAGGACCACTACGGGAGACGTGTGGATAGGCACCACGTCCGGTCTGTTGAAGTACAATCGCTCTACAGATGACTTTACCCGGATTCCTCAGCTGAAGAATATGTTTACTTATAACATTCTGGAGGACTTCAACGGAAATCTGTGGTTTGCTACTTTTTCTAATGGAGTGTTCTGCTACAATGTAAGAAGCCAGCAGTGGAGGAATTATCTGTCTAATGAGAATGATTCGACCTCTCTTCCCTACAATAAGGTAATCAGTATCTACGAAGACAGCAGGAAGCGTCTGTGGTTCATGACGCTGGGTGAGGGCTTTTGCCGCTACAATCCGGAAACGGACAATTTTACCCGTTATGACATGTCGAAAGGATTTCCGAGTAATACCATCTACAAGATGGTCGAGGATAAGCGGGGTAACTTATGGATTACTTCCAATTATGGTCTGGTCTGCTTCAATCCCGATACGGAGAGCAAACATGTCTATACCACGGCAAACGGGCTGCTGAGCAACCAATTTAATTTCCAGTCCGGTTACATTGACAAGAAGGGACGCATCTATTTGGGAAGTATCAACGGATTCATAGCCTTTGACCCGGAAACTTTTGTGGAGAACACTTTTCTCCCTCCCGTAGTGATTACAGATTTTTATCTGTTCAACAAACGGCTTTCGGTGGATAGTCCGGATTCTCCTTTGGAGAAGAGCATCACCTATGCGGATGAGATAGAGCTGGATGCCGACCAGAATTCTTTCTCTTTTCAGGTTGCAGCCCTGAGTTACCAGGCACCCGAAATGAATGGTCTTGAATGTAAGCTGGAAGGCTTTGACCGCGACTGGTATACGGTAGGGCGGAATTCCATCATCAACTATTCAAACCTTCCTTATGGAAGCTATACATTGCGTATAAAAGGTTCCAACAGCGATGGCAAGTGGAACGCGACGGAACGTGTGCTCGACATCCATATCCGTCCTCCTTTCTATCTCTCCACTTGGGCGTATGCTGTTTATACGGTATTGGCGTTATGTTCACTGGCTGCTGTAATTATCTATTTCAGAAAACGGACCCGGCAGAAGCATCAGCAGGCTATGGACAAGTTTGAGCGGGAAAAGGAACGGGAGTTGTATACTGCGAAGATAGACTTCTTCACGAATGTGGCGCATGAGATACGTACACCGCTTACACTGATAAAGAGTCCGCTCGAGAATGTATTGGCTTCCCGTTCTGTTTCGGATGACATCAGGGATGATTTGGAGACCATGGAACTGAACACCAACCGACTGCTTGATTTGGTGAACCAGTTGCTGGACTTCCGGAAGACGGAGACACAAGGCTTCCAATTGAATTTTGTGGAATGTGACGTGTCTGAGCTCTTACAAAAGACGTATAAGCGTTTCAAGCCTTTGGCACGTGAAAGGGGGCTGGCATTGAGTATAGAGACTCCCGAAAGCTTGTATGCTTCGGTTGATAGGGAAGGGCTTACCAAGATTATCAGCAATCTGCTGACCAATGCGATAAAGTATTCGGAGACCTATATACGCATCAGGCTATATTCGGAAGGTGAAAGACTGCTGCTTTCTGTATGCAATGACGGCCTTGTCATTCCGGTAGAGATGCGCGAGGAGATTTTCAAGCCGTTCATCCAGTATAAAACCGGTACCTTGCGCTCTGTACCCGGCACCGGTATCGGGCTTGCACTTGCCCGTTCATTGGCCGAACTCCATGAGGGTACGTTGTGCATGGAAGATTCGATGGAGAACAACTGTTTCCTGCTGTCACTTCCGCTGAAGCACGAGCAGACGGTGGCTATGGAGCATAAAGAACCGGTAACGGGCGGGGAATCCTCTGAGGAAAGTGGTGCAGGTACTGCCTTGGAACAGCACCGGTATACTCTTTTGGTGGTGGAAGACAGTCTGGAAATGCAGGCATTTGTTGTGAAACAGCTCTCTTCGGAATATCGTGTGCTGACTGCCGTGAATGGGGTGGAAGCTTTGAAGGTGTTGAAGGAACATACTGTAAATCTTGTCATTTCAGACATTATGATGCCCGAGATGGATGGATTGGAGCTGTGCGAGCATCTGAAGTCCGAGCTTGACTATAGCCATATACCGATTATCCTGCTTACGGCGAAGACGACTCTTCAAGCCAAAATAGAGGGAATGAAGCTGGGGGCTGACGTATATATAGAGAAACCTTTCTCCGTGGAATATCTGAAAGTTTGTGTGGCCAATCTGCTGAACAACCGTGAGAAGCTACGGGCTTCTTTTGTCAATTCTCCCTTTGTGCAGACGGGCAGTATGGCAATGACAAAGGCAGATGAATCTTTCCTTAAAACATTGAAGGAAGTGGTGGTTGCCAATATGCAGAATCCGGATTTCTGCCTGGATGATATGGCAAGCCTGCTGAACATGAGCCGGTCGAGCCTGAACCGGAAGATAAAGGGCATATTGGATATGACTCCCAATGACTACATCCGTCTGGAGCGGTTGAAGAAAGCGGCGCAGCTTTTAAAGGAAGGAGAGTGTAAAATCAATGAGGTTTGCTATATGACCGGCTTCAATACTCCTTCCTATTTTACCAAGTGCTTCCAAAAACAATTTGGTATTCTGCCCAAAGACTTCGTGAAATGATAGCATGGAATGCTTGCTAAATATAACAATCCAATCAAATGCCCCTGAGGTGTCTCTCAGGGGCATTTTTTGGATTTATAATTGCATAGATTGAAGCGATATTTGCATTAATTTTAGCTTTATGCGGATATATTTGCATCCGAAAGCCAACAATTTATAATACTATGACCCCTATGCCTATGACGTAACAAATCCTAATCAATGTTCTATGATTGGCAGAAGTGACTAATCACTTTCTGCGGTGTATTTAAAAAGCGGGCGTTAGTTTCCGCATAGTTTTAAAATCTAATTCTATAAAAAATGATCAAGAAAATCTTATTCTTATTCTTTGTTGTGTTTGCAGCTACCGCTTATTCACAAGATGTGACCATAACGGGAACGGTGACGGATGCAAATAGTGAGCCTTTGGTGGGCGTGAATGTATTGGTGAAGGGTACTACCACGGGTGCCATTACCGATATTGACGGTAATTTCTCAGTGAGTGGAAAAAAAGGAAGTACACTCGTTTTCTCTTATATCGGTATGCTTACGCAGGAAGTTGTCTATAAGGGAACTGCCTTGCGCGTGGTGATGAAAGATGATTCGAAAGCACTGGAAGAAGTGGTTGTCATCGGTTATCAGACTGTGAAGAAGTCCGACTTGACTGGAGCGGTTGCCGTTGTTGATACCAAGGAAATGAAGAAAAGCGCTGCAGGAACACTGGTCAGCCAGATGCAGGGTTTGGCAACCGGTATTAACGTACGCAGTAGCGGTAGGGCGGGCGAAGATGCCTCTATTGAAATTCGCGGTGTCGGTTCTTTGAGTAATAACTCTCCGTTGTGGGTAATTGATGGTATGATTACAGATCCGGGAGTTGACTTCAACCCTGCAGATGCAGAATCCATCCAGATTCTGAAGGACGCTTCTGCTGCTGCCATCTACGGTTCGCGTGCTGCCAATGGTGTGATTATCGTTACTACCAAGAAGGGTACGAAAGGTCCCATGAAGGTGAATGTAAGCGTAAAGGAAACATTGGAATGGAGCCCGAAATTTGATTTGATGAATGCGGCAGAATATATCAAGTATAATGATATTGCCTATAATGAAGCTATCAAAGATGGCATTGCTACTGTAAACAGCACTCAGAAACACTCACAGTATGATACCAACTGGCAGGATGAAGTGTTGAAGACCGCATTGGTGCAGGACTACAACGTATCACTCTCCGGTGGCGGTGACTCCGGTAGTTATTTTGTATCAGCCGGCTACTATAACAATGACGGCGTTTCTTATGGAAATACTTTCGACCGTTATAGCTTCCGTGTCAATACACAAGGTAAAAAGGGCTGGTTCTCTTTTGGTGAAAACTTGGCTTATTCACTCACAAACACAGACCCGAACCAGACCAATACCTACAATGACTTTTTGCGTATGATGCCTACTATTCCTATCTATGATGAGAATAATCCGGGTGGATATGGCTATGGTGATGCTGCCAAATACAATACTTTTGGTGTGAACCCGATTGCCCGTGAAGATTTGGAATACCGTCATTTCCGCCAGAATCGTTTGAATGGTTCTTTATGGTTGGAATTCAAGCCTTTCGAATTCCTTTCTTATAAATTCAATGGTGGTATTGACCTTTATTTCTATGAGAACTCATGGTTCCGTGGAGAAGGTAACTGGACTCAGAATCAGGAACACCGTGATCCGGAAAGCCAGAAGGCACGTGACAACACCTACAACATGTTGATTGAGCACACGTTGAACTTCAATAAGGATTTTGGTAAGCATCATGTGGATGCCGTGGTCGGTACTACTTACCAGCACCATGAGTGGGAAGGTTTGTGGGCTTCCCGTCTGAACTTTCCGATGACGGGTAACGGCGATTACTTTACAGTTTTGAATGCAGGACAGAGCAATCAGCAGAATTCAAACAGCATCAGCGAGAATGCGATGATTTCTTATTTGGGACGTGCAAACTACGTTTATGATGATAAATACTATCTGACTGCCACTTTCCGTCGTGACGGTACTTCTCGCTTGGCTAAGGAAAACCGCTGGGGCAATTTCCCCTCATTCTCCGGTGCCTGGAGAATTTCAAAGGAGGAATTCTTTGATGTGCCTTGGATTAATGACTTGAAAATTAGAGGTAACTGGGGTCGTCTTGGTAACTCTTCCATTGGTGATTGGGATTATATCGGAACTATCAACCAGAGTATTGTAACTGTATTCGGTGGTGCTATTGTTCCGGGTTCTACTCAGGTGAAACTGGTGAATGCAGGTCTTGTTTGGGAAACAAAAGAAACGGTGAATGTAGGTTTTGATGCCAGTTTCCTGAACCAACGCCTGACTGTCAGTGCGGAATATTATAATTCAAAAACCAGTGACGTATTGGCTGAGACTCCGATTGCCATTTCTACCGGTAATCAAGGAGGCTCTCCGTGGAAAAATGCTGCCAGCTTGCGCAACAAGGGCTTCGAGTTTACATTTGGTTGGAAAGACCAGATTTCAGGCTTTAAGTACAGCGCTTTACTGAATGTGACTACGATGGATAACGAAGTTCTGAGCTTGGGACGGGATGGGTCGGAAAGAAACTTTATTGATTCCGGTCAAGCCAGAACAGAGCCGGGAAGGTCGTTGGCCGAATTCTATCTGAGAAAAACAGACGGCATCTTCCGGACACAAGAGGAAATAGACAATTATGTGACGAAAGGTAACCATGTACCGGGACCTAATGAAGATAAAGTACCTGCCGGTACACCGATCATGATTGAAGGGAAACGTCCGCAATTGGGAGACGTTAAGTATCTTGATTTAAATGATGACGGTCAAATTACTGATATTGACCGTGATTATTGTGGTAGTCCATGGGCCAAGATGCAAATGTCGTTGGTATTGAATGCAGAGTGGAAGAACTTCGATTTCAGTATGATGTGGAACGGTCAATTTGGCAATAAGATATACAACGTATCCCGTTGGCAAGGACGTCTGTTTGCAGACAACTCCAACTATATCCGCTTTGAGAAGGGCGAAGAGCCTTATCAGGTGAATCCTAACTCCAATACCCCACGTATCATTTACGGTGACTTCCGCAACTCGCGTGATGCCGACCGTTTCCTGGAGAATGGTTCTTACTTCCGTATGAAGAATATCTCTATCGGTTATAATTTCAAGCAGAAGTGGCTGACCAACTTGGGCGTTGAGAAACTCCGTCTGTTTGCTACCGGTAGCAACTTGATTACTATTACCGGATATTCCGGTCTGGATCCTGACTTCAAGGGTGCGAATTCCGTTTGGAACAGTGGTACGGACAGCTTTGCTTATCCCAATACCCGTTCGGTGATGTTTGGATTGGATTTGACCTTTTAACTTATAAATCAGTTTGTAAATTATGAAAAAGATATATAATGGATTAATGCTCGCAGGTGCCTTGACATTGTGCACTGGATGCAGTTCTAGTTTATTGGATATTGATAATCCCAATGAAGTGACCAACGATACTTATTGGAATAAGCCGGAAGATGCTACAGCTGGTGTAAATGCCTGCTACAGTTTTCTTTATAAGGAAGGTACTTGGATGCGTTGGCTCTCTTTTCGCTACGATTTGACCTCGGACGAGGGATGGAGTTCTTCTCCTTGGATTGAATTGGGTGACTGGACACGTTTTCTTTACAACAATTATAATTTTTACGAAGGCAACAATATACATTGGGAACATTTCTACGTAGGTATTTTCCGTTGCAACCAAGTGTTGAGTCATGTGCCTAATATTGAAATGGACGAGACTACAAAGAACCAGGTATTGGCACAAGCTTCTTTCTTACGTGCAATGTGGTATTTTCAGGTAAATCTGTTGTGGGACAAAGGAACGATGCCTTTGGAACCTAAAGATGCCAATTATATTCCGGAAGACGCTTCCGAGCAGGAAATATGGGATCAAGTGGAGAAAGACTTGCTGTTTGCTATGGATTATCTTCCTGAATCTTGGGATGCTGCCAATTTGGGACGTGCCACCAAAGGCGCTGCCAAAGCATTGTTGGGCAAGGCCTATATGCAACAACATAAGTATGACAAGGCGAAGGAACAATTGCAATGGCTGATTGATAAAGAGGGCTCTTTGTACGATCTTATCGCCAATCGTGAAGATAATTTCACTGACTTGGATGAGAACAACAAGGAAGGTATCTTTGAAATTCAGTTCGATGACCAAAACAAGGGTGGTACGGGTAATGATGCCAGTATGGCATTCGGTTTCCAGCGTACTCAGTTCTATGCTCCGAGTGGTATAGGTTGGGGAGATGGTAAGGCACGTCGCTGGTTGGTAGATGAGTTCTTGAAAGAGAAACGTATTGACGGAAAGAATGACTTGCGTTTGTATGGTAGTATTCTGTACCGTGGATTCTCACAAGACTTCCCCGATCAACCGAAGAAATATTATGGATTTGAAAATGCCGATTGGAATGACGGTTGGGGAACTGACCCGGAAGACTGCTACATACGTAAATACAATACTGCTTACTATCGTGATGCAGAAGATTACTTTGCCCGTAACAACTATCGTATCATGCGTTATGCAGATATCTTGATGAACTACGCAGAATGTCTTGTTGAAACGGGTACTAATCCTGCCGATGCTGCTGTTTATGTGGATAAGGTAAGAGAACGTGCCGGTCTGGCCAAGTTGAAAGACAGTCAGTGGAAAGACTGCCTGAGTTCTAAAGATGCCTTTATCAAGCGCCTGCAGATGGAACGTACTTTGGAACTCTGTTTCGAAGGTTGGCGTTGGGCTGACTTGAAGCGTTGGGGATTACTTGATTCTCAGGCTGGAATTGATGAGCTGAAAGCCCGTGACAAGGACTTCAATAACTTCATCGTCGGTAAGCACAGACGTTTGCCCATTCCGAGAGATGAAGTGATGAACAGCACGGTAGGTGGTGTTGCACATCTTACTCAGAATCCTAACTATTAATAACTAAAGAAGGCTATGCCTGGAAGCCTGTTCTCATTCAGGATGCTTCCGGCATAGCCTTTTCTTTCTTAAATCTTATACCATATGCTTGTCTGTAAAAAACTACTATTACCATTCGCTTTTGCTTGCTGCGGCAGCTTGTTTGCGCAGAACATCCAGAATCCGGTACTTCCGGGAGTGGCGGATGCCGGCGTAATGAAATATAATGGCAAATATTATATTGGCGGGGTCCGTACAAACGGGGATTTCTATGTATCCGATGACCTGGTTCATTGGGGGAAACCTATCCATGTCGTATCCATGGACAATGACTGGACCAGAGGCAGCGGAGCCGGAGATGACCAGATTCATGCCAATGACATGTTCTATCTGAATGGAGATTTTCATTTGTACTGGTCAGTCAATTATTGGGGAAAGGACAAGCATGCCGTTCACATTGTACATGCGCAGAGCAAAGATGCCCTGGGCGCTTACACAGAGCCGAACAAGAAGACATGGATGGATAACCGTATCGACCCCAAAGTTTTCAGAGATGATGACGGGCAACTATACATGTATATGGTACGCTTTACCGATGGGAATACCATCTGGGGACGTAAAATGAAGAACCCGGCAGAATTTGCCGGCGAACCGGTGTGCCAGTTCGCCTCATTGCCGGATACATGGGAAACGATGGATAACAGAGTAGCGGAGGGACCGTGGGTCATGAAGTATAGAGACCGCTACTATATGATGTATAATGCCAACCACACCTCTACAGAGTGGGGCAATTATCAGTTGGGAGTTGCTGAGGCAGACTCTCCTTTAGGTTTTCAAAATGGTAATAAATATAGCTATCCGGTTGTAGGCTGCAATCAGACACAACTGGAGGAGAAGCAAGTGGATTTATTGCGGTATGGCCGCACGTATGAGCCGTTGTTTGCTTATACGGAGAGCAAACCGGGAAGCGATTGGACAAAAGCGACCTACGATGACTCCGGCTGGGCGAAGGGGGAGACCGGCTTTTCGTCCCGTGAAGTGAAAGGTTCCACCACCCGGCATCTGGGTACCTTGTGGAATACGCCCTCCTTATGGTTGCGAAAGACTTTCTCTGCCGGTAGCGAAACCGGCAACCTGGCATTGCGTGTCGCTCACGACGGAGATACCCGGATTTATCTGAACGGAACACTTGTCTACGAGAAGCAGGGGCGTGATTATTGTATCGTGAACCTGGACAAGAAGCTGCGTGCTGCTTTGAAGGAAGGCACGAATCTGCTTGCCGTAGAAACAAACAAGGGACGTTCGCAATTCTTCGACGTTTCTCTGTTCGATATGAAAGACGGTATTGCCGATGATATTCTGATGACTCCCGGGCAGCCCAATATTCTGAGAGGCCCCAACGGATTTGAATGGTGGCTGATTTATATGGCAAACAAGAACAATGAGCATCGGGGACAATATATCAACCGTGTCCAGTTCTTCGACAAGACATTGTTTGTGGATGGTATCACCAGCCCCCGCACGATGGGTTATCATCCCGAACCTTCGATGCCTACCTTTGCGGGCAAAGGCGAGACAGCTTCGTTCGGTGTGTTGCAACAAGTACAGCCGTCCGTGGCTTACTTGTTCGAGACGGGAGTCAAGAC
>CDZK01040822.1_pt1 | contig 22096 bp, 28 predicted proteins | sample 557401 | NCBI WGS metagenome assembly CDZK01 (sample SAMEA3182108, study PRJEB8094) | gut metagenome | biome: human; feature: gut; material: Stool; isolation source: human stools | place: Canada | collected 2013-04-25 | reverse complement strand
AATAATACGGGGTTGTCATCTTCTTTTAACGACGAACAGATTTGATCCCAGGCCGGATATTTCTGTTGAAGTGTTTCCCGGTCTGCTGCGGATAAACGTTGATATCCCTTCATTAAAATGCGGGGGCTTATTTCCCAAATGATGTCGTTCCCATCCATATTATGCGGAATCCGTTTGCCGGTAACTGTTATTACATTTCCTTTGAGATACATATCATCTACAAGTCTTTTGGCGGTCATTATTTTCTTTGACCGCTTTGAATAGAGGGATAAATAACCTTTGTAGGCTTTGTCGGTGATCCCTATATAAAGAAAGTCATCACCGACTCCGATAGAAGAGGTTTTCGAATAATCATCCAAATGGCTGAGCTTTTTTTCCCAACTTATTACGTCGTCTGTTGGCTCAATTGGTATATCCGGAAGTTTTTTAGGTGTATAATCAATGTAATAGGACGGGGTTATTTTACTCAAATCCGAAGAAATCGAATAAATTGTGTCACAATATGGATAACTTAAATAGAAACAACTGTCGGTAGAAAAAAGAGCACGCCATGTCCTTAAAAACTGACATTTTAAAGCACCGTTTTTTCCCGGATCAAAAAAGAAGTCCTGTTTCCCTTCATTGTTTATTCTTAAAAGCAAATGTTTTTTGGGAAAGCTGAGGAAAGTTAGATATTCATTATTTCTTGTGGGTAGTATTTCCACAGGGGAAAAGTTACCTTCAGTAGGAGGTGTTTCTATTTTTTTTGCGTGTAGGAATTGACCTTGCAGATCAAAATGCAATAATCTTTGATAGTCTCCAATGACAATGTGGTTATCATTTGCAATGGTAAAGTCCTCGAAATCGAGATATTCTCCCGGTCCAACGCCTTGTTTACTTATTTTTTTGATATATTTTCCGTTTTCATTGAAAACAAAAAGTTTTGGGTTTTGCATACCGTTCGTTGATCGGATATAATATTTCCCGTCATTAAAAATGACTCGTGTAATTTCTCCGATTAAATTATCTTCTGTTGTTTCAAGGGGAATCAATTCGATGGTATCGACAAAAGCTGAGAAAGGCAGTTCCGCTGTATAATTGCTGAAGACAGGAATCGTTTCGATTGTACTGTTCTTTGTAGAATCTCCTTTATGTTGACAAGAGAGAAGGGAAAACGACAGAATGATGAAGAGTATACTATTTTTCATGATTTAAGTGTATTAAAAATGTTTATATGATCCAATCAGAATGACAAAGTTGTCAAGAATACGATTTGTCTTTTCATGAGATGATTCGTTTAAAAATCTTTGACTTTGATTCTTAATAATACGGGGTTGTCATCTTCTTTTAACGACGAACAGATTTGATCCCAGGCCGGATATTTCTGTTGAAGTGTTTCCCGGTCTGCTGCGGATAAACGTTGATATCCCTTCATTAAAATGCGGGGGCTTATTTCCCAAATGATGTCGTTCCCATCCATATTATGCGGAATCCGTTTGCCGGTAACTGTTATTACATTTCCTTTGAGATACATATCATCTACAAGTTTTTTGGCGGTCATTATTTTCTTTGACCGCTTTGAATAGAGGGATAAATAACCTTTGTAGGCTTTGTCGGTGATCCCTATATAAAGAAAGTCATCACCGGCTCCGATAGAAGAGGTTTTCAAATAGTCATCCAAATGGCTGAGCTTTTTTTTCCAACTTAAACAGTCATCTTTCGGATCAACTGGTATATCCGGAAGTTTTTTAGGTGCATAATCAATGTAATAGGCACTCGCAATCTTTTGCATGTCTGGAGAAATTGAATAAATGGTATCACAAAACGAATAGATCAAGTAGTAACAACTATCGGAAGGAACAAGCCCGCGCCATGTTTTTAGAAACTGAGATTTTAAGATTTCTTTTTCACCTGGATCAAAAAAGAAGTCCAGTTTACTACCGTCGTCATTTACTTTTACAAGCAGGTGCTTTTGAGGGAAAAAAGGAACTCCCAAATAGGCGTGATCTTTTGTTGGTAGTATTTCAAATAATGCAAAATCACCTTCAGCCCGAGGAAATTCACTCTTGGAAGTATACAGAAATTTACCTTCTGTATCAAAATGTAATAATTGTTTATAATCTGCAAGGACGATATGATCATCATTTGCAATGGTAAAGTCTTCGAAATCGAGATATTCTCCCGGTCCAACGCCTTGTTTACTTATTTTTTGGATATATTTTCCGTTTTCATTGAAAACAAAAAGTTTTGGGTTTTGCATACCGTTCGTTGATCGGATATAATATTTACCGTTATTAAAAATGACTCGTGTAATTTCTCCGATTAAATTATCTTCTGTTGTTTCAAGGGGAATCAATTCGATGGTATCAACAAAAGCTGAGAAAGGCAGTTCCGCTGTATAGTTGCTGAAGACAGGAATCGTTTCGATTGTACTGTTCTTTGTAGAATCTCCTTTATGTTGGCAGGAGAGAAGGGAAAACGACAGAATGATGAAAAGAATACTATTTTTCATGATTTAAGTGTATTAAAATGTCCTTTATTCTGCTGGTAATTCCAACCAGCGATAGTAATTGTTGCGATAACTGCTGCTTGCATATAATGTCCATTTCCGGATTGACTCTCACACTATAAATAGTACCGCCCGGATCTATGACAAAATAGCATTTCATGCTTCAATCCCTGATTTAGCTTAAGGCATACCGTAAAATAAAGAAAGCTTCTTCATTTTGTAACTCTCCTTTTTTTATACAATACAGGTATCTGTCTTGATCTATACAAAAGCCGGAAGTCATTTCCTGCCCCACTTCCCAAACATGAGTCACCATTCCATTCCAATCAACTTGTACGATTTGATTATTCATGACATCATCTGTTTCACCATTTTTCAGACTACGATGAAAATAAGCATAACCAGAAGTTGCATAGCATTGAATATAACCCACATAATTTTTTCGATTTAATAGTTTACGAAACTGCTCCTCATTATTATCACCATCTTTATCTAAACAAATGACATTTTGTAGTTTTCCTTGCAAGTTATACACCTGGATCATATCAAAATAATACATTGAAACAAATATTTTATGCAAATTCAAATTGCATAAGACATTTGCACTATACATTAGCCATAAATTATCTTTCACTTTGTCTGTTAAAGTTGATGAAAGTTCCGGATACACAGGTACATTGGTTATTTGGCTTGTGCGTAAATCACAGATTTGAAACAAAGAATTTTTCTCTCCAATATGTTTTCCCACCAAGTACTTCTGATTTAAATTCAGACTTCCCCATCCTAAATAATCTTCAGGCAATTTCGTAAAAGAGCCCAATGAATCAGAATATGCTACGAATTTGTTTCTTGTATTCATATCGTACATTTCAATACCTTTCTGTATTACCCTATTCTCATAATTATTACGCACAAATTCAGGAGAAAGAACATCTTCCGGACCATTCCCTACCGTCCCTATCCGTTTTAACAACTTGCCAGTCCGTTTATTGAATGAATGAATACAAGTATCTGCTTTTGCCATAACAACATATAACACATCATCATATATATCCATTTCCACAGGATACTCCTCCATCAATGTAAGGACAGTATCTGGTGAATTCAGCTTTTCCGCAGAAACCACTCTGCTACTATCTGTGTCAACTCCAGCTTCATCTGAATGAGAAGAGTCTCTTTTTGAGAGACACGATGAAATAAATACAAACAATAAAAGGACAGAAAATAACCGTTTCATACTCTATTATTTTATTATAAAAAACTTACAAGCAATAAGATGTTCCTGACCACCAATGGATATCCAGAGGATCATACTTACATGGAGTTCCACACTTTACAGCCTTAGGCTTATCTGCATCGTAATTTGCATTTTCCATGGCCAGATCAGATAATTCTATTTCTTTATTCTGCTGGTATGACCAACCAGCGATAGTAACTGTAGCGATAACAGCTACTGCATATAATGCTTTTTTCATGATGATTAGATTTTAATTTATAAAAACAACTGCTTTGGAAAAGCAGTGATTCAATACTATAAAATTTTATTCGATATATTGTTTATTCTAAATATATTTTTCTTAGATCATATCCATCTTCATTGAAGGAAACTAAATAAGCGTTCTGCTCAAAAGAATCTACAGCTATTGTCATGATCATGCAATCTGTTTTTATTTTCTTAATAAGGTTTCCTTCCCAGTCAAAAATCAATATTGTATCAGTAAAAGGATGTTTTGGAGGAGATTGTTTCAAATCAGAACCTTTTGTCCCGCTTAGTAGAGCATAGATATGTTTTTGAGTGACATATATATCATCAAAACCAATTGTTGTATTATCACCCCATGTTACAGAAGAACCTGTATCTTGGAATAGAGAAGGATAGATAAATAATTGTTTAACAGACTGTATACAGGATTCTTCTATCTTGAATATTTCCAATGTTCCCCCGATATAAGTTCCTTGTACCCAATATTTATAATCGGGTCGATATTTTGTTTTGCATGCATATGTAAATACGCGAGCATTTCGCTCTTTATCTTCAACCACTTGTGGATAATCTTTATAAACATCATACAAACTGTCTGGCGAAACTAAAGCGAAGCGCATGTCATTTGTAAACCCTACCAAATAAAATATTCCTGAACGTTCTAATACAGAATGAATAGGATATTGATATACAGATTGAGGTATTTGGATAGATTGATAATAATCTGATTGCTTCTTTAAAAATCTATTTACATCATATTCCATAATCTTAGTTGCAGAATAGGCTCGGATTTTTCTATCCGAAGTGATAGTAAATAAATCGGTTAAATTTGGAATCTCCATGGGAGCATCTCCTTTTTTCGCTAAACAATCTATATACTCGCCGAAACGATCGTATACTTGTAAATACTCACTTCCTCCTAAGTCTTGTACAACAAAAACTGAATCCAAGATTTCCAAGCGGATTGGATAACGACATAATATATCTGACTTTATCAATTCTGATGGAGTAAAACACACCTCTGTCTCATCTATAAAATCTGACGAGAATTTATCTGTTAAATTATTAGAACAGGCAGATAAAATAAACAGGCCTATGATTATTAATATATTTTTTGACATTGTTCTGATCTTATTTTACTTTAGCAGATTGCTAGGACCTTATATGTCCTATGCAATCTGCTAAAAATTATTGTTGACAAGTATGAGAACCTTTCATTGTCGAGCCAATTGCTGTCCAATCTGCACCACATTTATCGCATTCAAAACTACAGATACCTAACAATCCTTCACAGTCAAGATTAGACTCTGATTCACCATTGGCCAACGCTTCCACGTTTTCCATGGCCAGATCAGATAATTCCACTTCTTTATTCTGCTGGTAATTCCAACCAGCGATAGCGACTGTAGCGATAACTGCTACTGAAAACAGTATCTTTTTCATAGATATAAAAATTTAAAATGTTTTAAAGTAATAACGAATCTTTCTTTCTATAAATCCACCCTTTATCAAGTGTAGTTGCACATGGCAGAAGATTCAGAACGCCATTCCGAAATAAATTACTACTTTTGCATTGCGCTTTGTCTCCTTTCTTTATAAGTGAATAAATCGGAGAGCAAGTGTGGGGAGTTGCTGCTTTATCGGGATCGCCAATCGTAGATAGGTTTGCAACTCCTTATTTTTTTACTCTCCGTTTGGTCATTTCAGACTGAAATCTTCAAATTTATAGAAGACCTTGTGCCCATAGCAGTCTATATCTCCAGAATCCCAACACATATAATTTCCTGATTCATTTTGGGCGAGAGCTTCTATATTGGCCCATACCATTTCGTTCACCCCTGATACTTCTTGCTTTGTGTTACTATAACACCATGTAGCAACACAGGCAATAATAGCCATTCCAATTGTCATTTTAAATTTGTTTGAATTCATAGTCGTAAATTCTTTTTTTATTTTTAATTTTGCCACGCATTTTAAACATGGCAGACCTTTGTTTTTGTTATCGCAGCAAAGGTATAAGGGGATTTTGAATATGCAAATTAAATTCCCTTATATTATTCTTAGAAAATTCTTATATTTTTCTTATTAGAGGATAGTGTATTATGTTAATTGCATGATTGATAATAAATTAAATTGCAATCTAAACAATATGACTGATGTTAAAAGTTATTTGATTTTACTTGTTTCTATTTTAATGGGGGGAGGGATATTTTTTATCTGTTCAACCTACAAAGAACAATTGCATATTTATCGTGAGAGAGTTGGTCATATCTTTGATAAATCAATGACGATAGAAGGTCAGCTTCTGATAGATAATAGATACCTTCATTATGAAGGTACAAAATCTTTGGATAGCATAATCGTTGTCCAAGCATGGGCGGAACAGCAGGTTTTGATATTAAAAGATAGTAGTCGTCATTGTTTGGATAGTATCTTTCAAGCGGAATTGTATAAGACCAAACTGCCATTACAAACAGTTGTAAGTTATACGATGGCTGGTAAAACGACTTATAGCAAACCGATAGAGAATGTATCTCGTATGTATTTAATAAAAGACAAAATTTATTATAGGAAGCGGGAAACAGACAAAGATATGATTCATTTGCAAGCTTATGCAGATATACCTATTTCTATGATAACAACCGATAAAAGAAAATTTAATGTCGGTTTGATTATGTGTGTAGGAAGCGTTTTATTAGGGATTGTTGGGGAAAGGTTTATTCTCAAGAAACGGAAGAAATCAAAAAATACTGTTCTTTTGAATTTGATAGCCCCTCCCAATCTGGGTGAACATATCACAGGCAACTATTATTGGAATGAATCAATCAGAACATTGTGGTATAAAGATAAAAAGGTGGTCCTTAACGGAATTATATTGTCTTATTTTAAAGCGTTTATTCAATCTGAAACTTATTCGGTTATGTATGGGGATTTAATGCCTCTGCATGGAGGGAACTTTGAGTTAACTAATGCTATAAAGAATAAAATCTATCAAACTACTGGAAAGTTGAAAAAAACATTTATAGAAGCAGGCATACCTATTAAAATAGAATCAATAACGAATGTAGGATACCAACTTCAATTTAATGAGGATGAAAATAGAATTGATGGATAACTTAAAACCGGGTTATTATTATCCAAGCTTGTAGTATATAACCGTTCGCCTTGTAATGCCAGTCCGAACACTGAATGATCTAGCACTAACTTTCGCAGCGGTTTCCCTTCCAGATCGAATACATACACAAATTTCCCTCCTTTGGCCAGTTTTTTCCCTTCCTGCATATTCCGTATCCGCTCTTTAAACGAAACCCCGTCGAAAACAGCGTAGATGCAACTGTCGGCTACCAGAACCTCATTGAATCCTTTGATTCCTTTCGGGAAAGCTTCGCCGCCTTGCTGGGAAAAGACCGGTTCGCCGTTCGGTCCGAAAAGCACGGTGTGGAAACCTGTCTTCAGGTTGAAAATCTCAATCGTCTCGCCCAATTGCGTCACTAAAGCCAATACCTGGTTTTTCGGATTATAACTCATAAACGTACGCCATGCCTGCGCCAATGCCGGCAAACTTTCCCGCAGGCTTTCATCTTCGGTCGGGATGCTTCCTATGCTCTTTTGGATTCTGCCTTTGGCATCCAGTACATGATAGCGGTAACTCCCGGTATAGTCTGTCACCAAAAAGCCGGAATCTGTTTTGCAAAAGTCGAGGGTTCGCAGCAGTTGTTTGTCTAAAGGGATCTCTTCCATCCGTTCCGCTTTTTTATCGGCAACAGATACTTTCCAGCGGGTAATTTGTGCCCGGTTGGAGTCGAGTACCCAAATAGAATCCGGCGAACAGATCCGTATCCTTTCGGCCGAAAGGATTTCGTCAGGCCCTTCTCCGCGCTTGCCGAAAGGCGTAATCGGTTGCCAGTCAGGAAACGTAAACGCATATAAGAAATGGCTGTCGTTATGCAGATCCAGCAGGATTGCCAAACTATCTTTTATATCGATCCGATAGGGATAACGGAAAAATACGGAGTCGTTCCCGATTTCCTGCACACAAGATTCGTTGTATGTTTCCGGGAATTGTTCGTATCTCGGATATATATGTTTGGATGAATCCTGACAAGCTGTGAATCCGATAGCTATCCAAAAGAGGAAGAAAGAGAATTTCCAAGTTTTCATATTGATTTGTTATTTTCATTATGCAAAGTTAAGAAATAATCTGATAAGTTATTCCCGGTAGTCAAACGACCGCACGATGAGGCTTCAACGAGCGGTCGATTCAGCCGCATCGACCGCACGATTCAGCCTCAACGACCGCATGATGATCCGGGGAGGACAGAGGCTCTTGTGGTTCTTGAAAAAAGCCCGCGGGCTTTTAAAAAAATGTTTCGGCGAATCAGTGAAAAGAATTCGGGCTTTTGATGTAAACGCCGGGACGTTTTTCTGACCGGGGTGGGGCAGCAGGGGAAGTCCGTGGAGGGCTGTGCCTGGAGGAAAGAGGGTACGGATAAAAAAAGAATCAGATGGAAATCTTTCGATAACCATCTGATTCATCAGAGCGGAAGACGGGACTCAAACCCGCGACCCTCAGCTTGGAAGGCTAATGTCCTTTAATCCTGCGGATTAAAGGCAACCAACTGAGCTACTTCCGTTTATGATAGCTATCTTTAGAATCTGATTCTATTTAGAAACTATTGGTTGATGTCTTGGTTGACTTTTAAGGTCAAGTACCAAGAATGGTTCATAATAAATAAATTAATAATCTCTTTGCAGTATTGCAACTGCACCACAAAGTTAGTAAATATCATGCTGCTATGCAATAACTCTTTCTAATAGTTTTGTTATTGGTTATCAGTTTTTTACCTATCTAATGATATAATATATAATAGGATAATGTAGCTTTCCCTCTGTTGAAAAAGTATTCATATATTGTATTGCCATTGCATAATATCGTATAGGTATAGAAATCAGTAGTAGGTATATAAAGCAATTTCTTCTTAAAAATCTACCTGCTTAAAAATCTACTCTTATTGTTTTGTGTTCTCTGTATCTATGAATATGCTTGTGAAACACATAGTTTTGTAGTTAATAAGATGTTTGTTTAGAACTGAAAAAGCCAACTTATCCGTAATTGGGTAGGTTGGCTTTTTTCTTAATTATTTTGCTCTTACATAAGTATCTAAAGTGTACCAGTTTTCATTTCCATCATCACCGACACATTCCAATACTAATTTTGTTTTATCTAAAGATTTTATTTCGGCAGTATCCCAGCAGTCCATTATATGAGGGGTAACGGTCAATGTTGTTCCTGATAGTGTAGGATAGTATGTAAAAGGGTCATTCTCCCATGAGCTTGAGCCATCTTGAAAATAATACTCTTTGAAAGTATATTTTCCATTTGAATTTTTAGTAATTTCTAATTTGGCTTCCTGCAAATCTGGATAACTTTCATCCCAAGTGTTTTTGTCGTTACTATTTTCAATGTAACCTTTTGAACTTTGCAATAGCCAAGTACCTTCAATACTGTAAGTTTCTCCTTGTTCTTCTTCATCATCACTGCAAGAAGTAAAGTTCACACACATTACTATGGCTAATAAAGCCATTCCAATTAATCTAAATGTTTTCATTTCGTTTGATTTTAAAATAGTTATTCTGATTGTACTGATTCAAATGTTCTGTCTTTTAGTTGGTAGGTATGATTGATTGGATTGTTCCAACCATTAGAGCCAAAAACAGTAATAGTCTTGTTCTCTGAATCAAACTTACATTGTCCGTTTTCCAACTCTATAAATGGTGCTTCTGTTTTCTGTATAAAGTAACCGTATGGGCTGACATCGTACACATCATAAGCATTTGATTCTCTTGAACCACTTTTATAGCGGTTGATAATGAACTCATCTTCTCCGTCAAAATCAACATCAGAAAAGAAGAAAGGAGAATCATCCGAAAGGTATTCTTCGCTCTTTAATTTAGCCGTATAATCTAACTCTATAACGGTGTTGTTCGGATATGTGTTACCTTTATCATACAGAATCTTATCAGTCCATTTTTCCGCAAAGTAGTAATATTGTACTCCTTGTTTCTCTAAACAGAATAGGGCATTACCTACCTCACCATTTTGCAGCCACATTACTTTTACTGTATATCCGTTTACAGACTGTTTGTACTTGATGTAAATATGTGGCTGATTGAAACATTCAAAATCCAGCGGAACAGATGTTTTGTCTGTTTTGCAAGCTACTAAACTAAGTAATCCAATAATGATAAATGGCAATCTTCTCATAAATCAATCTACCTTTCTTGCAGGGCTTAACCATTTTTCCATAGTCATGTGTTCAAACATAGTTCCTTTATATTCTCCCCTTTGATATTCTCTGACTGTCTGCACTTTTCTTTCTAAGACAGTGAGTACTTCATTAAAAAGTTCATCATCAAATTTCCATTTCAATAGTAATTGTTGAAGATGATAATTTACATCTTCATTTATCGGGTGTCCCATAGCAAGTCCTTTGCTTCCCGTTGGAATATCCTTAATAATGTCTTTTATTTCTTCTATAGTCATTAGTACCTCTTATTCGTCTTTTACTTATTCCTTTCCTGTGTTAAGATATAGAACTAATATAGCTGCATTGCTGCTTCTATCATAATTCGCACAACTTTATTTTCAATGTTATCAAGAAATTTTTCGGGGTCTTTCCAAAATTCTTCTTTTGATAAGTTGTACTTATCCAATATTGCATTTATGCCAGCTGCACTGTGTTCTACTGTAATCATAATTGTTTACTATAACTCGGAGTTGGTAAAGTTCCTGTGCAATTCAAACGAAAATTAATCTCGTCTATTGTCACGTAATTATAGCTTAACCCAAACAATCCGTTTTTCCGTTCTTCTTCTTTTCTTGATAAGAGTTGGTGTTTTACTCTCTCATATTGTGGGTGTGAATCAGGATAAACAATCGTGTCTTTTAAACCCTCCAAGCATTTTATTTTACTTATTAATTATCATACAGAAAGTTAGTCCCAACATATTGTATTATCCAATTCTATGGAGAACAATAATTCATCTTTAACTTTACTATCCTTTATGCCCTCTATAAATTTTTGAGGATTGGCATAGTAATCTTCCACACTAAGATTGTGTTTCTTCAAACATAAATAAGTCTTACTTACTATCATTTTTTTATTTGTTAAAAGAAACCCTCTTCAAAAGGGTTTTCCGTAGTATCTGGATTTACACATTGTTCTTTCATCTTGCTTTTTCTATCAGCTAATAGAAAGCGGTATAGCAAATGCCCTTCTATGCTACCTATGAAAACTCCCCCTTTTTCAATGCTTTCCATAGGCGGAATAATGCCCTCTTCTAACAGACCATCATACAGTTTCTTGATAATATCATACTCTTCTTTTTCTTTTAAGTCAAGGACAATACCATCTAAAACTCTTAATATTCGCAATTCTTTACTAATTTTCATATTCTTTTGACATACAGTATTTTATAAAGTAATAAGCCCATCTATTAGCCTTTCCGTTCCTTTAGTGGCAGAGTTCTTTATATGAGTATAGCCATTAGGAATATTCAAGTCGTTAGGCTCAATAATAAATTTAGGTACTTCGGGATGAGCGTACTCCACCAGATTAGCGGCAGGATGTACCGTCAAAGACGTTCCGATTACCACAAATATATCTGCACTTTTGACATAATCCATTGCTACCTCCATAGCATAAACATATTCTCCGAACCATACAATGAAAGGTCTTAGCTGTGAACCATCCGCTGCCTTGTCTCCCAACCGGATAGGTTTATCCAAAGGATAGTCTTTAATGCAGCAAGGATTCAATCTGTCTTTGGAAGATGTTACTTTAGTTAGTTCCCCATGCAAATGAATAACGTGTGTACTTCCTGCTCTTTCATGCAGGTTATCCACATTCTGCGTAATGATTGTGACATCATGCCATTTCTCTAATTCTGCCAATAAAAAGTGTGCATGGTTAGGCTCAACTTGCAATAATTGCTTTCTTCTATGATTATAGAAGTCTAAAACAGCCTGCGGATTTTCATGGAATCCTGCGGCACTTGCCAGTTTCTTGGCATCATGTTGTTTCCATAAGCCATTATTGTCTCTGAATGTAGCCAATCCACTTTCCGCACTTATTCCTGCACCAGTAAGAACCACCATTTTTTGCCTTAATGGTAAGTTGCCAATAGTGGGTAGATGTTCATATTTAAACTGTCCGTTCATTTCTTTCTATAATTAATGGTAAAGATAGCAATTATTCCGTTACCATATAATCAACTATCTGCCTGAACACATCACCTGCCATCAGTCCACCACTTGCAGGTAATCCTTTCTTATTAATGGAAACAATGATACTGTATTTCGGATTATCGGCAGGAAAGTAGCCGCAAAATTCTACGGCATATTCTCCATTTGAAAGTTGAATAGTTCCTGTTGCTCCTGCTACTTTAACTTTATCGGATTGGGCAGGCTTAGCTAATCCATCAGAAACAGCGTATTCCAATGCCTGCTTAATGGCTGTCTTGCTTGCTGCATTAAAGAAAGTCAAGTTCTGTAATGGAGTAGTGAGTATGCCATAACCTAAAGAATTATAGACAAAGTTTGTATCTTTCACTTGATAACCGTATTTTGCAAGTGCTTCCGCAAAGGCTCGTTCATTATCAAATGCCTTTCTTACCGCCTTGTAATTGGCAATATTGGATGCAAGTCCGAAACCTTGTTCTACCGTGATTTTTCCATATCCACCTCTATGCCAATTATGGTCGCACAATGTATCTTTTCCAATAGCTAAAACCCCATCCGCAACGTCTATTGTATCAGATAGTTTGACTGCCTTTGTTTCCAATGCTGCCAAAAGTGAAGCGGTACGCACCAATCCCGATTCTTGCAGGATGGAATCAGTACCAACAGAAGCCTTAATATCTCCCGTCTGCACTTCCATTACAATAACTTGCCCTATTGCCGCATCAAGTTCGGATAGTTTGTTTTGCAGGATAGAATCAACTTTCACCTGCAAGGTGCTGTCTATGGTGGAAACTTGTTCTGTTTTTTGTTTGGCGCAAGCTATGAATGTAGCTATGCTGATTAAAAGGATAATAGTATTTTTCATAAATAAGCTAATTTGTATATTTAAATTGTCTTCTGATGAATCTTACAGTTTCCCCATCTTTTAATTCACGGCATTCAAGCCAATTACCGTATTTATCGTACTTATCATATTCATATTCTTCCTTAACCCTCTTTCCATCTCTCCATGTATCAAAATAAATAGTATCACCATATTGATTATAGCGATATGCACCATGCCTTAATATATGGCTATCATCATAAAAATCAGATGATATAAGGTTTCCATTATTGTCATAGTTGAACTTAGAATTATACTCTCTACCTCTAATATGTTTACATATACGTGTTTCTTTTCCCTGATTATTATAATAGTACGTTGTTCTACTTACTATTTTGTTATCACCATCTACCACTTGCTCAAGAACAAGTTTGCCTTGCGCATTATATTGGCATGTTATTTCTGATTTCAATCTCCCATATTCTTTCATGTAACGAATCTTAATAAGGTGATTGTCATTGTCATATATGTAATTTGTATCAGCCTTTAATCTATTGTTCGCATCATAGATTGCCATATATGACAAATCTCTATTGCTATTATAACATTCGTGACAAGTTTCCCCATTTGTCCATTTACGAACAATCTTGTCATTCTTCGGTTTTAAGGGTGGCTCTCCTTTCTCTTCTTGTCCAGTAGAGAAATATGTCATACTAATATTGTTTTTATAATCAGTTACCCAATGTATAAAATTTGTTGGGTCGCAATTCACGTATAATTTACGCTCTTTCGTAACAACTTCTCCATTACTGAATATAATCTTTTCTTCTTCTTGTAAAACTTCGGTATATACCTCTTTTACAGAAAACCATTTACTTATATAATCCTTCTTTAAAACAAAAGTTTGTTCTATTACAATTTGAATAAGTTCTTTTTTTCTATAAGTACTCCTAACGCAACTCATATTCTTAATAATTAATTAGTTGTTTATTCTAAAGAGAACCCTCCTAATTGAGCATATTCTTTTAGGCTATATTGCATTGCTTTTTTAGTGGTTTTACCCATTATTATTAAGGTATCAAATCCCAATGACATGAGTTGTCTAACAAAAGCCTTATTTGATAATATATATTGAGATATATCTCTTATTTCAGAATCCCGTAAATCAGAATCATTCTCAATGGAGATTTTAAATCCGCTTCTAAAAAAGATAGCACTCATTTCGTGTCTATAACTATCGTTTCCCATTGTTATAGATACTTTACACAATCTGTTTAATTCACCCGAATAATAGTATTCTTTAAATGCTTGATTCATAGTAGATATGATTTTCATTTTTTCAAAAGAACCATCAAGCAGTGAATTTAATAAGTTTTTAAATAAATCTATGATGTTCATTCCTATATATATAATTCTTTGTTTATTATGTCCTGCAATTTTAATAACTCACTGTAATTAAACCTATTCTCATTTATACGTTCTGATAATCTGGTTGCCAGTTCTTCATTGTTGGGATGCTTATCAGGATGAGCATATAGTATTAGCTCTTTATGTAATTTCTTTGCTTTTGCTATACTATTTACTATATTAATAGATTCATTAGTTTTGTTCTTTGCAGGAAATACCCATCTAAACCATTTTGCAAGTCTCATAATATAGAACTTAAAATTGTTTAGATATGTATATGGCTTCTTGCATTGGTGCTTCACTATTTGAAATTCTACGGCATTGATGCCCGAAATTCATTAAATAAGTTTTGCATTCTGTTATATCTTCATTAGTCGCCAAGGACTTAAATGCTTGAATTATTTGTTCTATACCTCCAACTTCTGAAATAATATTTCTTGCTTCATTAATAAAATTTTCGTATTGAAAGTTTCTATCAATTGCACAACTTTTCCCCATTTCCATATATGTTATAAAGGCATTCTTTATATTAACCTTTGTTGCAGAAAGGGATTGATTAGGGCATTTGGATAGAATGCTAACTAAGAAGCAAGAGTAACACGTTAAAATATTATCATCAGTCATATTAATAATATTACACTTCCAATTCCCCGAAGAAGCGGATAAAAAATAAGGTGTGGGAACTATATCTGCTTTATCCTTTTCTCTGGCTTCTCGCATTGCCTTGGCATGGATAAAACAATAGCAACCCACACCAATTTTGACAATATCTAAGAGCCTTATGGGTATAAGGTAGGTATATCAAATGGTGGGGTGCTACTGCTATCATCTTCATGCCTTTTCAAATTTTGCGAGAATTTGAGAAAAGAAGATAATCTCAATAACACCTTTTCGTTAAATATGTCCTTTCAGAGCATTAAGACCTCTGAAATTGTTGCAAAGTTAGCGAAAGGTTTTGAATGTCTAAAGATAAAACACTGATAAATGTAGTTCCAAGTGTTTTAAAGCACGTCCGTAGTAAGGTATTAGGCAATATTGCTCCCTTTTCTTTGTAACTTCAAGGGTAGGTACTTTTTTTGAACGGGGACTATAAAAAGATTTCTTCCCGAAAAAAGCACCCGTAGATTCTGCGGACTGAAAAAGATGCAGTTCTATTAGAGATAATTAGGTATATAGATTTGTAGTCTAACTAAGTAATGAATGAAAGAAGTATCTAATCTTCATGTTGGGTATAAAAAAGTCTGCAAATACTGCGAACTATTTAATAATTAGTCTCCTATTTGCCTTTTTCAATAGCCTCTTTTAATTCGTTGAAGTTATCGAAAAAGAAAAGCCATTCACCTTCCGATGTTTGCACTCTAAAGAATTTTTCATTTGCTCTTCTTGAAACCGCATAAACAATGTCCTTATATTTTAATTTAAGAATGGCAGTACCCAAAATTTTGGTAATAAATAATTCCCCCACCTCTCCAGTTAGTGATATATAGCCATTGTTTGCCATTCTCCACAATCCAACATTGCCTAAAGAGAACATATCTTCCATATCTATTGTGTTTTTTAGTTAATTAGACCACAAAATTAATAATTCATTTGCAATTATAGTGCCATTTGTGAGGATAAATTTGCCAAAAAATCGCACATACCATAAACTACAAGCCATATTATGCCTTTAATAATAATAGTTTCTAACTCGTTTCGGAATTGGTTTGCAATCCGCTAGAACTATCAGAATGTGACAAAATTTTCTATTTCTATAAATTGTTCAGAAACTTCAAACTTTGTCACACTCCAACAGATTAGAAACTTAGACAGTCATAAGTGTTTAGTAGTTCTTCCTGCCTTAAACCTAAGTATCTTTTAGTTATAGTTACACTGGAATGATTAAACAGCTCCATCAGTTTAACTAAGGCAAGTTCTGAATTGTCACTGTTCATATTATAAACTTGTCTGCCAAAAGTCTTTCTAAGTGAATGACAGCTAAAGTTCTTAATCTTTAATTTATACTTCATTTTCACCTCTTTTAGTATCACATTGATTCTTTGGATAGTGAAAACAGTTCCTTTTTGGCTCACTAAAATAGGTGAGTTAATCCCTATAGGCTTTATCCGTTCATAACATTCTTTAATGTGCTGCCCAAGTTGGGCATTTATTCTAATAGTTCTCACTTTATTTGTTTTTTTCTCTATTACTGTAAATTCACTGGTATTTAATATCTGTTTCCATCTCAAAGCTAGAATATCAGATATTCTTAAACCAGTGAAACACCCCAAAGCTATAAGAAGTGAAATTTTGTAATTTCCATCTTTAGCCAATTTTCTTATTAAATTCATTGCATCAGACCAAACTAAATAATCTGCTGTAGTGCTTGAATACTTCAAACTCATAATATTCTGTTTTATATGTAAATAAATAAAAGTGAATGTTTTACCATTACCAACATACAAGTCAATTAGTTAATGTGTTGATTTCTAGCAAAACATTCACTTTGTATATTAGTGAGTATTTATGATTGTATATAAATAAAGATGGATAAAATCAGTATCAGCAAAAAGGGATTTATAATACCAATTATTATTAGTAACAGTACTACTAGTATGCCCCATAGTACTAGTTTTTCATTATCATTCATTTTGTAGTATTTTTAAGTGAATAAAAAAGGACACCTAATAAATAGATGCCCTATTAGTTAGTTTAGCCCAAGAACCAAGAATATTTATTATCCAGTCCTTGTAATACATTGTTTAATCCAACACTTACCTCTGTAGCATTTACCCCACGTTGTAAATAGCTGTCTATGTAGCTATTTTTGTTTGATTGTGTGAGTAAATTATGAAAATCAAAAAGAGATATAGCATTATCTTTCACTCCAAACACTTCATTTGTGTAATAATCACGACATACACTATTTATTTGGCTGTCAGTGATTAAAAGTCTTGGTATTGCTTTCTGTCTTGCTGGTGAAAGTGCTTGATACATTCTCATTCTGCCTACCACTTGTGCAAACTGTGTTTCAGATAGATAAGTGTCTGATAGTGTTTGCATCAAATGTATTTCTTTGGCTGCATTGAAGTTGTTAAACAATTCCAGTACATTTCTGTAAAGCTCATTGATATTGGTTACTTCCATGTTGAACCTCACACCCTCACCAGTAAGAATTTGATTAGAACAAATTTTCATTCTCCAACCTATAAAACAAGAAAATTTCTCCAAGCCTTTGGAAGAACGGTACAGATTCAAGTCACTGTAATTTCTTACCCCACCTATGCACAATTCAAGTTTTTGTCCTCTTATTGTTTCAAAAATGGTTGGAACAGTAAAAGCAAATGCAAGTCTTTGATAGAATTGTGTCTTTTCACATTCTAACAGTTCACTTGCTTTCTTGCCTAGTGCGGACGGTATTCTACCACGTACTATATGTGAAACTCTTATTTCTGGAAAGCTCACCTTTTCACCTGCATAGAATGTACTTGCAGCTTCATGCACACAAGAAATAAAGTCTTGGTGTGCAATGGTTAATTCTTGGTTTGCCCAAGTAGGCACAACACATTTGTTTGCAAGTTCTTCCAGTGTGATAGAATCAGTATTTGCTTCCAAGAAAGTAATGCTTGGCTTTGCAGTTTCTTCCACAATTATAGTAGCTTCTTCTGCATACTCACCTAAATTCAAAGTTCTTTTCTCTGTTGGCATGATAACTAAATTTCTCATATTGATAAAAGTTTAAATGATTAATAATTCTTTTTATATCAATGTACAGAGGGGGGACTAACCGGGTTGTGGACACGCAAGACAGCCACTCTTATATATTTTAGGTCACTGGCTGAATGGGGAGGGGGGATTTCTGTATTAAGTACCTTATATATCTGTTCTCTTGACTTTTAGCTAAACTGCATATAGGTGATTCTTTAATTAGGCAGCCTTTTTAATGTCATTGGCTGTATGTGGCATATTATAAAGTATAGGCTATATAACTCTTATTAAAGTGGAAATTTTCAGAAAGTCAGAATTGGAAAAATGTACGTCTGTGGTTCTGCGCCAAAAATAAAAGCCGCAAGGGTTACTTACGGCTTGGCAATCTATTAGGCAATGTAACCTCTTTCAAGGTCTTCATCAGTGATTATTTCGGGATATAGGTTCTTGATAATAGCCAACTGGCTTTCAGAAGTTATCAGAAATATATCCTCTCTAAGCAGGTGTATTCCTTTCTTGTCCCTTTTGGCATAGCCTCTTTCTATGGCTTCATTAATGTATTTCGATACTGTTCCTTTGGCTAAGCCAAGTTCTTCCGCTAATCTGTTTTGGCTGTAAAGAGTAGTGTTGGTTCCGTTCAAGCATTTGCATTTCAGCAGGATAAGAAAGCCTTTCAGTTCCTTGCTTATCGGTTCGTCATATAACTTATTAGTTATGAGAACATAATGTTCTGTATCTAATTGGTAGCTGCATCTGTTGAATTTTCCATATTGTCCGTAAACATCAAATTTATCTATGTTTATTAATCCGAGGGATTCAAACTTGTGCAGCCATTCTCTTATTTGGTCTGTCTTTTTAATTCCGTAGAAATCAGTCAAGTTATCTTGTTTGATATATGATTCCATCGTATTGCAATCGGAACAGAGAGCCAAGCAATAGAATAGGTACGTTTCCAGCAAATTGAGTTTTCCTGCGATATTAGATGTTATCTTTCTGTATGAGGTCATTAGCAACCGTATGTTTATAGTTAGTAAAATAAATATCTCCTTTCTTTACCAATCTTCTGTAATGGTGGTTTCCGAAGTAGCTTTTCGCTTCTTTCTAATTCGTGAACGTCTGTTTTGTAGGCAAATAGATAATCATAGGCAATTAAATATAAGATTTTGAGAATTAACCAATCTGTCCCGATTTGAAAAATCGGGTAGGTAGGTATTTATATGTAGGTATTTATAAGTAACCCACCTAAGATGAACACTTCGCACCCCCTAAAATGAACACCTCTTTTTTTGAGAATCAGAACCGGATTTTGAGGATGCTGTTTTTGTGAGGTTGGATTTCTGTTTTTTCAGATATGCTATCTTATTCATTGCATTAAAAAGTTCCAAGTAAAATCGGTGCAATCATCAGTCAGTGAGAAAACAATCCGTTTTTGGCGATTATAGGAGAGATACGGTTTGCATCTGTCCTATAATCTTGTATAAATGAGAGATGGCTTTCTGTATATGCAGGTGCAGGTACTTTTTTTTAGCAGGGTATATATAGGAATTTCTTCATAAAAAAGGTACTCGCCTATATGCCTTTTTGCGTAATCAGTTGATAACCCTTTGTATTTTTCCGTTTGCTTTCCACCGCATGAAAAAAATCAAGAATAGTATGTGATGTTACCGCTTTCTTTGGGACAATGCCAAACAGCTTAAAAATCCTGCTGATTTCTTCCTTTATGAATTTTCGGGAATACCATTTGCCCGTTTCAAAAGAGTTGTATATTATCTGTGAGACTTCCGTTCCCGTAACTTTGGCATGGTAGTCTGCAATAATCATTGCTTCCTTTATTTTCTTGCGGTTATATTTCAGTCGTTCAATTTCTTCCTTGCCTATCTTGTCGTATGCTTCCACTATAAAACTGTCCGCTTGTTCCAAGTCCCTTTTGAACTGGTATTCCATTTCCGTTTGGCACTCACCAAGCAATTCAAGTTGTTGCACCATTATTTTGCGTTTCTCTTTAATTGAGATTGATTTATTGGTACGCTGCAATCTTTCATAATCACCAAGCTTATAATCCAAGAAACTATAATGATTGATTGTAAAGGCATCGCAGTTCTTGTATGCTTCATGCAGATTATCGGGACAATTATAATATCCTTTCACCAGTTCCGTATTGATGTAGTTGTCTATCTTGAAGTATTTGGTTCTTCCTTTCTCGTCCAGCATCTCCGCATAGGGCAGACTGACAAGTATTGTACCGTATGCATCTTTTGCGGAAACGGTGGTCACATAGTTATAATGATTCTGTAACATATCGTACACGTCTTTCCAACACGAAATACGTCCTTTAAGTTCTTCCTTACTTCTCACCATGAAATTGCGGTTGGTGTTGCTGATATGGTGGATAGAGGACACACCGTTTCTGAATCTTCCCACACATTGAATCGTGTCCGTATTCGGGTCAAATGCGGTATAGTCCGCAAAATAACAGTCTGTCAGTAATAAGATGGTCGGCTTCTCTTCAAGTTCAATATCCACCGCATTATAAAAACGTGAAGTGAGCCAGTTGTAACGCTTCATTATGTCCTTGTCCCATATATCGGAAACATTCTCAAACTTCAAGCCTTTCAGTTTTTCCACACTCTTTTCGGAACAGAATACAGCGGATTCGTCCAATAAGCCAAGTTGCTGCATCAGTGAATAGATGGTATCTGTAGAATTACAGAATACGAAACAATTACCTTTCAGACCTGCAAACACTTCTTTTACTGCCTGCAACAGATTATTGGTAGCATGGAGATTCATGCCTTTTACATAGTCGAATGTAGGCTTGATGGTAATGGTCTGAAATTTCTGTTCTTCAAAACGTGGGTCTGTAAACTCGATGGGAGTGGCAGATACCAAGGCTTTCTGTTCACATTCAAAAAACAAGTCCATAGGTAATGTTATATCGGGACGAAAACCTGAATCTTTGACTATCTTATGGCATTCATCAAACAATAGAAAGCTGTTATAGCGTATATCCATATCCATTTCTTCAAATGCTTCCTGCACCTTGTGGAAACTTTCGGGAGTGGTGAGTATCTTGAAATGTTTACTCTGTTTGATGCTCCTTTCCATATATGCCACTATGTCATCCGCATAGACACCATCAAAAACACCGAAAAGATTGTCTTTCCCATGCTTCGGGTCTTTGCATTTTCCGCTGATAACGGGTTTGTTCGGCTCTATGATGATTGAATTGCGGTGTGCTTTCAGTTCTCCATAAGTAGCACCAAGTCCCGTAAGTTTCTTATATAATATGGTGTTGGTGGGGATTTCGGGCAGTATCTCTGTCAAGTATTGGATTTTTCCGTTTGCTTCCTTGCTGACTGTTATCTCTCTGTTCTTCATTTTTCTTATACTTTAAATAGTTAATAAAAAAGGGGGAAACTTCCCCCTTTACTTTTGGTTGTTTAGATAATCTGTTTATGCTCACGTAAATAGTCCAATGTCTCATCTGTCCGCTTGATTCTGAACATTATCTTTCCCTTGAAGCAAGGAAGAATCGCACTGATAGATTCGGGATGCTCTCTAAACAACGGAACATATTGTATTGTCTTACCAGCGTCAATCATTGCTTTCAGTATTCCAAGCTGGAAGTCCTCGTTCTCATCCAACGTGCATATTCCGGCGGATACCCGTTCAGCATTTCCGGTGATATCCGTTCAGTCCCCAGTTAGTATTCAGTGTTGTTGGCAAAGTTAATACTTCTTTCTTAGGCTCTCTCCTTTAAGGTCAAATTTTATTGCCTTATGCACGATTCTGTCCAGACAGGCTTCCGCAATGAGCTCGCTTTGGAACACATCATACCAGTCTGCAACGGGAAGCTGGCTGGCCAGGATGAGTGCCTTCCGGTTGTACCGGTCATCTATGATCTGTTCAAAGTCATGCTGTATCTGGCCGTCCAGCTTGACCATCCCAAAGTCATCGATAATCAGC
>CDZK01031604.1_pt1 | contig 22182 bp, 17 predicted proteins | sample 557401 | NCBI WGS metagenome assembly CDZK01 (sample SAMEA3182108, study PRJEB8094) | gut metagenome | biome: human; feature: gut; material: Stool; isolation source: human stools | place: Canada | collected 2013-04-25 | reverse complement strand
CCGGCGTTTTTTTATACGTCCACACAAAAAAATGCGGGGCCAAAGCCCCGCATTTTTTTTTGCGCCTAAGTACGGAGCCGTTAAATCGCAAATGCATAAACATTTCCGGCAAAATCGGCCACATATATCATACCATCCACTACGGCAGGAGTGGTGAGAATCGGACAGGCGAAGTCGTAACTCCATATTACGTGGCCGTCTTTTTTGTCCACCGCACGGAAGATTCCGTCGGAAGCCCCGAAAAGCACGGCATTTCCGGCATCGACGGCAGAAGCCTCGACCGAACGCGTACCATAACCTGAATAAGGAGCTGTGCAGAATATGGCAGGGCCTACCTCGGCTTTCCATGCAAGGTCGAAATTATCGTTCCTGAAAGCCAGAAGGCCGTCGAAAGAACCGGATATCAGCAGCCCGTCAGTAAGCAACGGAGTCGATGCCACCTGCATTATGTGTTCCGTATTACGCACATGCATGAAATCTCCGTTTCCGGGCGACATTTCATACACTCTGCGGCTGGAGCAGACATACATTTTCCCGTCATAAACGGAAGTACCGCCGTCACGGTAACGAAGACCTGAAGCTCCCTGCCTCCAAGCCATCTTGCCCGTTTTTATGTTCGTACCGTAAAGCGCGTCCCAATGAGCGGAACTTATAAGCGTATTTCCGGCCAATGTCATGGTGGTGACCGTACCGCAAGCCTGGCCGAAATCCTCATTTTTCCAAAAACGCGAACCATCCGAAGCATTGAGAGCGGAAAGGCCGCGTCCGGCGCCGGCATATAACGTATCGCCACGCACCACAAGTCCCTCGCAGATAGCAGGAAGATAACCGACTTCCAATTTCTTTTTCCATACGAGTCCGCCTGTATCCGCATCCAATGCGTAAACAGTACCTTCGGCATCGACGGCGAATACCTTTCCGGAGGAATATACTATCGTATTTTTAACGGAGTTAGCTGTGGAGTATCTCCATTTTTCGGCTCCCGTACGTGCATCGAGCGCCACTACCGCCGAACGTCCGTCCATATCGTTATCGACTGTGGCGGTGAAGACCGTTCCGTCCGCAACTATCGGCGATGCCATAAAAATGTTGCCTCCGGCATTGGCGACCCATGCCAGACGCGGATATTTCACTTCGCGGCCGTTTGTCACGCCAGCCTGATTGTGCATTTCGTTGCCGCGCAGCTGCGCCCACTGTCCCTGTATTTTCTCTGGGACTATGCTTTCCGAAGATACGGTGAAATTGCGCGACACTTTTTTGGTCTGTCCGTCGGATGTGAAAGCCGTGACCTCGACCGTGTATTGATCGCCGCGTACGGTTTTTAATTTTACATTGCGCGCGTAATTCCAGTCCGTAACACGCTCAAGAGTCCCTTTAGAGATAACTTTACGACCTTTCAGGACAGTATAGGCCACTTTTTCCACATGAGCCGTAGCGTTATAAGCATTGGCCGAAATGTAAACCGTTCCGGGAGAATACACCTGGGACGAAGGGCTCACGAGCGCAAGGTTCATGGAAGCATAACTGTACACGCCCTTGGAAGATACGCCTCCTTTCTCATCCACCTCCACTACCCTGAAAGCCGAAGGAGAATGGTCAACACCGCCTTTGTTGGCCGGAGACGTCACTATGTAAGGCACTCCAGCCGGCGTGTTCTGACGGTAATTTATATGCCAGTGCCCTATCAAAGCGGCGCGGATATTGTAATCGTTGAAATCTATTTTTCCGTCTTTTGACTTAAATACCAGTTCGTTGCCTGAGAGCGTATTTTCGTAGTGCGTGAACACCACTATCCTTTGTCCGGGAGCGGTTTGTGCCAGGTCGTTTTTGAGCCAGGCATAGATCTGTTCGGCAGTATATGTAGGACGTCCGTCGCCAATTAACATAGGTACGACGATAAAATGTACACCTGAGGCTTCAAACGAATACCACGCCGGCCCCAGACATTCTTCGTACAGATATTCCGGTTTGGCTATTTTTTTCATAAGGTCGTGGTTGCCCATAACGTAATACACCGGCACGCCCATTGTCGAAGTATTCACACTGTCGGCATGGAAACGGATACCTGGCTCGTAGCATATATCTCCGGTATGGATTATAAAGTCCGCTTTTTCGTTGGCTGCATAGCGGCGTATGACGTCCACCCATTTTCTGCCGTCGCTCGTTTCGGTATCGGCCAACTGGATGAATTTCGCGGCTTTGTTTTCCTTGCGTTTGGACATAGGAAAATCATACTGTGTTTTCCCGTCGACAGGCGACCAGGGACGTACGGAATAATATCCGGAAGGGACCGTCACGAAGACAAAACGCGGGTCGGCATGGCCGGGGAGGGAAAAAGTACCGTCGGCTGCCGTTTTAACGACATTCAGACCGTCGGATACCTTGACATCCTTCAATGGGCGGTCCGCCTTGTCGAACGAACCGTTACCGTTAACATCTTCGTAAACCCGTCCTTTGTACGGCTGGGCCGAGGCCGCGGCAGACAAAAGCACCAGCAGCGGCAACATCAGTTTTTTAATCATAAGCATCGTATTTTTATTCATGGTATATGTGCGGACGATCAACGTCTGACATAAGTTTTTATTTCATATAGGACATGAGAATATCCCTCCACAGGCGATAGCCTTCCCAGCATAAATGGAGTCCGTCGTTGGTGTATTTGGCATCCAGATTGCCGTCCCTGTCGGACATTGCGCCGTGAAGGTCTATAAATGAATATCCTCTTTCATGGGCGGCGGCGGAGAGCGATTTGTTTATACGCCGTATAGGTTCGCCAAGCACCGTGTGGGAGCGGAACGAAGGAAATGTAGGGTTGACAGGTAGAAGACTCTGTACGTATATCTGTGTTTTGGGAGCCATGCGTTTTATTTCGGCTACTATCCTGAAAATATTTTCTACTACATACTCTTCGGTCTTGCCCGGAGGGTTCCCCAAATCGTTCACTCCTATCATGATGAACACTTTACGCGGAGGCACGCGCAACATACGCGGCAGACGTACCAATACACCGTCCGTGACATCGGAACTGATACCGCGGTTCTTGGCGTTTTTGTTGCGTAAAAGTTCGGCCCACTCCCCGCCGTTGGTTATACTGTTCCCTATCATGAGTATATCGTCGCTCGTGGCGGGCAGATATTCTATTATCGAATTGCGCGTTTTAACAAAACCGGTCAGGGGATAATCGTCGCGTACGCCTTTATCGTCGAGTATGCTTTTAGACAGGTACGTATGAAGGGCTTCCACGGCGGCTTTGTAACCTTTTCCGTTCAACAGCACCGAATTGCCGTACGCAAACTCAGGACGCAGGCGGCCATCGGAGCCTGTCATGGCAGGAAGTATATCTACGAATGTTATTCCAGGTACGGTTTCGCTTACGATGCTGTCGTACTTGCGGTATTTGGCCAGAGTACTGTCAGGGGTGGTCTTATCGGGTATTATGCCCAGTACATATACCCGCGTATGTTTAGAACCGGAACGGATACGGCCTACTATATCGGAAAGATACGATGCGGCCAACTCCGGGCTCATTCCGGCTTTTATGTCGCGTTTGCCTATGTGTATAAATACCTTGGCCGGACGGTATTTGATTATATCGTCAAGCCTGTATGCCAGTCCTGCCAGGTTATCGGCGTCTATTCCCCTGTTTTTTATATACGGATTGCCGTATGATTCGGCCCACATGCCACGATCCATAAAATCGTCGCCGAGCATAACTATGTCAGTGGTTCCCAGACCGAGCCCGGCAAAAAGCGTACGGCGTTGGTCCCAATAGGTAAAGTAACTGAGTCCGTTGGGATTATGCTGCGTACTGCTTTGGGCCTGTACCGTAAAAAACGGTGCGGCAAGGACGGCACTCAACAAAAACGCTTGAAATATCCGGCGCAAATCGAAATTTTTCATGATGCAATAATTATTTGTTTTAAATGCGGCTCTCTGCCACACACGAACTGTTTTTACAATCTGTTCCGTCTCGCCAGTTCGACCGCCATAAGCCGTTAGATATTTTCCTATCCGCAGGGATCCGCCCGGCAGGCAGCCTATGCATGTTACTGTTTGTCCGAAACGGTTTTGGCAATGTTGTCCATAATGCCGTCCATGTTTTCCCCGGCCCATTCAACCAAAGCCTGCAAATGAGGCATAAGGCTTCTGCCGCGTTCGGTCAGGCTGTATTCAACCCTCGGCGGGACTTCGGGAAATACCTCCCTTGCCACCAAACCGAAATCTTCAAGACCGCGAAGCGTCACGGCCAGCATCCTTTGCGATATGTCGCCTATGGACCTTTGCACGTCGTTGAAACGCATCGTGCCGTTTGCATACAGGCTTACCATAACCAGCATGGACCATTTATTCCCTAAACGGGAAAGCACGTCCCTTATTGGACACCGGCCTGTAGCGTTGAATTTTTTCATAATATTTCACCTGCGGAAAAACCTGACGTACAACATTAGTTACTTCCGTGTAAGTTCCTCACAATCCGGTACGTTCTTGCGCGTGCGAATCAAAGGGATTACTTTTGCCGTATGATAACAAAGCGCATGCACACGGTAAACGGTTTATCTTTTGGCGGCAACCGAAACGCTGTCCAAAGCATTGCCGTTGCGGTCGTAAAGCGTCAGGTGCAGTTTGCTGTCATCGGCGCGGAGAAGTATGGCCCCTACCGTGCTGCCGCCTTCCGTCCAACGGAACTTTATGAGGTCTTTGTTGTCGGTCCATTCCTTGAGCCCCTGGCCACGCTCGTTGTCCGAAGATGGTGTCTGGATGTAAACAGTGCCTTTGCTTCCGTCCGTCTCACGTCCCTGGTAAATGGCATTGGTGCGCGCGTATATATGATTGTTGGCTCCGATGGCAAGGTCGACCCCGCATTCATCGAACAGGTCTTTCCAACGCCCGTATTGCGATGTCCGGCCGCTTTCCCCGAAAAACCACTGGTAATGCTCCATGACGACGACGTATTTGGCCGGGTTGGATTTTATCACATCCCTGACCCATGCCTGCGCTGCGGCAAGGCCTTCCGCGCTTCGCATGCTCTCGCTGTTGAGCATTATGAACAGGGCGTTACCGTAGGTGAAATGATAACATACCCCTTCTTCTCCATCATAACCGTTATCGGGATTGTTGTTCACGTACCTGAAATAATCGTTGGAAAGGCGGGAAGACGTGCGGTCCATGTTATCGTGGTTTCCGTTTACCCCAGCCCACAGGTATTTGGAAAAATAAGGTTCGCTGTACATACTGCGCCAGAAAGAATAGCTTCCGCCCCATGCGCATATATCGCCCACGTGCAGTACGATATCAAAATCGCCGCCGTTGCATTTTTCCAGCATGCCAATCATACCCATAGCCGCATCCAGACGTTTAGGCAGAGGCGTGTACGAGTGGAAATCGGAAATAATGGCGGCGCTCCATGCTCCGGAAGACGGGGCGGTCTTAAAGTAACGTATCTGGCCGCCTTTACCCGCACCGACGCGGTACATGTATTCAGTATCGGGCTCAAGGCCTTTAAGCTCTACTTTGTAACGCATAAAAACTGCGTCTTCATAAAAATTCTCTCCGTTGGCCTTTTTGGAGTAAAGGCTGTCAAATGCCGTGCAAAACTCAGCGTGAGCACGTATTTTTTTTGCTTTTTTCCATTTAGTATCGCTGCGTTTGGTGTAGATGCAGTAATTCTTTTTCCCGCTGTCCAAATCGGCATGCCAGTTGATACGCACCTGGCTGTCGGCTTTTTCCCCAGGATTGGCAATTACGGTGTAAGCGCTTCCGTCTTCGTTTTTGCGTTCGTTTTGCGCCTGGGAGGAATACGCAACACCCAGCGCCAACGCGGCGAACAATATATATTTGAGCCTCATAAAAATTATTGTTTTGAAATTATGACAAACAAAAATAACCAACTTATCAAGAATAACCAAAACATTTAAGACCATGTCAAAAAAAGCAGCTGTACTGGCCGTAAATCCCGTAAACGGAAGCGGCCTTTTCCAATACCTGGAAGCGTTCTATGAAAATGGCGTCGGATACGAAGTATTCGCAGCGGCGCCTTCACGGGACATAAAGACCAATTCGGGGATACCTCTGACCGCAAACGGTACGGTGGCAGAACTGAAAGAACGTACCGGCGATTTCGATGCGCTCATTTTCGCCTGCGGCGATGCGATGCCCGTATTCGGACAAAACGCCGACAAACAATACAACACCGACATGATTGAGGTAATACGCCTTTTCGCCGGGGAAAAGAAAATCATGGCCGGACACTGCGCCGCTGCGCTGGCATTCGAGATTGCGGGAGTGGATGCGGGAGTGCGGATGGCAGCACATCCATTGGCCGCGCCTGCAATAAAGAACGGCATAGCCACCGGAGAAGCAGGAACCCATGACGGTAATTTTTACACCGCACGCGACGAAAACGACATTCGCGAGATATTGCCTGCATTGCTCCGGGAACTGAAATAAAAAACGCGGCGTTCCGCCTGCCGAAAATAATTTACGAGCCATAAAAAACCCGCCAGGCAAATTTGCCTGGCGGGTTTTATTCATGTTTTTTCCGTCAATGTAAAAACGTGTTACAACTTAGGCTTAACCTCGACCATCTGGTAACCTTCTATGATATCGCCTTCCTGTATATCGTTGTACCTGGCGATGCTAAGGCCGCATTCGTAACCTTTGGACACTTCCTTCACGTCGTCCTTGAAGCGTTTGAGCGAGTCGAGTTCGCCGGTGTGGACAACCACTCCGTCGCGTATGACACGGATCTTGGTGTTGCGGGTGATTTTTCCGTCCAGAACCATACAGCCGGCGATAGTACCCACTTTCGATATCTTGTACACTTGCCGCACCTCGACGTTGCAGACTATTTCTTCCTTGAATTCGGGAGCAAGCATACCTTCCATGGCGTCTTTGACCTCGTTTATAGCATCGTAGATGATGGAATATGTACGTATGTCTATCTGCTCCTGCTCGGCAAGGCGTTTTGCATTGGTGGATGGGCGGACGTTGAATCCTATGATGATGGCTTCGGATGCCGATGCCAGAAGCACGTCGGATTCGGTTATCTGACCGACAGCGCGGTGTATGATATTGATATGTATCTTGTCCGTAGAAAGGTTTTCGAGCGAATCGGTAAGAGCCTCCACGGAACCGTCCACATCGCCCTTGATTATGATATTCAACTCTTTGAAATCTCCTATCGCTATGCGGCGCCCTATCTCGTCAAGCGTTATGTGTTTGCTTGCACGTACGCTCTGCTCGCGTTTGAGCTGCATACGGCGTGCGGCTATCTGCTTGGCTTCCTTCTCGTCGTCGAATACCATGTATTTGTCGCCAGCCTGTGGAGAACCGTCCAAGCCAAGCACCAGTACCGGACGCGAAGGTCCTGCCTTGTCGACTTTATTTCCGCGTTCGTCGAACATGGCTTTCACCTTGCCGCTGTATTGCCCTGAAAGGGAGTAGTCGCCCACTTTAAGCGTACCGTTCTGTACCAGCACCGTAGCGATATAACCGCGTCCCTTGTCCAGTGACGCTTCGATAACGGTTCCCACGGCATTACGGTCCGGATTGGCCTTAAGTTCGAGCATTTCGGCTTCGAGCAATACTTTTTCGAGCAGGTCGTTCACTCCTATGCCTTTTTTGGCGGATATTTCCTGACACTGCACCTTTCCGCCCCATTCCTCGACCAGAATATTCATATTGGCCAGGCTTTCGCGTATCTTGTCCGGATTTGCCGTTGGCAAATCGACTTTGTTTATGGCTATGACCATAGGCACTCCGGCGGCCTGGGCATGGGAAATGGCCTCGCGCGTCTGGGGCATCACGTCGCTGTCGGCAGCGATAACTATGATGGCTATGTCGGTAACCTGAGCGCCTCGGGCACGCATGGCGGTGAATGCCTCGTGACCGGGAGTATCGAGGAACGTTATCTGCTGTCCGGATTCGAGTTTTACCGAATATGCGGCTATGTGCTGCGTTATGCCGCCTGCCTCGCCAGCTATGACGTTAGAGCGGCGGATATTGTCCAGAAGCGATGTTTTACCATGATCGACGTGTCCCATAACGGTTACTATCGGCGCGCGGCGGCGCAGGTCTTTTTCATCGTCCGGAGTTTCAAATACCGCTTCTTCGAGGTCGGCATCGACGAACTGTACCTCATAACCGAATTCGTCGGCCACAACGCTCAGCGTTTCGGCATCGAGCCTCTGGTTCATGGCCGCCATTATACCCAACTGCATGCAGGAAGATATCACCTGTGTTACAGGGACATTCATCATCGAAGCCAGTTCGGAAACGGTGACGTATTCCGTCACTTTTATTATCTTGCTTTCTTCGGCCTCGCGCTCGGCTTCACGCTGTGCTTCGTCGCGGCGGAAAATGCGCTTTTCCTTGCGGTACTTGGCGGCCTTGCCCTTTCCGCTCTTGGAGGTTAGCTTATCGAGCGTTTCCTTTATCTGTTTCGATATTTCCTCGTCGGTAAGTTCTGCGTGCTCTACCTTGCGCTGTTGCTGCTGCCTCGACCTGCCGCCGGATGCGCCCTGCGGTCGCTGCGGAGCCTGTCCTGCCGGACGCGGAGTTCCGGTTCCCGGTTGCATAGCTTCCCCTGTTACCTTTTCGCCGCGTTTGCGTTTGCGTTTTTTCTTGGCCTGATCGGCGGCAGTTCCTGCCGGACCTTTCTTTGCCGGGTCGGTTTTCGGTTTTTCAAAAACGCTCAGGTCTATCTTGCCAAGAGTCTTGGGGCCTTCGAGTTTTTGATATTTCGTTTCTATCTTTTCGGCTTCATGCGGTTGTTCGGGCTGATTGGGCTGCTTATTCGGCGTAACAGTCGGACTTGCCGGCTCCGGTGCTTCAACAGCAGGTTCCGGAGCGGGCTGCGGCTGCTGTTCCGCAGGTTTGGCAGGTTCCGCCTGAGGAGCCTTGGCTTTTTCAGCCGGTTTTTCCGCACGGGAATGCTTGGCTGCCGGGCGGTTTATGGCATCCAGGTCTATCTTGCCGACGGGTTTTACACTGACCACCACATCGGACTTTCCTTTTATCACCTCCGGTTCCGGCTCTTTCGCGAGATTTTTCGCTGCAGCTGCTTCTGCGGCAGCCTGAGCTGCGGCTTTTTCCTCCTCGGCTTTCTGCGCTTCCGCCTGCTGCTGTTCCTTGGCTATCCGCTGTTTCTCCTTTTCCTCGCGCTTTGCCTGATTAACCTCCTCTATCAGCTGTTTTTTGCTCTTGTCCTGCTCGAATCCCTGTTCAAGGATTTGATAAACGTGAGCCTCTATCTTCGTGTTCGGGTCGGGTTTTATCTCTATGCCTTTTTTGGCCAGATACTCCACTGCCCGATCCATCGAGATGTTGAGTTCGGTTAATACTTTGTTGAGGCGTTTTGTTACAATATCAGCCATACTAAATTCTTTATCTTAAGCCTTTTTTTAGTTTTTCATGCCGGCCCAGCCATAAAGACGGCACATTTTTCAATACAATTGGCCGGTGTCACCCGGCGTACGACACATAAAACATTTATTCGAATTCGGAAGAGAGGACTTCCAGAACATGGTCTATCGTTTCCTCCTCCAGATCCGTGCGGCGAAGGAGTTCGTCCTTGCCAAGTTCGAGCACGCTCTTTGCCGAATCGCATCCTACGCGCTGGAATTCGGCTATCACCCAACCGTCTATCTCGTCGGCAAACTCGGAAAGGTCTATGTCCTCCTCCGGGGTGTCGCGGTAGATGTCTATCTCGTAACCTACCAGTTGAGACGCCAGACGTATGTTCTGACCCTGTTTTCCTATCGCTTTGGATACCTCGTCCGGCTTTACGTAAACGGATATATGGTGCGAAGCCTCGTCTATCTCTATGGTGGACAGTTTTGCCGGGGCCAACGCCCTTGTCACCATCAGTTGAAGGTTGGTCGTGTAATTTATCACGTCGATATTTTCACCACCCAGCTCGCGCACGATACCGTGTATGCGGGAACCCTTCATACCCACGCAGGCACCTACCGGGTCTATGCGGTCGTCGTACGATTCCACAGCTACTTTCGCTTTCTCTCCAGGTATGCGCACCACTTTCTTTATCGTTATGATGCCGTCGGCAATCTCAGGTATTTCCTGCTCGAAAAGGCGTTCGAGGAAAAGCGGATCCACACGCGAGAGTATCACGTTGGGTTTGGAACCGCGTATCTCGACGGATTTGACAAGCGCTTTGACAGGCTCGCCTTTGCGGAACGAATCGGAAGGTATCTGCTCCTCGCGCGGAAGCACCAGTTCATTCTGGTACTCGTCGTGTATTATGGCCATCTTGGGGCGCACATGGTGTGCCTCTCCTGTTATTATAGTTCCCTTGAGGTCTTCGAAACGTTTGAAAATGGTAGCGTTGTCGTGCTCGAATATACGGGCCACGAGGTTTTGGCGAAGCGCCAGTATGGCGCGGCGTCCGAGGTCTTCTATCTTCACTTCCTCGGATACTTCCTCACCCACTTCAAAGTCGTCCTGTATCTTGCGGGCTTCCGAAAGCGGCATTTCAGCCATCGGGTCCTCGACCTGTCCGTCGGCAACCACGATACGGTTGCGCCATATCTGAAGGTCCCCCTTGTCGGGGTTTACCACGATGTTGAAGTTGTCGTCCGTGCCGAACTTCTTTTTAAGGGCCGTGCGGAAAACTTCTTCGAGGATAGCCGTGAGGGTCAGGCGGTCTATCTTCTTAAAATCCTTAAATTCGGAAAACGAATCTATTAATGCTGAATTATCCATTTAAACGTGTCGAATAATTAGTGATATATTTTTTTGTTTTTTCTATTTAATTCTTTGCCGTTTTACTGCCGGTCAGAACTTCAGCTTTACGACGGCCTTTTTTATGTCGCAATAGGGTATCACGGCTGTCTTGACCACCGTGTGCCTGCCCTTGCCTACCGGTTTGGGTTCGCGCACGCTCCACGAGAGCGTTATCGCATCCTCGCCGGCCTCCGTCAGTTCGCCTTCGGTCTTTTCTCCGGAAACGGTCTCGACGGACAAAGTCCTGCCAGTGTTCTTCACGTACTGCCTTTTGAGTTTCAGCGGGGCGTCCACTCCGGGGGTGGAAACTGAGAGGGAAAAATCCTCAGCCTCGCGGTCCAGGCGGTCGCTGTGCTCTATGGCGCGGGATATGCGTATTATTTCCTCAAGGTCCACACCATCATCGCCGTCAACCCATACTTTTATGTCGTTGTCCGGCGATATGCTCCAGTCGACAAGAAACACCGCCGGATTTTCCGCCAGCGCTCCGTCTATCAGTTCCTTTACCAATGCCTTGTCCATATGCGTTCGTATCGCTTTGCCTTATTAAAAAACTTGGGGAGCATCACCGCCCCCCAACTTTCTTTTCATATCCCATTTCCGCCCACAAAAATACTTCATTTATGCGGAAAAAACAAATTTTTATAATATTTTGGTTAACAGCCGGATGAGCGGGACGTCATTTAACGTTCCCCTGACAGGAGCGATTCGTACAATCCGTGTACTTTCACGGCAGGGACGCCGCCGGAAAAAGCCTTTATGTGCTCCTTGCCGGCCTCTGCGAGCGTTTTTCTCAGTTGTCCGTCATTCCACAGGCGCGACATGGCCGAGGCTACGGCAACATCGTCGGCACACGGAGCGTACAGCGCCCCTTTGCCGGCCGCTTCCGAAAAACATCCGCCGGACGATGTGAGCACAGCGCGGCCATTGCCAAGGGCCTCGACTATCGGCAGGCCGAAACCTTCGTATATGCTCATATAGGCCACGAACAGGCATTTTTTATACAGGCAGGCAAGCTGACGGTCGGTAACCCCAGACAAAAAGCGCACCCTGTCCGAAAGCCCGTTGGATTTTGCGAATTTATCTAGTTCGCGGTAGTATCCGCCGCTTTTCCGGCCTACGATGACAAGATTGGCCTCAGGCGTACGGGCGAGAGCTTTGAGGAGCACCATCTGGTTCTTGCGCCTTTCCACGGTTCCGACACACAGTATGAATTTTTCGGGCAGTGCGAACGCTGCAAGTTCCCGTTCAACTTCATCATGCGGTATTTCACGGGAAAAAGCGGCTTCGTTTATACCCTGATATACCACATGCACTTTTTCGGGAGGAACGCCTAGCAACTCGACGACGTCGTCCCTCGTCTGGCGGCTTATCGCTATCACTGCGTCGGCCGTCCGGCATGCGTAACGAGCCTTGCGGGTGTGTATCCACGCATCCACCGGGCCGTAAAGTTCCGGATGACGCATGAAGATAAGGTCATGCATGGTTACGACGGATTTGACTCCGGTTTTTTCTATTCCCGCCGGCAGCTCGTGGCTCAGACCGTGATATATGTCCAGCCTTTCACGCTTGCAAAGTCCCGCAATGGCCACTGTACGCCACAGCCCGCCGGATAGTTTATACATCCCGCGCGGGGTTTCCACACGGACATTTTCCGCAGGCAGGAAATCTACACGGAGTTTGCGTTTCGGAGTGAACAGCACATGCGTGTCGCCGGGATATTCCACCGCGAGCGAACCGACGAGCGTACGGCTGTAATTGCCCAGCCCGGAGGTGTTGTTGAAAAGACGCTTCGCGTCGAAACCTATTTTCATCGGCCGATAATTGTAACCTGACAAAAGTACTTTTTTATAAACTTACGTACAAATAAATGGACCTCATCGGCCGATTTATTGCCGCCGGTGCGCCGTTTTTATTAAATTTGCACCGTCCGTAAGCCAACCATACGCGGACACAGGTACTAAAAAATGGGATTCAAAGAGGAAATAAAACGCCGCCGGACGTTCGGAATAATATCGCACCCCGACGCGGGTAAGACCACGCTGACAGAAAAATTACTGCTTTTCGGAGGCGCGATACAGGAAGCCGGGGCCGTCAAATCGAACAAGATAAAGAAAGGCGCGGCTTCGGACTTCATGGAAATAGAACGCCAGAGAGGTATATCGGTGGCTACGTCCGTGATGGCTTTCGAATACAAAGGATACAAGATAAACATACTGGATACCCCCGGCCACAAAGATTTCGCCGAGGATACCTACCGCACACTGACGGCAGTGGACAGCGTCATCGTGGTAATAGACGTGGCAAAGGGCGTGGAAGAACAGACCGAAAAACTCGTTCAGGTATGCCGTATGCGCAACATCCCTATGATAGTGTTCGTAAACAAACTGGACCGCGAAGGCCGCGATGCGTTCGACATAATGGACGAAGTGGAACAGAAACTCGGCCTTCATGTTACCCCGATGAGCTTCCCGATAGGGATGGGAGCCGAATTCAGGGGCATATATAATATATGGGGGAAGAACGTAAAGCTGTTCTCCGGCGCGTCGAAACAAAAGATAGGCGAATCGGTCGAAATAGACGATATATCGTCCGGCAGGCTCGAAGAGCTGATAGGCGGGCGGCACGCATCGAAATTGCGGGAAGACCTGGAGCTGGCCACGGGTATATACCCGGAGTTCTCGCTCGAAAAATATCTCGCAGGAGAACAGCAACCGGTATTCTTCGGCTCGGCACTGAACAACTTCGGAGTATCGGAACTTCTGGATACGTTCGTCGAGATAGCCCCGTCGCCACGGCCTAAAACGTCCGACGTGCGCCAGGTCGAACCGGACGAGGAAAAGTTCACCGGCTTCGTGTTCAAAATACACGCCAACATGGACCCTAAACACCGCGACCGCCTGGCATTCGTCAAAATAGTATCCGGAACGTTCCGCCGCAATGTTAACTACCTGCACGTACGCCAGGGCAAACAGTTCAAATTCGCCAGCCCGAACGCTTTTTTCGCCGAGAAAAAACAGGTGGTCGACGAATCGTTCCCCGGAGATATCGTGGGACTGCACGATACAGGCAACTTCAAGATAGGCGATACGCTGACGGAAGGCGAAGCGCTCAATTTCAAAGGCATACCTTCTTTCTCGCCGGAACATTTCCGGTATATCGACAATGCCGACCCGATGAAAGCCAAACAGCTGGCAAAAGGCATAGACCAATTGATGGACGAAGGCGTAGCCCAGCTGTTTACTCTCGATTTGAACGGACGCAAGATAATAGGCACTGTCGGGGCGCTGCAATACGAGGTGATACAGTACCGCCTGGAACACGAATACGGCGCAAAATGCACATACGAGCCAGTACCGGTATACAAAGCGTGCTGGGTGCAGCCGGAAGACCCTGCCGGCGAGGAGTTTGCTGATTTCATGCGCGTGAAAAGCCGGTTTATGGCCCACGACAAGGACGGCAGGCAGGTTTTTCTGGCCGATTCGGCATTTTCGATAACGATGGCTCAGGAAAAATACCCGACGGTACACCTGCATTTCACGTCGGAGTTTTAACCCGCAGGCACGGCACATACGGGCGTACGATTAACAGATATATATTTTAGGGCATGAAAATATTCAAACAATTGGGCCTTGTCCTGCTGATAGCATTCGCAGGGGAGGTCATAAACCGCCTGACGGGCGTGCCTGTGCCGGGCAGTATCATCGGAATGGTGATACTCCTTGTCCTGCTAAAGACTAAAGTCATACAGGTGGCTCAAATTGAACAGATATCCGATTTCATGCTCTCGAACATCACTTTCTTTTTCATCCCCGTCGGCGTGGGGATAATGATATCGTACAAATATCTGGAGGGACACTACACGGCGGGAATAAGCCTGATACTGGTCACAACGGTCGTGATAATGATAATATCGGGCGGAGTGACCGAAATACTTGTCCGACGCCGGGAAAGACGCATGGCGTCCCGCCGGGAAAAAGAAACGGAGGAATAAACATGAACGGCTACGGACTCACATCGACACCGTTGTTCGGCATACTGATATGCCTTGCCGCGTTCATAACCGCCACTGCAATACGACGTAAAACAGGCAGCGTGGTGGCAAATCCATTCCTTCTGGCAACGATAATGATAGTGGCCGTTCTGCTCGTTTTCAACATACCGTACGAAGACTTCAAAGCCGGAGGGGATTACATAAACTTCTTCCTCTCGCCTGTTACGGTTCTTTTGGCCGTGCCGCTGTACAAACACCGCAACCTTTTGAACCACTACCTCAAAGCGATAATGGCGGGCATTCTGGCCGGGGTTCTGGCTGCTCTGGGCAGCGTCGTGGTTTTTTCGCGTCTTAGCGGACTGGACAGCCTGGTGGAACGGTCGATGGCCGCAAAATCGATAACGGCGCCGATAGGGATAGAGATAACCAAGTCGGTAGAAGGCATAGAAGGAATAACGGTACTGGCGATAATCCTGTCGGGCATTTTCGGGGCGGTCATAGCCCCATGGGTGTTCAAATGGTGCGGGATAAAAAGCCCGATAGCACAAGGAGTGGGATTAGGTTCGGCATCGCACGCGATAGGCACTTCAAAGGCAATGGAAATGGGCGAGCAACAGGGAGCCTTGAGCGGTCTTACGATAGGCATAGCCGGTATTTCGACCGTTGTGCTGGTATCGCTGTTAGGCGGCTACCTGTGGGGAAAATAAAAACTTACGGAAAATGGACCGGGAAACCATGCTGCGCTACATAGTCGGAATAGCTATTGCCTACGGTATAGGCAAAGGAATATATCAGTCGATACGTTCACGGTCGATTGACTATTCTCTTTGGGCGATTATCACGCTTTTGGGTGCTGTGTTATGGATTTCAAGAGGATTTCTTATCTCCAGTCAGATATGTGATTTCTTGATGATTACCGTATGGCTTGTAGCAATTGGTTGTTTTATCATTTCACGAAAATCACAATATGGCAAGTATTTGAAATCTGCTGCGATCGGTGGACTTTTGGTTTTCCTTGCGATCTTTATTTATTGGAATATAAAGGCACGGTCAGTCGTACCAACAACCTTAATAACTTCCCTAAAGGGACATTCAACAAACCGAATAGCTGAGGTATGTTTCCGTTATAACGAAACTCCATTTTGGAGAAGGTACAACCTCAACCAATACCCAAATGTAAAGCTGCTCCCTGAACAGTACGATGTAAAGCTGACAATCAAACCAATCTCAGACAATGTCGCAAAACTTGAATCAATAACACTAATTCCAAAATCCGAGAAATAAAGCAGCGGCAGGAAATTTCGGGGTTTATAATCTTTTAAACCATATTGGAAATTTGATGTGTTTTTTAAAGAAAAGTATTGGCCTTTGCTGCACAGACGAGATGCTGAGAAAGCATATCAGAATTACAAAGGGATAAGGATTCTATTCTAAAAATACGAAAAAAACAAAAACGCCGGGGCATTTTGCCCCGGCGTTTGTTTCATATGAAATCAGGCATTGCCCTGCCCGTTTAAAACCCGGCTGTCTTTACTTCCGTTACAGAGCGGAAACTATTTCCTTAACTTCCTCCGAATTCATTGCCGTACCGATGAACTTTCCGTCCTTGCCGATAAAGAACGTGCGGGGATTGATGGCCATGAACTTCTCGGCGAAATCCTGAGTGGCATAAACCGGAAGGAAGCCTTCTTCATGGTTCTTTTTCACGTAATCGTCCAAATCTTTGACTGACGAATCGTCCATAATCATGTATGCTATCACCACATCCACGCCTTTATCTTTTGCGGCTTTGAGCGATTCGAGCACCTCTTCGTTGCCGTCCAAAGCCGGGGCGGTGATATATATCGCAGTAATTTTCCCTTTTATGGAAGTATTCGAAACCGTATCGGCGGTATTTATACCATCGAGGGAGAATTCAGGAGCGTCCTTGCCTTTGGAAACAGTCACCATCCTGTCGGCTACGTTCGCAAAGTACGATATACGGAAGTCTTTCTTTATTTCATCGGGAACTTTGGCATAGAACGCGGCAAAATCGTCCAGGTTCATGGTGTTTATCCAATTGGCCGCCATTATCAGCGATACGATATCGCCGGGACGGGCGTTTGCCTTTTCAAGGACCTTTTTCGAGTAAGCCTTATGAGCCTCTAGAAGTTCCTTGTTTATAGCCCTCATGGCCGCAGTATCGTTATTCTGTTTTGCATTATGGAATGCCTCGGCCTTAACAGAATAGAGGTCCGAATTTTCTTTTTCCTCATCCAGGAACGTTTTATAATAATCGTAAGCTTCGGAGCCCTCCACCTTTACGTCCGACAGGTTGGAAAGATTGCCTTTTACGTCTATATCGGAGTTATCCGCGTAGATACGTATTTCACCCGGCATATCGGCAAAGGTCACGATAAGGAAGTCGTTTTTATCCAACTTGCCTTTGAATGTGAACTTTCCGTTATCGGCCCTCGTGGTGTCGATATACACGAAACCGTTTTCCCCGTCGCGGGCCAGATATACGTTCTGGTCGGCAAGGTTATCTATATCGCCGTTTATGGTAAACTTATCGCTGTTGCACGATACGACCGCCAGTGCCGCAATTACGCCAAGCGCTATGAATTTCAGATTTTTTTTCATTTATTAAAAAAGAGATTGGTTATTCGTTTATTTTTTATCCTGAAGGTATGCCAATACCTTGTCAAGGTCGGAAGGCGTGATGTATTTCGCAAGTATGGTACCGTCCGGGGCTATCAGTACCGATGCCGGCAGATTGCCCGTAAGTGCGAATTTTTCGGCAACCGTATTTTTCACTCCGCGCGCATCGCGTATTTCGGTCCATGGCATGCTAAGATAGTATGTATCGTAGCCGTACTGCTGGTCGTCGGCGCTTATGCACGAAGAAAGCACTTCGAGGCCTTTGCCATGCCATTTTGCGTAAACGTCCTTAAGGGATGTGATATAGTCGCTGTTGACTTCGTCTCCGGCAGCCCATACCACCAGGAACATATACTTTCCGGCATAATCCGCGGAAGAAAACGACAGGCTGTCCTGAGACATCTCAAACTGCGGGGCTTTCATACCTACCAGAGTGTTTTTGGCCTGCTCGACAAAAGAGGAGAACTCGCGGCCGTATTTGGATGCGAGTATATTTTGAGGCATTTTGGATTTTATGGTGTCGAGTATGGGCGAGTATCCTTTGTTAAGGAACGTATATGCGATCAGAGGCGCTATCTCATACGAAGCGTTGGTTACCGCAAAATTGGCTATGAACTGGGCCTGACGCCTCTCAAGGCCGGAATAGGCATTGGAATACGCCTGAAGAGAATCTTTGTTGCCGTCGGCGGCCGAAGCCTGAAGTATTTTTATATATGCGTCGTTCTTGCGCGAGGCGAAGTCCCGCATATACTCCATGAACGATGTGTACAATTCCTGGTTTTTGCTGCCGGTGACTTTGGCCGACGAAAGGCTGTCTATCCTGGCCGAAACATTCACCGTGCCGGGTTCGGCGAAAAACGATATCACAGGCGCGCTTTTACCGAAAGCCAGGTAATACACCTCCGGGGAATCGACATCTGCCGAAAGTTCGAAACGGCCATTCTTCTTCATTTCTACAGAATCCACATTGCGGTAAAGGCCGTCGACTTCATGCTGCAGGTACAACGTGCCGTTTTTCGCTCCCTGTATCGTACCCGTGACCACTACGTTCCCGCCGCGTCCGCAGGAAACCAAAACAGCGGCAGCCAAAAACATAACAGAAAATATCCTTATCATCTTTACTACTTTAATTGTATTTTTTACCATAAAAAATATGCTGTTTACGCAGCCGAGTGACAAATGTAGTCAAAATAAAACAACGCATGCATCCCCGGCGCTATTTTTATCGCGTAATGACAAAGCTCAACCCTTCTTTACCCTACGCAGGTCTATATGGTTGAGCATATTCCCCGTAAAACCTTCAAGCGAAGGGTTGTAAAACCGTATCACCTGGTCGTAGAACAGCACAATGACCGGAACATCCGCCACTGCCATGGAATCCAGCCGGCGGTACATGTCCGTGCGCAGAGAATCGTCCAGAGTGTGCATGGCCTTAAGGTACAGACGGTCGAACTCACTGTTTTTATAATGCGTATAGTTAGGACCTTTAGGACTTTCGTTCGGGCCGTAATACAGCGAGAGGTAATTTTCTCCGTCAGGATAGTCGCCCACCCAGCTCGCGCGGAAAAAATCGGTTTTGCCGGTTGCCATAGCCTGGCGCAAGCTTGCCGTCTGTATCACCTCGACGCTGACAGGGATACCCAACCGCTGCCATTCGGACTGTATGTATTCGCACAGGTCGCGGTAATCCGAGTTGACCTGAAGGACAAACGGTTCTATGCGGCCCTTTTCCGCCTTGTACTGAGCTATCAGGCTAAGCGATAACTGCGGGTCGTAAAGGTCTGCCGTATCCGATGCCATAGTGCCGGGAAGACCGGTCGGTATCAGGCCTCCGGTTGCCGGGGAGCCTATGTTTTTCCTAAGGTACAGCATCATCTTCCGGCGGTCGAAACCGTGGTTTAACGCGCGCCTTATGCGTATATCGGAAAGCGGATGCCCTGCCGGCAAATCCATATTGATGCCGAGGTATTCGGTATTAAGGTACGGCATGGTCATCATTTTCATCTCTCCCCGGAACTTTTCCTTCAGCGTACCTTCGGGAGTGAGCACCTCGTCGGCATAACCGGGATCCAATCCCGATATGAAGTCCAGGTTACCCATGAGGAATTCCATGAACGCAGCCTGTTTGTCAGGCAAAAAAGTTATGTTCACCGCTTCGAGATACGGAAGCCGGCATCCGTCTTCATCGAATTCGAAAAAATCCGGGTTTCTCCGTAATACGAGCATGTTGCCCTCGCTCCAGTATTTTACATAGAAAGCTCCAGTTCCTACCGGGCTGGTGCGGAAATCAGGACCGAAATAATCGACGGCCTCATGCGGCACCACCGCGCAGTAAGGCATGGCCAGAAGGCTCAAAAAAGCCGGGAAAGCGTCTTTAAGGCGGATGTAAAGAGTGGTATCGTCGATGGCTTTTATCTCTTCGACCGAGTTCATAGTCCATGCGCCCGGCGAGGCTACGTTCGGGTCGGTAAGGCGACCAAGGGAATAGACGAAGTCAGAAGCCCGCACGGCACGCGTGCTGTCGGGATACTGAGGAAGGAAAGCGGCGCTTTTGTGGAAATACACATCGTCCCTCAGGTGGAACGTATAGCCGAGCGCATCGGGCGATATTTCCCAACTTTTGGCCACTTCAGGTACCACGGATGCCGTTTCATCCAGCCGCACCAGTCCCGAGAACACCTGACGGCAGGCCCATACACCCGATTGCAGGCGCGAGAACGCCGGGTCCAACGACAACAGATTACCTGCCTCGTTATAGCGGAACACGTCTTTGTCCGGAGCCGGTTCGTAATGCCGGCATGAAAATACCGAAACCGATAAAATAAACAATACCGCACATGCGGCTTTAAGGTTATTGGTTCGCATATAAAATACCAGTATGATTAACATTTATCCAGCCTGCGGCGACAATACCGGAGAAACGGATAACCGAAATTACACGTCACCGGAGGCGGACGTCCGGCAAACACAACTGCAAAGTCCGTCCGCCGGTCTTTTCAGCCGGACTTTCGTATAAGAGTGTAAAGATACGTCTAAATCCATTTACAGCCATACAGATACTGCGTATTTGAAGCGAAAAACACTTTTTTTCATACTTTTCATTCCGTATGTTATTTTTAAAGGACTATACAAACCGCCTGAACATCCGGACCGGATAATGCTAATTTTTTAACTTGTAGATAAGAACCACAGGATTGTTATCGAAAGAAAGTCCGGCGCTTATACTATCACACAATTCGTTGTACGGGGAATCGAACTGATGCTTTGCTGTACCAGGGTAAAAAGCTTTGAAAACAGGAGCCGTAACGGATAATACAACATATCCCCCATCAATCCACATGGAAGAGGACAATGGCCCGATCTTTTCGGCCGATAAGGAATTATACACTGATGTTTTCCCCGTATGTTTATCATACACCAGTACATAATGTGTTGGCTTCCTGTTTTCTTTCAGTTTTTTAATACCTTCAGGAGTAGTCGGATAATCCTTTATATTTATTTTAGGATTGGTATTGTATCCAAAACGGAAAAACAGATAATCGTCAGTGCCGAACATGCCGTCCATGCCTTTTATGCGACCTTTGTCGTAACCGTCAGGACGTGCGGTCAGTTTTTTCCGCGCAATGTCTTCCGGAAGGGCTTTACCCATGAAATCAAACAGATATGATGCCTTCACGCCATTTTTATCTACCTTAAAAACAGTATCGGCACACGGATACATGATAGTCACACCGTCCGAAGCCACACTGTAGATATTTCTCACCTGTCTTGGATAGCGGCCGCCACCAACGGTATCGAAAGGTATGTGTCGTCGTAAATCGCCGCCGGACATATCCACAGAGGTGAGCCTGTAATGCCCGTATCCTGGAGACTGTCTTTCCATATCCTCGATGAAATATACGCGTCCGTCATGGACGAACATGTTCTCTCCATACCATTTACCGCGCCTGAATTGGTTTTGATATCGTCCAAGAGTATCGTAAACGAGCACTTTCCCTGACATCCAATCCCATATAAACACATTTTTATCCGTCACATACATATCATCCAGGTTGATATACTCTTCAGGCCCCTGCCCTACACTGCGTATTTTACCGACCATAGAGCCTTTCACGTCAAAAATATACACTCCTTTGGTCATTTTATCCAAAACGTATATAAATCCGTTTTTGTAAAAAATACGCTTCAAATCATCCCCGACAAGACATTCAGGTGTTGTCTGCAGTGGCGCGGCGATAAAAAACGAAGTGTCCAGCATGTCCGAAATGTCATACGAGCCGGAGATATAATTTTCCACGTCCACTTTTATCGTTTTCATGTCTTCGGCGTGCGTTTCTGCAGTTCTGTCATCACTTGCGCAGGAGAGGAAAAACAACACAGAACCCGACGCGACAATTAACGCCGCCATTTTGCAGCATTCGTGTATTTTATATACAATTGACATAATTTTTTCCGGAGTTTTTATGGTAAATGATCATAAGCCGAACACCGTTCCATAGTGCAATAACTGTCCGCTTTATGAACACATGCCGTTCGCTTCCCATGATGCCCGTCTTCATCTACAAGCTGCCATCCGGCTGGAGTCGGTTCAATCCTAGCTTCGGAATAGGCAAAGCCCATAGTGCCGTTTTGGGTCACTGTATATACATATACGACACATTCTTGTTCAAGAGCCTCATAATGTTCATAAGTAAGGCCTCCTTCATCTGAAAACGTTTTAGCAGGCAACAATAAGGCGGCCTGTCTTTCAGTCTGACTTGCTATCGAGGAATTGACAAAGGCTACGGCGAAAAAGAATACGCCTGCTC
>CDZK01000448.1_pt1 | contig 22398 bp, 15 predicted proteins | sample 557401 | NCBI WGS metagenome assembly CDZK01 (sample SAMEA3182108, study PRJEB8094) | gut metagenome | biome: human; feature: gut; material: Stool; isolation source: human stools | place: Canada | collected 2013-04-25 | reverse complement strand
TTCTAATACATAATCCATGCGTGTGGACGCTTCTTTTAAAGGCACGTAAAGGGACGAAAAATACTTTGTAAAAAAAATGATTTTAGTCATATTTTTAGCATTTTGGGAAAGTTCTAACACATTTTGCCGGGTGTATCGGATACACCCATTCGGTTGTGTTATTTATTTGATTTTCAAAGAAAACACTTCTTTGCCTTCCAATTTGCCAGTGAAACGGTCTTCAGCCTTTACCGCGTCCGAAGGCACGGGAGATCCCGTAAAAATGACGTCGCCTATTTTCAGGGTGTAAAATTGTGACACGTAGCTGATTATTTTATCTACGCCGAATATCATGTCTTTTGAATTGCCTTCGTGAAAATGATCGCCGTTGCGCTCCATGGAAAACTTAAGGCCTTCGTCTGCCGCAGGTAATGCATTCTTGTTTATCCACTGACCGATTACGGCTGCCCCGTCGAACCCTTTCGATATTTCGACAGGGAGCCCGGCGGCGGACAATTTGGAATATAGGTCGGCGGCGGTGAAGTCAACGCCTACGGAAAAAGCGTCGTAATATTTGTGTGCGAATTTTTCGGGTATATACTTGCCCAGGCGGGATATGCGTACTGTCAGTTCGGCCTCTATCGTTATTTGTCCGGAAAATTCGGGTATGAAAAAAGGGTTGCCGCCCGTAAGCACGGAAGAGTCCGGCTTTAAGAAAATGACGGGAACCTCCGGTTTTGCGGATGCGCGCGGTATTGCCGCCTGATAGTTTTTCCCTATACAGATTATTTTCAACTTGAGTCGGTTTTTTTTTGTGTCTGCAAAGGTACGTAAAAAAGACTTTTGCGACACTCTCACGGTCGTTGCCGGTGTGCGTAAATTATAGTATTTCGTCCACGGGGCCGGCGCCTTCTCGTATTATCTCCGGATAACCGTCCGTGAGAGATACTATCGTGGAGGCTACATTGCCTCCGTAGCCGCCGTCTATGACTATGTCCACGAGGCCTTCCATTCGTTCGGCTATCAATTCCGGGTCGGTGGTGTATTCCAGCAATTCGTCCTGGTCGTAAACGGAAGTCGAAATTATCGGGTTGCCCAGTTCGCGGACTATTTCCCTGGGTATATTGTTGTCGGGTACCCGTATGCCGACTGTTTTTTTGCCTTTGAAGAATTTGGGCAGCGCCGGCCCTGCCGGCAATATGAACGTATAAGGGCCGGGAAGTACGCGGCGCAGTATCTTGAACGAGGCGTTGTCTATCTGGCGGGCGTACATGGCAAGGTTGCTAAGGTCGTGGCATATGAACGAGAAATTAGCTTTTTCCGGTTTTACGTGTTTTATACGGCAGAGTGCTTCAACGGCTTTGTAGTTGGTGATGTCGCATCCGAGTCCGTATACGGTATCGGTGGGGTATATAACCAGTCCTCCGGCATGCAGTGTGTCCACCACCTGTTTTATTCGCCTTGGGTCGGGGTTTTCGGGGTAAATTCGTATCAGTTCCGCCATGTGTTTTTCTTTGCGGAAGCGGCAATATACGCCTCCGCCGACGCAAATTTAATCATTTCCTTCTGAATTTGAGAGGTATCGGGAGGATATTACGTGTGATCGGGGGAGGATACGGAATGCGCCGAAAGTCGTTTATCTGGATTTTATACGGCTGAGGTATCGGTAGAAAGCAGCGAAATTGCTTTGCATGGAAAACATTTTGCGTTGACGGTCGAGCGCTGCCTGGCTTAAGGTTACGTAGTTTTTGGCAATCCTGTTTGCTGCGGAGCGGAAGTCATCGTAAGACGGGCTGTTTGGTATCAGCGCGCCTACCGTTCCGTCGACGGCTTCGGAAGTTCCTCCGGCATCGGCGCACAGAGGTACGATACCGCAGCTCATGGCTTCCATCACGGATACGGGCATTCCTTCCGTGCGGCTCATGGATACGAATATGTCGAACGTTCCCCCGGCATACCGGCGCAATAGTTCGTCGTTTTCCACCGGGCCTTCCAAAAAGACGTTCAGGTTGGAGGGTTTGTCCGAGGAAACGGCTTTTTTTACCTGTCCGCAGGATGGGCCTTGCCCGAAATGTGTCCATGATATTTCCGTGGACGGGTTTTCTGCGGCGTATCGTTTGATGAAGTCCGCCGTTATTTCCAGGCGTTTGAGAGGTATCATGTTGGAGCACGATACGAAAGACAGCCGCCCCGGGACGAGTTCGTGCGTGCGTGCAGCGGCATCTTTGACACCCAGATACATGTTGCCTATGTGGGTTGTGCCTTCAGGATAGCGGGAGCGCAGATAGTCGGCTCCTTTTTTGCTTACGGCCAGCACTTTTTCTATGTGGGAGAATACGTACCCCCTGGACGGGAAATATATGCCCCGTTCTTCTTCGAATACGTCGAAACCGTGTGCGCGGCATACTATCGGTATTTCTTTCAGTTCGTTTATGTGTTCTTTGGCTATCGAAAGCCCCAGCGCCGTGTTGTCAAACCAGTACGAATACATCACATCTGCCTGGGAAAAAAAGTCGCGGTTGGACTTTATTACCATGTACAGAAGGTTGGCCCTGTACAGCCCTCCTATGGCGTTTTTCCATTGGCGCAGTCCGCGCGGAGGGTAGTTGTGTACGAACGGGAGCGACCATAAGTGGCGGCTTGCCGCCATCCTGAGCCATGCCGTGCATTTGAGTAAAAGCGGGGCTCGCACGACGTATTCGCAAAGCATGGCTCCGGAGGGGAGTTCCCTTTTCGTGCGGCCGGCGCGAAAAGGGACGACGCATATGTCGTACTTGGACGCCACGTCCGCCTTCAACTCGGTGTTGACAAACGTTTCGCCCGCCCCGTACGGGTATCGGTCGGTGAAAAGGAAAATCGTGTCAGGCATTAATAATTACCGCATGATTGTCTGTTTGCGGTCGGGGCCTACGGAAACTATCGCAACGGGCACTCCGAGCGCGTCTTCTATGTATTTGATGTAGCTTTTGAGTTCCTTCGGAAGCGCTTTTTCGTCCGTAACTCCGGTAAGGTCGCCGCGCCAGCCTGGAAGCGTTTCATATACCGGGGTTACGTTCTGCTCTTCGATATTGTACGGCAGGTAGTCCACCCTGGTTCCCATGTAATCATAATGGGTGCATACTTTTATGCTGTCGAAACCGGAGAGCACATCGGCTTTCATCATCATCAGTTTTGTAACTCCGCTGACCATGCACGCGTATTTGAGTACTGGCAGGTCGAGCCAGCCGCAACGGCGGCGGCGGCCTGTGGTGGCTCCGTATTCACGGCCCTCCTGGCACATCCTCTCGCCGTCAGGGCCGAAATCCTCGGTGGGGAACGGTCCGCTGCCCACACGTGTGGTGTATGCCTTGAAAATTCCCAGCACGTCGCCTATTGCGCCGGGTGCCACGCCAAGGCCGGTACAAGCGCCGGCAGCCATCGTATTGGACGACGTTACGAACGGGTATGTGCCGAAATCCACGTCCAGCATGGCGCCCTGCGCGCCTTCGGCCAGTATCTTTTTACCTTCCTTTACGGCTTTGTTGAGGTAATGTTCGCTGTCGATGAACGTGAGCGATTTGAGCGTGTCTATTGCGGCGAACCATTCTTTTTCCAGTTCTTCGAGGTCGTATTCGATTTTTACGCCGTAGTTGCCCAGCATGCTGAGGTGTTTTTCAACCAGCGTGCGGTAACGTTCCATGAAGTCTGGCAGTTCCGTGTCGCCTACGCGCAGGCCGTTTCGCCCTGTTTTATCCATGTATGTGGGGCCTATGCCTTTGAGTGTCGAGCCTATTTTGGCCTTTCCTTTGGCCGTTTCGGATGCGGCGTCCAGAAGACGGTGCGTGGGAAGTATCAGGTGCGCTTTGCGTGAAATGAGAAGGCGTGAAGGGATGTCGAGGTCGTATTCCGACAGTTCGTCTATCTCGCGCGCCAGTATCACTGGGTCTATCACCACGCCGTTGCCTACCACGTTGACTGACTGTTTGTGAAAAATGCCCGACGGTATGGTGTGCAGGACGTGTTTTATGCCTTCGAATTCGAGCGTGTGCCCGGCGTTAGGCCCGCCCTGGAACCGCGCTATGATGTCGTACCCGGATGTCAGTACGTCCACTATCTTGCCTTTTCCTTCGTCTCCCCACTGGAGACCTAACAGAAGATCTATTGCCATTTTTTAACTCGTGTTTTTTTTGTTGTTTGCCGTCCGTAAAGTTATGGCATTTGACTGTAATGCAGGGCCTTTTTTTGAAGAAAAATGAAGTTTGCAAATCGGATAAAAATTCGTAAATTGTGGAGCTTTTAAAGGTGTATAACAAGAAAGAATAAAATATTGAAATTATGGCAGATGGAGAAAAACTGATACCGATAAACATCGTGGACGAAATGAAGTCGTCGTACATCGATTACTCGATGTCGGTGATAGTTTCGCGCGCCCTCCCGGACGTTAGGGACGGCATGAAACCGGTACACCGCCGCGTGCTTTTCGGTATGAGCGAACTCGGTATAACATCGTCTTCGGGATATAAGAAATCGGCCCGTATCGTGGGCGAGGTGCTCGGTAAGTACCACCCTCACGGGGACTCGTCGGTATATGAAACGATGGTGCGTATGGCCCAGGACTGGTCGCTGCGCTATATGCTCGTCGACGGGCAGGGTAACTTCGGAAGCGTGGACGGCGACTCCGCCGCAGCTATGCGTTACACCGAGGCCCGCATGCGCAAGATAGCCGAGGACATGATGGTGGACATAGACAAGGAAACGGTGGACATGGTCCCGAACTTCGACGATACGCTCCAGGAACCGTCCGTACTGCCTACCCGTATTCCTAACCTGTTGGTGAACGGCGCTGCCGGTATAGCCGTGGGTATGGCGACGAACATGCCTCCTCACAACCTTACGGAGGTGGTCGACGCTATCGAGGCGTACATAGACAATCCTGAGATAACGGTGGACGAACTCATGCAGTACGTAAAAGCTCCTGACTTCCCCACAGGAGGCATAATATACGGTATGGGCGGCGTCCGCGAGGCGTTCCGCACGGGCCGTGGCCGCGTGGTGATACGCGCCAAGGCTTCGATAGAGGAGATAGACGGACGTGAATGTATCGTGGTTACAGAGATACCGTACCAGGTGAATAAGTCGGATATGATAAAGCGCACGGTGGACCTTATCAACGATAAGAAAATAGAGGGCATTTCAGCCATCCGCGACGAATCCGACCGCAGCGGTATGCGTATCGTTTATGTGGTAAAACGCGAGGCGGTATCGAACGTTGTGCTCAATACACTGTATAAGAACACTGCGTTGCAGACATCGTTTTCCGTAAACAACATAGCGTTGGTGGACGGACGTCCTAAGCTGCTGAATCTGCGCGACCTGATACATTATTTCGTCGAACACCGTCACGATGTGGTGACACGCCGCACACAGTTCGAACTGCGCAAGGCAGAGGAGCGCGCGCATATACTCGAAGGTCTTATCATCGCTTCTGACAACATCGACGAAGTGGTGAGGATTATCCGTGCCGCGTCTAATGCCGACGAGGCCCGCACACGCCTTATCGAGCGTTTCAACCTGACTGAAATACAGGCCCGCGCCATAGTGGAAATGCGTCTCCGCCAGCTCACGGGACTGGAGCAGGACAAACTGCGCGCCGAATACGACGAGATACTGAAGAAGATAGAAAATTACAAAGCTCTGCTCGCCGATAAATCCCTCCGTATGGCCTTGATACGTGCCGAGATGGAAGAGGTCAAGCAGAAATACGGCGATGCCCGCAAGAGCGAGATAGAATACTCGGCCGACGGCGATTTCTCCATCGAAGACATGATAGCCGACGAAGAAGTGGTGGTGACCATTTCCCATGCAGGGTATATCAAACGTACGCGTCTGGCCGAATACCGCCGCCAGTCGCGCGGAGGAGTAGGTCAGAAAGGCGTAACCACGCGCGAGGAGGATTTTCTCGAACATCTTTTCATGGCGACGAATCACCAGTACATGCTGTTTTTCACGGAAAAAGGCAAGGTATTCTGGATGCGCGTTTACGAGATACCCGAAGGTGCAAAGACAGCTAAAGGCCGCGCCATACAGAACCTTATCAATATCGAACAGGACGATAAGGTACGTGCTTATATAATGGTGGACAACCTGAAGGACCAGGAATATATCGACAACCATTTCGTGGTGCTGGTGACAAAACAGGGAACTATAAAGAAGACCTCGCTGGAAGCTTACTCACGTCCGAGGGCGAACGGTATAAACGCTATAAATGTGCGTGAGGAAGATACTCTGCTCGAGGCGAAACTCACTACCGGCTCTTCGCAGATAATGATAGCCACGCGCGAAGGAAAAGCCATACGTTTCGACGAAGACAAGCTGCGGCCGATGGGCCGCAACGCTACGGGCGTGCGCGGGGTGACGCTTGCCGATGAAAACGACGAAGTTGTAGGCATGATATGCGTGGACGACGAACAGTCCAATGTTCTGGTGGTGTCTGAAAAGGGATTCGGAAAACGTTCCGAATTCGGAGAATACCGCCAGACAAACCGTGGCGCCAAAGGTGTCAAGACCATTTCGATAACCGACAAGACCGGATCCCTGATATCGATAGTCGATGTAAGGGGTGACGAAGATCTGATGATAATCACCCGAAACGGGCTTACCATACGCATGGGCGTGGATACGCTGCGTGTTATGGGACGCGCTACACAGGGTGTCAAACTGATAAATCTGCGCGAGGGCGATGAAATCGCCGCCGTAGCCAAGGTCGTTGCCGAAGACGATGAACAACAGGAAGGAATAACTGTCGAACAAACTGAGGAAGCTGTTGGTAATCAGAGTGATGTTGAGCAAAACGACGGCGGTTCGGAAGGATAATCCGTTTTAATAAACAATTAGTATTTTATTCTTTTGAGCATATCATTAAAATACCGATTTTTGCATTGTGAAAAGAATTTAAATACCGTCAAAAAGCACCTTAAAAGTTTCGAACAACTAATAAAAAAAGAAAATAAGATGAAACGTTACCTATTTGCAGCGGCACTTGCCTGCACGTTCGGGGTTAGTTACGCACAGAAAGCCGAACTGGCGGAAGCCCAGAAGGCGTTGGACAAAAAGGACTATGCTTCAGCGTTATCGTACGTCGGTAAGGCTGATGCCATAATCAAACAGAATGAGAGTTCCGTTCCTGCCGAACAAAAGGCTCAGGCTATGTATATCAAGGGTATTGTCGCCCTTGCACAGGCCGGAGACAATACAGAAGCTGCTGCCGATGCAATAAAGCAATTGGCCGAAGTGGTGAAATTCGAAAGCGCTAAGGATTATTCCGCACGCAACAACGAAACCAAGAAAAATGAAACTTTCGCATCTCAGGCCGATCTCGACAAGGCTATGATAAGCGGCAAGTACAGCAAACCTAAGGTGGCCGATCGTGTGGCTACGTACACTCCGGCTATAAAGCAGGCGTTGAACACTGCCGGAGCCGACCTGTATCAGAAAGCTGTGGATGCTTTCAATGCCAAGAAGTACGAGGATGCCGCCAAACTGTTCGACGTTACTTACCTGGCGCAGGAACAGTACGCTCCGAAAGCCGATACGGCGCTTTACAACAACGCCGCAATCAGCATGCTTCAGGCTCACAAGTACGATGAAGCGGCCGAATACTACAAAAAACTCATAGATATGGGTTATACCGGTATCGAAACCGTTTACGAGGCTACGGACGTGCTTTCCGGAAAACGCCAGATATATCCTTCCAAGAAGGACCTCGACACTCAGGTTAAGCTCAAACTCGCTACGGACCCCACTACCAGGGTGGAACCCAGCAAGGAACCTGAAATATACCTTACTTTCATCCAGATCTTGTTCCAGCAGGAAAAATGGGCCGATGTTGTAGAATACGCCCGCAAAGCGCGCGCCAAATTCCCGCAGGACAAAAACTACCTTATGATAGAAGGACAGGTATATTACGACAACAAACAGTTCGACAAGTATCTGGAATTGCTCAAAGAAGGGGAAAAACTGTATCCGGAAGACGCCGATATACAGTACAATATGGGGTATATTTACAGCGAGCTCAAGGACAAGGACAATGCTAAACTGCACTATGAAAAAGCCCTTGAAAAAGATCCTAAATATGCCAACGCTTATATAAATCTGGCTTCTATGGTACTCGATAAAGAACAGCAGATAAACGAAGAGATAGACAAGCTCCCGTACACGCTGAATGCGGCTCAGAAAAAACAGTACGATCAGCTGCGTGCCCAAAAGGACGAGATTTATAAAGAAGCCGTAAAAGTTCTGGAAAGAGGATATCAGAATGTTCCTGATAACACGGTAATAGTTCAGACCCTGAGGAACCTTTACAACAACCTGGGCGATGAGGCAAACGCCAAGAAATTTTCCGACCTGACTAAAAGCCTGCTCGGAGAGTAAATAGTACAAGACGCTGTGACGGCGTAAAGAACACCGGAAGAATTCTTTTCTTCCGGTGTTTTTTTATTTTTCGATTAGTTAATAAATGTGCATCAGTCCGGGAAAATGTTAACTTTATGCCCGCGTTGGTAAAAAGGCGCTCCTGTAAACAGATATGATCAAGAAACAGAATATGATTTCATTCCCTAAACATGTGCTGACGGTATATGAAGCCATAGAAGCATCAGGATTTAACTTTAGTACGGATTCGAGGAAAATCACGCCGGGATGCGTGTTTTTCGCGTTGCGCGGGGAAAACTTCGACGGCAATGATTTTGCGGCTCAGGCCCTTGAAAAAGGCGCTTCGCTGGTGGTGGTGGACGACGCAATGCGTTTTTCCTCTTCTGGGAATACGTTGCTGGTGGATGATGTGTTGTCCGCACTTCAGAATGTGGCTACGTATCACCGCATGAAAATGGATGTGCCGGTGTTGTGCCTTACCGGCAGCAACGGCAAGACCACGACGAAAGAACTGATACGGGCTGTACTGTCGCGTAAATACAACGTATGCGCTACGGCAGGCAATCTGAATAATCATATAGGCGTGCCTTTGACATTGCTGTCCATACGTCCCGAACACGATTTTGCTGTGGTGGAGATGGGAGCTTCGCATCCGCGCGAGATAGCTGTCCTTAGTGCCATCGCCCGTCCGGACTATGGCGTGATAACAAATTTCGGCCGTGCGCATCTGGAAGGTTTCGGCGGTGTGGAAGGTGTTATAAAGACGAAATCCGAATTGTACGATTTTCTTCGTGAAAACGGAGGCGTGGCTTTTGTCAATGCCGACGACGATATCCAGATGGAGCGTTCCGAAGGGCTGGAAAGGTATCTGTTTTCTTCACAGGGCCACTCTGCCGATGTGCATATTACGATGGAAACATCGTTGCCGGTTGTAACCGGAAGTTTCGGAGGCAGGGATTTTTCAACGCACCTTTCAGGAAAATATAATTTCACAAACGCCTGCGCCGCGATCGCCGTAGGCACTTATTTCGGGGTGGCTCCGGACCTTATAGCCGCAGCTCTGGAAAGTTACGTGCCGGACAACAATCGTTCGCAGTGGATGGAGAAAAACGGCAGTATTGTGATGCTCGACGCTTACAATGCCAATCCGACGAGCATGTCACTCTCTGTTGAAAATTTCGCGCAGGCCGACACGCACGGGCTATCTAAGGTTGCCGTATTGGGTGATATGTTCGAATTGGGGAACTATGCCCTCGAAGAACATGGGAAAATAGCCCGTATGGCGGCGGAATTGCCGTTTGCAACGGTATATCTGATAGGAGAAAATTTCCATAAAATACCTTCTCCGGCATCTAATGTGCGTGTTTTCCGCAGTTTCGACGAATTTGCAGCGGTGTTTTCTCCTCAAACACCTGCCGCATACCTGATAAAAGGTTCGCGCGGGATGGCTATGGAACGCACGCTCGATTTGATATGACATTCTGCCGTAACTATGTGCGTGTCCGGCCTTTGGCGGCATGGGGGCGGATGTGAGGAATACGGTGCGGCCGTTGGAAAACGGTTTACAAATAAAAAGCTATGTTAGCCTTGCCTGCCGGCGTGGAGGTGTGTTGGCGATTGTTTTTTAATAATCTATGAATCAGGGTATAGGTGAAAGAGCGCGGTAGGATATCTGTTTGAAAATCTTCTTGCGGCCGGGATAGTGGCGTTGCTGGCGGTTTCGGCGGTATCTGCGTTTGCCACGCGTTTCGATCCTGGCGATTATGAAATTTTTCTTTTTGCAGCATTGGCTCTTCCTGCGGTGTTGGTGCTCGATGTAGTAGCCTTTGTGTACTGGTGTATAAGGAAACGGTGGATAATGGCTTTATTCCCTGTTGTTTCTCTGGCTATGAACTATGGGTTTATCGGGGCTATGTGCAGGCTTCCCGGAAACGCAAGTGACGACATCCTGTGTGCAGACGGAGGTTTCACCATAGCGGCTTACAATGTCCATGGTTTCCGGTCACGGGAGAGTTTTCCGGCGTCGGTCAGGGAAATTGCCGCGTTTGTGCGTGAAGAAGGCGCCGATATCGTGTGTCTGGAAGAGTTCGTGACGCATCATAAATTCGGCATAGAAGATATTGCCCCCGTATTTTCACATTTACCGTACGTGCTTTATAAAGGGAACGGAGTGGCGGTATTCAGCCGCTATCCGGTAGTCGGAGGCAGTTATATAAAGTTCCGGGATACGGATAATAACGCCATCAGAGCCGTGATAGATGTAAACGGGAAACGGATTGCGGTATTTGCCGTGCACCTACAGACTACGGGAACCAGCCCTGAAAACGATGTATGGAACGGGAATTGAAATCCGGCGATACGTCGGCGGGAATGGATACCGCCGTAAGGATGTGGGATGCGCTGAAGATCAATGCCGCGATAAGGGCTCGCCAGGTAAGATGGATACGCGATGCCGCCATAAAGGAAGATATCCCGGTAATCGTTTGCGGAGATTTCAACGACACGCCTGCTTCCTACACATACGGTGTAATGGACGGCAGCTTTACGGACGGTTTTAAAAGTGCGGGCAGCGGTTACGGCGCTACCTATCGTGGGTTCGGCAATATGCTGAGGATAGACTATATATTTTACGGCAAAGGGATTGAAGGCGCCGGTTTCCGTTCTCCGGATATGCCTATGAGCGACCACCGCCCGGTAATAATGCGGATGTGCTTTACCGATGCGCGTAAATAGTCTTATGATTTTCTCACTGAAAAACTGAACGTCGAACCTTTGCCTTCTTCGGATACGAACCACAAGTCGCCTCCTATTTTCTGTGCGAAATCCTTACACAGTAAAAGTCCAAGTCCTGAGCCTACGGGCATGAAAATGAAATGTACATAAAGGCAGCGCCAAAAACGACGCAACAAAATAAAATACGATGTGTTATGACGGCGGAAAAAATTGGCCGAAAAAATCAAATGTGTATTTGCTTTAATTCGATGTGAATTTTTGGGTACAGGACTTTAATTACTGACTAACCGGTCGTGTACCGGCGGCAAAACGGGACGTAAAACGCCTTTTTTTGTGTCTTATAGGCTGTTTGAATGCGTTTGAACGGGGGTGGCCGGATGAGCACGGCGCTGCCGGACAGGGGTATAAAACGGCGTTTAAACGGGTGCTGAAAAGTGTGTTTTTGTGTTAAAATGAACATTTGAATTTCAGAGAAAAATTGAAAAATGCAGGGTTGGGGATACTGTTGGGGGACATTTTTTTAAGGGTTTGCACCCCTGAAAGGACAAAAACATTGTTAAAAAACGGCTTTTAGTGTTAATAAGCCCCCTATAATGCCAAAAAAAGAGGGGGTAAATCCTCTTGTTTTTGTCTTTAAAAATTTGTAAATCAACAGATTGATATTTTGCGGCAAACTAAAGTGGGTATCAGTATAGCGGGACGACGAAAAAACTTACCCTGTGGTACCGGCACATTCTGCATTCCCGGCATCCGAAGTTTTTTTAATTAAGGTTTCTAATTTTTCCTCTAAACGCCCGACTGTTTTTGACAGTTCTTCGATTTTTACATCCTTTTCTACGTGTAACCATGAAAAGAATAACAGGCAACTTTTTACTTCAATCGGGCAAGGACTTTCCGCTGGACTGCGAGCTGTTCTCCTACCTCGACGGCAACACTGCCCTGACGGCCGTCCTGGGAAACATCGCAGGGGATAAGACCATCATAGCCGGGTGCTCACCCGGACGGAACGGTCAAAACCGCTACCGGCCTGCGCGTGCGCGCATCGGATCGGTTCTTTGACCATGCCGGGAAACATGCCGATGTAATGGGCGAACTGGAAAACGTACTGAAAACCCCCGACGAAGTGTGGCGGGGCGTGAAAGGAAGTGGCCGATACGGGGCAGAGCTATTCACCAAATATGTAAAGTATTACCGGGGACAGCCGATGGTCGCTCTGGTAGACAAGGATATGAACGTGCGCACTATCTACGCTATCGGGCAGAAAGAACTTGAAGATTTCCGCACGGGTATCCTGCTGAAACGAAAATAGCCGGGCAGTTCACTGTCCGGCTATCTGGATGGTTACGTCCGCGACCCCGAGCTGTTCAGGCCCCCGCTGGTATTACCGCCATCCACAGGCAAAAATAGTAAAAATTTGATAAACACCAAATAATGGCAAAAAATAACCTGGACGGCGTGATGGCCACCATAGAACAGGCCACCGCCCAGGCCACCCGTGTAGCCGGGCGTTACGCGATGGAATTTTTCAGGGACAACATCCGCCTGCGTAGCGGACGGCCGCAGAACGGGACGCTGGCCCGCTGGCCCGCGCGCGTGTACGATACCCGCCGGGCAAAGGGGAAAAAGGTCTTGCAGGTCTCCGGCCGCCGGATAAAATCCAGCGTCAGGGTACTGGAATAGGAATAAAACGGTAACACTTGTCATCCGTGTTCAATCTTTTTGAAAAACTCAATGAATTCAAGCAGGTAACAGGACTAGGGTTGGCAATATGCAAACAGATAGCGCTGGTTTTCGGAGGAGATATATGGGACGACCCGGAATATACGGGAGGCTCACGGTTCGTGTTCGCCCATCCGGTAAAACGTACTGATGACAAACAGGCCCATTGACGCCGAAAATCGTTATATTACGGCTCTTTTAGGACATACATATCCGGTGGTTTGATAATTTAATGTAAAAAATGAAATAAAATAATGAAAATGAAGAAGTTATTACTCTTTTTGGCATTGGTGCCGTCTGTGTGTTTCGCTCAGGATGCCGCTCATAAAGCAGTGGCCGAACAACTGAATCCGTATGTTTATAAGATATTGATAGATGACAATGTGAACGCAACGCTGATGATAACCCCTCAAGGCGCGTTGCTTTTCGATACCGGGTTTAAGGAAAGTGTAGGTGCATTGTCCGAAACGATAAAGCAGATAACCGAACTTCCGCTTAAAGGAATAGTAAACACTCATTATCATTACGATAACGTAGGCGGAAATGCCGTACTGGGAAAAGGACTGGAGATAGCTGCCACCGCATTCACTATGGGTAAGGTCGAGGGAGAAGGCAAACCTAATTCCCTGATACCGGACAATCCTATGGTGTTCAAAGGCGGACATACGGCCGAAGACTTCGTTGTACCGATGAAGGATTTCAAGATAGCCATACTCGGGGATTTGCTTTTTGCCGACCGCTTTCCGTACATAGACATAGAAAACGGAGGAAATGCCTTGAAATATCTGGACATACAGAGCGAGTTGATAAAGATGCTTCCTGAAGATATGAAGCTAATAGGAGGTCATGGCCGGCTGTACACGATGGAGGAATTTAAAAAACTGCACGAAGACCTTCAGGCCACGGTGGATATAATAAACCAGCTGATAATGGCCGACGAATCGCTGGAAAATATCAAAGCGGCCAAACCGCTTGCCGATTACTCAAAATACGATTGGGATTTTGTGAACCAGGACAAGTGGATAGAATTGGTTTATAACAGCATACGATAAACCACGGCCGGCCCTTGCGGCCGCTGCGCCGGAAAAAGAAAACCGCAGGCATTTGCCTGCGGTTTTCTTTTTCCGGCGTTTCCGGGGGTATGCCCGTCCTTATTCCAGAGTATCCCCTTCGGGTTTTATATCCTTCAGGCGAATCTGCACGTTGGTACGTCCCTGGTATTCATTTTCCTCGATCGTAAACACGGCCATGAACGTCTTGCCGTCGCGTATCATATCTATCTTTTTCCCAAGGTTAAAGCCTATCGCATCGTAAGTCCTCGAAGGATTGTCCGCCGAAAGCACTGTCAGTTTGAGATGTTGGTTCTCTTTTCCCACGGCCTTACCCCATCCGTTGTCCTTAAGCCCCCGCACCATGAATACGGGCGAATTGTTGCCTGGCCCGAAAGGAGCGAATTTTTTGAGTGTCTTGAAAAAGCGCGGAGTAATGTCAGACATGCTAATCTCGGCATCAACCTCCACCTCCGGAGTTCGCATTTCGGGCAGGATAGCCTTCTTTGCAATCTCATTTATACGTTTTTTGAAAGACTCGAAATTTTCTTTTTTAATGGTAAGTCCCGCCGCATATTTATGCCCTCCGAACTGTTCGGTAATATCCTGGCACTCCTCGATAGCGTTGTAAATGTCGAAACCGTGCATTGACCGCGCTGAAGCCGAGATGAGGTCTTCGTCCGTTTGTGTGAACACCATAGCCGGACGGTAGAACTGCTCGACCAGCCTCGAAGCCACGATGCCTATTACGCCCTTGTGCCACGAAGGATTGTAAACGATTATGCAAAAATTGTCGTCCAGCGTCTGCCCTTTGAGCATCTCCAGCGCCTCCTCCGTAGTCTGTGCATCCAGTTCCTTGCGCTCCCCGTTCAGGTTGTCGATTTCCAGCGCTATTTCCTTTGCCACAACGTCGTTCTTTGCCGTGAGAAGCTCCACTGCATGCATGCCCTGGTTTATACGCCCGGCAGCGTTTATACGCGGAGCTATGATGAAAATCACGTCCGAGATATTGAAAAAACGCTTTTTGGAAAAGATGGTGAAAGCCTTTATGCCGGGACAAGGGTTGGAATTGAGTTTTTTGAGTCCGTAGTATGCCAGGATGCGGTTTTCATCCACAATAGGTACGATATCGGCCCCTATGCTCACAGCCGCCAGGTCCAGGTATTCCGCAAGTACGGCCTTTTCGTCCCATCCCTTGCTTTTGCACACAGCCTGTATCAGCTTGAGCCCCACGCCGCAACCGCTAAGTTCCTTGAAAGGGTACCGGCAGTCAGGACGTTTCGGGTCAAGCACGGCCACTGCCCCCGGCAATTTGTCCGAAGGGCGGTGGTGGTCGCAGATGATTATGTCTATTCCCTTGGAAGCGGCGTAGTCTATCTCTTTATCGGCTTTTATTCCGCAGTCCAGAGCTATTATCAGAGAGCATTTGTTGTTCTGTGCATAGTCTATGCCTTTGCGCGACACGCCGTATCCCTCGTTGTTGCGGTCGGGGATGTAAGTGCGCACTTTCGGATGAAATTTCTTGAGGAACGAATACATCATGGCCACGGCCGTAGTGCCGTCCACGTCGTAGTCGCCGTATACGAGTATGCCCTCGCCGTTGTCCAGCGCCTGCTGTACACGCGAGACTGCTTTATCCATATCCTTCATCAGGAACGGATCGTGCAAATCATTTAGTTCGGGGTGGAAAAATGTCCTCGCCTGGTCATATGTTTTGATGTTTCTTTGCACAAGCAGCTTCGCTAAAACCCTGTCTATCCTCAGAGCCGAAGCCAAACCGTTGACTTCTTCGTCCGTGGGCTGGGGTTTGAGTCGCCACCTTTTAGTCATATTTTTTATTTTTTTTCTTTTCTTTCTCTTCGGCCGCTCCCTGCACCACTATTACGAACTCGCCTTTGGGCGGATGCGCCGTAAAGTGCTCCGTCACTTCGGCTACGGTGCCGCGTACGTGCTGCTCGAACATCTTGCTTATCTCGCGCGAGACGCTGATGTTCCTCTCCGGGGAAAACACGGCGGCAAAATCGGCCAGCGTTTTCATCAGTTTGTGTGGCGATTCGTAAAATATCATCGTCCTTTTTTCCGTCCGCAGTTCTTCGAGCCTTGTCGCCCTGCCTTTTTTCACCGGCAGGAAACCCTCGAACACGAACCTGTCACAGGGAAGCCCGCTGGCGGCCAGTGCAGGAATGAGGGCTGTGGCTCCGGGCAGACATTCGACCGGTATGCCTTCCTTTATCGCTTCGCGCGATATCAAAAAACCGGGGTCCGAGATGCCGGGTGTGCCGGCATCGGTTATCACGGCTATGTCCTGTCCGCTTTTGAGGCGGTCAACAAATCCTGAAAGGGCTTTATGTTCGTTGTACATGTGGTACGACATCATCGGGGTGTCTATGCCGAAAAAGCGCATCAGTTTGCCCGATGTGCGGGTATCTTCCGCCAGAACCAGACTGACGCTTCGCAAGATCTCTATTGCGCGCGGAGTCATGTCCTGAAGATTGCCTACCGGGGTCGGTACCAGATACAGTTTTGACATAATGCCGTTTTTTTACTACGAGTAATTCCGTACCCGGTTGTATTTGCTGTCGGGATACGAAATTTACATCTTACAAAAGTAATGCTATTTTCTTTGAAAAACTGCATCGTTTTACATAATTTATCGCCACAACTTTCGGACTTTGCGTCTTGAGGCTTTGTCTGGAGCGAAGGAAAGAGCACTGTACCTGACGGAACGATTGCTCACTACGGACATAAGGAGTTTTCCCGGATGTGGCGCTTACGCAAAAAAAGCGTCCCACAAGGGACGCTTTAAAATGGTGTCATATTGTATAATATAGGCTGTACCTCGGCATAGCTCCGATTGAAACTTCGTTTTCCTCTTCGCTCTGCTCTCGGTTTGCGCTATATTGCCTTCTTTTCTATGAAAGGTCTTCGATGGCCTGTTTTATGGAGGCGATCTTGGAAAGGGCGTCGGCTTCTTTTTTCCTTTCGTTTTCTACCACGGCCGCGGGTGCGGAGCCGACAAAACGTTCGTTGGATAGTTTTTTGCGTACGCTTTCGAGGAAACCTTCAGTGTACCGGAGGTCGTTTTGCAGTTTCTCCAGTTCCGCTTTCTTGTCTATGCGGCCTTCCATCGGCACGAAGTACTCATCCGTACGGACCATGAAAGATACCGAACCGGAGGGTTTTTCATCCGATTTTTTTACGGAGGCGGCAGCCAGTTTTCCGACAAGGCAATCGATTACCATGCCGCTTGGCGACGGGCTGAATACCTCCAGCGTCTCTTTGGGGGAGATGCCTTTTTCCTGTCTGATGCCACGTATCGCCGCTATCAGTTCCGAGGTGTACGTGAAGTCGTCGAGTATCTTGCGGTCCGGATCTTTGGTTTCAGGCCATGAGGATACGATTAGCGCTTCTTCTTTCGTCCGCGGTTTTACTGCCTGCCACAATTCTTCGGTTATGAACGGCATGATCGGGTGCAGGAGTTTGAGCAGCGACTCGAAAAACGAAATGGTTCTTTGGTATGTTGTCTCGGCTATCGGTTGGCCGTAGGGAGGCTTGACCGCTTCGAGATACCACGAGCAGAAATCGTCCCATACGAGTTTGTACGTAGCCATCAACGCTTCCGAGAGCCGGAATTCGTCGTACAGCCCGTCTATTTCCGCTACGGCTTCGGCCATACGGTTTTCAAACCACAGTCCCGCTTTTGCCGCTTCTTCCGTTTCCTTTGCTCCTGTGTCGTGTTGCCATCCCTGGACAAGGCGGAAGGCGTTCCATATCTTGTTGCAGAAACCGGCACCCTGTTTGCACAGGTCGGTGTCGAACGGAAAATCGTTTCCGGCAGGGGCTGTCAGGAGCATGCCCAGGCGTACCGAGTCGGCTCCGTATTCTTCCATCAGTTTTACCGGATCGGGCGAGTTGCCGAGCGATTTGGACATTTTGCGGCCCAGTTTGTCGCGTACAGTACCGGTGAAATACACGTTTTTGAAAGGTCTCTGCCCGCGATATTCGTATCCGGCCATGATCATACGCGCCACCCAGAAGAAAATAATGTCGGGTGCGGTGACAAGGTCGGAGGTGGGGTAGTAGTATTTCACTTCGGGGTTTTCCGGGTCCAGTATCCCTCCGAATACGGATATGGGCCACAGCCACGACGAGAACCATGTATCCAGCGCGTCGGGGTCCTGTGTCAGTTCGCCGGCAGTGAGCGAAGTGTTGCCTGTTCTTTCGCGGGCCAGGTCAAGCGCTTCTTCCGGTGTTTCGGCAACGACGAAATCGTTAATTCCCTGTCCGTAATAGTAGGCCGGGATGCGGTGTCCCCACCACAGCTGACGCGAGATGCTCCAGTCGTGGACGTTTTCCATCCAGTGGCGGTACGTGTTCCTGAATTTTTCCGGTACGAAGCGTATTTCGTCCTCCATCACGGCTTTAAGCGCCGGAGTGGCGAGCTTTTCCATTTTGAGGAACCACTGGAGCGATACTTTCGGTTCGATGACCGCTTTCGTGCGCTCCGATGTGCCCACTTTGTTCGTGTAGTTTTCTACTTTTTCCAGAAGTCCTTTTTCCGCCAGTTCCTTTTCTATTTCGCGGCGCACCTGAAAACGGTCTTTGCCCTGATAGTGCAGGCCGTAGGCGTTGAGCGTGGCGTTGTCGTTGAATATGTCGATAACATCCAGTCCGTATTTGTCGCCCAACATCTTGTCGTTAACGTCGTGCGCCGGGGTTACTTTCAGGCAGCCGGTTCCGAATTCGATGTCCACGTATTCGTCTTCTATGACCGGTATCGCGCGACCGGCTATGGGTACGATGACGCGTTTTCCGCGTATGTGGGCATAACGGGGGTCGGCCGGGTTGATGCACATGGCCGTGTCGCCGAATATCGTTTCCGGACGGGTGGTGGCAACGACTACGTAATCGTCGGTTCCTTCCACCATATACCTCAGGTAGTACAACTTACCCTGCTGTTCTATATATATCACTTCTTCGTCCGATACCGTTGTCAGGGCTTCGGGGTCCCAATTGACCATGCGGTATCCACGGTATATAAGTCCTTTGCGGTACAGGTCGGCGAAAACTTTGGTGACCGAGCGCGACATGTCGTCGTCCATTGTGAATTTGGTGCGCTGCCAGTCGCACGATGCGCCGAGTTTTTTGAGTTGCTGGAGTATTATGCCTCCGTGTTCGTGCGTCCAGTCCCATGCGTGGCTCAGGAACTCCTCGCGCGAGAGGTCGGATTTGTTTATACCCTGGCTTTTAAGCCTGGCAACTACCTTGGCCTCGGTGGCTATCGACGCGTGGTCGGTTCCCGGAACCCAGCAGGCGTTGAAGCCTTTCATGCGGGCCCGGCGCACCAGAAGGTCCTGTATCGTATTGTTCATCATGTGTCCCATATGCAGCACACCCGTGACGTTCGGAGGGGGTATGACGACGGTGTACGGCTTGCGGCGGCTGTCGGGTTCCGAGTGAAAGTAACCGTTCTGCATCCAGTAGGCGTACCATTTGTCCTCTATTTCCTGCGGACTGTACTTAGAAGGGATTTCCATGATTGTGTCTTTGTCGTTTTGCGTTTTAATGTATCGTAAACTATAAACCTTATCGGTGGTGCAAATTTAATCGTTTTTGCTTAACTTCGCGGGATAAACGGACACTAATTGCCGTGCGCGTGCGGAAATTAAACGATCTTCCGTGCTGCGGCGGTAAAAATATCAGGGAAAGGGTTTTATCACGATGGCCAGAACAGCGAAGAAAAAGAAAACAGTTTCAAAACCTGCCGCGCGGGCTTCACGCGCCACATCTGAACAGGACAACCGCACTCTGCGCGTGATATCGGGCGTGGTGCTGGCGCTGTTGGTGATCATGCTTGCCCTTTCCTGCATTTCTTACATGTTCACGGGGGCTGACGACCAGAACGTGCAGGCGGGAGAACGTTACGGCAATCTTTTGGGCCGTGCAGGTTATGTGATAAGTTACGCCGTGATGAACCGTATGGGCGTATCGGCGTTTTTCCTGTTCGCCATAGGACTTGCCGTATCTGCCGTTGTGGTTCTCGACAAGCCTTTTACCAGTATTGCCGTGTTTTGTGCGAAAATGCTGCTGTGGGCCCTGTGGCTGTCGGTCACGGCAGCTTACCTGTCGTCGGAATATTCGGGAGCGTGGGGATACAGGCTCAATGAAATACTTACCGGGTACATAGGCTGGGGCTTGGCTCTCGTGCTGGCTGTTTTCCCGCTGGCATGGGCGATAATACGTTTCGGGATAACGCCTGAAAAACTCAATGCCATGCGCGACGAACGCCTGGCAAGGCGGCAGGAACGTCTTGAGGCTGAACGTATAGAGTCGGAACGGCGCAGGGCTGAGATGGAAGTGCTGGAGCAGCTCGCCAATGCCGCCGCGCACGAAAATACGGGAACAGTCGAAGAAGATGACGCTGATAACGCCATGCAGGACGGCCGGTCCGGTCCCCATGAAACTGAAACATCAGACGACGAATATTCGTACCAACAGGTCGATTTGGACGGCGGCGACGCTTTTCCCGACGATGAACCTGCGCCGGTCATGGACTTTTCGGAAGACGTTGCAGGCGTGAAAGATGCTGACGAAGGTTACGATTTCGCTGCCGATGCGCTGCGCCACGGGGAAAATTCCGGGAACGGGACGGAAGATGCGTATGACGGTTATGAACCTCGTCCTTTTGACATAGAGGACCGTCACGGCAGGGAAATTTCTCCGGAGAATATGGAAAGCGGCGTCACGGTTGCCGGCGACGGCCTTCCGGCCGAAGGAGAGGTGCTGCACGAGGAGGAAGGCGGAGTCGAATGTACCGTGACGGTTTCCGCAACCGAAGGCGAGATAGACGACGACCTTGCCCGCCGGCTTGTCGAGCGCAACGGCGAATACGACCCAAAACTCGACCTCCCGAATTACGAATATCCTTCGCTAAAACTTCTGCGCCGTTTCGAGAACGAAGGTATCAATGTCGACAAGGATGAAGTGACGGCCAACCGCCGCCGCATAGTCGAAACGCTCAAGAACTACAATATAGACATATCCCACATACATTCCACGATAGGCCCTACCGTTACCCTTTACGAGATAATACCCGCTCCTGGCGTCAAGGTGTCGAAGATAAAGAACCTTGAGGACGACATAGCCCTTTCGCTTTCGGCTTTGGGCATACGTATCATAGCCCCGATACCGGGCAAGGGTACGATAGGCATAGAAGTCCCGAACAAAGAACCTTCGATGGTGTCTATGAGTGCGGTCATATCGTCGAAAAAATTCCAGACGGCGCAGATGGAACTGCCAGTTGCCATAGGTAAGAATATCTCCAATGAAACGGTGGTGTTCGACCTGTCGAAAATGCCGCACCTGCTCATGGCCGGCGCTACGGGACAGGGTAAATCGGTAGGACTGAACGCCGTGATAACCTCTCTGCTGTACAAAAAGCATCCTTCGCAGGTCAAGTTCGTGCTGGTGGACCCGAAAAAAGTGGAACTGACGTTGTACAACAAAATAGAACGGCATTATCTGGCCAAACTGCCAGGCTCCGAAGAGGCCATCATAACCGATACGTCCAAAGTCATAGATACGCTCAACTCCCTTTGCAAGGAAATGGACGACCGTTACAACCTGTTAAAGGATGCGTATGTGCGGAATATCAAGGAATACAACGCCAAGTTCGTGGCCCGTCGCCTGAATCCGGAAAAGGGACATAAGTTCCTGCCTTACATAGTGCTCGTGGTGGATGAGTTCGCCGACCTTATCATGACTGCCGGCAAGGAGATAGAAACGCCTATCGCACGCCTGGCACAGCTTGCCCGTGCTGTGGGCATACACTTAATCATTGCCACGCAACGTCCGTCGGTAAACGTGATAACGGGGTTGATAAAAGCCAATTTCCCGGCACGTATAGCTTTCCGCGTAACGTCCAAGATAGACTCGCGGACGATACTCGACTCGCCGGGCGCTGACCAGCTGATAGGAAAGGGAGATATGCTCCTTTCGGCAAACAACGAGATGGTGCGTGTGCAGTGCGCGTTTATCGATACGCCGGAAGTGGAGGAAATATGCGAATTCATAGGCTCGCAAAAGGGTTACCCTGATGCTTTCCTTCTGCCTGAATGCGAGAGGGAACACGGAGATGACGGTTTCTCCTCGTCCGATGCTGCCGGTGAGCGCGATCCTAAGTTCGAGGAAGCCGCCCGTATAGTGGTGGCACTGCAACAGGGTTCGGCATCCGTTATCCAGCGCAAGATGTCGATAGGTTTCAACCGCGCCGGACGTATAGTAGACCAGTTGGAGTCGGCCGGGATAATAGGCCCGTTCAACGGCTCGAAAGCGCGCGAAGTGCTGATACAGGACGAAGCTTCGCTCAACAGGATACTTTACGGCGAATAATTTTTAAAACATTCTGAATATGAAAAAGACAATGGCGTTTTTTGCCGCAGCGGTATTACTCGTCTTTCTGCCTTTGCCCGTCACCGGACAGGGGAGCGTGGACGGGGAAAAACTGTTG
>CDZK01029200.1_pt1 | contig 22983 bp, 16 predicted proteins | sample 557401 | NCBI WGS metagenome assembly CDZK01 (sample SAMEA3182108, study PRJEB8094) | gut metagenome | biome: human; feature: gut; material: Stool; isolation source: human stools | place: Canada | collected 2013-04-25 | reverse complement strand
TACTTGCCGCAGTGGCACTCCCAGTCCTTGGTGGGCCCGAAGATGCGCTCGCAGAAGAGGCCGTCCCGCTCCGGCTTCAGGGTGCGGTAGTTGATGGTCTCCGGCTTCTTCACCTCGCCATAGGACCAGGCGCGGATCTGCTCCGGAGAGGCCATGCCGATCTTAATCGCGTCAAAGGCAATGTTGTTGCCAGTGTTGTTGTCGATCATCTTGCGATTTCCTCCTTACATGATTCAGAATGATGGGTTGACGAACGGTCTGATTCTGAATCACTCGTCGTCGAAGTCCACGTCGATGTCCGCGCCGGCATCCTCCGGAGCGTCCTCAATGTCAAAGCCGGAATCCTGGAACTCGGCCTCCTCGGAGAAGGCGCGGTGCCGGTCGTCGTCGGCATCCATCCGGGCCAGGTTGAAGGTGTCCATGGCGTTCTCGTCCTCTTTCAGTTCGATGACGTTGCCGTCCTTGTCCAGCACCTGGATGTCCAGGCACAGGGACTGCAGCTCCTTCACCAGCACCTTGAAGGACTCGGGCACGCCGGGCTGGGGCACATTGTGGCCCTTGACGATGGCCTCGTAGGTCCGGACACGGCCGGTGACGTCGTCGGACTTTACCGTCAGGATCTCCTGCAGGGTGTAGGCGGCGCCGTAGGCCTCCAGGGCCCACACCTCCATCTCGCCGAAGCGCTGGCCGCCGAACTGGGCCTTGCCGCCCAGGGGCTGCTGGGTCACCAGGGAGTACGGGCCGGTGGAGCGGGCGTGGATCTTGTCATCCACCAGGTGGTGCAGCTTCAGGAAGTACACATAGCCCACGGTGACCTTGTTGTCAAAGGGCTCGCCGGTGCGGCCGTCGTACAGCACGCTCTTGCCCTCGGGATCCAGGCCCGCCTGCTGGAGCATCTCCTGGATGTCGCTGTAGGTGGCGCCGTCGAAGATGGGGGTGGCCACCTTGCAGCCCAGCGCATGGGCCGCGTAGCCCAGATGGACCTCCAGCACCTGGCCGATGTTCATACGGGAGGGCACGCCCAGGGGGTTCAGCACGATGTCCAGCGGCGTGCCGTCCGGCAGGAAGGGCATATCCTCCTGGGGCAGCACACGGGACACGACGCCCTTGTTGCCGTGGCGGCCGGCCATCTTGTCGCCCACCTGGATCTTCCGGCGCTGGGCGATATACACCCGCACCACCATATTCACGCCGGGCCCCAGCTCGTCGCCGTTCTCCCGGGTAAAGACCTTGGTGTCCAGCACGATGCCGCTCTCGCCGTGGGGGACCTTCAGAGAGGTGTCCCGGACCTCCCGGGCCTTCTCACCGAAGATGGCCCGCAGCAGCCGCTCCTCGGCGGTGAGGTCGGTCTCGCCCTTGGGGGTGACCTTGCCCACCAGGATGTCGCCGGACTTCACCTCCGCGCCCACGCGGATGATGCCGTTCTCGTCCAGGTCCTTCAGGGCGTCCTCGCCCACGTTGGGGATGTCCCGCGTGATCTCCTCCGGGCCCAGCTTGGTGTCCCGGGCGTCGATCTCGAACTCCTCGATGTGGATGGAGGTGTACAGATCCTCCCGCACCAGCCGCTCGTTCAGGAGCACGGCGTCCTCGTAGTTGTAGCCCTCCCAGGTCATGAAGCCCACCAGGATGTTCTGGCCCAGGGCGATCTCGCCCTGCTCGGTGGCGGGGCCGTCCGCCAGGACGGTGGGGTCGTCTCCGCCGTGGACCCGCTCACCCACGTCCACGATGGGCCGCTGGTTGATGCAGGTGGTGTGGTTGGAGCGCAGGAACTTGGTGAGCTTGTAGTCCTTCACCTCGCCGCTGTCGTACTTGACGGTGATGTGGCGGGCGTCCACAGAGGTCACCACACCGTCGCCCTCCGCCAGCACCACGATCTCGGAGTCGATGCAGATCTTGTGCTCCATGCCGGTGCCCACGATGGGGGCGTGGGGGCGCAGCAGAGGCACGGCCTGCCGCTGCATGTTGGCGCCCATCAGGGCGCGGTTGGCGTCGTCGTTGGGCAGGAAGGGGATCATGGCCGTCGCGATGGAGACCATCATCCGGGGGGACACGTCGATGTAGTCCACCCGATCCTTGTCCACCTCCACGATCTCGTCCCGGTGACGGGCCGTGATACGGGCATTCACCAGGCAGCCGTTCTCATCCAGGGGCTCGGCGGCCTGGCCGACGATGTAGTTGTCCTCCTCGTCGGCGGTCATATAGGTGATTTCGTCAGAGACCTTGAAGGTCTCCTTGTCCACGGCCCGGTAGGGGGCCTCGATAAAGCCGTACTCGTTGATCCGGGCGTAGGTGGCCAGATAGGAGATCAGGCCGATGTTGGGGCCTTCGGGGGTCTCAATGGGGCACATGCGGCCGTAGTGGCTGTAGTGGACGTCCCGGACCTCCATGTTGGCCCGCTCACGGGAGAGGCCGCCGGGGCCCAGGGCGGAGAGACGCCGCTTGTGGGTCAGCTCCGCCAGGGGGTTGGTCTGGTCCATGAACTGGCTCAGGGGGCTGGAGCCGAAGAACTCCTTGATGGCGGCGGTGACGGGCCGGATGTTGATGAGGCTCTGGGGAGTGACCACATCCAGGTCCTGGATGGTCATGCGCTCCCGGATGACCCGCTCCATCCGGCTGAAGCCGATGCGGAACTGGTTCTGCAGCAGCTCGCCCACGCAGCGCAGGCGGCGGTTGCCCAGGTGGTCGATGTCGTCCTTCACGCTGATGCCCCGGGCCAGGCCGTTCATATAGTTGATGGAGGTGAGGATGTCGTCCACGATGATGTGCTTGGGCACCAGGTCCGTCCGGTGCAGGCGGATCTGGTCCTTCAGCTCCTCGCCGGAGTACTGGCTCAGCAGCTCCTGCAGCACGTCGAAGCGCACCCGCTCCTTGATGCCGCACTCCGCCAGGGGATCGAAGTCCACGTAGTGGCTCAGGTCGCACATCTTGTTGGACATGACCCGCAGGGGCTGGCCCTCCACATCGATGGTGACCTCCGCCACGCCCACCTCGTCCAGGAGCCGGGCGTCGTCCTTGCTCAGCAGGTGGCCGTCCTCAAACAGGATCTCGCCGGTGGCGGGATCCGCCACCGGGTACACCAGCTTGTAGCCGGCCACCCGGTGCCACAGGGACAGCTTCTTGTTGAACTTGTACCGGCCCACGGTGGACAGGTCGTAGCGCCGGGGATCAAAGAACAGGTTGTGGATCAGGGTCTCGCTGGCCTCCACCGTGGGGGGCTCGCCGGGACGCAGGCGCCGGTAAATCTCCAGCATGGCGTCCTCGTAGTTCTTGCAGGGGTCCTTCTCCAGGGTGGTGACGATGCGGGGATCGTCGCCGAAGGTATCCAGGATCTCCTGGTCGGTCTTGAGGCCCAGGGCCCGGATCAGGCAGGTGATGGGCAGCTTGCGGTTCTTGTCGATGCGGACCCAGAACACCTCGTTGGCGTCGGTCTCATACTCCAGCCAGGCGCCCCGGTTGGGGATCACCGTGGCGGTGAGGATGGGCAGGTCGGTCTTGATGTCCGTCTCCTTGCCGTAGTACACGCCGGGGGACCGGACGATCTGGGAGACCACCACGCGCTCCGCGCCGTTGATGACGAAGGTGCCGGAGTGGGTCATCAGGGGGAAGTCGCCCATGAAGATCTCCTGCTCCTTGATCTCCTCGGTCTCCTTGTTCCGCAGGCGGACCTTCACCTTCAGGGGGGCGGCGTAGGTGGCGTCCCGGGCCTTGCACTCCTCCACGTCGTACTTGGGGGCCTCGTCCATCTTGTAGTCGATGAAGGTCAGCTCCAGATTGCCCTGGTAGTCGGTGATCGCCGCCACGTCGGCGAACACCTCCCGCAGGCCGGTGTCCAAAAACCACTGGTAAGACTTCTTCTGGATCTCCAGGAGGTTGGGCATGGGCATGACTTCCTCATGCCGGGCAAAGTTCTTACGAAGGGTCTTTCCGTAGTACTTGTCTTTGGCCATCTTCACATTCACCTTTCTTCTGGGCGTCCCACCCTGTCCTGTGGGGCGCGCTGATTTTCCGATGGGCGCGGGCGGAGAGAACTTGATACACACGGTATTGTTGTTAAAATTCCTGTATCCCGCTCTTGCATTCTTGTGGGAAATATGCTATCGTTATCACGATGATAAAAAATGGCGGATTATCCTCTGCCATCATATAAGCGTCTTATTTTACCATGGTTTTTTGCCCCTGTCAAGGGAAAAATCGTCACAGTCGGAGCTTTCTGCTTCGGCTCTTTTTTTGTTTTCCTGCCCAGCGTCAAAAAAAGGGGTCCCATCCAACCGGATGGGACCCTCGCTTTTGTCGGATTTACTCGTACAGCTCCTCGTCAGCGTAATCGTCATACTCGGAGCCGAACTTCCGGGTCAGCCGCTTCTTGATGCCGCTGCATCCCACGGCCAGGTCGTGCCAGCCGCCGATGAGCAGGCAGACAACAGCCGCAAATGCCAGGCTGGCGCCGATGATCTTCAAGACCATGCTTGCAGTTTTGTTCATTTTCTTCCTCCTGTCCCGGTACTCTCTGGCAGTGACCGCCTCTGATTGGTCTTATCATACACCCTCAGGCCGCGTTTGACAACTGTTTTTCCGAAGGAAGGGAGAAATTCCGCCTCTCATCGGAGGTTCGCCCGGCGGGGAGACAACGCGCATCCTGCGGTGCTTCCCCTTCCCGATTCAGTCTGCGGGCAATTCCCCGCAGGTGAAGTACAGGTCCCCGCCAAAGAAATGGACCAAACGATGCTTCTTTTCATAATATTCCCGGATGCACTGCATGGTATTCTGCTTCAAATCCTCTGTCAGGCAGCAGGCCCCCGGCGGTTCCAGGCACGCCGTATGTTCATCTTTATAATAGATGTGATACCGCAGCCCCCTCTGTTTCAGCTCCGCGTTCAGCAGCGCGATGTCGGCGAAATCGATTTCCCCCTCAGCGCCCAGGCTGGCACGGTTCCCCTGCTCCGTTTTGCGGGAGCCGTCCCTCTCCAGCCGGACCACGCTCTCGACTGTACTTTCTTTGTCCCAACTCATTTCGTCGATCTCCTGACCGTTATAGAACACTGGGAACTTGAATTTGATATGCCTCAAAAATCGTCCATCCGGCAGTTCGTCCTCATAAATATCAACACGTTCCACGAAGCTGCTCAGAAACTCTTTCTTTTCAGCATCTGTAAATTTATCATACAGTTTATCAAAATATAGCAGATATTGATACACGTTGTCACTACCCAGCTTTTGCTGGCGAATGTTTTGAATCCGCACTTCCACCTGAGCGATAGAATCTTCAATCTCGTCGATCTGGTCATAAAAATGATCCAGACGCTCCTGCATATCCTGATACTTCCGGTCATAGTAGCGGTCTGTAACATCCAGACTATCCATCTGCTGTGCCAGTTTGTTTTTGGCCCCTAATACCTGCCGAAGCTGCTTGCGGAGATTTTCGATTTCCTGTTCCAACTCTCCGGTATCAATACGGGTGTTGATTTTCTGCCGAATAGCAGCTTCAAATTTCGGATTTTGTACCAGCTTTTTAATTACTTCTGCCACCGCTGCATTGACCTTATCTTCGCCCCATTGCTTTTTATATGTGCAGACATGCCCATCAACAGAGCGGCGATGCTTGCAAGTGTAGTAGAAATAGTCTTTGTATCGGGAGCCATCCTTTTTCTTCTTACGGTTGACATTGCCATACATACCGGCACCACAAATGGGGCAGCAGAGAATACCAGAAAGAAGATGTTCGTGCTCCAGGCTGTAGGTCTTTTCTCTCTTTACCCCAGTTCTTAATCGCCTGTCGTGTGCAGTGTTCCAGATTTCTTCTGACACAATCGCTTCATGAATACCATCATACAGCATATAGGAATCCTGCTTGACGATATGGTAAGCATTGCGTTTGCCGGGGATTTTCTCATTTTTCCGTCTGCCATAAGCAAGTTTTCCGCAATAAACCGGATTATCCAAAACACCCTTGATGAATGACGCTGCAAACGCATTTAGCGTATTGTTCTGACGTTTTTTCTTTTGGTATCCCTGCTGGTTCAGCCATGCAGCAATTCCGTTGACACCCATCGTCGTGTTGATGTATTTGTCGAAAATCAAGCGGATAATCTCTGCTTCATCCTCAGCGATTTCCAGTTCTCCGTCTACCAGTTTATAGCCGTAAGGAGCAAATCCGCCGTTCCATTTTCCTTCACGGGCTTTTTGACGGCGGCCTTCCATGGTCTGCACCAGAATATTCTCTCGTTCAATCTCGGCAACAGCAGAAAGCACCGAAATCATCAGCTTTCCGCTGTCTTTGGAGCTGTCGATTCCATCTTCCACGCAGATCAGGTTCACACCGAAATCCTGCATCTTTTGCAGTGAGGTCAATACATCAGCGGCATTACGGCCAAAACGGGATAACTTGAATACCAGCACGAAAGAAACATGATCTTTTCCTTCTTCGATGTCCCGCAGCATTTGCAAAAATTCAGGACGTCCCTCTACACTTTTTCCGGATTTTCCTTCATCAGAGTATTCACCGACAATTACCATGTCCTGAAAGTCTGCATACTTGCGAAGTTTGTCTTTCTGGGCATCCAGACTGTATCCATCTACCTGCATGGAAGTAGAAACTCTCGTATAGATATAACACTCCTTTTTCTTCATTTTACGTTGCCTCCATCCTGCATCGTTATGTAAATTGTGCCACTGTCAGCGGCACAATATTTTGGTTTTATGAATTACTAAAACATGTTATTTGTTGTCCCAACTTCATTTTATCACGCTGTCTTGTCCGCAGTCAATGAACTTGTTGGAAACTTTTTGGGATTCATACCTGATGACCCCTGTGTACCTTGTTTTGTTGTATCATTCATATCATTTTCTTCTGTTTTGGGAAGATCCAACTCTCCGCCATATTTTTCAATCATTCTGGCCAAAAAGTCGGTGCACCTCTCAAAATCAGCATTTACCATAGGCGCTCCTCCTGTTTGTCCTGATGACGATCCAAATGCTGCTGTTCTCGTTCACGCTGCCCTTGTTTGCGCAACACTTCATCTACCAGGACCTGCAATTCCCGTAGTTTCTTGCTCTCTTTCCAAAGCAGGCTGGCCTGTGCTGATTGCTGGCGGTATTCCTGTTCCAATTGACTCATTTCATTCTTCCAAACATCTACCGGTGGTTCGCCGTCAGGCACAGCTTCTTTGAGCTTGCGTTTGGCCAAATAAAAACGCCGGAAGTCACTTTCATGCTCTTGCTTGAACAGCTCCCGACGTTTTTTGAATTTGAAAGTATTTAGTTTTTCTTGAAGGGGTTTTAGCTCCTCGTATGCCTCTGCATGACGCAGCAATTCTTTCAGAGCTTTGATCCGCTCCTGTTTTTCTCTGGTGCCCTCTTGCAAAATGTGGCGAGCATCCTCCATTTGCTCCATCTCCTTGCGAAGATCTTCCACGGTAAACAATTTGTGTTCGGATAAATAATTCACGGTTTCATTCAACTGTTTCAAATTCCCGACACGAGCCTTTTGTCTGGCGTAGGCGGGAAGATGCAGGGTGCCTCGGTTGCGTTCGCCATAATAGTCCTGAATCAACCGAACCAAATCCTGACTGGTTTGCTGTTTTCCCAATTCCTCCCGAAGAACCTCAATCCACAACTTCAAGTTAGCAATTCGCTGTTTGAGAAGTTTGAGAATTCGATTGGTTGCCTTGATCCAGCGGTTCAATTCACCTTTTTCAGTACGGATGCCTTTTTGCTCCATCTGACGCACCACAGGCCCCTCGTGGACAGTAGGCAAAATATCCAATGCCTGATCTTCATACGAGCGGTGGTCAATGCGACAAGGTAAACCTTTCTGCTCAAACTTAGCGTTTACCATGTTAGCCCATTGTTCTCGCCAATGCTCCAGAGTTTCTGGCTTCCCCCAGTCGGTAGTGGCAACAGCATCAAACACATAATTTCCATGCTCGTCTCTGATGCGCTCTCCATTCTCGTCCAAGTGATAAACTCTGTGCTGCTTGGCTCCCCATGTTCCATCAGGATTCAGAGGGCGAATCGGCACCATGACATGAAAATGCGGGTTTTGGATTCCTTCCCGTTCCGGATCGTGCACACAAAAATCTACTATCATTCCGTCTCCCACAAAATACTTGAGAAGAAACGCTTTGGCAACCTCCAGATTTTCCTCAAAGGTCAATTCATTTTGCAGGGCAACATCAAAGGAATACGCCAACTGAGCATCGTATCGGCGTTCAACTTTTTCTACCTCATTCCAGAGTGTCTGCCGATCTGAATAGGTCATCGGAGCATGTGGTGGCAACATGATTTCTGAATGCAGCACACCACCTTTGCGAGTGTAATCACTGGTTTCTCCATAATATTCACTGTAAAGCTTTTCTCCGGAGCGATAAGCAGCGCAGGCAATGGCAGACCGCCCTGCACTGCGTCCGATCTGGTCAACATGAAAATGAAAAAGTGCCATCTTATTTCCCTCCATTCTGCTGAGCATGATACCGGTTAACGGCTTCCTGTACAGCGGCATTTACAACTGGCTGTTGGGCCAATTTTTCAAAAATCTGATATTGTTCCACTTTGCTCAAATACTGAACTTCCGGCCAAAAACTAAGAACAGCACCACCAATATTGCAAAGGATATGGGTTCGTTTTTTGGCCTCACCTTTAATCAAATATTTTTCACGATTGACCGCTCTCTGAAGCTGATGGGTGCACTGCTCCAGTTTTTTCTCAGCGCTGATTTTTTCAGACAGCAGCTCATCTTTGGTTTTTTTGCTTGGCATAATCACTTGCTCCTTTCTTAAAACAGGCATAAAAAATACCGCTTGCTTGTGCAAACGGTTTGCAGGGAAGATAGCCGCATCAAGCGGCGCAAGAGGGGATACCCTCTTGTACGGGATGAAATCCCGAAAAACTTCTGGACTGAACAGTTCAGAAGTTGGTCTCGCAGAGCGCACGATACCGCCATTGGGGGCGGTATAGAAGTGCGCCCTTAGTTCCCCTAAGGGATTTGACCGTGCCTTAACCAGCCCCTTTCATTTTTAACCATGGAGTTTTGTAGTGCTGTACGTACCGTACGCCGTACACCGTACAGTACGTACACTGTCCCGCTGTTCAAAGTGCGAGTTTTTCAGAATGATGGTCTTACCAACACCTCGATTCCCACAAATCCACGCACCCGTTTGCCTCCTGCAAGATAAATATTGTTAGTCGCCTCCACATTGTACCTTTTCTCATTTTGCGCCAACTCGGAGCTAAGGCGGTTTGCTGCAAGTGCGTGCAGAGCATTGTCTTCGCACCATATTTTATAGGCTTCATAGATTGCTTTGGAGCTGGATTCTGCATCTGCCTTAAAACGGATATATCCCTCAGATTGCAGGAAGTCCAAAATGTTGTTATTGCTTCTGCGGATCAGCTCCACATTCTCTGCGCTTCGATTGCTTACAGTGAAGCTGTAAGCGTTGGCAATCAGCCGGTTCAGCCCTTCCAGACACCAGAGGAAAATCCCCTCCAACTCGTCCATCATTTTTTCGACCAGGAAAGGATCATCCTTCCGATCAGCAGGTCGCTCTTTGGTGGTAAGGATCAACTGTCTCCGATAGAAACCATCCGAATGGTCATACAGAGATGTCAGCACGCCGTTACCAAAACAAAGAAAGCGCACATACAGCTGACTTTGATAACTCTGAACGCCCTTTCGCTCCAAATCCATTTTTGCTTCGGCGGTAACAATAGATTTGATATAGTTCGTCTTCGGTAAAGCGTTCATGTCCATATCGTCATCGACCATCAGAAGACGGTGCTCCAAATCAGCACGGGCAAAGCGGTTTGTCTCTACTTTCTGAATATTTCCTACATTCATGGCGCTGCGCAGCATAGCGTTGAGAATCAACCCAATACGAGATTTTCCCTCGCCACCTTTGCCGATCAGCATAAGCATTTTCTGACCTTTGGTGGATGGGATCAGGCAGTAACCCAGATACTCCTGTAAAGTGAGAATATCGTCCTCCTCCAAAAGTTCTGAAAGAAATTGAAGCCAACGCAACGGCTTTGGAGCAGAGGGATTGTAGCGGACTGCCAAACGATTGTTGCAAAAAACTTTATTTGATTCAAAATTTCCATCCAAAAAATAAATGCCGTTGGCACAGTGGATACGGTCCAGTTCCACCGGCAACGGTTCAGAATAAGCTTGAATTTTCAGACTTTCCAACAGGGCAGATGAGCGTTTGGAAAGATTGGTGGTCACACAGCTTTGTATCATGTCAATAATCTGACGTTTGACCAGTTCCTCACTTTCCACTGGACCATCCACCGTGAATAATGTTCCTCCGATACACCTCATGGGATGGGTTTTCAAAAATTCCTGACAAAACAAAATTTCATTGATGTGCTTGCCGTCAAACCAGTCCAGTTTGTCCTGACGGCCATTTTCACTGTTTCTCATGATAATCTTTCCTCCTTTTCATCTTCGTTTCTCTACGTCCTGCATTCGTTTCTGCTGAAGCTGTATCCTCCTCTGTGCCTGCAAATTGAGGTGTTTTCTTTGCCCTCTACTATGGTTATGCTGGAATTTCAAAAAAACAGGCTAATGACAGGACAAGCTGATTTCAAAAAACAGGACAACGTGTTATAATGGACTTTAGAATAGCAAAGTGAGGAGAGCATGGTTATGGATGTGGTACAGCATCAGATACTGTCACTGGATTTCTGGCAAAATACTGTGAGTTATGAGGGGAAAACCTTTCCGTCTGGCACCATAGGCTGTGATGCTCTCAATATTTCCCCTGATCTCATTGAGCAGATCACCGAATTGTGTGGGAGCTTAAACCTTTTCATGGGCGCTATGCAGCTTGGCATGACTAATGCAGAATTGTTTATCTCAGCCAGAGAAAGTGCTTTGCAAATTATCCAGAACTTAAAGAATATTCCGCCCTTTTCCTATCTGGAAGAAAAGCGGATGGCAGCATATATCCAGAATGTGTTTTCGGATGAATACCTGCAAAATGCTCTGGAGTATGCCAAATCTCTTGCTTCCGGAAATTTGATGGACGCTCTGAACCCTCAATACCAAAAGGCACTGACACTTCTCCGAGTTGTTCCCGTACTGGCGCATTTAGGCTATTCTCTGGGACAGTTTCAGGATACTATGCTCAAGTTTGCAGAGTTACTTAATGCCGCAGAACAGGAACGGTCACCCAGTGGATACGCTGTTGCTTTTGGGGATTTCTTCTCCAGTAATCCCAGTTTGTCGGAAGAGGATGGAAGCTGGATGTCTCTGACTAACGCTTCCGTGCAATATGTGCCTGCAATACAACCTGGCAGCGATACGCCACAGCTGGTTAAGCGGATGCACTATGTGTCCTTTGTGGGGATGTTCCGATCAGACCTATTTGAAGGGCTTTGTGTGGGTCATGCACCGAAGAAATGTCCCATCTGCGGACGTTGGTTTTTGACCACCAATGCCCGACATACCAAGTACTGCGGCAATCTTGCGCCGGGGGATAAACTCCATCGAACCTGTCGCCAAATTGGAAATCTACAAGGAAGGTCACAGCGGGAACTTGCTGGTGACCATCCTATCAAGCAGATCTATGAGCGCCGCTGCAACACCATCAACCGGTATGTCAAGCGTGGAACCTTAGATGCTGATATTGCCAAACAAATGAAAAAGCTGGCTAAAGATAAGATGCTGCGGGCGCTGAGCAATGTTTCCTATGCGAATGGGAGCTATGAAGCAGAGATGGAACAAGAATTCTTGTTCACTGAAGTCAAACATAGAAAAGGATGAAAATATGAGGCACGAACTACCTTTTCCGATTCATAACGATTGCGGAATATGCAACTATCTAAGAAAAATTTGGGAAGATGGTTGGCTTGATGAATATTCTGATAATCATTTTCTCATAAAAGCAATCGAAAATAGATTGACAGCATTTATCGGATTCACTCAAATGCTTAATAATGATCCGAATCTTCATAGATTAATTAAAAAACATGGCGTTATTGATAATGATTCTTTTAATTTAAATTTTTGCATGAACCTTTCCAGCTGTTTAGCACATCTGCAAACTATATTTGGGAATGACCATATGGAAAGATTCATTAGAGATCAATTATCAGCCGGAAAACAGCAATATGACGAAGATACATTTTTTGAGGCAATATCCGAAATTTCTGTTTTGCGCTTTTGTGCAATGAGGAGCAAATGGAAACAGGCTTTGTATGAACCACCTGTCCAAATATCGAAATCACTAAAAAATCCGGAAGCAAGATTTGTGGGAGAATTATCGCTGAATGGTAACGTTGAAGAAATTATAATTAATATTGAAGTGAAATGTCCTAAATTTCCATCAATTGAGCATCAAGAAAGCAAAATTGCGATACCCACGGTTTTGCTTTCCAATGAGGGTAGAAAACAAATTCCGAGATTTTGCGAAGCGAATGAAATCATCTATATGAGTCCACGGGTTATGAAACTCAAAGATTTTCTTAATAGTGCAGCTACCAAGTTCTCTATTCCAAAAGATAATGAATTTAACCTATTATATATCAATTGGTCATTCTGTGACTTTCCGTCAAATAGCTTTCTTGAAGCATGGTCACTTTTAACAAATACAATTAATGGTATTCTTACTCACCAAAATGCTGCTCGAAATATAGGCGTATCTTCAGAAGTCTTTGAAAAGATAACTGCTGTTATTGTTTATACTGAAGCTTTAGAAGGATTAATGTTTTTAGATTTTAGAAATGTGTGGCAATGTAATGGACGTGAGCAAAGATTTCGAATGTGGGTTTTGGACGATAAATTGCGCAATGCGGAAAAAACTCGTCAATCTGATATATTATATCAAATAACAGGGATGAAGCCGTCTAATGAACTTACACAAATGGTAATGCTTGATTGCAAATCTAAAACAGATAGAGAAATGGTAGAAAGCGCCATGATTGGTGCAAGGTTGGTGGATCTTATAAAAAGGCACTCGGAGAAATATTTATAAAGAAGAGTTCAGAAAGGGGGTGCGCCGATGCCGGAATACACATGGGACATGAACGGATATTCCTCTAAATACGGATTTTATGCTGGTGAAAACTTGTCTCGCATGGAAGCAGAGCGCACCTTACAGTTAGAACCGGAGCCGCCTAAAGTATCTAATTTGAATGACTATATCATCCAGGCACAGCAACAGAATAATTTGAGGTACCTGTCTTTCTTCCTGCATCACTATGAAAAGATGCTCAATGGACGAATTTATAGCTTTTGGCGCAGTGATGGCAATGAGCGATATGATCCCGAGCGTTTTCTGGATTATAAACTGACCTGTATTCTGGCGGTGATTGAACGTTTCTCAGATTATGATCCCTGTGCGGGAGCTGACTTCACAACCTATTTGTATCCTTTTATCACAGATGCCCTTCTCTCTTGCCGTATGCTGGAAGAAAGCTGGTCCGTGGATTCTCTGAATCAATACAAGAAAATTAGGGGCATTGCATGGAAGTATCGCACATCAGGAGAAAACACACAGAAAACTATCTCCGAATATGCTGCTGACAAGAACTGCAAACCGGAAACGGCAGCCGAGTATCTGAAAGCTGCAAAAGGGCTTCGTAATCGCCAGTCATTCTATGTTTCTCAGCAAGATGAAGACAGCGAGGAAACAGGTGAAGATGTCAGTCGAGACGATTACTGGGACTACACCGAAATCCTCTGGAATGGAGTCAAAGCGAAAGCGGTTCAAAAAGCCTTTGATACGCTCGACTATCGGGAACAGACTTTGCTGGAAAAGCGCAATGCTATCTGTATGCGATGCGGTAGGGTAAGTCCCTTGAACAGTCGTGCTTCTTTTGAAGAACTGGCTACCCTGTTTGAGGGTAGCGGAACCAGCGGGGCGGAACGAGCATATCGTAAGGCTCTGGACAAGCTGACAGTCGCTTTGGTAAAAGACGGCGCTCTGCACGCCGTTCATCTAAAGCGCAAAGACATCACCAGGAAGAAAAAAGAAATCGCCACCGTAATCTATCTGTATCAGGTAGACTTCGATGGCGAATGGGGCGAAATATATTTTGACTTTGTGAACCAGGTTGCAGAAATTAGGCAGCTTGCGGAATGGGATTTGATGTGCAGTCAGCGGTTTGGACATTTTGCCATTCGGCATATACAATTTGCTCCAAGGAATTTGTTATGCAAAGAGATGTTGTTGCCAGTTGATGTATGAGTCTGTTTGACTGTTTGAAAAATTTCCAACAAGAAATAACGAACGATTCAAAAAATCACATTTTCGTGATATAATGGTGAGCAGCAAATGTCAAATAAGGAGGACAATATGGCTGTCACGTATAAAAGATTATTCCACTTGCTGATAGACAGAAAAATACAACCCTCTGAACTGACAGATATGGCAGGCTTTAGTGCTAATATTCTAACAAGAATGCGGCGGGATCAGTATGTATCTCTGGATAGCATAGAAAAAATATGTTTGGCACTCAACTGCAAAGTGGATGAAATTTTGGAATTTATACCCAAAGAGAAGGAGAAATAATAATGGCCGATATAAATAAGGATCAAGAGCGTGATGAACTCCACAAAGCAATTTGGGCCATAGCCGATGAATTGCGTGGAAGTGTAGATGGCTGGGATTTTAAATCCTATGTGCTTGGTATGATGTTTTACCGCTATATCTCTGAAAACTTGACAAACTACATCAATGAGGGGGAAATCGAAGCTGGAAATGAGGGGTTTGATTATTCTCAGTTATCTGATGAAGAGGCGGAACAAGCTCGTGAGGATTTGGTTCAGACCAAAGGATTCTTTATTCTTCCGTCTGAGCTTTTTTGTAATGTGAAGAAAAGAGCTGCTGCCGATGAAAATTTGAACATGACTTTGGAAGCGGTATTTAACCATATCGAGGAATCCGCAAAGGGAAGCGATAGCGAAGATAACTTTTCTGGGCTGTTTGATGATATTGATGTAAACAGCAACAAACTGGGTGCAACTGTTGCCAAACGTAACGCAAACTTAGTAAAGCTCATCGATGGCATTGCGGATATGCAGCTTGGAAATTATAAGGATAATTCCATTGATGCTTTTGGTGATGCTTACGAGTACTTGATGAGTATGTATGCATCCAATGCCGGGAAAAGCGGCGGCGAATTCTTTACCCCGCAGGAAGTTTCTGAACTGCTGACTCGTATAGCGGTAGCAGGAAAATCAGAAGTAAACAAAGTCTACGACCCTGCTTGTGGTTCTGGTTCGCTTCTTTTACAGGCAGCAAAAATCCTTGGAAAAGAGAATGTTCGCCTTGGCTTTTTTGGACAGGAGATCAACCTGACTACCTACAACCTTTGCCGTATCAATATGTTCCTGCACGATATTGATTATGACAAGTTTGATATTGCGCATGAAGATACGCTGACGCATCCGCAGCACTTAGATGATGAACCCTTTGAAGTAATTGTTTCCAATCCTCCATACTCCATTAAATGGGAGGGCGACGATAATCCCGTGTTGATCAACGACCCTCGCTTTTCTCCTGCCGGAGTTTTGGCACCAAAGTCCAAAGCTGACCTTGCATTTATCATGCATTCGTTGGCATGGCTTGCGAGCAATGGTACAGCAGCGATTGTCTGTTTCCCTGGTATTATGTACCGTGGCGGAGCGGAAAAGAAAATCCGTCAGTATCTGATTGACAACAACTTTATTGACTGTGTAATCCAGCTGCCCAGCAACTTATTTTATGGAACCAGCATTGCCACCTGTATCATGGTATTGAAGCGGAACAAAACGGATAACCGCACACTGTTTATTGACGCTTCCGCTGAATGTGAGAAAGTTACCAATAATAATAAGTTGAGAGAGCATCATATCAAGAAAATTGTAGATGCATTTGTTTCCCGTGCCGATACTGACCACTTTGCCCGCTGTGTACCTTACGAGGAAATTTCCAAAAACGAATATAATCTCTCGGTTAGCACCTATGTACAGCCGGAGGACACCCGTGAAGTGATTGATATTGCAAAACTTAATGCCGAGATTGAGCAAATTGTGGCCAGAGAACAGGTGTTGCGGGATGAGATTGCGAAGATTATCGCAGAAATCGAGGGATAACCATGAGGCTGAGCAGTAGGTTATCCGATAAAAGTAAAAACAGCGGCGAAATTGAATCATTTATTGATTGGGAAAAATATACGACAGTGAAGGAAGAAGAAACGGAAGAGATTCGCTTTATTAGTGCCGGAGATTTTATAGAAATTCAAATTGGCACCATTACTCTGCCATTTTACTCCACGGCGTGTAAGGATAGTGTTTCTTTTATTTCTCCTAAACGGCTTCATTGTTTGATTGTCAATAATTCGATGATCAGTATTGATTGCCAATTGCGATGCATGGACTATGAGGAGGATAACCCCAAATGCAGGGCGTGTCACCCTTATGTGCAAGCATGGTTTTTGGTTGGGGTAGATGATATTTCCGCAAATTCTCCAAGGGTGAGTGTGGTTAAGCAAAGCTTCAAACTTCCGGATACGATAAAACTACCTATCGAAACGGAAGATAAGTTTTCAGAATGGTTGGGAAAGGCGGAAATTGCATACAAAGAACGGCTGGGTGCCGGAGCGGTCATTTACTTACGGTCAGCGTTTGAGCAAATAACGCTGGAGGTTGGACATAGGGCTGGAGTAGAAGTATATAAGCCCAATGGAAGATCAAAACCATTCGATCAAGTCATAAGAGCCGTAGATGCTCAATGCTCTATCATTCCGGTTATCTACTCAGACGACGGCTATAAACTTTTCCAGAGGCTCAGTAATATTGCCCATGGAAATGCAGATGAGGAAACCGCTTTGCGAGAATACGAACCACTTCGCAGCTTAGTGGTTGGAATTATCGAAAATGTGAAAAAGAAAGAAGAAGAAATCCAAAAAAATGCTGAAATCCAAAAAGCATTGGAGCAAATAGGATTCAGCCATGGAGGTGATGACAGTGAGTAAGCTGGAAGAATTGATACAAGAATTTTGTCCTGATGGAGTGGAATGCTTTCCGTTGTGGTCTGTAACAACTTGGGATAAAAGGTTTAATAGTGTTGATCGTTCAAAGCAGCCGAAAGTGATTAATTACCCATATCTGCTTGCTAAAGATATGTTTGCATTAAAACGAGAAAAAGGAAATGTATTTTTGCTTTCTACCGGAGAAGAAACAGGCTGGACAACTGAGGAACTAGCAGGAGGTTATCTTTGCGAAGGAGAGGTTGTGACAATACCTTGGGGGAAATCTCGTAAGGTTACCGAGGTAATGAAATATTATCGAGGTAAATTTGTGACGGCAGACAATCGCATTGCCACTTCTACCGATACTTCGCAATTAATGAATCGATATCTGTATTATTGGATGATGAACCAAGGTGACACTATTGACAGTTTTTATCGGGGTTCCGGATTAAAGCACCCAAGTATGAAAGATATCCTTGATATGCGCATTCCGATCCCGCCACTTCCAGTTCAGCGTGAAATTGTACGCATTCTGGACAGTTTTACAGAGCTTACCGCAGAGCTTACCGCAGAGCTTACCGCACGCAAAAAGCAGTATGCGTATTATCGGGATACACTGTTCACTTTTACAAGTGAAATCGTATTTAAAACATTGCCCGAAATATCAGAAAACTGTGACAGGCAAAGAAGACCTATTACAAAAGGAAATAGACAAGCAGGAGTATACCCGTACTACGGAGCCTCCGGTGTTGTAGACCATGTTGCTGATTACATTTTCGACGGAGATTACCTTTTAGTGTCTGAAGATGGGGCAAATTTATTGGCAAGAAGCACCCCGATTGCGTTTTCAATATCAGGAAAAAATTGGGTTAACAACCATGCCCATGTTTTAAAATTCAACTTTGCAGAGCTGCAAAAATATGTTGAGATTTATCTAAACTCTATCGACTTAAGTAAATATATTTCCGGTGGAGCACAGCCAAAATTAAATCAAGATAACCTAAACAGAATTCCTATCCCTGTTCCGCCAGATGATGAAGTTAAGAGAATCGTCGGTGTTCTCACCAGATTTGATACTCTTTGCAACGACCTAACAAGCGGCTTGCCAGCTGAAATCGAAGCTCGTCAAAAGCAGTATGAATATTATCGAAATAAGCTGCTGACCTTTAAGGAGGCATCGGTTTGAATGAATGATTCAGGCAATTATGACATTTTTGAAGGTCTAAGCGGTATTGTGAAGGGGCTTGAGACTTTTGCATATGCCCTCAATAAAGTGCAGACTTGGTATCAACAAAATGCCGACAATATTGCAAATTATCTTTTAGCCTTTGCGGAATTTGGAGAATGGAGTGTAGCGACCAACAAACTTATTGAAAGCCAATTTGTATTTACAGATAATTTGACGCAGACCCTTGCGCACGAAATCTATCAAGGTGCTGATGTAGAAGAAGTAATGACTCGCTATTACTTCGATAACGATGAGCAAAATATGAAAAAGCTTATTCAAAGATGTAAAGATAGCGACTACATCCGAGAATATCGAGAGTTATATAACCAAATTCTAAATGCATATGACAGAGAGGATTATCTGCTTGCCTGTATAGGCCTTTTTTCATTGGTTGACGGCTTGCTCGCAGATTGTTCCGGTATCAATAAAACTGCATTTCAAAAACGATTGGACTGTATTGCCGACAAATTCGCAGATAAAGCTGAACTGAATGAAATCGATAGAAAAACTCTTTGTATTTATGATGCGTTCAAGAAATTTGACTGCTCAGTGTTCAAAGATTCGAGATTTTCAGAAGAGGAACCGCAAGCGGTCAATCGGCATTGGGATGTACATGGTAGAACGCATCGTGAACATACAAGAATTGATTTTTTAAAGGTCCTTCTATGGCTGGACGCAGTGATCTATTTATCTGAAAAAGATGCGCAATTAGGAAGGGAGGGTGAAAACGATGAGCACTTACAACATGATTTTATCGAGCAATGAAAGCACAGTTGTGGCAGAATACGAGCCACAGGCAAAACGCTCCGATTCGTACCAAAGTGAAGCGGCACTGGAACAGGCTTTCATTAAAATGCTGGTGGAACAGGGTTACGAATACGTGACCATTCACAGCGAAGATGCTCTGATCGACAATCTCCGCAGGCAGTTGGAGCGGCTCAATCAGTATAGCTTTACCGACAAAGAATGGGATAGCTTTTTCAAACATAAAATTGCCAATCACAACGACGGAATCGTGGAAAAGACCCGTAAGATTCAGGAGGATCATGTGCAGAATCTCACCCGTGAGGACGGCACTACCATGAATATCTCCCTGATTGATAAAAAGAATATCCACAATAACCGTTTGCAGGTGATTAACCAATACGAAGAAAGCGGTGGGAAACATGATACCCGCTACGATGTGACCATTTTGGTAAACGGCTTGCCGCTTGTCCATGTGGAGCTGAAGCGCCGTGGCGTTGCACTCAAAGAAGCATTTAATCAAATCAACCGCTATCAAAGGGACAGTTTTTGGGCGGGTTCTGGTTTGTACGAGTATGTACAGATTTTTGTCATTTCCAATGGCACAAATACCAAATACTACTCTAACACCACCCGATTCAGCCATATCAAGGAAAATGAGACTGCATCCAGAAAACGCAGCAAAAAAACCTCCAATAGCTTTGAGTTTACTTCTTTCTGGGCAGACGGAAACAACCGCACCATTCCCGATCTTGTGGATTTTACGAAGACATTTTTTACAAAGCACACATTGCTGAATATCCTGACAAAGTACTGTGTGTTTACCACAGAGGAGCTTCTACTGGTGATGCGTCCCTACCAAATTGCAGCCACGGAACGCATCCTAAACCGTATTGAAACATCCACCAATTATAGGAAAGCTGGAACCATTGAAGCTGGTGGATATATCTGGCACACCACCGGCAGCGGTAAAACATTGACTTCTTTCAAGACTGCACAGCTTGCGACCAATCTTCCCTATATTGAAAAGGTCCTTTTTGTGGTTGACCGCAAAGACTTGGACTATCAGACAATCAGGGAATATGATCGCTTTGAAAAAGGAGCTGCCAACGGGAACAAAAGTACTGCTGTTTTGCAAAAACAACTGGAAGACAGCACTTCCCGTATCATCGTCACAACTATCCAAAAATTGGATGTCTTTATCACTAAAAATCCTGCGCATCCTATTCGGGATAAGCATATCGTTTTGATATTTGATGAGTGTCACCGCAGTCAATTTGGTGATATGCATACCCGAATGGTAGGCGGAACTATCAAAAAAGGAGAAAAGGCTGTTAAGGTAAACCGGTATTTTAGAAAGTACCATATTTTCGGATTTACTGGAACACCAATCTTCTCTGTGAATGCGTCAAGCGGCGGAAATCCCAATCTGAAAACTACGGCGCAGGCATTTGGCGGAGAGCCGAATGAAAAAGGGGAAAAAGTATTACCGTTGCATACATACACCATTGTGGATGCTATCAACGATGGAAATGTACTCCCCTTCCGCATTGATTATATCAATACCATTAAGCAGAAAGAAAATAGTAAAGACAAACAGGTAACGGCTATTGATACGGAAGAAGCTCTTGCTTCACCAGAACGCATTTCTGAAGTAGTAAAATATGTTCTGGAACATTTTGACCAAAAGACTATGCGAAATTCCTATTACAGCCTGAAAGGTCAGCGAGTAAACGGATTTAACTCCATGTTTGCGGTCAGTTCCATCCCTGCTTGTAAAAAATATTATTTGGAGTTCAAAAAACAGCTTGCCCAAACGCATCGGGATTTAACAATCGCCACCATTTTTTCCTTTGCTCAAAATGAAGAAGACAGTGCAGATGGAATTTTAGAGGACGAAAGTTTTGATACTGATGAATTGGATCAGAGCTCCCGTGATTTTCTGGAGATGGCGATTGACGATTATAATAAGATCTTCAAGACCAACTTTGACGCTTCCAGCAAGGGATTTCAGGATTACTACAAAGATTTGTCCGACAAAGTGAAAAAGCGGGAAGTAGATCTGCTAATCGTAGTCAATATGTTCCTGACAGGTTTTGATGCTACGACGCTGAACACTCTTTGGGTGGATAAAAACCTGAAAATGCATGGGTTAATTCAGGCGTTCTCCAGAACAAACCGTATCCTTAACTCGGTCAAAACTTATGGTAATATTGTCTGCTTCCGTGATTTAGAAGAAGCGACCAATGATGCAATCAAATTGTTTGGAGACAAAAATGCCAGTGGTATTGTTCTTTTGAAATCCTATGATGATTATTACTATGGTTATGTAGATGAAAAAGGGCGTAAACAAAAAGGATATGAGGAACGTATTGCCGAGTTGGTGCAAAAATATCCTCTGGGGCAACCTATCATCGGTGAACAGAATAAAAAGGATTTCATCGTACTGTTTGGCAATATTCTTCGTCTTCGGAACATTCTAACTGCGTTTGACCGCTTTGTCGGCAATGAGATTCTTTCGCCTATCGATTTTCAGGATTATACGGGTACTTATCATGACGTATATGAGGAAATCAAGCCAAAAGCCGGTGACAAAGACAGTATTATGGATGATGTTGTCTTTGAGTTGGAACTGGTAAAGCAGGTAGAAGTCAATATCGATTATATCCTTATGCTGGTTGCAAAATACCATGACGATAATTGCGAGAATAAGGAAATCCTTGTTGCAATCGATAAAGCAATCAAATCCAGCTTGCAGCTGCGCTCAAAGAAAGAATTGATTGAGAACTTCATTGAAACAATCAACGCTGACACAAATGTAAACGAAGATTGGCGACGTTTTGTAAGAGAGCAACGGGAAGCTGATATACAGTCTCTGATTGCTGAAGAGAAGCTAAAACCGGAGGAAACGAAAAAGTTTGTGTCAAATGCTTTCCGTGACGGTGTGCTCAAAACAACCGGCACTGATGTAGACCGGATTTTACCACCCGTTTCCCGCTTTGGCGGCGGTGGTTCCCGTGATAAGAAAAAGCAGACAGTTATCGAAAAACTGAAAGCATTTTTTGAAAAATACTTTGGTCTGGTTGGTCCAGGAGACTCTTTAGAGGAAAACAGTTAAACGATTTTTGTAAAGCAAAACACGGATGATCGCCTGACGGCAAATCATCCGTGTTTTGTGCTTATCAGATCATTTGAAAATGTCTCAGTGCGTCCATAATAGCTGCTTCCTTTTCTGGCGGGCACTTTGGCACTTTCGGATTTTCAGATTTGGACAGGTTATAATTCTGGCCAACCTCTAATCCGCACTTGCGTTTAATCTGTGAGATATACAGGCTGGATACTTTCAAATGGTGCTTATCCCAGACATATGCCTTAATTTCCTCATAGGTAGCTTTGGTCTCGGCGGCGGTGGCGTCCAGCTCATCCAGGTCCAGGTCGATCTCTATGGTGTCATCCGGTTTTTGTTGGGACAAAAGAACTACCGTCTCCACATGCCGGGTGCCGGGGAACATGTCTACGGCGCAGGCTCGGACGGCCCGGTAGCCCAGCTCGCCGAACCGCTTCACATCCCGGCCCAGGGTAGCGGGGTCACAGGAGACGTACACCACCCGGCTCGGGCCCATGGCGGCGATGGAGCCGATCACCTCCGGCGCCAGGCCCTTCCGGGGCGGGTCCACGGTGATGACGTCGGGCCGCAGGCCCTCCGCCTCCAGCCTGGCGGCCGCCTCCGCCGCATCGCCGCAGAAGAACTCCGCGTTTTCAATGTGGTTCCGGGCGGCGTTCTCCCTGGCGTCCCGGATGGCCGCCGGCACAATCTCCGCGCCGATGACCCGCCCGGCCTGCCGCGCCAGGCACAGGGTGATGGTGCCGATGCCGCAGTACAGGTCCACCACCGTCTCCGCGCCGGTGAGTCCGGCGTAGGCCAGGGCCCTGCCGTACAGCACCTCCGCCTGGTCGTGGTTCACCTGGTAGAAGGAGGGCACCGACAGCTTGAACGCCAGGCCGCACAGGGTGTCCATCAGAAAATCCTGCCCCCAGAGGGTGCGGTACTTCTCCCCCAG